>Ga0247740_1000054_pt1 | contig 53683 bp, 45 predicted proteins | sample UWRJL148409B2_FD_180942 | JGI IMG/M metagenome (GOLD analysis project Ga0247740, IMG submission 180942) | Plant litter microbial communities from Arlington Agricultural Research Station in Wisconsin, United States - UWRJ-L148-409B-2 | ecosystem: Environmental > Terrestrial > Plant litter >...
CTTCCCGCTGGTGTCGAACTGGGCACCGTACCAGGGCGAGTCGCCGGGGCCGTAGCGGAACTCGCCGAGCTGCGCGGCCGACACCATGGTCTCGGCGGCGCGGCGGCGGTCGTGGGCGAGCTTCTCGACCGAGGTGCGCGAGAGGCGGGCCGTGGTCGCCGGCGGGTCGGGCAGCAGAGCCAGCCTCGACAGCTCGGTGACGCACTCGAGCACGGAGATGCCGAGCGTGGAGTCGGGCTTGCTCAGGGCGCCGCGGTAGTCGAGCAGCACTTTGCGCAGGCGTACCAGCGCGTCATCCACCTCTTCGACCTTGGGCTGGGCGGAGCGTTCGTTGCGCGAGATCGAGCGGATGATGTCGCGGCGCAGCGTGCGCGGTGCGACGGCGACGCCCGGCAGGCCGACGTCGTTCAGACGCTGGGCGATGCCGTGCAGCGAGGCGCGGCGGGCGCTCACCACGAGCACGCGCTTGTTCTGACCGACGAGGCTGCCGATCGCGTTGACGATCGTCTGGGTTCCACCGGTGCCGGGGAGGGTCTTCACAACGAGCGAGTTGCCGGCCGCGATCTGCGCGATCACGTTCTCCTGCTCGGCGTCGGCGTCGAGCAGCAGGGTGTCGGTCTGCGGCGGGCGCGCGTCGGCACTCTGCGCCTCGACGGCGACGAAGCTCTCCTGCAGCGTGCGCTTGGCGGCAGGGTTGCCGGCGACCGCGTCGAGCACGGGGTGCTCGAGGTCGGCCACGTCGGCGACCATGGCGCCGGCGATGTCGACGAACGTCGAAACCACGAGGCGCGGGCTCACGTTGAACCACTCGAGGTGGCTGGTGAGGCCGCGCAGGCGGTCGATCACCGGGTTGGGCTTGAAGGTTCCGTCGTCGTCGGTGAGGGCGACGAAGGCCTGGGCGTCGAGCTTGAGGCCGAACTGGGCCTCGAGGGCGCGCGCGAGTTCGGGGTTGAGGAACGCCGGTCCCTTGAGCTTGACCTCGAAGTCGCGGCCATGGCGGCGGATGGCGAGCGGGCGCAGCAGCACGGGCGCGCGGAAGTCGGTGCCCTCGAACTGCCATTCGGCGATGCCGACACCGAGGTGCACGGCGTCGATGCCGCGGGCGGTCGAGAGCTCGAGGCCCTTCGAAGCGATGAGGCCCGCGGCGATCTTGGCGCTGCGCAGGGCGAGGTCGTCGCGGATCAGGCTCGACAGCAGCGTGGTCTTGCCTGTGATGAATTGGGCGAGTCCGCCGGGGTGCGTCGTCGACAGCTCGATGCGCGTGCGCGGGGCGTCGACGAAGTGCAGCAGCGGCGAGCGACCGGCGATGCCGGCGAGCTCGGTGCGCCACGCGGCCCAGGTCGGTTCGGCCACGTTTCCGGGCTCGTAGGTCGGGTCACCCAGACTCAGCGCGTGCGGCGCCGTCACCTGGGGGCGAGCGTGGGCAGCACCCATCTCCGCCTCCTCATGGAAGTCGTTGTCAGTTCTCTCGGCACGCCACACATGGGCTACCTTAAGCGCCCGTCCCCCTAAAAGCCGGGAGGATACGCCGCTTTCTTCCAGTCCGGCCCGCCTAAAATGCTCGAGTGACCCTCTCCTTCCTCTCCTCAGCCATCGTCGACGACGTAGCGAGGGGTGCCACGGTCGCGGTCGTCACGGTGATCGTCGTGGTCGGGCTGCTGCTCGGCGGAGGCATCCTGCTGCTGTTCCGGCGACGGTCGGGAGCCCAGCCGTCGAGCGCGAGCGGACTGCCCGCGCTGCGCACCAAGGCCAACATCCTGCTGGTTCGGGCCGACGAGGCGGTGACCGCGGGCGAAGACGAGCTCGGCTTCGCCGTCGCGCAGTTCGGGGAGACGCGCACGTCGCGGTTCGCGGCTGCGATGACGGATGCCCGCACGAAACTCGCCGAGGCGTTCCGGTTGCAGCAGGCTCTCGACGATGCGGTGCCGGAGTCGGCGCAGAAGAAACGCGAATGGACCCTGCAGATCACCGCGCTCTGCGAGTCGGCGATCGCGACGGTCGCGAGTGAGAACCGCGACTTCTCGCAGTTGCGCGGTGCCGAGGCCGACTCCCCCGCGCGCATCGCCGACCTGCAGGCCCGAGTCGCGGCGGGCCGCAGCGACCTCGCCGTCACCGCGGCGACGCGCGATCGCCTGCGGTCGACCTACGACCCCGCCCTGCTCGGCGCCGACGACCCCGTGGCGGTCGCGACGGCCGCGCTCGATGCCGCGGCCGAGAGCCTCGACGACGCCGGTGCCCGCATCACGCCGTCCGGCGTCAACACCGTGAGCGGCCTGCTCGAAGACGCCGAAGGCTCGCTGCGACGCGCGGCCGGCGTGCAGCAGGGCGAACAGCGGCTCGGCGCGCGGCTCGATGCCGCGGCATCCGCCCTCGACGCCCTCATCGTCTCGACCGACCGCGACCTCGCCGAGGCGCGGGTGCAGCGCGACGCGGCTCCCGACGCGGACTCGGGTGCGGCGATCATCCGGGCGATCGCCGATGTGGAGAAGACGCGGTCGGCCGTCGGCGCGTCGCGCGACCCGGTCGCCGGCCTCGACGCGCTGTCGGCGGCCGTCGCGACCCTCGACACCGCGCTGGCCACCGCGCGCAACCAGACGCAGCGGCTCGAGCACGCGCGCACGGCGCTGGTCGGCACGCTCGTCTCGGCGAACAGCCAGATCGCGGCACTCAGGTCGCTCGTCGCCGGCAGCGGGCGCGGCGTGGGGGCCGAAGCGCGCACCCGCCTGGCCGAGGCGGAGCGCCAGCTCATGCTGGCCGAGGCCGAGACCGACCCGGTGGAGGCGCTCGACGCCGCCCGCCGTGCCGTCACCCACGCGCGCGACGGCGACGCTCTCGCCCACTACGACGCGATGCAGCGCGGGCGCTGAGCGCGCTTTTGGTCGCGAACCGGGCCATCCGGGGCACAACCACCCCCGATCGTGACCAAAACCGGCCAGGGGCTACGGCCGCGCGACCTCGGGCAGCGACACCGAGTAGATCCAGCGGTCGATGATCTCGCCGATGTCGTCGTTGCCGGTGTGGTCTTCGAAGAAGGTGACGAACCGCTCGCTCGACACCGTGCCGTGCCGGAACTCGGCGGCCCAGGCCCGCAGCGCGTCGAAGAAGGCCGCGTCGCCGACCTCGGTGCGCACGGCGTGCAGCGCGAGGGCGCCGCGCTTGTAGACCCGGTCGTCGAACATCGAGTGCGCGCCGGGGTCGCCGACCACGAGCGAGTCTTTCGCCACGGCCTTCACGCGTCCGCGGTAGAGGATCGCGCTCGCCTGCGCGGTGCGGGCGCCGATGTGCTCGGCCCACAGCCACTCGGCGTAGCAGGCGAAACCCTCGTGCAGCCAGATGTCGCGCCATCGGGCGAGCGTCAAACTGTTGCCGAACCACTGGTGGGCGAGCTCGTGGGCGATGAGCCGGTCGCTGCCGTGCGCGCCGTCGACGTGGTTGCGGCCGAAGATGCCGATGCCCTGCGCCTCGAGGGGGATCTCGAGCACGTCGGGGGTGACGACCACGCTGTAGTTGTCGAACGGGTACGGGCCGAACAGCTCGACGAACAGGGCGATCATGTCGTCGATGCGGCCGAAGTCGGTGGCGACGTTCGCGGCCAGCTCGGGCGGGTAGTACAGGCTCGCCGAGCCGGTCGGGCGGCGCGTGTAGCGGCCGATCTGCAGGGTGGCGAGGTAGCTGGCCATCGGCTGCGGCATGTCGTACACCCAGGTGGTGCGGCCCGAGCGGGTGCTCTTCTCGACCAGCGAGCCGTTGGCGACGACCGTGTACGGCGCCTCGCACGACACCGAGATGCGGTAGGTCGCCTTGTTGCTGGGGTGGTCGTTGCAGGGGAACCAGGATGCGGCACCCGACGGCTGGCTCGCGACGATGACGCCGTCGGCGAGCTCTTCCCAGCCGAGTTCACCCCACGGGCTCTTCACCGGGTGCGGTGATCCGCCGTAGCGCACCACGATCTCGAACTCCTCGCCGGCGACCAGCGGCGTGGCCGGCGCGACGATGATCTTGCGCGCGGCCTGGCTCACCTTGCGCGGCCGCTCCCCGTCGACGGTGAGCTTCTCGACGCTGAGCCCGGCGAAGTCGAGGCTGAACCGGTCGAGCGGCCCGGTTGCGACCGCGGAGATGGTTGCCGTGCCGCGCAGCTGGTTGGTTTCGACGCGGTAGTTCAGATCGAGCGCGTAGTGCGCGACCCGGTAGCCACCGTTGCCGCTCGTCGGAAGGTACGGGTCGCCGGCGGAGGCGGCACCGTGGTTCGACTGAGCGGCGAGAGACATGGGTGTCAAGTATTCCACGGCGGTTCTCGCCACGGCGCGATCGGATTACCGGCCCAGATCGTGCTAGAGGGCACGCGTTCGCCTCGCATCACGAGAGAACCGGGTCCGACCGTCGCCGACTCGTCGATCGCGGCGGCGGGAAGGATCACGCTGTTCGGCCCGAGCGTCGCGCCGGTCGCGAGGCCGACGGTGTCGAGCTGCATCACCCGGTCGTGGAACAGGTGCGTCTGCACGACGCAGCCTCGGTTGACCGTGGCGCCGTCGCCGAGGGTCACGAGATCGGCCTCGGGAAGCCAATAGCTCTCGCACCAGACGCCGCGACCCACGGATGCGCCCAGCGTGCGCAACCACACGGCGAGCGCGGGAGTCCCCCCGGCGTTCGCCGCGAACCAGGGGCGAGCCACCATCTCGACGAAGGTGTCCGCGACCTCATTGCGCCAGATGAACGACGACCAGAGCGGGTGTTCCGACGCGTCGATGCGACCCACGAGCACCCACTTCGCGCAGGTCGTGACACCGGCGGCGACGGCCCCGGCGGCCAGCAGCACGAGGCCGGAGAGCGCGATCGCCCAGCCGAGGCCGAGCGCGAGCCAGAGGCCGGCGAGGGCCGCGAGCACGCCGAGCGCGATCCACGCGGTGACGATCACCGGAACGATGCGCAGCACCTCCCAGCCGGCGCGGGCGAAGCGCAGCGCCGTGGCGGGCCGGAACGTGCGTCCCTCTTCGAAGTCGGTGACGGTGCGTCGCAGGCGCACGGGCGGGTTGCCGAGCCACGACGATCCGCGCTTGGCCTTGTTCGGCGTGGCCGACAACACGGCGACGAGCCCGTTGCGCGGAACCGTGCGGCCCGGTCCGGTGATTCCGCTGTTGCCGAGGAACGCGCGGCGCCCCACCTTGGCCTTGCCGACCCGCACCCAGCCTCCGCCGAGCTCGTAGGTGGCCACCATCGTGTCGTCGGCGAGAAACGCCCCCTGCGCGATCGTGGTCAGCGAGGGCACCAACAGCACCGTCGAGATCTCGACGTTCTTGCCCACCTTGGCCCCGAGCATCCGCAACCAGGTCGGTGTGAACAGGCTCGCGTACAGCGGGAACAGCAGGGTGCGCGCGCTGTCGAGGATGCGCTCGGTGGCCCAGACCTGCCAGCCGATGCGGCTGCGCACCGGGAAGTGCCCCTCGCGCAGGCGGATGCCGAGCAGCCGCACTGAGCCGACGACGAGCAGGGCGTAGGCGAGCCCGGCCACGACGACCGCGAGCGGCACGACGAGGATCGCGCTGGCGAACGCGGTGCCGAGGTCGGTCGGGTCGAGCAGCGCGCCGACGACGGCCGCGCCGAGAACGACCGAGGCGGCGGGCATCGCCGACATCACGATCGACCCGAGCGCGAAGCCGGCAAGCCAGCCGCGGTTGCGCGGCGGGCGTTCGATCGGCCAGGTGGGGCGGGCGGCGCCGACGCGGGCGGCCGGCGAGCCGGCCCAGCGTTCACCGGCGGGCACGCGCCCGGAGACGGCCGAGCCGGGTTCGACGAGTGCGCCGCGGCCGATACTGGCGCCTCCGAGCAGGGTGCTGCGGGAGCCGACGCGCGCGCCGGCTCCGACGTGCACGGCGCCGAGGCGCAGCACGTCGCCGTCGATCCAGTAGCCGGCGAGGTCGACCTCCGGTTCGATCGCTGCCCGCTCGCTGATGGTGAGCATGCCGGTCACGGGCGGCAGCGCGTGCAGGTCGACGCCCGACCCGATCTTCGCGCCGAGTGCACGGGCGTAGTAGCTGATCCATGGGGCGCCGGCGAGCGAGGCGGCGCCGACCATGAGCGCGACCTGCTCGGCGAGCCAGAGCCGGATGTGCACCGATCCACCGCGTGGATAATCGCCCGGCTTCACACCGGCGAGCAGCAGGCGGGCGGCGATCACCGAGATGACCATCTTGCCGGGCGGGGTGATGAACAGCACGAACCCGGCCGCCACCCACCACCACGAGACGCTCGGCAGGAACGGCAGCAGGTTGCCGGCCGCGCCGAGGTAGACGAGCCACTTGGCCGCGGAGAGCACGTGCAGCGGGATGCCGAGCAGCGTGAGCGCGAGCTGGCTGCTCACCGGGGTGGGCAGCACCTCGCGCGCGACGGTCTCCTCGGCGGGGGTGCGGCCGTCGAGCTCGTCGGCGAGCGACCCGATGCGCGGGTAGTCGTAAATGTCGGAGACGAGGGTGCGCGGGTAGCGCGCGCGGATGGCGGAGACGAGTTGCGCGGCCGAGAGCGACCCGCCGCCGAGCGCGAAGAAGTCGTCGTCGGCGCTGGTGACGCTCGCCCCGAGGATGCCCGACCAGATGTCGGCGAGCCACTGTGTCGTCGGGGAGAGATCGGCCGCGGCATCCGGATCGGCGGGAAGCGGCCAGGGCAGCGCCGAGCGGTCGACCTTGCCCGAGGTGCGCGTCGGCATCGAGTCGACAACGGCGAGCAGCGGCACGAGCGCGGCGGGCAGCTCTTCGCGCAGGCGGTCGTTCGCGGCGACGCGGTCGAACGCGAACCCGTCGACGAGTGCGAGGTAGCCGACGATGACGTGGTTGCCGGCCGGGGTGGTCTGCACGACCGCCGCGGCACCGGCGACGCCGTCGAGGCCTTGCAGCGCCGAGTCGATCTCGCCGAGCTCGATGCGACGGCCGTTGACCTTCACCTGGTCGTCGGCGCGTCCGACGAAAATCAGACCCTCGGTCTCGAATCGCACGAGGTCGCCGCTTCGGTAGGCCCGCTCCCAGCCGAGAGACGGGAACGGCGCGTACTTCTCGGCGTCCTTCGCCGGGTCGAGGTAGCGAGCGAGGCCCACCCCGCCGATGATGAGCTCGCCGGTCTCGCCCTCGGCGACGCGCTCGCCCGCGGCGTCGACGACCGCGAGATCCCAGCCGTCGAGCGGCAGCCCGATGCGCACGGGGCCGGTGCCGCCGAGCAGCGCTCCGCACGCGACGACGGTCGCCTCGGTCGGGCCGTAGGTGTTCCAGACCTCTCGGCCTGGCGATGCGAGACGTGCGACGAGCTCGGGCGGGCAGGCCTCGCCGCCGAAGATGAGCAGCCGAACCTGCTCGAGCGACTCCTCGGGCCAGAGGGCGGCGAGGGTCGGAACGGTCGACACGACGGTGATGCCGTGCTTGATTAGCCACGACCCGAGGTCGACGCCGGAGCGCACCAGCGAGCGCGGCGCGGGCACGAGGCATCCGCCATGCCGCCAGGCCAACCACATCTCTTCGCAGGACGCGTCGAAGGCGACCGACAGCCCGGCGAGCACGCGGTCGCCCGGCGCGATCGGCTCCTTCTGCAGAAACAGGCGCGCCTCGGCGTCGACGAAAGCGGCCGCCGAGCGGTGCGTCACGGCGACACCCTTGGGCACGCCGGTCGAACCGGAGGTGAAGATCACCCAGGCGTCGTCGTCGGGGGTGGGGGTGGCGAGGCCTTCCTCGTCGACCGGCAGATCGCCCGCGCGCACGAACACTCCCCCGTCGCCGACGATGCCGACCACGCGAGCCTCGCCGAAGACAAGCTGCGCGCGCTCTTCGGGGTCGTCGGCGTCGACGGGAACGTAGGCGGCGCCCGCGGCGAGCACCGCGAGGATCGACACGTACAGTTCGCGGGAACCCGACGCGATGCGGATGCCCACCTTGTCACCACGGCGAACGCCCTCACGGGTCAGCGCCAGGGCCTGCGCGTAGACCAGCCGTTCGAGCCTGCGGTAGCTGATGCCGCCCTGCCCGTCTTCGAGGGCGAGGGCGTCGGGGTACTGCGCCACGCTCGAGCGGAACACGTCGATCAGCGTGCGTTCCTCGGGCGTGCGTGACGACCCCTCGAGCATGCCCTGGGCGGTCGCGATCGTCACACGGGCTCCTCGGGCAGTGCTGGAAAAGATTGGTCGAGCTTAGCGAGCACAGGTAAACGGCAGGCAAACACCGTTAGGCGCGGCCCTACGCCGTCGTCAGTGTCACTGCGCCGAACGCGAGCGCCGCGACGAGCACCCACGATCCGAGCCCAACGACGAGCGACCGGCCGCTCGTGCGCACCAGCGAGACCACCCGGATCGACGACCCCAGCGCGACGAGCGCGAGCCCGAAGAGAACGTTCTGCACGATGTCAGCGGCGAGCAGCACCTCGTCGGGCACGGGCAGAAACGTGCGCACGAGCATCGCGGCCAGGAACCCCAAGACGAACAGCGGCACGATCGGTGGGCGGGGGGCGGATGCCGCATCCGTCTCTTCGACCGCCCGCAATCTGCGGTAGACGCCGACCCCGGCGACCAACGGCGCGAGCAGCAGCACGCGGGTGAGCTTGACCGCGATGGCGAGCGCGAGTGCGGAGGCGCCCGCGGTCTGGGCGACGGCGACGACCTGGCCGACGTCGTGCACGCTCGCACCCGCCCAGGCACCGAACTGCAGGTCGGTGAGTCCGAGCGGGCCGTGCAACAGCGGCAGCACGACGATGGCGAGGCTGCCGCACACGGTGACGAGGGCCGCGGGCACCGCGATCTCGCTCTGTTTGCTGCGCGTGACGGCGGCCATCGCGCCGATCGCCGAGACGCCGCAGATCGCGAACCCGGCCGCGAGCAGCAGCGGTTGGTCGCCGGGCAGCTTCGCCAGCCGGCCCATCACCAGGGTGCCGAAGAACGTGAGCGCCACGACCACGACGACGGCGATCAGCATCGGGGCGCCGAGGTCGACGATGTCGACCAGGCTCAGCTTGAGGCCGAGTAGCACGATGCCTATGCGCAGCAGTCGCCGCGACGACAGGGTGAGTCCGGGCTTCAGAGCCCCGTCGAGCGCGGGTTGCACCGCCGGGATCTGTCCGAGCACCAGCCCGAAGACGACGCAGAGAGTGAGCAGCGGCACCGCCGGAATCAGCGAGTGAACGGCCCACGCGAGAGCCAACCCGCCCGCCGCGACGGCGAGTCCGGGGAGAAGTCGCATGTCTCGACCGTAGCGTGCCCCCAAACCGGGGCAGGACTTTCGATAACTGAAAATATTGGACGCTAAGTGTCGTAGCCTCTGACTAGGCAGTGGCGTCCGCCCACCCGATGCCTGTGGAATCCATGGATGGGGAAACACTTAATGGCACCAAGAACCAGGGCACCGTGGCGCGCGATCAGCGTCGCGGCTCTCACCTGCGGGGCACTTCTCGCCTCGACACTCATCGGCAGTTCGGCGGTCGCGGCACCGGAAGCTGCGAGCACCACGTCGAGCGCATCGACGTCCGCGAACGGCTACCGCAACGTCGGCTACTTCGCGCAGTGGGGCATTTACGGCCTCAATTACAAGATCAAGGACCTGCAGACCTCGGGTGCGGCCGCGAAGCTCACCGCCCTCAACTACGCCTTCGGCAACATCCACAACCAGACGCTCACCTGCTTCGAGGCCAACAAGGCGCAGGGCAGCGGCGTCAACGGCTCAGACGGAGCCGGCGACGCTTTCGCCGACTACGGCCAGAGCTACACGACGGACAACTCCGTCGACGGGGTCGCGGATGTCTGGAACGCACCGCTCGCCGGCTCGTTCAACCAGCTGAAGAAGCTCAAGGTGCTGAACCCCGAGCTCAAGCCGCTCATCTCGCTCGGTGGCTGGACCTGGTCGAAGAACTTCTCCGCCGCGGCCAAGACCGACGCCTCGCGCAAGAAGCTCGTCTCGTCGTGCATCGACCTGTACATCAAGGGCAACCTGCCGGTCATCGACGGGCGCGGCGGCACGGGTGCCGCGGCGGGCATCTTCGAGGGCATCGACATCGACTGGGAGTGGCCGGGGCGCAACAGCGGCATCGCCGGCAATGGCGTCGACACTGTGAACGACGCCAACAACTTCCGCCTGCTGCTCAAGGAGTTCCGCGAGCAGCTCGACGCCTACGGCGCCACGACCGGCAAGGACTACACGCTGAGCGCGTTCCTCCCGGCCAACCCGCTCGACATCAAGGCCGGAGGGTGGAACAACCCCGAGATCTTCGACTACCTCGACTACGGCAACGTGCAGGGCTACGACCTCTTCGGCGCCTGGGACGGCACCAAGGTCGGCCACCAGGGCAACCTCTACGCCGACCCGACCGACACCCGAAATCCGGCCGACCGGTTCAGCGTCGACGCCTCCATCAAGGAGTACACCAAGACCGGGATCAACCCCGCACAGCTGGGCATGGGCATGGCGATGTACGGCCGCGGCTGGCAGGGCGCCGCATCGAGCACTCCGTGGAGCGCGGCCAACGGCGCCGCCCCCGGCACCAACGGCTGGGGAATGTCGAACTACGACGACATCAAGAACCTGGGAACGGGTTACTACGACGCCGTCTCAGGTTCGGCGTACCGCCACGACGGCAACCAGTGGTGGAGCTACGACAACGCCCAGTCGATCGCGGCCAAGGCGAAGTACATCGTCGACAACGGGCTCGGCGGCGCGATGTGGTGGGACCTCTCGGGCAACCGCGACGGCAGCCTGCTGACCGCGCTCGCGACGGGCCTGTCGGGTTCGGCCGGACCGGTGGTGACGCCGACACCGGCGCCGACTCCGACGCCCACGGTCACGCCGACACCGACGCCCACGCCCACGCCGACACCGATCCCGACCCCGACGGCCACTCCGGTGCCGACCCCGGCGCCGACCACCCCGCCGGTCGTCACGCCGACGCCCACACCGACGACCCCGCCGGTCACGACGCCGGGCGCGTGCGTTCCCGCCGCCTGGTCGGCGACGACGGTCTACACGACCGGACTCACCGCCTCGCACAACGGCAACATCTACAAGGCCAAGTGGTACACGAAGGGCGACAAGCCCGGAGCGAGCGATCCGTGGCAGTTCGTGAGCACCTGCTCGGGAGGTGCGGCACCGATCTCGGCATGGTCGGCGACCACCATCTACCTCGTGGGTGAAAAGGCGATCTACAACGGCAAGACCTACACCGCCAAGTGGTGGGTGAAGGGCGACGTGCCCGGCATCAAGTACGGCGCCTGGGCCGAGTAGCACCAGAGAACAGTGTGGCCCCGGTTCCCAGAGCCGGGGCCACACCCGTTTCGCCGCCCAGTCGCGTTAGATGACGCGTTTCCGGCCTAATGACGCGGCCGCGGCCGACTCATCGGGCCGGAAGCGGGTCATCTGCACGCAGCTAAGCCCGCGCGCAGTCTTTCGCGAGCACGCGCACTGTGCTCGCCGGGTTGTTCGCCAGCTTGGCCGGCGACCGGGTGGGTCGCACCATCAGGTCTCCCCCGCAGTTCGGGCAGGCCCGGTTCTCGAAGGTCGCGACGCAGTCGGCACACCAGGTGCACTCGAACGAGCAGATGTAGGCCAGGTCGACCGAGGGCGACAGGTCGCGGTCGCAGCATTCGCAGTTGGGGCGCATCTCGAGCATGCCCCCATCATGGCATCAGCGGCGGATCTCCACGAGAACGACCCACGCGTCGAGCACGGCCGCCGCGAACGACAGCAGTACTCCGGCCGCGATCAGGCCGACACCCCACGCGGCATCCGCGGCGACCGCGACGCCGCCAGTCACGAACAGCAGCGACGGCACCACGAGGGGAGCGGCCTTGCCGATCGCCGCGCCCGGCCGGTTCGCTCGCGCCAGCTTGGCGAACGAGTCGACCGACAGCGCGACGCAGAAGAGCGCGAACAGCGCCACCTCGAGACCGAAGAAGATCGTGGGCTGCTGCGGGATGAGCCCCGCGAGCGAGACGATCGCCACCAAAACGAGAAGGGCGATGGATGTCCCGGCCCGCGACGTCATTCCGGGGATGGTGATCATCTCCGTCACGCTCACCGAGACCGCGACGATGATCAAGCCGGCCAGGGCGGCGGACGCGCCAGCGGAGGCGACGAAGAAGTCCGACCAATCGGCGAGCATGGCACTCAGCATTTCAGCGCCGGTGCCGCCCGTCAATCGGTCGGACCCTTTCGTTTTAGCGGGTGCCGCGCTTCATGCGGCGCACCATCGTGAGCGTGAATCCGGCGAGCAGCAGAAGCAACGCGCCCGTCACGGGCAGCTCGAGATTCGTTCCGGTCGCGGCGAGGCGCACGGCGGCGACCGTGATGTTGTCCCAACCGATGAGTGCCCCGTCGGCGGCGAGCACGGCGAGCCGGTGGGCGCCCGCGGGGGCGTCGGCCGGGATCACGACGCGCACGGTTCCGTCGGCCGCGACGAGCGCGGTGCCGAGCAGCACGGGCGTGGAGTGCAGCCAGATGTTGACGGTCTGGCCGGCGTACTCAACGCCGACCGTGATCGTCACGGTCTGGCCGGGGCGAGCGTCGCTCGGCGCGCCGACCGGTCCGCGGGCGGCCTCGGTGAAGGCGGCCGCGGCGACGGGCGTGCTCGCTCCGACGTTCACGACGGGGGCAGCGGGCTGGCCGGGCGTCGGCACCGGGGTAACCGGCAGTGTCGGGGCGGGCGTGGGCGCCGGTGTCGGCTCCGGCGCCGGCACGACGGGCACCGTTGGGTCGGCCGGAGCGGGATCGACCGGGGTCGGCGTCGGCACGACCACCGCGGCACACGCGAGGCTGCCCTCGCGCAGCGCGTGACCGTCGGTGCTCGCGTCATCCATCCAGAACACGCTCTTCGCACCGTCGACGCACTGCGTCTGCGGGGCGATCGCGAAGCCCTCGTTGTTGAGGTTCGGCATGCCCGCGGGGCGCTCGATCAGGGCGGTCACGGCGAACAGCCCGTCGGCGCCGATCCCGAGCAGCGCCGAGCGACCTTCGCAGGTGTTGTCGCAGACCGACCAGAGCGCGCCGGTCTCGGCGTCGAACTCGAGCTCCATCACGCCGGCCAGGCCGGGGTCGATGGTCGCGACACGGTCGAAGCCGCCGGTGACCTGGTTCAGCGCGTATGCGTAGACCGGGCCGGCCTCGAGTCCGACGAAGAACAGGCCGGTTCCGTGATCGGCGTACGTCGCCGGGTTGTACGCGGCACCGGTGCGCTCGTCGCGCATGCCCTCGGCGACGAGGAACGAGTCGGGAACCCAGGCGATCGCCTCGAGACCGAGGTTCGAGCCGACGACCGGAAGATCGGAACCGAGCTTCCACTCCATGGTCGCGTTGAGGCTCGAACCCGCGGATGACACGTCGAACCGCAGCACGCTGGGGCGGCTCACGCCCGCGGTGTTGTCACGCTCGGTGGAGACGAACACGCCGCCGGCCGAACCGGCGTCGGTCACCGCGACACCCTCGGCGTCGACGTTGCCGCTGCCGTCCGCGTAGTGCAGCGCCTTGCCGGCATCCCAGCCGTTCGCCGCGCCCGACACCCAGTTGGTGCCGTTGTCGGTGAGGCGGTAGAGCTTGCCGGGGTTGTTCTGCACGGCCCAGAGGATGTTCTCGGCGGCCTGCGCCTCGTAGGCGAGCCCGCTCATGTTCTCGACGTAGGTGCTCTTCGGGTCGGCGGTCGCGACCGCCGCAGCGCCGGGCCACGGGGTGGTGACAATGTCGCCGGCGCAGGCGTTGGCCGCGCCCTTGGTCGGGGCCGCCGACGCGGCGAAGTCGCCCGTCGTGTCGGCGCAGCGGGCGTAGGTCGTCGCCGCGTGGGTGGTCCACGAGTAGGAATCGACGAGGGTTCCGCCGGCGGTGAAGACGCGGGCGGAGTCCGGCTCGCCGAGACCGAAGTTGCCGAGGGTCGTCGAGGCGTTCACGTCGACCGCGAGGTAGGCGCCCGGCGCGAGGCTGGCGCCGGCGGCGACGACGAGGGTGCGGGAATCGTTGTTGTCCTTGAGCACCCAGCCCGAGACATCCACCGCGGTCGATCCGCTGTTGACCAGCTCGATCCAGTCGGTGCTGTCGCCGTTCGACTCGACCTCGTTGATGCGCACGGTCGGCAGGGCAGGGACGGCGACAGGGTTGGCCGCGCCCTTGGTGGCCACGGTGGTGAGCGAGAACGGCCCGGTGCCGTTCGGGTAGCGTCCGAAGGTGGTGCCCACGGCGTGCGCGGCCCACTCGAAGCTGTCGACGAGGGTCGTACCGTCGGCGAGGAAGACCCGCGCCTTGTCGGCGGCGCCCAGACCGAAGTTGGCGGGATCGGTCGTGACGTTCACATCGACAGCGAGGTAGCCACCGGGTGCGATGACCGACCCGGCGGGCACGGCCAGCGTGCGCGCGTCGCTGTCGTCTTTGATGCGCCAGCCGGAGACGTCGATCGGCAGAGTGCCCGTATTGATGAGCTCGACCCAGTCGGTGGCGTCGCCGTTCGACTCGACCTCGTTGATACGCACCGACAGGGGGTCGGGAGCGGTCGGGTCGGGAGCGACCACCGGGGCGGTGTTTGCGGCGCCCTTGGTCGACGTCGTCAGCACGGTGAAGGCGCCGGTTCCGTTCGGCAGACGGCCATAGGTGCCTGCGGCGTGGGCGGTCCAGCTGTACGAGTCGACGAGAGTGGCGTTGTCGTCGAGGTAGAGGGCCGCGGTGTCGGCGCCGCCGAGTCCGAAGTTGCCGCTGACTGCCGGGTCATCGACGTCGATAGCGAGGTAGGCGCCCGCGGCGAGAACGGTGCCGGAAGCGATGCGCAAGGCGTGCGTCGGGTCGTTGTCTTTCAGAACCCAGTTCGAGACGTCGACCGGAGTCGTGCCGGTGTTCGTGATCTCGATCCAGTCGACGGGAACTCCACCGCTCGACTCGATCTCGTTGATTTTGACCTTCGGCAGCACGAACGCGTTCGCGGTGCCCTTGGTGGCGACATCGGTCGGGCCGAAAGCCCCGACGCCGTTCGGGTAGCGGCCGAACGTGACGCCCGCGTGGGCGGTCCACCCGAAGCTGTCGACGAGGGTCGTGCCATCGGGGAGGAAGAGGCGGGCCGTGTCGGCGCTGCCGAGCCCGAACTTGCCGGGCGTCGTGTCGACGTCGACATCGATCGCGAGGTACGCGCCAGCGGCGAGCACCGTGTTCGCCGGGATGGCGAGAGTGCGCGTGTCGTCGTCGTCCTTGAGCACCCAGCCCGACACGTCCACCGGATCTGTGCCGGTGTTCATGATCTCGATCCAGTCGGTCGTGTCCTGGTTCGACTCGACCTCGTTGATGACCACCGCGGGGAGCGGCGCGGCCGCGGCCGGAACCGACGTCGCAGCGATCGGAACGGCCAAGGCCAGACAGGTAACAGCGGCCAGAATCGGCCGGCGCCAGGTGGTGCGCATAGAGGTGCCCTCTTCGAAAGTCGGGGGTGTGGGTGGCCCCCATACGGGGCCGCAGTACACCTTCGAGCAGTGAGGAAGACGGCAGGTAAACGCTGGGCGAACGACTACGACCGCGCTAATTTCCAGCGTTCCCGTGGGCGAGGTCTTTCACTGGACGGGCGGTTCGACTGTAAGTGTTCCCGGATCTCCAACATAGAAGCCGTAAAGCGCTTGAATCTCCATGCCCAGCACGATCGCGACTCCTGAGATGAGAACCGCTGTGTAGGAAAACAAGAGGTACCACTTCCGCGCAACCAGCGCTTTATCGATGGCGACAACCCACGCTGTTTCAATCTCAATGACGCTCTTGCTCGTCTTGTTGGCGACTCTATCGAGGATCTCCTCAAGTGCGGGTTCTCTACGTTCACCCGTTCGAGCCAGTAGCGCAACGAGCCCCAACAGCGCGGCCGCTAAGGCGGCGATCACACCAGCGAAGCGCCAGCCCTGCTGGACATCGACGAAAGACGCCACCGATAGTCCAGCAGCAAGAGCGATAACGATTCCCGCCCGCGTATCGACCGCCTTCATTTCGTCGCTCAGATGGATTCGCACCTGCCGCAGAAGATCAATATTTTCGTTTATCAACGTTTGAGACGGAGGACTAGGCAACGGCTGGGATGGAGTGATTGAGGCCGAGCGACTCGGAAACAGGCCGGTCAAGATTGAAAATATGGACATGAAATCCCCCTGAACATGCGTGGCATTTTGCGCACGTGAGGAATAATCTACATCATGGGGCGAACGACTACTCGATCGTGGCGACCGCCGCGAGCACGAGCTCGCCCGTGGTCTCGGAGAGCGGCGCCGAGCCGGCGCCCTCGGCGGCGGCGGCCTGACCGTCGGCGTCGACGATCGACGTCAGGTACTCGCGCACGAGCTCCCCCTGCTCGGCGTCGGGGTACTGCTGGCACGCGATGAGGTAGCTCACCAGCACGAGGGGGTAGACGCCCTCGGCCGTGCTCGTGCGGTCGACGTCGACCACGATGTCATTCGGGTTGTCCCGCTCGACGAGCGGCGACGCGTCGATGATCGCGGCCGCGGCATCCGCCGAGTACGCGACGAAATCGTCACCGACCTTCAGCTCGGCCACGTTCATGCCCTTCGCACGCGACGCATCGACATAGCCGATGGTGTTGACGCCGTCGCTCACCGCATTGACGATGCCGGCGTTGCCCTGGGCTGCTTCGCCACTGAACGGGAAGGCGTCGGCGGGCTCGTTGCCCCAGATCTCGGGCTCGTTCTGAAACAGGTAGTCGGCGAAGTTGCGGGTCGTGCCCGAGTCGTCCGAGCGGTGGACCGCGGTGATGGCCGCGTCGGGCAGCGCGGCGTCGGGGTTGAGGGCGACGAGCGACGGGTCGTTCCAGCGGGTGATCTGGTTCGAGAAGATGCCCGCGATGGCTGCGGCGTCGAGGCGCAGCGAGTCGACGCCGGCGATCGTGTACACGAGTACCAGCGGCGAAATGTAGGCCGGAACGTTGATGCCCTTCGTTCCCGGCGCGCAGCCGGCGAACTCGCTAGTCAGCTCGTCGTCGCTGAGCGCGGCATCCGAGCCGGCGAAGTCGACGCCGCCGGTGATGAACTGCTCACGGCCCGCGCCCGACCCAGATGGCTCGTAGTTCACGGTGACCCGCGAGTTGGCCATCTGGAAGTTCGACACCCAGACCTCTTGGGCGGCCGATTGCGCGGATGAACCGGCGCCGTCGAGGGTTCCGACCAGGTTGCTGTCGGTCTGGCTCGCCTCGTTGGTGGCGCATCCGGCGAGCAGGGCGCTCGTGACCACCAGCAGCAGGGCCGCCCTCGCGCGTTGACGTACGACGGTGTTCTTCACGCTGGTGCCCCTGACTCCCGATTAGCACCTCCGACGGTACACGTGGTGTCTGCGAGGGGTCGAATCGGTGAACAGCCTCTTACGTTTCGGCTCAGGCCTGCGCGATGCGCACCATGTTGCCCGATGGGTCACGGAAGGCCGAGTCGCGCGGCCCCCACGGCTGGTCGATCGGCTCTTGCAGAACCTCCGCGCCGGTGCCCCGCGCCTGCTCGAAGGTGGCGTCGAGGTCGTCGGTGCTGAACACCAGCATCGGCAGCACGCCTTTGGCGAGCAGCTCTTGCATCGCGTCGCCGTCGGCTTGGGAGCGGCCGGCGTGCGGTTCGCTGAGCACGATCTCGGGCGACGACTGGCCGGGGCTGCCGAGCGTCACCCAGCGGAAGCCGCCGTTGGCCACGTCGTTGCGCACCTCGAGTCCGAGCCCGTCGCGGTAGAACGCCACGGCCTCGTCGACGTCGTTCACGGTCACGTTCGTGTACTGCAGTGAGATAGTCATGCGGCCAGACTAGGAACCGACCGCGACCGCCGCTTCTCGATTCCTGCTCGGTCTGGTCTGCAGCCGCGCGATACACGCGGGCATGGCTTCGACCGCGCTGTGCTGGCGTGCCCGGTAGGCGCTCGGGGTCTCCCCCACGATCTCGCTGAACCGCGAGCTGAACGAGCCGAGCGAGGTCGAGCCGACCGCCATGCAGGCGTCGGTCACGCTCGCGCCGGCGCGAAGCAGCGCCATCGCCCGTTCGACCCGGCGGGTCATCAGGTAGCCGTACGGCGTCTCGCCGTAGGCCGCGTGGAACTTGCGGGAGAAGTGCGCCGGCGACATCAGCGCCCGCTTCGCCATCGTCGGCACGTCGAGCGGCTTCGCGTAGTCGCGGTCGATGAGGTCACGCGCCCGGCGCAGGTGCGCGAGGTTCTCGATCTCGAGCGGGGTCATGCCCCCATTGTGACGCGGGGGCCGGGTGCCCGCCAGAGGCGACTGCCAGTTAACGACGGATGGCCCGCCGAAGCGGGCCATCCGAGGTTCTGGCGTTTCTTACGCGGTGGGGAATTCGTAGGCGGCGCCGTTGCCGAAGCGCTCGGAGATCGCGAAGTCGAAGTCGGCGTCGCTGATGTCGTAGATGCCATGGATGGCGGCGTTGTCGCGCACGGCCGACAGCTCGCGCGAGCGCGAGTAGAACATCGGGTCGTTGGCGAGGATCGAGTATCCGCCGACGATGAAGTCGACGTTCTTGCGGGTGAGGATAGTGGTGTTGGTCATGCTGTGTTGCTTTCGTTTGGTGCGCTGATTCGCAGCGTCTTGATGTTGGCGGATGATCCGCTCACGCGGTCACACGAACGCACGGGTGCGCTCGCTGGCCGCGAGGATTAAGCCGACGTATCGGCGAGGGTGTCACGCTCTTCGGCGAATGCCTGCGTAGCGGTTCTGATTGAAATCTGAGGTGCGGCCGTGGTGTCAGAGCGGCGGCGGGGGCAGATTTCTCGATGCCCAATGACCCACCATACACACACTCCGCACAAAACTCAGGGTTGCGCAGCAAACGCACAGCCCGCTACGGTGGCCTCACGCCAATACGACGAAAGGAGCCCAGCGTGATTCAGAACAAGAAGGATGCAATCGCATTCGCAGCAAACGCCGGCTTCGTCGGCGCCTTCACCGCCTAACCGGCCCGCTTCTCTAGAGGCACTCCACCGGTCAAGTCGGTGGTGACGCTCTCGAAGCTCGACCAGTCAGAGGTCATATCCCACCCCTCACGGGGCGCGCTACTCGCGCGCCGCGTTGTCCGCCGCCACCGCGGCCACCCCTCTATTCGGCGACTCCGATCGACCTTCGGCGCGCCCGTATATATAAGGAATCAACCACCATGCATACCGAACTGTCGACCCTGCCCGGTCGCCACGAACATCCGCCCCAATCCGTCCCTACCGTCCCGTCGACCCTCGCCACGCACCCCGTGCGCCGCGTCGGCCTGCTCGACCGGGCCGCGCTGCACCTGGGCGTCGCGCTCATCAAGTGGGGACGCCGCCCGGTCAGAACCGTCTCGCGCGACGAGGCGCACCTCGCCCACCAGGCGCAGCTCGCCCGCGAAGAGAGCGAGCGCGTGCGTACGCAGCACGAGGCGCTGTACCTTACGCGCATCCTCTGATGCCCAGCCGTCCCGGCGGCGGACCGACCAGACACACCAACTGGTTGCCGGTCCGTCGCCGGTCATGGGCGGCCGATCCCGACATGGCACGATAGAGGCATGACGACCCCGCCGCGTGCCGAGCCGTCTAACGAAGCCCCCTCCGTGCTCGATCTCGTCGGCATTGACCCTCTCGGCGAACAGATCTACCGCCGTGTGCTCGTCGACGGGCACACCACCGTCGACGAGGTAGCGCAACGGCACCGCATCAGCACCCACGCGGCAGAACATCAGCTGTCAGAATTACGCGCGCTGGGCATGCTCGCCCGCCGGTCGGGCGACGAGGCCGAGTTCGTGCCGGTCGATCCCAGATTCGCCCTACGCGCTCTCGCCGATCGGCACGAGCGTCGAATGACTCGCTTCCGCGATCAAGTGCCACTGCTCGCCGAACTGTTCGACAGCGGCGTCGACGCCGCCCACGGGCCGCAGAAGAACCACATTCTCACCGATGCGGCCGACATCGCCGCTTGGTTCGTCAGGCTGCAACACCAGGCCGAGCGTGACTTTATGGCCTTCGACCGCCCACCGTACTACTCCGATTCAGCGAATCCGCTCGAGGGTCTCGCGCTCGACCGGGGAGTCGTCTGGCGCGCCATCTACACCGCCGAGAGCTTTGGCGGCGAGAACGCCTGGGGCGAACTGGCGTCGCTCGGAGAGCTCGGTGAGCAGGCGCGCATCACGCAGAACCTGCCCATCAAGCTGGCAATCGCCGACCGGCGCATTGCGCTGGTATCGCTCACGCTCGAGAGCGGCGAGACCGACGCTCTCGTCACCGAATCGCAACCGTTGGTCGATGCGCTCTGCGAGCTGTTCGAGCACCGGTGGGATCGCGCCACGCCGGTGCGGTCGGATGCCCCGGATGCCGCGGCCAACGAATCGCGCCGCCGGCCCCGTGTTCCCACGGCTCCCCGCAGCACACCGACCCGCGAGCAACGCGCAGTTCTGGCGCTCATCGCGGCGGGTATGACCGATGAGGGTATAGCCCGTCAGCTGGGCATCTCTTCGCGCACTCTGCGACGCAAGACGCAAGACCTGATGGTCGAACTGCGCGCCGAGAACCGGTTCCAAGCGGGCGTGGAAGCGCACAAACGCGGCTGGATATGACCGCTCGGAGTCGCCGATGTGTCCCCCGTGTTTCGAGGGGAGGCCGAGTGCGGACAATGGCCGTTAGCGGACACCACTGACCCCCGAACGAGGTTCAGACTGTCAGAATCGCGCGGCCCGCGCACTGACACCAGGAGCTTGTATGCCATCGCCCCTCCCCTCCCGTCCGATCAGAGCGGTGGGTATCGTGCTCGCCGCCACGCTAGTCGCGAGCGGGGGTGCCGCCGCCGCCACGGCCTCGACCGCCAACCACGAGACGGTCATCATCGAATTCGACGGCGAATCCGCCCTCGCCCGCTTCGGAGCAGCGGAAGCGAGCGCACTACGCGAGGGCGAGATGCGGGCGGCAGTGGATGATTACCGTGCGCTGCAACAATCGGTCGAAGGCGAACAGGATGCCGCGGTCTCGGCTTTCGGCGGCGCGGTGAGTGACGTGCGCCACGTGACCGGAGTTCTCAACGCGGTCATAGCCGAGGTCGACGCGAACAGCGTCGCCGCGCTGCGCGACCTGGCGGGAGTCGCCCGGGTCACCGTAAACAGCGCCTTCCACACCCTGGAAGCGCCGAAACCTCCTATTTCCACGCCGACGCCCGCACCCAGCGACAGCCTCGAGCCCACCGCCGCACCGACGCCCGAGCCCGGGCCCACCGTCGCGCCGTCGCCCGAACCCACGCCCGAGCCGGAGCAAGAACCAGCCGGGTCTGCCCTCCCCGGATCTGGCACTACCATCGCCATCATCGACACCGGAATCGACTACGGGTTGGCCGATCTGGGTGGCGGATTCGGCGACGGCTTCAAGGTCGTCGACGGCTACGACTTCGTCAACGGCGACGCCGACCCCATGGACGACAACTACCACGGCACGCACGTCGCCGGCATCGCGGCAGGCACAGGGGCCTCGACCGTCACCGGCGCGGCTCCCAGAGCGCAGCTCACCGCCTACAAGGTGCTCGACGACCAGGGCAGCGGCTACCTTTCCGACGTTCTCCTCGGCATCGAAGCCGCAGCCGACCCGGCAAGCGCGCACCCCGCCGACGTCATCAACATGAGCCTCGGGAGCAACGACGACGGCACCGATCCGGTCAGCATCGCCGCGGGAAACGCCACCAGGAGCGGCGTTCTCGTCGTGGCTGCGGCGGGCAATAGCGGACCGACAGCGGCCACCGTGGGAGCGCCGGCGATCGCGGCCGACGTTCTCGCCGTCGGGGCATCCATCACCGACTTCCGCTACGCGCAGGCCAGTCTCGTCTCGCCGCACAACCGCCCCCTCACCACCACGAGCGTCCCCTTCAGCGCAGTGCCCCCGGCTCGCAACGTGACAGCGACCGTGATCGACGCCGGCTCCGGAACCGCGGACGATTTCGCCGCCGCCGGCGATCTCGCGGGCAAGATCGTCACCTTCGACGGAACGGCGATGGTGGGCCGCGACTACGATCTGCTGCAAGCCGCGCGCGCGGCCGAGAAGGCGGGCGCAATCGCCGCACTCGTCTACACCCGGAGCCCTCTCGATCAAGGCGAGGGCTACGAGCCGCCGATCGAACTCGACCAGCTCGTCTCAGCGTCGCGCACGAACGCGCTTGACAGTGGCGACGACAACCGACTCGATTCCCTCGTGGTGTTACGGCTTACCGCGGCCGAGCACTCTCTTTTCGGCAAAGAGGCCATAGCCCGAAACGCGACCGTCACCATCTCGTCGACCGATGCCACCGACCTCGTCGCCGACTTCAGCTCGCGCGGACAGACCACGTCGGGACGGCTCAAGCCCGACGTCGTCGCTGCGGGCTACGAGATCCGGTCTACCGTGCCGAGCTTCCTCGGCGTGGCCGACGACGCCTTCCGGCTGTCCGGGACTTCGATGGCTGCGCCTCACGTGGCAGGGGCGGCCGCGGTGCTCGCATCGCTCCATCCGCAGCTCGACGGTGTCGCCCTCGGCGCGATGGTCACCGGAGGTTCGGCGCCGCTCGAGAGCGGCGATCGTGCGACATCCCCGAGCAACCAAGGAGCCGGGCGCGTGCGTGCGGACTCAGTTAGCGGCGCGCTTGTGGCGGCAACGCCGTCCACGCTTGGTTTCGGGCAGGCCGACGCGGGCCGGCCCGAAGCATCCATGACCTTCGACCTGACCAATCACTCGCCGGCGGATCGCACCGCGCGGTTGCAAGTACAGCCTTCGGCGGCAAGCCAGGGTTCGCTCACGGTGCCCGACGGCATCGTCTCGATCGCTAGCGGCGAGACCGTGAGCCTCAAGGTGATCGCGAAGGCGACCGTCGGAGCATCCGATTCCGAATTGTCCGGCACCATCGTGGCCACACTCGACGACGGCAGCACGGTGCGCATTCCGTATCTGCAGGTCTCACGCACACTCGACGTGCAGTCGACGCCCGACATCACGGCCGGTCCGACATCCGTCTTTGTGCGATCGTTCCTGCCGCTCGACGCGCCGCCGAAACTCACGGTCACGCCACAGCACGGCGCCGCTTTCTCGGTGATGACCGCTCCGTCGGCGACCCTCCCCAACACCTGGTTCGCCGATCTGAGCGAAAAGAAGGTGGGCGTCTACACGGTCGCCGCAGAGGGGAAGAACGAAGGACGCCGTCTGCGCGGAAACGGCAGTTTCGAAACTATCGTGTCGGCGACGAGCGACTCGACCTGGCAGCAGATGGGGCGCAATGCCTCGGGCGGGCAGCTCGCGGTGTCACCCTCCCTCCCCGGAACAGCTATGCAGCTCGCGGCCGGCACCGCGCGCCCGAGCGTAACGTCCGACTTCGGCGCAACCTGGAAGCAGATCCAATCGCTGCCCGTCGCTGACGGTCAAGGTCACATCGTCGCAGACCCGTCCGCCAAGAAGGGGTTCTGGTACTTCGTCAACGGCGCGATCGGAGAGCGGGTATTCGATCCCACCTACGCGGGCAAGCTTCTGCGCACCGACGATCTCGGCAAAACCTGGCGCGTGCTGCCGATGCCCGATGTCGACGTGCTCACGGTCGCGAACGACGGTGACAAGCTCGTTGCGGTCACCGCGGAAGGCGCCCTCATCAGTCGCAACGGTGGCAAGAGCTGGTCGCACTTCGCGTTCGAATGGGCCCCGGGAAATGGCGTGAGCGCGACGATCTTCCGCGGCGATCTCTACGTGGTCGACCGGGACGCGCTCGTGCGGGTGACATCGGTGTTCGGGCGGCCGGGTGCACCGACGGTGGTTGCGACCGGCGAGTTCGAAACCGTCGCGTCTGGCGCAGAATTCGTCGTCGCCGGTGGCGGCACGGCGGGCATCCAGCTGTCGAAGAACGGTGTGAAGTGGACCGCCACGAAGTACGACAACACGCTGCGGTCGCATGGTGTCTCGGTTCTCGACGGGGACATCTATACCGGAACGGCCGAGAGCGTGTATCTGCGGTCGCGCGACGCCGGCAAGACCTGGCAGACGTTCGATGTTCCGGTCGCGGGAGGCGTGGCCTATTCCGTCAACCGCTGGCCCGGGCGGCCGTCGTCGTTGCTCGTGCCCCTCGACGGAATCGGCGTCTTCGCGTCGAAGAACGACGGCAAGAGCTTCTCTCGTATCGGAACGGCCGCGACCACCGTGTTGGGTCTCCTCGCAACCACCGATGCGTCTGGTGAACCCACGGTGATCGTGGCCGACACCGGCGGTGTGCATTCGACAAAGATTCCCAGCACGAAGAAGCTGCCGTCGGGGGTCGGCGAGTGGGAAGCGCCGATCGGAATGACCCACTTCGTCGACGCCCGCGATGTCGAGCAGGATGCCGCGGCGCACTCCACGCTCTGGCGCACGAGCAGCAGCTTCGGACCGGCACGCATCGAGATGTCTACCGACGCGGGGGCCAACTGGTCCCCGGTCGCACCCGACGACATGGAGGCGGTCTTCGATATCGAGGCGAGTCCCACCGTGGGCGGACACGTGATCGCGGCAGCCCGCGGCGGCGGCGCGCCGACGCTGCTGGTCTCGCGCGACGGTTTCACCACCTGGCAGGCGCGCGCACTGCCGGTCACGGTGCACAGCGTCACGATCGACCCGGTCAACGACTCGCGTGTATGGATCGCGTCGGAGCAGGGCCTGTTCAGCACCGACGACGACGGGGTCACCCTGACCAAGCGTCTCGACGCTAACGTCGAGACGGTATGGATCGACCCTCTCGACGCGGGCCGTGTCGTCGCCGGTGGCAGCGGGCTGTGGTCGAGCTCCGACGGTGGTGCCACATTCTCGGCTTCGGAGGCGGGAGGGGCCAACATGTCGATCCGCACCCTCAGCTCTGCGGTGATCAAGGGCAAGCGGGGGGCTACGTCGACGGTGATCTTCGCGGGTTCGTCGATCTTCTACACACCGGATCGGGTCGTGGTCGGTCGCGGAGTGCTCGCGAGCACCGATGGCGGACGCACGTTCACGAACGTGTCCGCAGGTATCGGCACTACCGCAGTTCTCTCGCTCGACACGAGCGACGATGGCAAGTGGTTGCTGGCCGGAACGAGGCAGGGCGGCGTCTACCGCGCCTCGGTCGAAGAGCTGGCGCGCATGGCAAAGTAGCCGGATCCGGCTGCGGATGTGATGGACTCGATCCATGCCATCCGAATACCGCAGCTACGTCGCCGTTGGTGACTCGTTCACCGAGGGTGTCGGCGACGACACCGCCGCCGGCGGCGTGCGAGGCTGGGCCGACCTGGTCGCGCTCGGCCTCGCACTCGCCAGCCCCGAGCCCGTGACCTATGCGAATCTCGCGATCCGCGGCCGGCTGCTCGCCCCGATCGTGGGCGACCAGCTCGCCGCGGGCATCGCCCTGAGGCCGCAGTTGCTCAGCCTGAACGGCGGAGGCAACGACATTATGCGCCCCCGCGTCTCGATCTCGGCCATCACCGACCAGCTGGTCGCCGCGGTGGAAAAAGCGACGGACAGCGGATGCCACGTGCTGTTGGTCAGCGGAGCAAACCCCACGCGCCACATCCCGCTCGGTGGTTTCATCAAGGCGCGCGGTGACGAGTTCGCCCGCGGCATCCGTTCCCGTCTACCGCTCGAGAACGTGACGTTCGTCGACAATTGGGCCGACGACGAGCTCGCCGAGCTGCGCTATTGGTCGCGCGACAAGCTGCACCTCGGCCCGCTCGGCCACGAACGCGTCGCCGGCAACGTGCTTGCCGCGCTCGGCGTCGAGCTGCCTGACGGCTGGGCCGGCGGGGCGACGGCGCTGCACCACGAGCAGCGCACGAGCGAGTATTGGCGCGAGTACGTTCTGCCCTGGATCGGGCGACGCCTCACCGGTCGCTCGTCGGGCGACAACCGCGCGCCGAAGATCGCCACCCTGCAGCCCGTCGAGGTGCCGCCCGCGCGCTGACAACGACGAAGGGCCGCGGGCTGAGTGCCCGCGGCCCTTCGTTATTGCCGACGGCTCAGTTGCTGACGCCGGCGTTCTCGCGAGCGGATTCCGCCGTGCGCCGGGCTGCCACGATGCGGCGGGTGATCATCGGCGCGAACGTGAGCACCGCCGCGAACGTGAGGATCGTGACGGCGATCGGGCTCTGGAACAGGATTCCGAAGTTGCCCTCGCCCAGCGCCGAGGTCTGCACGAGCGACTTCTCGAACAGCGGGCCGAGCACCAGGCCGAGCACCAGCGGCGCCATCGGCAGGTCGAGTTCTTTCATGACCCAGCCGACGATGCCGAAGATCAGCACGAGCAGCACGCTGAACATGTTGTTGCTCACCGCGTACGCGCCGACGAAGCTCGTCAGCAGGATGATCGGGTACAGGTAGCCGTACGGGATGCGCAGCATCTGCGCGAACACGGGCGCCAGCGGCAGGTTGAGCACCAGCAGCATCACGTTGCCGATGAAGAACGACACGAGCAGGCCCCAGATGAGCGCGGGCTGCGTCTCGAACAGCAACGGCCCGGGCTGCAGGCCGTAGATGGTGAACGCGCCGAGCAGCACCGCGGTCGTTCCGCCGCCGGGGATGCCGAGCGCGAGGGTCGGCACGAAGTTGGCGTTGGCCGCCGAGTTGTTCGCTGCCTCGGGCGCCGCGACGCCCTCGATCGCTCCCTTGCCGAAGTTGGCCTTGTTCGGTGAGACCTTCTTCTCGATGCCGTACGCCATGAACGAGGCGAGCGTCGAACCGGCGCCGGGCAGGATGCCGAGCACGAAGCCGATCGCACTGCCGCGCAGGATCGGCACGGCGCTCGACTTGAGCTCCTTGCGGGAGATCACCATGTCGCGGAAGCGGGTGCGGATCGGGGCGGCCGCTCCCACGCGGATCTGGTGCAGCACCTCGCCGACCGCGAACAGTCCGATCATCACCTCGACGAACGGGATGCCGCCGAGGAGGTCGATGCTGCCGAAGGTGAAGCGCGCGTCGCTGAACCCGGTGGCCACTCCGACCGTCGAGATCAGCAAGCCGGTCGCGGCCATCATGAGTCCGCGCGCCAAGGATCCCCCTGCGAAACTCACCACGATGATCAAACCGAGGATCATGATCGACAGGTTCTCCACCGGCCCGAAATTGAGGGCCAGTGCGGCGAGCGCCGGGGCTATCGTCATCAGCAAGCCGAGCGAGATGATCGCCGCGACGAACGATCCGATGGCACTGACCGCGAGGGCCGAACCGGCCCGTCCGTTGCGCGCCATCTGGTAGCCGTCGAGCGTGGTGACCACGCTCGCCGCCTCCCCCGGTGTGGAGATGAGCACCGAGGTGATCGTGCCGCCGTACTGCGCGCCGTAGTAGATACCGGCGAGCATGATGAGCGCCGTCACCGGTTCGAGGGTGAGGGTGAGGGGGATGAGAATGGCGACGCCGGTGGTGGAACCGAGACCGGGGAGGAGCCCGATCACGGTGCCCAGCACGACACCCACGAGGCACCACAGCAGGTTCTCTGCCGTGAACGCGGTCGCGAAACCGAGTGCGAGATTGTCGAAGAACATGACCTGGCCCTTAGAGGTTTTCGAGGAAGCCCTGCGGCAGCGGAACCCGCAGCAGCACGACGAAGATGAGGTAGGTCACCGCGATGGCACCGGCGGTGACGCCGACGGCCGGCAGCCATTTGCGCTTCTCTACGAAGATCGCGATGGCGAGCAGCATCAGAGCGAACGACACCAGGAAGCCGAGCAGCGGCACGAGCACCAGTGTGACGATGAGGATCCCAAGCACCGCGATGAGCATGCGTGTGCGCTGCTTTTGGTCCCGACCGAAGATGTCGATGTCGGACTCGGCAGCCACCTCGTCGGCGATGACGTCTCCGGCCTCGGGGCCGAGCAGCAATTCGGCCTCGCTCATCTTCGGCTTGGCCCGCAGGCGGCCGATGACGTCACCGATGGCGAAGACAGCCACCAGGCCGCCGGCCAGCACGGGGAGGAAGCCGGGCCCGATCAGACCGTCCTCCTCGAATGCCCCGTAGCCGAGGCCCCCGATGACCGCCGCGATGCCGATTACGGCGAGGAGTGCGCTGGTTCCGATTGCTACCCGGGAGACTGCTGTCATTCTGCGAACACTTTCTCTAGGTCTGCCGTGTTGCCGGCGAGGTATTCGACGAACTCGTCGCCGTACACCGCGTTGGGCTGCAGGAGGTTGTCGTCGATGTAGGTGCTGTACGCCTCGGTCTCGGCGAACGCCTCGCCGGCCGCGATCCAGTACTCCTTGGCCTCGTCGCTGATTCCGCCGGGGGCGATGAATCCGCGGAACTGCGCGAAGGAGACGTCGATGCCCTGTTCGATGGCGGTGGGGATGTCGGCGAGGGCCTCGAACTCGTAGCGCTCGTCGGCGAATGCGCAGAGTGCCTTGAGATCGCCGGACTCGAGCTGGCCGAGCACCTCGCTCGGGTTGAGCGACGCGACGTCGACCTGTCCGCCGAGGAGGGCCGCGAGAACCTCGCTGCCCGACTCGAACGGCACGCGGTCGAACTCGACGTCCTGGTCGGTCTCGACCAGGGTGAACACGATCTCGTCGAGGCTGGTGGCGCCTGACACCGCGGCGACAACACGGTTGTCCGCGGCATCCGCCACCACTTCGTCGCAGGTTTCGTACTTCGAATCGGCGCCGACGACCATCAGCGTGTAGTCGTCGCCCAGCTTCATGATCGGCGTGAAGCTCTCGTAGCTGAACTGCACGTCCTGCGTGAGCGGAAGCGCGAGCATAGCGGTCTCGGCGGCGAGCAGGTAGTTGTCCTTGCCCTGCTGGGAGAGGAAGTAGGAGTAGCCGACGGCACCCGATCCGCCCTCGCGGTTCTCCACGCTGATGTTGACGCCGGTGTCGGCTTCAAGACCCGCGGCGATCGCACGGCCCGAGGTGTCGCTTCCGCCGCCAGCGCTGAACGGGACGACCATTCGCACGTCACCGTTGGGGGCGAATTCGCCGTCGGCCGTGGCACCGCCACCGGTGCTGCTGCAGCCGGCGAGGAGCAGGAGGGCTGCGGATCCGGATGCTGCGAGGGTGAGTTTGATGGACTTCATTGTCGAATCTCCTTTGATGTGTTCAGGCCGAAGCCTCAATCGCTTCGAATACTGGCTTCGTCGCAGATCCAATATCCTATGGGATATTGGATCAGAGTATTGCAGAGGACGTTTCTGACTGCAACTGTGGGGTTATCTCGTTTCCGCCTCCGCGAGCACGAGCCGGAGGTTGGCGGGGTCGTGGGCGAACCGCCCGAGGAAGAGGCCGTCGACCGACGGCAGCGAGGCCAGGAGGCCGGGGCCCGCGCTTCCACCATAAATTATGGGTCCGACGGTTGTCGCATAACGCTCCTCAAGCAGTCGCCGCAGTCGCTCCACCACACTGACGATGTGGGCGGCCGGCGCCGGTTCGGCCGCTCCGATCGCCCAGACGGGCTCGTAGGCGAGAGACACCTCTCCGAGGCGGCTCTCGTTGCCCGCGAGGGCTGCGGCGACCTGTGCCGCGCAGAACTCCGCGGCGGCGACCGGGTCGCCTTCCTCGAGCTCCCCGACGCACAGCAGTGGCGCCATGCCCTCCGCCAACACGGCGGCGAGCTTGATGCGCACCACGTCGTCGGTCTCGTGGAAGAGCGAACGACGCTCGGCGTGACCGACCTCGACGATGCCCACACCGAGTTCTCGCAGCATGACCGCGCTCACCTCGCCCGTCAGCGCCCCGGCCGAGACCGACACGTTCTGCGCGCCGACCACCACTCCGAGCGGCGCCAGTCGTTCCACCGAGGCGGGGATCACCGGAAAGCTCGGCACAACGAAGAGCCGGGTGTCGGCGCTCAGCGGCTCAGCGAGCAGCAGCTCGCGCACCCGGTCGATCCAGTCGAGGCTCTCGGGCCAGCCCAGATAGGCCTTGGTGCTGACGCCGACGATCGTTGGCGGCATGGGATCAGCCCGACGTGGGGCGACGGCTGGCGATCTCGACGGCGAGGTCGAACGCGTGCGCCGTCGCGCCGAGGTTGGCGATCCCCTTGCCCACGATGTCGAACGCCGTGCCGTGCGCGGGGGTCGCGATCACCACGGGAAGGCCGCCTTGGATCGTGACGCCGCTGTCGAAGCCGATGAGCTTCATCGCGATCTGGCCCTGGTCGTGGTACATGGTCACCACCCCGTCGAAGTCGCCGCGCTTGGCCGCGATGAAGATGGTGTCGGAGGGGAAGGGCCCCTTGGCGTCGATGCCGAGCGCGACTGCCTCTGCGATTCCGGGAGCGATGATGTCGATCTCTTCACGCCCGAAGTTGCCGTTCTCGCCCGCGTGCGGGTTGAGGGCGCAGACCCCGAGGCGCGGCGCCGGGTTGCCGGCGTCGCGAAGCGTCTCGTGCAGCAGGTTGATCGCCGCCACGACGGCAGGCTGGGTGATGTTCTGCGCGACCTCCGATAGCGGAACGTGCGACGTGACGCGGGCGGTGAATAGCCCGGGAAGTACGTTCAGTTCGCTCGTTACCCCGGTGTGCCCGAGCTCCTTGGCGAACCAGCGCAGTTCGTCCTGCTCGTGCATGCCGGCCATGTGCAGGCTGGTCTTGTTGAGTGGTGCGAATACGATCGCGCCGATCTTGCCGTCCCTGGCCATGGCGAGAGCGCGCAACAGCTGGTGCTTGACACGCGCGCCGGCTTCGACGCTCACCTTCTTCTTCTCCACGGGCTGGGCGGGAGCAGAGTTGTCGTCGAGCAGCACGGCGAACCCGGGAGTCGCCTCGTCGGCGAGGGGGATGCTGACGCCGGCCGCGGCTTCGGCGTCAGCCAGCTCGCTGCGGTCGGCGAGGATGTAGACCTCGGCCTTCTGCAGGGTCTCGGGGCGGGCGAGCAGCTTGGCCGCCAGCTCAGGGCCGACGCCAGCGGGGTCGCCGAGGGTCAAGGCGATCTTGGGACGGACTGTCGTTGCGGTGGCCATCAGCGGTTTCCTTCTGTCGTTGCGGTGGATTCTTCGTAGTTCGTGATCACGTCGACCTTGTCGGCCGATGCCGACGAGGTGTCGAACCGGTAGTCGAGCCACTCGCGCACGAGACGGCGGGCGAGTTCGATGCCGATAACGCGCTGCCCCATGGTGAGGACCTGCGCGTCGTTGCTGAGCACGCTGCGCTCGACCGAGAAGCTGTCATGCGCTGTCACCGCGCGAATACCCTTCACTTTATTCGCCGAGATGGCGACTCCGAGGCCGGTGCCGCAGAAAAGCAGAGCACGGTCGGCTTCACCGGCGGCGACGAGTTCTGCCGCGGCGATCGCCACGGTCGGGTACGGGGTGTGGCCGTCGACGTCGACTCCGACGTCGACCACGGAGGCTACGCGGGGGTCGGCGAGCAGGTCGCTCTTCAGAATCTCCTTGTAGTCGATGCCTACGTCGTCGCTTCCGATGACAATGCGGAGGGGCTGGCTCATGGGGTGACGCCTTTCGAATCGGTAGAGAACGCGGATGTCGCGACGGTGGCGGCTATGCGGGCGAGCGAAACCGCTCCGGCATCGGGGTGGCCGATGCTCTTCTCGGCGAGCGGTCGTGCACGGCCGAGTCTCGGGCGCAGCTCGGCGGTAGCTGCGGCAGCGGCGGTCGCCGCCTCGGCCGCGGCGGCCCAGGCGTCACCGAGCTCGTCGCCGGCGGAAACGCGTGCGGCCAGAGTCTCGGCGAACGGGCTGAACGCGTCGATCATGGTCTTGTCCCCCACCTCGGCTTTGCCCAGCGCCCGCATCGCGGCGAGCGCGGCAGCGACGGCATCGGACACTGCCGCGGCGTCGAGCACCTCGGCCTCGCCGAGCGTGCGGCCCGCGGCTTGGAGCGCGTTGCCCCAGAGCGCGCCGGAGGTTCCGCCGGCGTGCTCCGCCCAACCGTCGCCCGCCTCGATCAGCAGCGCGCTGATGCCCGCGCCGTCGTCGACCACCTTCTGGGCTGCGTCTACTGCGCCGCTGACACCGCGGGACATGCCGATGCCGTGGTCGCCGTCGCCGGCGATGGCGTCGATCAGTCCGAACTCTTCCTCGCTGTCGAGGATCATCTCTTTCACGGCGACGAGAATCGAAAGACCGACGGGCGACGCGGCGCGGTGCGCGGCGGATTCGGCGGCCGCGCCACGCAGGTCTACGCGACCGGCAGCCGAGGCGGCATCGGTGTCGAGTTCGCGCTCGATCGAGCCGGTGCGGAAGGCCGGGGTGTCGGCTGGTGCCGTCCAGAGGGTCTCGAGCTCGGCATCCGGCCAGAACAGGGTGAGCGAGACGCCAGCCATGTCGAGGCTCGTGACGAGTTCGCCGCACTCGGGCGCGATGATCGTCAGCCCGGCTGCTTCGAGCCGGCGGGACACGGCGCCGAACAGTACGAACAACTCGTCGTATTTGACCGAGCCGAGGCCGTTGAGAATGGGCACAACGCGGTCGGTCGCCCCCTGCGGACGCTCGGCGAGGAGCCGGTCGACGAGCAGGTCGGCGAGTTCGTCGGCGGTGGGGATGGGCATCTCCGAGATACCGGGTTCGCCGTGGATACCCAGCCCGAGCGACATCATCCCCTCGGGAACGGTGAACAGTTCGTCGGCAGCGCCCGGCAGGGTGCACCCGGTGAAGGCGACCCCGAGGCTTCGCGTTCGGTCATTGGCGAGGTTGGCGAGGCGCTCGACCTCGTCGAGGTTCGACCCGGCCTCGGACGCCGCACCCGCCACCTTGAAGACGGTGAGGTCGCCGGCGATGCCGCGGCGCTTGGCGATCTCGTCGACCGAGCCGCTCGCGATGTCGTCGGTGACGGCGACGATGCGGGCGTCGATGCCGGCGGCGGCGAGCCGCTGCTGCGCCTGTCCGAAGTTGAGCACGTCGCCGGCGTAGTTGCCGAAGGTGAGCAGCACACCCGCTCCGCGGTCGACGGCCTGCGAGACGCGAACGACCTGGCCGGCCGAGGGCGAGGCGAACATGTTGCCGCAGGCGCTGCCCGAGGCGAGGCCGGGGCCGACGAGGCCGGCGAACGCCGGGTAGTGACCCGATCCACCGCCGACGACGACGCCGACCTGACCTGCGGGAATCTTGCTGGCCCGCACGACACCGCCGTCGACGGCGCGCACGTACTGGCGATTGGCGGCGACGAATCCGGCGAGCGCTTCGTCGGCGAAGGCCACGGGGTTGTTGAACAGGCGGGTCATGACGTTGCCCTTTCGGAGGTCGGGGCGGAGCCGATGACGGCCGGCTCCGCGTCGGGAAGGAGGCTGCGCAGGTAGCGCATGTTGGTGGCGCTCACGCCAAGACCGTCGCCGCCGTAGTGCTCGCAGCACAGCACGCCCTGGAACCCGAGGGCGAGGGCGTCGCGCAGGGCCGCGCGGTAGTTGATGAAGCCGAGTTCGAGCGGCGCCGGCATCGAGACGATCGCGCCGGACACGGGATCTTCGTCACGGAAGTAGTTCTTCACCTGCCAGTAGTTCGCATAGGGCAGCGTTTTCGCCAGCATGTCCTCCCACCGCTCGATCGGGCGGTGTAGTCGCACGAGGTTGCCGATGTCGGGGTTGATGCCCACGTTTGAGAGCCCCACGTCCTGGATGAGCGCGACCGCACTGTCGGCGGTGCCCAGGTAGGTGTCTTCGTAGAGTTCAACCGAGACGATCATGTCGTTCGCCGCGGCATGCTCGCCCAGTTCACGGATGCGCTGTACCGCGAGCTTCCAGACCTCGGGGTCGCCAACCGGGTCGGATGCGCCGGGGGCCGTCCAGAACCACAGTTGCTCGCGCTGCATGGCGGTGAGCGGCTGGTGCAGTCCGATAGATAGCACCGAGACACCGATCGACGCGGCGGCATCGATCGTGCGGTGTGCGTAGTCGAGGTTGGCGGCGCCGTCGACGGGATCGATCACGCTGCGGCGGGTGATGGAGAGTGACGGCACTTCGAGACCAGCGGTGGCGCAGGCGAGTTCGAACTCGATTAGCCGAGCGGGGCTGAGGTCGGCGATGCGCAGCCAGCTGTCGGTGAGGTCGAGATGGCCGAAGCCCACGCGGGAGACGTCGGAGAGGGTCTCGAGCCAATGCCCCGCGTCGGCGTCCTGCACAGAACTGCCGTCTGCCAGCGTGCCCGGCGATTGGAGAAGGGCGGCCGCAATCGGCCAGTTCTCGCTGGTATAGGACATCTCGACACCTCGTTGTGGTCGTACGGCTGAGCCGCGGGGCAAATCGTCTTTCCTATAGGATTCCTGCCCGACCTCGAAATGTCAAGTTCGCCCGTGCGCTCAGGCGTGCAGGTGCGCTTCGTCGGAGATGGCCCTGTGCTTCACCGAGGCGATGTGATCGGCCATCTTGGCGCGCGCGAGGTCGGACTCGCCCGCCTGGAATGCCACGAGTATCTCGGTGTGTTCGGCGATGGCGAAATCGGCGTCACTGACTCCGAGCCCGCCGAACAGCCTGAAGCGCTGCACGTGGCCGCCCAGGGCCGTGTAGGCAGAGAGCAGAAAACGGTTCTTCGCTCCTTCGGCGATGAGACGGTGGAAACGCTCGTCGGCCTGCCAGTAGGGCCGGATGCTCGACGATTGATTGTCTTTGAACTCGGCGAGATCGTGAATCGACCGTTCCAGCTGGGGGATCAGTTCGTCTGCCGACTCGGCACAGGCCCGAAAGGCGTTCTCGGGCTCGAGCACCGCGCGGGCGTCCATCAGCTCGTCCAGCTCGGTAGCGCTGAACAGCGGAGCGACGCGATATCCCTTCAGCGCCTCGCGCACCACAAGACCGGTGGCCTCGAGCCGGGCGAGCGCCTCGCGGATCGGCGTCTGCGAGAGCTGCATGTCCCGAGAGAGCGCGTCGATATTGAGGGGCTCCCCCGCGCCGAGCCGGCCGTCGACGAGGGCGACCATGAGCTCGTCGTAGACGTGGTCGGCAAGCACCTGTCGTGTGGCCGCCGGGCGACCCGTAGATCCTATAGGCATGCGCATATTCTAGGTGTCGACAATAACTTCGTGCGGAAAGGTCGCCAGAATGGGTAAGAATGCTGTCGGCGGGCTCGACCACGTGGGAATCGCTGTGCACGACGCCGATGCGGCAATCCCGTACTACCGTGACGTGCTCGGCTTCGACTTGGTCGGCGACGAGATCGCCGACGCCCCCGGCGTGCGCTTGGTGTACTTCGATGCCGGCAACGCGTTGATCCAACTCGTACAGCCCGTGCGCGACGACGCACCCGTCGCGATGTGGCTGACCGCGCATCCCGAGGGCCTCCACCATGTCTGCTTCCGCAGCGACGACCTCCGACAGTGCGAGCGTCAGCTGAACGGCGGCGGCGAATCCGCGATCTTCCGCGCCGGCCGCGGCGACGACGCGTTCTTCCTTGATGCCGAGCCGAACAATGTGAAGATCGAGATCGTAGGGCCCAGGGCCGGATGACACGTTTGAGGTGAGGCGCATCCGGCGCCGACCCGCAACAGTGATCCCGTTCGACTACGGGAGGATCTCTGTGAGCGCGAACACCCTCGAGAACTCGCACAAACTCAGCGTGCCTGCCCTCACCGCCATGGTCGTCGGCTCCATGGTGGGCGCGGGCGTGTTCACCCTGCCGCAACGCTTCGCCAGTCAGACCGGTGTGCTCGGAGCGCTTATCGCCTGGCTCATCGCGGGCGCGGGCATGCTGATGCTCGCGTTCGTGTTCCAGTCGCTCGCCGTGCGCAAACCCACGCTCGACAACGGCGTCTACGTCTACGCCAAGACCGGGTTCGGGCTCTATCCCGGCTTCCTCAGCGCTTTCGGATTCTGGGCCAGCGCCTGCGCCGGCAACACCTTCTACTGGGTGCTGATCACCTCCACTCTCGCGCCGTTGGTTCCAGCGTTCGGCGAGGGCGATACGGTCTGGGCGGTGCTCGTGTCATCCGTCTTCGTCTGGGGCTTCTTCTTTCTCATCATGCGCGGCGTGCGCGAGGCCGCGGCCATCAACACCATCGTCACTTTTGCCAAGCTCATTCCGCTGCTCCTCTTCGTAATTGTCGCGGTCGTCGCGTTCGACCCCGACGTTTTCATCGGCAACCTAACCGGCGGGTACGACACCGGCGGCGACTCGCTGTTCGAACAGGTGCGCGGCACGATGCTGGTCACGGTCTTCGTGTTCCTCGGCATCGAGGGGGCGAGCGTCTACTCGCGATTCGCGAAGAAGCGCGAAGACGTCGGGCGGGCGACGGTGCTCGGATTCCTCTCGGTGCTCGCGCTGTTCGCGACCGTGTCGATCATCTCGTACGGCATCCTGCCGAAGGAGGAGATCGCGAACCTGCGGCAGCCGTCGGTCGGCAGCATCCTCGAGGCGGCGGTCGGCTCATGGGGTGCCTGGTTCATCAGCGCCGGGCTCATCGTCTCGGTGCTCGGCGCGTTCCTCGCCTGGAGCCTGATGTCGGCCGAGGTACTGTTCGCGGCCGCGAAAGACGGCGACATGCCGCGGTTCTTGGCGAAGAGCACACCGAAAGACGTGCCGGGCAACGCGCTGCTGCTGTCGACGCTCGGCATCCAGCTGCTGCTCATCGTGGTGCTGTTCGCCAGCGGGGCGCTCGACTTCATGCTCGACCTCACCGCGTCGCTGTCGCTCATCCCGTTCCTGCTCGCGGCGGGATATGCGCTCAAAATCGCGCTGACGCGCGACGGCTACGCCTCCGTGCCCGCGAGCGTGCGCACCCGCGAGCTCGTGATCGGCGCGATCGCCGTGGTCTACACGCTGTTCCTCATCTTCGCCGCGGGCACCGACCTGCTGCTGCTGTCGTGCGTGCTGCTGGCGCCCGCGACGCTGCTCTACGTCATCGCCCGCCGCGAGCAGGGATCGCTGCTGTTCACCAAACCGGGCGCCGTCACGTTCGGAGTTGTCATTCTCGGCGCGATCGCCGGCGTCGTCGGCCTCGTCACCGGGTTCGTTTCTATCTAAGGAGAGACCATGAGTTCTGCAGATTTCGGCGTGCACTCCGAGGTCGGACAACTGCGCAAAGTATTGGTCTGCGCCCCCGGCCTCGCCCACCGCCGCCTCACGCCGACCAACGCCGATTCGCTGCTGTTCGACGACGTGCTCTGGGTCGACAACGCGGTGCGCGACCACGAGCAGTTCGTCGCCGACCTGCGCTCCCACGACGTCGACGTCGTCGAACTGCACGAGCTGCTCGCCGCGACCGTCGCCCTGCCCGCGGCGCGCGGCTGGCTGCTCGACCGCAAGATCGTGCCGAACCAGGTGGGGTTGGGGCTGGTCGACGATACCCGCGCGTTTCTCGACGAGCTGCCGCCCGCCGAGCTGTCGGAGTTTCTCATCGGCGGGCTCGCGACGACCGACCTGCCCAACGACCTGCGCGGCGACTACATCGGACTCGCGCGCGAATCGACGGGCGTGCGCGAATACCTTATGCCCCCGCTGCCCAACACGCTCTACACCCGCGACACCACCTGCTGGCTGTACGGCGGCGTCACGCTCAACCCGCTCTACTGGCCGGCCAGGCACGACGAGACCCTGCTGATGAAGGCCGTCTATTCGTATCATCCGGATTTCATCGGCTCCCAGATCTGGTGGGGCGACCCCGAAGAGGCGTGGGGTCTCGCGACCTTCGAGGGCGGCGACATCATGCCGGTCGGCAACGGCGTTGTGCTGATGGGTATGAGCGAGCGCACGTCGCGGCAGGCGATCACCCAGGTGGCCGCAGCGCTGTTCGCGGCGGGAGCGGCGACGCAGGTGATCGTCGCGGGCATGCCGAAACTGCGCGCCGCGATGCACCTCGACACGGTGTTCACGTTCGCCGACCGCGACATCGTGACGCTGTTCCCGCGCATCATGGACGCGGTGCATACGTTCTCGCTGCGGCCCGCCGACAATGCGATCGGTATGGATGTCACGGACGAGGGCGACACCCCGTTCGTCGACGTCGTCGCCCGTGCGCTCTCGCTGCCGAAGCTGCACGTCGTGGCGACGGCCGGCGACGACTACGCCTCGGAGCGCCAGCAATGGGATTCGGGCAACAACGCCGTCGCCCTACGCCCCGGCGTGGTCTACACCTACGACCGCAACACAGAAACGAACCGGCTGCTCGAGGCGGCGGGCGTCGAGGTGATCCCGATCGTCGGCGCCGAACTCGGGCGCGGACGAGGCGGCGGCCACTGCATGACCTGCCCTATCGTGCGCGACGCTGTGGAGTATTAGCGCCCTTTGCCGCGTTCGCGCCCCGCGCGCAAGGCCTCGCTCGCCTTTCGCCGCCCGCCTAGCGTGGACGGATGACCGACGCACAGAACACCGACGCACCCATCACCGCCCCGACCGCTGACCAGCCCGAGATGCTCGGCGCCAAGCCCGACTCCGCCGAGGCCGGCGACTCCGCCGTCAAGGATCCCGCCGACTGGGTGACTGGCGACGAGCCGATGACCGCCTCGCAGCGCAGCTACCTCGACACGCTCGCCCGTGAAGCAGGGGAAGAGATCCCGGCCGACATTACGAAGGCCGAGGCATCCGAACACATCGACCGACTGCAGGCGAAGACCGGCCGCGGCCAGTAAGACCACTCAACCGAAGAGGTGCAACCCGAGGTCGTCGGAGAGCCGCTCGCACGCGAGCACCCCCCGCACGCTGTTGCCCTCTTCATCGAGGGGCAGGCTGTAGACGCCGATGCCGAGCCGACCTGGCGCGGTAGCGACCAGCCCGCCCGAGACGCCTGACTTCGCGGGGAGCCCGACGCGACGCAGCCAGCGGCCCGACCCGTCGTACATGCCGCAGGTCGCCATCACGCTCAGCGTCTCTTTGACGACCTCGCGGTCGAGCGTCTGCTCGCCGGTGATCGGGTTGCGCCCGCCGAACGCGAGGGTGGCGCCCATGATCGCGAGCGTCTCCGTGTCGACGAGCACCGAACAGGCGCGCGCGTAGACCGCGATCGCGTCGTCCACGTCGACGTCGAGGTGGCCGGCGGAACGCATGAGGTACCCGAGCGCGCGATTGCGGTCGCCGAGCAGTCGCTCGGAGCCCGCGACATCCTGATCTATTTCGAGGTCGCGTCCGGCGATCTTCGAAAGCCCCGAGAGGATGCGTTCGGTGCGGTCGTCGACGCTCGCTCCGTTCACGAGGTTCGCCGTGAGCAATGCCGCGGCGTTGACCATCGGGTTCGGCGGACGTCCCGTCTCGGCCTCGAACACGATCGCGTCGAACGCCTGGCCGGTGGGCTCGGTGCCGACGGCCTCGAGCACGAAGTCTTCGCCGCGGTCCATGAGGGCGAGCGCGTAGACGAACGGCTTCACTGCGGACTGCAACGAGAACGCCACGCGCGAGTCGCCGGCCGCCTTCACGTCTCCGTCGGCGCCGACGGTCGCGATGCCGAACAGCGACGGATCCGCTGCCGCCAACTGGGGGATGCTGTCGTCGACCTCGCCGCCGCCGGTCTCTCGCAGCTCGCGGTCGAGGGCGTCGAGGTCGTAGTCGCGCAGGGCGTCGTCGGGTCGGGCGTCGGCGGCGTTCGCGTTATCAGGGTGGGGCATTCCGCCAGTCAAGCAGGCGCGGCTGGGCGTGGGCCTGCGCCGAGTCTTCTCGGGCACGCGATGCGAACCGAACGGCAGCGCCGTTTTCCTTGTGCCACCAAAAGGTGGCACAAGGAAAACGCACCTATGGCGCTGGCACCAAGCCCGGCGCGGCCCGCTCAGGCCGTCGCGAAGCGCTTCGCCGACCGCTCGCGCGCCTTCTGCGCCTCGATCTCGCGGTTCTTCGGCGGCGCGTTCGTCACCCAGTCTTCGAGCAGGTGGTGGGAGATGTGGGCGATCTCGTGGACGGCGCGGTCGAAGGCCTCTTCGTTGGCCTTCGACGGCTTCGTCGATCCGCTGATCTTGCGCACGAATTGCAGTGCGGCGGCGTGCACCTCGTCGTCGGTGGCGGCGGGCTCGAAATTGTTGAGGGGATGAATGTTCCGACACATGATTTCAGGGTAGCGACGGGCGATTCGAAGCGGTAGACAGGGCCCATGCAGCCCCGCATCTCCATCATCACTCTCGGTGTCGCCGACCTCGCCCGCTCGCACCGCTTCTACGCCGAGGGGCTCGGGCTCCCGACCACGCGCGACCCGGCCGACGGCATCGTCTTCTTCCAGACCCACGGAACGACGCTCGCCCTCTACCCCTACGCCGAGCTCGCGGCCGATGTCGGCAGCGGCTTCGACGGGCCCCGTTCGAAGTTTCCGGGCATCACCCTCGCGCACAACGTGCGCACCCGCGCCGAGGTCGACGAAGTGCTCGCGGCGGCCGCAGCGGCCGGCGCCGAGATGATCAAGCCCGCGGATGACGCGGACTGGGGCGGCTATTCCGGCTACTTCGCCGATCCCGACGGCTACCTCTGGGAGGTGGCGTGGGGCGCGTTCGAGTTCAACGACGACGACTCGCTCGACGTGAGCTGAACCGCGGCTAGCTTTCCGGCAGCACCGCGAAGATCGCGTGGATGTTGCCCTCCGGGTCGCCGAAGAAGCCGGCGAGGTGGCCCCACTCGCGTTCGACCGGCTCGGCGATCGGCATCGCGCCCCGCTCGACGAGCTCGGCATACTTCGCCCGCACGATCTCCGGCGTCGGGCAGATGAAGTTCAGCTCGACGCTCTGCCCGCTGCGCGGCTCGAGGTACACCGGATCGTTGGTGTGCTCGTTCCGCCCCGAGCGCCGGAAGATCGCCAGCCGCTTGTCACCGCCGTCGAACGCGACGTAATCGGCCTGCCGCTCGGTGACCGCGAACCCGAGCACGTTCTCGTAGAACTCGGCCATGCCTGCTACGTCGTCGACGAGCAGGGTGACCCCTTCGAATCTCATGTCGTCCATGCGAGAGACGGTAGCCGCAGAGGGTGGAAAACCCGAAGACACTGGTCATCTCGAGAACAGGCGACTACCATCGCCACGATGGTTCTCCTGTACTCCTAGTTCGGTGGCGCCGCGTCGAGATCTCTCCGCGGTGACCTCAGCCGCAGCATCCGCCTTCTGAAACGGCGGAGCCGGCGGCGTTCCCACCCAACTTCACTCGGGCGCGCCCGGGAACAGGACACACTATGCAGACCTCTCAGTTTTCCCTGCGACAAATCACCAAGCGGTTCGACGACCGCGTACTTTTCGACCGCGTGGATGTCGCGGTCAGACCGGGCGAAAAGGTCGGAATCGTCGGTGACAACGGGTGCGGCAAGTCGACTCTGCTGCGCATCTTCGCGGGTGTCGAGGCCATCGACAACGGCGAGCGCGCGGTCGTCAGCCCGGGTGGAATCGGCTACCTGCCGCAGACCCTCGATCTGCCACCGGATGCCTCGGTGCAGCGGGCGATCGACCTCGCCCTGGCCGAGCTGCGCGACCTCGAGGCGCGGATGCACACGCTCGAAGCCGCGCTGACCGAGGAATCGTTCGACGAGTACGCCGGGCTCACCGCTGCCTTCGAGGCGCGCGGCGGGTATGAGGCCGACTCGCGGGTCGACACGTTCCTGCACGCGCTCGGGTTGCCATCCCTGGAACGCGACCGCGAACTCGGCACGCTCTCCGGCGGCGAGCGCGCCCGCCTCGCGCTGGCCGCGACGCTCGCCGGCAGCCCCGAACTGCTGCTGCTCGACGAGCCGACGAACGACCTCGACGACAGCGCGATGGCCTGGCTCGAAGACCACTTGCGCGCACACCGCGGCACCGTGCTCGCGGTGACGCACGACCGCGTCTTCCTCGACCGGCTCACCTCCGTTGTGCTCGAGGTCGACGAGGGCAGGGTCGCACGGTACGGCGACGGCTACACGGGCTACCTCAACGCGAAGGCGGCCGAGCGGCGCAGGCGGCTGTTCGAGTACGAGCAGTACACGCTCGAGGTCGCGCGCAACGAGCGGCTGTTGGAGTCGAACGCGGTGCGGCTCGACGCGATCCCGCGCAAACTCGAGAAGGCGGGCATGGGCGGCGGACCCTTCCGCGCGCGCGGCCGCGACCACGGGGCGATGGGGCGCATCCGCAATGCGAAGCAGCGCCTGACCCGGCTGGATGAATCGGCCGTCGCTCCCCCGCCGGATCCGCTGGTGTTCACCCCGTCCCTCACATCGGCGGGCGGCGCCGTCGAACTCACCGATATCCGCGTCGCGGATCGGCTGTGGATAAGTTCATTGCGTCTGGAAGCGGGCGAACGGATGCTCGTGACCGGGCCGAACGGAGCCGGCAAGACCACGCTGCTGCGCACGATCGCCGGCGAGCTGGCGACCGACTCGGGCATCGTTGCAGCTCCGGAGCGCATCGGCTTCTTGCGCCAACAGGGCACGCCCTGGCCGCGGTCAGCGCGCCTGCTCGAGGCATTCGCCGCCGACCGCCCCGGCCACGTGGACGAGTACGTCGACGCGCTGCTCGCCCTCGGGCTGTTCCGCCCGGCCGAGCTCACCCGGCAGGTCTCGACGCTGTCGTACGGCCAACAACGCAGGCTCGAACTCGCCCGCCTAGTCTCGGCACCGACCGACCTGTTGCTGCTCGACGAGCCGACCAACCACCTCTCGCCGGTGTTGGTCGAACAGCTCGAACAGGCGCTGGAAAGCTATACCGGAGCGCTGGTCATCGTGACCCACGACCGGCTGATGCGGCAGCGGTTCAGCGGCCGGCGGCTGCGGCTCGAGGGAGGGCGCGAAGTCAGTCGAGCTTCTTCTTGACCGACGGCTTGCCGTACTCGTCGACGTAGTCCTGCCCGCTCATGGCGACGATCGCATCCATGATGCGGTCGGTCATGACGCGCAGGATCGCGTGGTCTTGCTTGTGGTCGGCGAACTCGCTGAAGTCGAGCGGCTCACCGAACGAAATGCCGATGCGGCGGATCTTCACGCCGCCGTTCTCGGACATGACCTTCTCGGTGTCGATCATCGCGACGGGAACGACGGGAGCGCCCGACTCGAGCGCCATGCGCGCGACGCCGGTGCGGCCGCGGTGGGCTCGGCCATCGCGGCTGCGTCCGCCCTCGGGGTAGATGCCGAGCACGCGGTCCTTCGTGAGCACGGACATGCCAGCCTTGAGCGAAGCTTCCGAGGCTTTGCCGCCGGAGCGGTCGATCGGGATCATGCCGGTCGCCCGCAGGAACCGCGCGACCGCCCACTTGCCCAGGCCCTTTCCCTCGAAGTAGGTGCTCGCGGCGAGGAAGTAGATGCGGCGCCTGATCACGAGCGGGAGGATCACCGAGTCGATGAAGGAGAGGTGGTTGCTGGCGAGGATCACCGGGCCACTTTTCGGAATGTTCTCAAGGCCTTCGAGGCGCGGGCGGAACAGCATGCGCAGCAAGGGGCCCGCCACGATCGTCTTCATGAACCAGTAGAACATCGAGACTCAGCGTAGTTGGGTTCCGAACGTTGCGTGCGCGATGGCGAAGTCTTTACTGCCTCACTACCTTTTTCCAGTCAAGAGCCGGGTTTCATAGCTAACAGCATCCATTGAGGGATGCTAACTTTCTGAAATGAGAAGACGTCGGCCAACTGGGTCAGAGAACGACATTGCGTCCTGGACCCTCGCCCTCTGGCTACCAATCGCTGCAATGGGTGGAGGTATTGCAGCGACTGGAGCCTACTTTGGTCTCCTGTGGCTTGTCTCGTCAGACCTTGTCCCGAAGGCCGCGCAGGCGGGCGCGCTCAATCCGTACGACATCGCGCGGTCCGCCATCATATTGCTCGGCGCCGTTGCAGCCACGATCGGTCTCGTCTTTGCCCTAAGACGTCAGATCGTAAGCGAAAGGAAACTACGGATCGACCGCGCCGATTTCAAACATCGCGAACAAGTTGAAGAGTTCCGGCGCAAAGAGGCTAAAGATGCCGAAACTCAAAGACGGTCCGAATGGCATGCGGAACGTAATGCGGAACGCATCAGAGATCTCCGATCGCGCTACGTAACCTGCGCGCAGCAATTGGCCGACCCGGCCGAAGCCGTGCGTCTTGCGGGCGCATATGGGATGGCTCAACTCGCTACCGAATGGGACGATCGAGCGCAAATGCAAAGCTGCATCGACGTGCTCTGTGCATACCTCCGGATGCCAGCTAGAACAGTTTCCACCTTCCCAGGAGCGCCTCCGGCTGTTCCCGCCGGAGAACTGGAAGTGCGCGAGTCGATCGTCAAGATCTTGGTTCAGCACCTGCGAGATGAGGACGACGGCTTCTGGCAGGGGGCGTCGATAGATCTATCCGGCGCGGTGCTTGAATACGGCAATTTCAGCGGCTGCCGATTTACCGGCATCGCCGATTTCGGAGGGGCGAGGTTTGCGTCGCGCGCACGCTTCGACAAATGCCAGTTCTCTGTATCAGCTGATTTTCGAGCAGCGCACTTTGACCAAGACGTAACTTTCGCGAGAGCACGCTTCGAGGGCCAGAGTTTGATGCAAGACGCGCGGTTCGAGGGCCGCTGTGACTTCGCTAGCGTTAATTTCCTAAAGCGCTTCGTCGGAACACATACACGTTTCATGCTTGGTGCAAACTTCAGCGGTGCCCACTTCTGGACGTTTGTTGATCTTTCCGATTCCTACTTCGGACTGAAAGCTGGCTTCGCCTCGGCAATTCTGGACGGCGATGTTAACTTTACGGACTCGACCTTCCTCGCTGAAGCAGACTTTTATCAGACCAGATTCAGCAAAGGCATTGGATTCAATAAGAGTGTCTTCGCAGGCACGTTCCGCTTCGATGAGAGCACGGTACGTGGTGGAGCCGGATTCAACGAAACCACGTTTGCGAAGCGAGCATCACTTCAACGGTCTGAATTCCAAGGCGGCCTCAAACTAGCCGACGTTACCGCTTCTGCGGATCTGCTTCTGGATTGGTCACAAATACGTACCAGGTGGACACTCGACCGGTCGGTGTTTGGCGGACTTTTCGGCGTGGCTAAGGTGACGAGCCACGTCATGCCCAGCGAGGTAGATACCGTGTATGCCAAGTCGCCCAACTGGGCAGCAATGACTACGCCCACGGTTTAAGCGCATGTCGCAAAAAGCAACTTGAGGATCTCCTCGCCGAGACAGCGTCCGGCTGATTTGCATCAGTCAAACTCAACACGCAATCAGCGCCGAGCTGGATTGTCCGCTACGCGCAGGCTGGGCTTTGAGGCACAAACGACCGAAATCATTCGCTGTCAAGACGGCCCGATACTTCGTACTTCCGCGGCTGTGACCAGCGTGGTGCCCCTGGAGGGACTCGAACCCCCAACCTGTTCCTTAGGACGGAATTGCTCTTCCATTGAGCTACAGAGGCTGGCTCCCCGAGTTTAGCGCGACCCGGGGGAGCCACCGAACTTACTTGCGGTCGCTGAACTTGTGCTCCCACGTCGAGGTCGCACCGTCAGCGAGGTAGTACCACTCGAGCGGCACGGCGGTCACCTTCACGGTCGTCGCGCGGTTGACCTTGTACGTCCCCTCCTTCACAACCTTGCCGTTCACCACGTACTGCACATCCGGTGTCGACGGGATCGTGTACGAATCGCGGCGCCGGGTGTCCGAGAACGTCACTTCGGCCGGCGTCACCGCCACGGTCAGCAGCGGCACCTTCGTGAAGTCCGTGTCCGAAGCGAGATAGAACCCGGGATACGACGGCTGGTTGTACGTCGTGTTCTGACGCGCCACCTCCGCGCGGTACTGCTTGTCGTGCATCAGTGTGTACAACTTCGTGTCGGTCACCTCTGTGGAGGAATAGATGCGGATGGCGCTGGAGTCCGCGGTGCGAACCAGCAGCTCCTCACGCCAGTCGCCGAACACGTCGGCCACCAGCGACGCCGTGCCCTTGGTGCCGTTGTTCGACCGGGTACCGGTGGCGGTGAGCAGTCGTCCGGCCGTGGGGCTGTCGATCGTGACATCCGCATCGGCCGTTCCGTTCACGAGCTGGGTCGTGCCATCCGCCGCCCATCGGATGCTCTGGTTCGTTCCCGGCACGGCTGCCGGCAACGATTCCCCCGAAGCGGCACGCACGCGCGTCGCCCAGGTCTCGAGCCCGGGAACGGTCGGATCGATGTCGCCGATCATGCCGCGACCGGTGTCTTTGCCGGTGTACTCGCCGTAGAGCACCTCGCCCGTCGCCGCATCCCGCAGCGCGTAGCCGTAGGGCGCGAACGTGCCGCCCTCGTGCACGGTGAAGATCTCGAGTCCGGGACGGTTCGGATCGATGTCGGTGACGTGCATGGCGTCGCCGTGGCCGAGGCGGGCCTCCGCGCCCGGGTCCGCACTACCGGAAGGCAGCGTGGCCGACGAGCTGTACAGCAGGCTGCCGTCGTCGTCGATCGTCGCCGATCCGTAGACCACCTCGTGCTTGCCGTCGCCGTCGACGTCGGCCGCGCTCAGCGAATGGAAGCCCTGTGTGGTCAATGACGCGAACTCGGGGTTCGAGCCGTCGCGGCCGTGGGGCGAGTCGTTGAACGGGTTGGTCATCGCCGGGAACCCGCTGTCGACGTACCAGCGCTCGGTGAGCTTCTTGCCGTTCCAGTCGTAGGCCACGATCGTCGAGCGTGTGTAGTAGCCGCGCGCGAAGATCGCGCTGGGGTGCTCACCGTCGAGGTAGGCGACGCCGCCGAGGTAGCGGTCGACCCGGTTGCCCGGCTCGATGCGCGCCATCGCGTAGTCGCCCCAGGCGAGACCGTCGTCGTAGCGCGCGGTCTTCACCGGGATGGTCTGCAGCTCGCGGCCGCTCGCCCCGTCGAACATGGTCATGTATTCGGGACCGCTGAGGATGAACCCCTCGAACGTGCGCAGCAGGTTGCGGGGGCTGCGGGCGGGCGCATAGACATCCATGAAGTAGTCGGTGAGCTCCGCAGCATCCGCCTCACTGAGCGGGTATTCGTGCGTGACCTCGATACCGAACGCCTCTTCGAGCGTCGCCGGCCACTGGCCGCTCGCGACCTCGGGCAGGTCCTGCCAGCCCATGAACATGTTCACCACATGCTGGTAGTAGCCGTCGGAACTCACACGGTAGTCGTCTTGATTCGTGACGCCCGCTTTCTTGTCGCCCTTGGGCAGGCTGATGAACCTTTCGGATGTCGCGTTGCCGCGCTTATCGAACGCGGTGGTCTTCGTTCCGGGGGCCGTCTTCAGCAGCAACTCGCTCTTGCCGTCGCCGTCGTAGTCGTAGGCGAGCACCTGCGTATAGTGGGCGCCCGCGCGGATGTTGACTCCGAGGTCGATGCGGTTGAGCAGCCGCCCGTCGGTCTCGTACGTGTCGACGTAGACATTGCCGGTGTAGCCGATCTGCGAGACATCTTTGGCGTTCGACGGGTCCCACTTGACGATGTACTCGTACTGGCCGTCGCCGTCGACGTCGCCAACGCTCATGTCGTTCGCGGAGTACGTGTAGGCCTCGCCCTTGGGCGTCACGCCGTCGGCAGGCTTCTGCAGCGCGAGGTCGACGTAGCCGTCGGCCCAGGGCGTGACAGCTGCGCTTGCCTCGCCCTCGACGCCGCCGACGACGGGCGCGACCGTGTACTGCGAGGTCGGGGTTCCGGCGGGATCGAGCAGGTTGGTGCTGTCGGTCACGGTCGCGACGGCGGTGCCGTCGCGGTAGACCGTGAAGTCGGTTCCGGTGAGGCCGTCGGGAGTCGCGCCCGTGGCCTCGCTCACCAGCAGGCGCCAGCTGACGAAGACGCCCTCGCTGGTGTTGGTCGCGACGAGTCCGCGGTCGAGCTTCTCGAGTTGCGGAGTGCCGGCCGGCGCGGCCGGGGTGTGCGAGCCGCCGTGGCCCGGATGCCCGTGGCCGGGGCCGTGCGCCGCGGCGGCCGTGGCACCTCCCGCGATGAGTGCGACACCGGTCGCGACGGCGGTCAGGCGCAGGGGTAACCCGCTGAACAGATTCGACATTGAACCTCCATGGTAGGAAAACGTTTTCCAGCTACCGGGGATTTTACGTCCCTCATTCGGGGGTCGTCAAGGAAAGCGGTTGCTGCGGTGGCGGCCGCGGGCTTGCGCGCCATTGCGGTACGTGCGCGCGCAACCGAGGGACGTGCGCGGTACGGCGCGCATGCGCGCATGTCCCGCCGATGCGCGCACACCGGCGCGGGCTACTAGCGCGGGGGCGGCGACAGGAAGAGATCGACCGACGTGGCCGGGATCGTGCGCGTGCTGTACGTGAACGGGATCGCGTTGTACTCTTCGAGATCCACGGTGCCGTCGGCGTTGACCGCCTTGACGTAGGCGACGTGGTTCTTGCCCCACCAAGCGATGTCGCCAGCGACGGGCGAGTTGCTCGTCGGCCAGCCGTGGGCGAGCCAGGCCGCCTTGAAGTCACGGGCGTTTCCGCCGTTCGGGGTGAGGAAGCCCCAGGTGTACTTGAACGGAGCCGAGGTGCTTCCGGCGTCGCGGTTCATGCGCCAGACGACGAAGTCGACGCACTCGCGGTAGATGTAGCGCAGCGGCGAGAGCTGCTTGAGCGGCCCGGCGCGGAACGGGTAGTCGTCGCCCGCGGCCGCGGCGCTCGTCGACGGGTTGTAGACAGCGGAGCGAATGGATGCGGATCGCGCCGACGCGGCGGCGGCCGCTGCAGCAGCCGCGGCCCGGGTGCTGGCCAGTTCGGCGACGGTCGTGGCCGAGAATGTCTCGCGCTCGCTGTCGTACCGAGCGGCGCTGTCGGAGACCTCGACGGTCACCGATTCCATCTCAGCGTAGGTGACCTGTTCTTCGGCGGGCTCGAACGCGAACGCCGGCAGAGCCATCGGGGCGACGAGCATGGCGACAGCACCGATGACGAGAGCCGAGGTCGCTTGCTTGCGGAGCCCGAAGCCCGAGCGACGTGCTGTGATGGCACGACGCGTGGTCAGTACGGGCTCGTTAGCCAAGAAGAATCGACCTTCCGAAGATGGGATGGTGGTCGGGAAAGCTCCACACAATAGTGACGAGCTTAGGGCAGAGGCGGCCGCAGCGCGAGGTTTTATTTCGGAATGGTAACGACGGGCTACGCCGCGGGGGCCAGATACTCTTCCCAGTCGGGCAGCGCGCGCTCGATTCCGCGGGCCATCCACGACGCCCCGTTCGGCGGACGCGGGGTGGTGCGCAGCCGCCAGTTCATCTCGCTCGGGGTGCGGTCGCCCTTCACGTTGTTGCACTTCAGGCAGCACGCCACGAGGTTCTCCCAGGTGTCTTTGCCTCCGCGCGATCGCGGCGTGATGTGGTCGATCGTCGTGGCCGACGAGGCGCAGTACCCGCAGCGGCTGTTGTCGCGACGCAGCACTCCCCTGCGCGAGACCGGCACGTTGCGCCCGCTCGGCAGCCGCACGTATCGGCGCAGGATGATGACCGACGGCCTGTCCCAGGCACCCGTCAAGCCGAACACCGGATGCTCGCCATCCGAAGCAATGATTGTCGCCTTTTCATTCATCACGAGCACGAGCGCTCGCTTGAAGGACACAACGCCAAGGGGCTCGTAGCCCGCGTTCAGAACCAAAGTGCGCATTGTCATCCTTCCGAAAGCGCCTGCACGGCTTGCAGGCATTCGACATGCGTTTCCCGGGTGCAACGGTGTTACTAGGACAAACAAAAAGGCACTGTCAGTGTGACAGTGCCTGATTGGTACGCGCGCGTATAAATACGTCGCGAGAACCGCTGAGTCGTGCGGGCAGACAGGCGCAAACATCCGTGGTTTGGATGGTGCGCTCGCTGTGCATCGGCTCTCCTAGAACTCGTTGAACTCCAAGGCTTACAGGTTAACCCAAAATCGGCGAACCACAACCAAGTGGCCCGCCGATTCAGGTGAAGGTTTCTAGACTCCGACGCGAACGATGTAGTACGAGCTCGTCCAGATGGGGCGAACGCTCACGACGCCGCCGGCGCGCGGGGCGTCCATGATGTTGCCGTTGCCCATGTAGATGCCGTCGTGGCCCGACATGATCACGAGGTCGCCCGGCAGAGCGTCTTCGATCGCGATGCGCGAGCCGGCGGCGGCCTGTCCGCTCACCGAGTGCGGAAGCGACACGCCGAACTGGGCGTAGACGAACTGCACGAAGCCCGAGCAGTCGAAGCCCGACGGGTCTGCGCCACCGTAGACGTAGGGGGTGCCGAGGTACTGCTGCCCGACCGAGACGACCTTGTTCAGGTCGAAGGTCGGATAAGGCGGGTTCGCCAGGAAGTCGGCCGACGTCGGTCCGCTGTACGACGCGTAGGTCGTGGCGAACTGGGTGCGCATGCGGGTCGCGGCGAGTTCGGCCTCGGTGGTCGCGCCGAAAGCGTCGCGCTCGACGGTCGTCGCGGCTGCTCCCTCGTCGACGAGCACGGTCTGCGCGTCGGAGGTCTTGTACTCCTCGAGGGCGACCGCGGCCTTCAGGTCATCGGTGTCTTCGGCGGGAGCGAAGGCGTAGGCGGGAAGGGCGACCGTCGCGAACAGGCCGGGAACGATGACCGCGGTGACCGCGACGCTCAGGATGCTCGAGCGGCGCTTCTTCTTCGCTGGGGCGGGCTTCGGCGCGAAGGCCGAGAGGTCGGGAGTGCTGAGCACGGCTGGGGAGGCGGTCGACGTGGAGAGCCTGGACTTGCGGGTTGAACGACGCGAGACGGGTTTCGAGTTCTCGGTCGGGGTGTTCTCGGGTGGTACTGATGCCAAGAGATTTAACCTCCTGCGTCCCGGCAACTCTAGGTCGTTGCCCAATCACGTTTCGTATATATATTCACGTACCAGCGGCGGGAGATAGGTGAACGAGACGTCCCACGCTGAGTCCAGACCGGCATTCCTGGTCGACGGACTAGAAGACACTAAATGATGAAATCCGGGTTTGTCACCTTTTTGTGATAATTCGGATCAAACCTGTTAACAAGCTGAAACGATAAAAAATCTAGACACCGACGAAGATGTGCACGGCAACCTCGTTGGGCAGCTCGAGCCCCTCGCCGAAGCCGTCGACGGTGACGAACACGTACGATCCGGCGGCGGAGATGTTTGCGGTGGCGCCGGGCATCACGCCGGCCGACTGCAGCTGCTGCAGAAGTTCGGGCTCGAACTGCACGGGCTCGCCCAGGCGACGGATGACGCCGCTCACGGTCTCGGACGATCCGGAGACGCGTTCCACCAGGTTGACGACGCCGTCCATAAACGCGGGAGCCGCGGTGTGACCGAGCTCTTCGAGCCCGGGGATCGGGTTGCCGTAGGGCGACTCGGTCGGGTTGCCGAGCATCTCGAGGATGCGGCGCTCCACCTGCTCGCTCATCACGTGCTCCCAGCGGCAGGCCTCGTCGTGCACGTAGGCCCAGTCGAGCCCGATCACGTCGGCGAGCAGACGCTCGGCCAGACGGTGCTTGCGCATCACGTGCACGGCCTTGCTGCGGCCCTCGTGCGTCAGCTCGAGGTGGCGGTCGCCTTCGACCACAACCAGGCCGTCGCGCTCCATACGTCCGATGGTCTGCGAGACGGTGGGGCCGGAGTGGCCCAACCGCTCGGAGATGCGCGCACGCAGCGGCACGATGTGCTCTTCCTCGAGGTCGAGGATCGTACGCAGGTACATCTCAGTGGTATCAACAAGATCCGTCATCGAAGGCCCTCCAGCTGGCGCGCGGCAATTAAGGCTTAAGACTACTTGTTTGATAACCCCTCTCATTGACGTTGTATGCCCGCGGCGGAAAGTGGGAGGGTTTCGACTCCTACAATTGGAAAATGTCGACGATCGTGATTCCCACAGACCTCCTTCCCGTTGATGGCCGCTTCGGCTGCGGACCCTCCAAGGTGCGCCCCGAGCAGCTCGCCTACCTGGCCGGAGCCGGCTCCGCGATCATGGGTACGTCCCACCGCCAGGCACCGGTGAAGAATCTCGTCGGGCGTGTGCGTTCCGGTCTGTCCGACCTCTTCCGCCTGCCCGCCGGCTACGAGGTCATCATGGGCAACGGCGGATCGACCGCGTTCTGGGACGCCGCCGCGTTCGGCCTCATCGAGAAGCGCAGCGAACACCTGACCTTCGGCGAGTTCGGCTCGAAGTTCGGCGCCGCCGCGAAGACCCCGTGGCTCGAGGCGCCCCACATCATCAACGCCGCCGGCGGATCACGCGCCGAGGTCGAGGTGCTCGAGGGCATCGACACCTACGCGTGGCCTCAGAACGAGACATCCACCGGTGTTATGGCTCCGGTCACGCGCGTGAACGGCGACGCGGGCGCGCTCACCGTCATCGACGCGACGAGCGCCGCCGGCGGAATCGACTTCGACGCGACGCAGGCCGACGTCTACTACTTCGCCCCGCAGAAGAACTTCGCGTCAGACGGCGGCCTCTGGTTCGCGCTCTTCTCCCCCGCCGCGATCGAGCGGGTGGAGCGCATCGCCGCCAGCGGACGCTACATCCCCGAGTTCCTCTCGATCAAGAACGCGATCGACAACTCGCGCCTCGAGCAGACGCTCAACACGCCCGCAATCTCGACGCTGCTGATGCTCGAGAACCAGGTCGAGTGGATGAACGGCAACGGAGGCCTCGCCTGGGCCGACGCGCGCACCAAAGAGTCGTCGGGTGCGCTCTACGACTGGGCGGATGCCGCGGCTTTCGCCACCCCGTTCGTGACGAACCCCGACCACCGGTCGCAGGTCGTCGTCACGATCGACTTCGACGAGGCCATCGACGCCGCGAACATCGCCAAGGTGCTGCGCGCCAACGGCATCGTCGACACCGAGCCGTACCGCAAGCTCGGCCGCAACCAGCTGCGCGTCGCGACCTTCACGGCGATCGAGCCCGACGACGTGCGCCAGCTGATCTCGTCGATCGACTACGTGGTCGGCGCGCTCTAGGCTGGCGGCATGAAGCTGTGGCTGAAGGACTCGGAGCGCAAGCCCGATCCCGCGCCGGTGAAGACCGACGACCGCAAGGCCGTGCTCACCGGGCTCGCGCTCTGGGTCGTCGGCCTGGTCGTGTTGCTCGTCGTGCAGCCGCAGCCCGAGACGCTTTACACCTGCGCGACCGGCATCGTGCTCGGGCTCATCGGCCTGATCTACACGAACGCTCGCCGGCGGGCCTGACCGCCCGACCGCACAGAAGAACGCCGGCCGCCCGAAGGCGACCGGCGTTCTCAGTTCTGCGGCTAGAAGAGGCGGTTCGACTCTTTCTCGTCGCTCTCGTCGTCGCCGGTCCCGTCGTCGTCTGACTCGGGCTCGTCGCCGGGCTCGTCGGAAGAGTCGTCGCCCTCGTCGGCCACCTCGTCGAGCTCGTCGATCGATATGCCGTCGACGTCGCCGCCGTGCACGACGTGAATCACGTCGTCGTCGTCATCATCGGCGTCTTCGTCGTCCGACTCGTCGTCGTCTGACTCGTCGTCGTCGTCGTCGGTGTCGGAGTCGTCTTCGTCGTCATCCGACTCGTCGTCACTGTCGTCGTCCGCGTCATCCGCATCGTCGACTTCTTCGCCGGCGGCGATCTGCGCGGCCTTGTATTCGGCGAGGCGGTCGCTCCACGGAACCCAGTCGGGTGAGAGCAGCGCGCCCTCGGCCGGCATGAGCTCGACCTCGAGAACGCTCGGCTCGGCGCCGGGCAGGGTGGAGACGCTGACGGTCCACTTCCAGCCGGGGTAACCGGGCAGGGCGCACTCGAACAGGACCGAGACGACGCCGTCGCTCTCGACGACCTCGCCCGCGGGGTCGCCGATCGTCGAGACCGGGGTGATCTCGAGCAGGGCCGCGTAGGCGACGTCAAACGTCGTCGACTCAGGCATCGAGCTCGTCTGCAACCTTGCGCAGCATCTGCGCGATCTTGCCGCTGTGGCTCTTGTCGGGGTACCGGCCTCGCTTGAGGTTGGATCCGATGCCGTCGAGCAGCTTGACGAGGTCTTCGACGATGATCGCCATGTCGTCTGCCGGCTTGCGGTTGAGCTTGGCGAGGCTGGGCGGCGACTCGAGCACACGAACGGACAGCGCCTGCGCACCCTTCTTGCCGT
>Ga0247740_1000055_pt1 | contig 53524 bp, 41 predicted proteins | sample UWRJL148409B2_FD_180942 | JGI IMG/M metagenome (GOLD analysis project Ga0247740, IMG submission 180942) | Plant litter microbial communities from Arlington Agricultural Research Station in Wisconsin, United States - UWRJ-L148-409B-2 | ecosystem: Environmental > Terrestrial > Plant litter >...
TGACCGACGTGTCGTACTTCGGCACGATGATGGTGCACCTCGGCCTCGCCGACGGCATGGTCTCGGGCGCCGCGCACACCACGGCGCACACGATCAAGCCGGGCTTCGAGATCATCAAGACCATGAAGGGCGTCTCGGTCGTCTCGAGCGTGTTCTTTATGGCGCTCAGCGACCGGGTGCTCGTCTACGGCGACTGCGCGGTCGTGCCCGACCCGACGTCGGAGCAGCTGGCCGACATCGCGATCTCGAGCGCGGGAACGGCCGACCAGTTCGGCATCGACCCGCGCGTGGCGATGCTGTCGTACTCGACGGGGTCGTCGGGCGCCGGAGCCGACGTCGAGAAGGTGCGCGCCGCGACCGAGCTGGTTCGCGAGCGACGCCCCGACCTGTTCGTCGACGGCCCGATTCAATACGACGCAGCAGCGGATGCCGCGGTCGGCAAGTCGAAGATGCCCGGTTCGCAGGTGGCCGGGCGGGCGACGGTGTTCATCTTCCCCGACCTGAACACGGGCAACAACACCTACAAGGCGGTGCAGCGCAGCGCGGGAGCCGTCGCCGTCGGGCCGGTGCTGCAGGGGCTGAACAAGCCGATCAACGACCTCTCCCGCGGAGCGCTCGTGCGCGACATCGTCAACACCGTGGCCATCACCGCCATCCAGGCCGCTTCGCCGGCGCCCATCGTCGTCTCCGAAGGACAGTAGTCATGAGCCTCGCCCTCATCATCAACAGCGGCTCGTCGTCGCTCAAGTACCAGCTGATCGAGTCCGACGGCGAAGAGACCCTCGCTTCGGGCCAGATCGACCGCATCGGCGAGGCCCAGAGCGGCGTGGTTCACACGACCGGCGGCGAGAAGCACGAGACCCATCGCGCGATCGCCGACCACACCGCCGCGCTGCGGGTGCTTACCGAGGCGTTCGCCGAGTACGGCCCCGACCTCGCGTTCTCGCCGCCCGTCGTCATCGGCCACCGCGTGGTGCACGGCGGATCGCTCTTCACCGGACCCACCCTCGTCACCGACCAGGTGATCGCCGACATCGACGAGCTCTCCGCGCTCGCCCCTCTGCACAACCCGGCGAACCTGGCCGGTATCCGCGCCGCCGCGCAGATCTTCGTGGGGGTGCCGCAGGTCGCCGTGTTCGACACAGCGTTCCACCAGACCCTTCCGCCCGAGGCGTACACCTACGCGATCGACCGAGACCTGGCCGCGAAGCACAAGATCCGCCGCTACGGATTCCACGGCACGAGCCACAAGTTCGTGTCGGAGGAGGCCGCGGCGTTCCTCGGCCGCCCGCTCGAGTCGCTCAAGACCATCGTGCTGCACCTCGGCAACGGTGCGTCGGTCGCCGCGATCGACGGCGGACGCTCGGTCGAGACCTCGATGGGCCTGACCCCGCTCGAGGGACTCGTGATGGGAACCCGCTCGGGCGACCTCGACCCGGCGATCATCTTCCACCTGCACCGCCAGGCCGGGCTCGGCTTCGACGAGCTCGACTCGCTGCTCAACCGCGGAAGCGGCATGCTCGGCCTCACCGGCAACGGCGACATGCGCGACGTGCAGAACCAGGCGTCGGCCGGCGACGCCGACGCCGAGGCCGCCCTCGCGGTCTGGCGCCACCGCATCAAGCACTACATCGGTGGCTACCTAGCGCAGCTCGGCGGGCTCGACGTGCTCGTCTTCACCGCGGGCGTCGGCGAGAACAACTCGCTCGGGCGCCGCCGCGTGCTCGCCGGACTCGAGTTTCTCGGCATCGAGATCGACAACGACCGCAACGAGCTGCCGTCGCGCGAGGCCCGCGTGATCTCGCCCGAGGGCGCGCGTGTCACCGTGCTCGTGATCCCGACGAACGAGGAACTCGAGATCGCGCGCCAGTCGCTGTCGGTGATCTAGGGCAGGTCTGCCGGTCTGCCGGTCTGCCGGTCTGCCGGTCTGCCGGTCGAGTAGGGCGCCCCGGCTCCCGTATCGAGGCCCGCTCAGAGGCCCGCGCCGCGCCGGAAGTGCGGTTGCGCACGGTGCGGGGCCGCTTGAACCCGCCACAACTGCACTTCGGGCGGGGGCAAGGGCGCGCGGGTGGTGCGGTGCCCCGTGTCATCCGCCCGCCCGCGACCTGACCGGCCACTTCGGGCGCTTGACCGTCCCGCGGACCCGCCCGAAGTGGCCAGTCAGCGCGAAGCGGGGCAGGAGGCGGGAAGCGAGGGGCGGATGCCGCGGCTCTCGTCGCTCGCCGGGCGAGTTTCCGGAGGTGCAGTTGCGCACGGTGCGGGGCCGCTCGAACCCGCCACATCTGCACTTCGGGCGCCGACGAGGGTGCGCGGGTGGTGCGGTGCCCCGTGTCATCCGCCCGTCTGCGACCCGACTGGCCACTTCGTGCGCTTGAGTGTCCCGCGAACCGTGCCGATCTGGCCAGTCAGCGGCGGCAGCTACGCGCGCGGCGCCGCCGTCGACTCGCGCACGACCAGTCGTGTCGGCACGATCGTGGTGCCGACGCCTCGGGTGGAATCCTCGATCTCGTGCAGCAGCATCTGGATGCTGCGGCGCCCGATCTCGGCGAAGTCCTGGTGCACGGTCGTGAGCGGCGGCCAGAACGCCTGCGCCTCAGCCATGTCGTCGAACCCGACCACGCTCACGTCGCCAGGAACCGACAGCCCGCGCTCGTGCAGCGCGCGCATCAGCCCGAGGGCCATCTGGTCGTTGCCGGCGAAGACGGCGGTGATCGCGGGGTCGAGCCCGAGGCCGACACGGTAGCCCGACTCGACGGTCCAGTCGCCGACGACCGGCTCGATGACGGGTGCGCCGGCCGCGGCGAGCGTCGCGCGCCACGAGTCGGTGCGGCGTGCGGCCGAGAACGACGACTCCGGGCCCGCGAGGTGGAACACGGTGGTGTGCCCGAGGTCGAGCAGGTGCTGCGTCGCCAGCCGCGCGCCCTCGGTCTGGTCGGCGTCGACCACGGTGTACCGGTCGCCGGCGTCGGAGTCGAGGATGACGGCGGGCAACCCCGGCGGCAGGATGATGTCGGAGTTGTCGAGGGTGTGGGCCTCGATGATGATCGCGATGCCGTCGACGGCTTGCTCGGTGAGCCGGGTGAACGCCACGGCCATCTCGCCCTGGGTCGGCACAGAGATCGGCATCAGCGTGATCGAGTAGCCGGCCTGGGCCGAGGCCGTCGCGATCGCGTCGAGCGTGCGCATGTTGCCGTAGGTCGAGAGCGTCGTCATGATGACGCCGATCGACTGGAAGCGGCCGGTCTTCAGAGCGCGCGCGGCGCTGTTCGGGCGGTAGCCGAGTTCTTCCATGGCTGCCAGCACACGGTCTCGGGTGACGGCGTCGACGTTGGTCAGCCCGTTGGCCACGCGGGAGACGGTCTGCGACGAGACGCCGGCGAGCTGGCCCACTTGCGCCATCGACGGCCGGCGGTGCGCGCGGGCGGTCGTACCGGCCGTGTCACTCGCCATCGTCTCGCTGGTCATTGTCGATCCGCTCGTCGGTAGGAGGTGGGGAGGCGGAAGCCTGCGCGCCCAGTGTGCATCATGTTTGCGTAAACATGCTACCGTGTTCACCGCGACATGTTTACGCAAACATGCGCGAACGCAAACCATGACCTCAGGGCCGAGAGATTAGTGAGTACTCACGAATGACGACGGTGTCACCACCCGCGACCGGGCTCGTAGCTCCCAAACGCCAGAAGCAGAAGCTCGACTGGACCGGCTGGAAGTTCATCGGCCCGTTCATGATCGTCTTCGCCCTCGTGCTGATTGCCCCAGTGGTCTACTCGATCTGGCTCAGCTTGTTCAAAGACCAGCTGGTCGGCGGCAACCAGTTCGTCGGACTCGACAACTACATCACCGCGCTCGGCGACGGCCGCTTCTGGGAGTCGCTCGGCCGCGTCACGATCTTCCTGCTCGTGCAGGTGCCGATCATGCTGCTGTTCGCGCTCGCCGCGGCCCTCGCCCTCGACAGCGCGCGCCTGCACGCGTCGGCGTTCTTCCGCATCTCGATCTTCCTGCCCTACGCGGTTCCCGCCGTCGTCGCGACGCTGATGTGGGGATTCATCTACGGCACCCAGTTCGGGCTGATCGGCAGCCTCAACGACTTCGTCGGCACGGCGTTCGCGCCGCTCTCGAGCAGCTGGGTGCTGGTCTCGGTCGGCAACATCGTCACCTGGGAGTTCGTGGGCTACAACATGCTGTTGTTCTACGCCGCGTTGCGTGTCGTTCCGGTCGACCTCTACGAGGCGGCCGAGCTCGATGGGGCCGGCGCCTTCCGGATCATCCGCAGCATCAAGCTGCCCGCACTGCGTCCCGCGATTGTGATCGGAACCATTTTCTCGATCATCGGCAGCTTCCAGCTCTTCAACGAGCCGAACATCCTGCAGTCGCTCGCACCCAATGCGATCAGCACCTACTTCACGCCGAACATGTACGCCTACAACCTGTCGTTCTCGGGCCAGCAGTACAACTACTCGGCCACGATCGCGATCATCGTCGGTCTGCTCACCGCCGTGATCGCCTACGCGGTGCAGCTCTCCGGTAGCAGAAAAGAGTCGTAAGACAATGACAACGACCACCACGGATGCCGGTACCGCCGCGCCGCAGACGCCGCGCCGGGCGCCCCGCGATTCCCGCTACACGCGTAAGAACATGCACCTGGGCATGCACAAGAAGAAGTCAGTGCTGCTCACCGTGATCATGGCGCTCTTCGTGATCTACAGCCTGCTGCCGCTGTTCTGGCTGCTGGTGAGCTCGACCAAGACGCAGACCGAGCTGCTCAGCTCGTTCGGACTGTGGTTCAGCGGCCCGTTCGCGCTGTTCGACAACATCGCCGCCACGCTCACCTACGACGACGGCGTGTTCGTGCGCTGGTTCCTCAACACGCTGCTCTACGTGGTCGTCGGCGCCGGTGGCGCGACGTTCCTCGCCGCGCTCGGCGGGTACGGCCTGGCGAAGTTCAACTTCCCGGGCAAGAAGGCCGTGTTCGCGGTCGTCATCGGTGCGGTCGCCATCCCCGGAACCGCGCTCGCGGTGCCGACCTTCCTGATGTTCAGCCAGATGGGGCTCACGAACACCCCATGGGCGATCATCCTCCCCTCGCTGATCAGCCCGTTCGGCCTCTACCTGATCTGGACCTACGCGCTCGACGCGGTGCCGACCGAGGTGCTCGAGGCGGCCCGGATGGACGGTGCCGGAGAGTTCCGCACCTTCTTCACGATCTCGCTCAAGCTGCTCGCCCCGGGCCTCGTTACGGTGCTGCTGTTCACGGTCGTCGCGACCTGGAACAACTACTTCCTGCCGCTCATCATGCTGAGCGAACCCACCTGGTACCCGCTCACCGTCGGCCTCAACCAGTGGAACGCGCAGGCGACCACGGTCGGCGGCGACCCGATCTACAACCTCGTCATCACCGGATCGCTGCTCACGATCATCCCGATCATCGTGGCGTTCCTGTTCCTCCAGCGCTTCTGGCAGTCGGGCCTCGCCGCAGGAAGCGTCAAGGCCTGAGCCAGTCTCCCCGGGCCGACCGGCCCACCCCGTTTACAAGGAAGTGAAAGGCACATCATGAAGACAGCACACAGCAGCCGGGGCAGGTTCGGTCGCTCCGCGGCCGTCATCGGCACCGGCATCGCGCTCAGCATCGGCCTCGCCGCCTGCGCCCCCGCGGCCGGAGGCGGCGCCGAGACCGGCAACGCCGACGACATCGCGGCAGCGCTGGAAGAGAAGTCGGAGATCACCGTGTGGGCATGGGCGCCCGCCGTCGAGGAGATCGCCGCGTCGTTCGAGAAGGAGTACCCGAACGTCACCGTCAACGTCGTGAACGCCGGAACCGGCAACGACCAGTACATCAAGCTGCAGAACGCGATCAAGGCCGGATCGGGCGCCCCCGACGTCGCCCAGATCGAGTACTACGCGCTTCCCCAGTTCGGCCTCTCCGACGCTCTCGTCGACCTCTCCGACTTCGGCTTCGACGCACTCGAAGACAAGTACACGGCGAGCACCTGGGGTTCGGTCACTCTCGACGGCGGCGTCTACGCGCTCCCGCAGGACTCCGGCCCCATGGCGCTGTTCTACAACAAGACCGTGTTCGACAAGTGGGGCATCGCCGTGCCGACGACATGGGACGAGTACATCGCCGCCGCGCAGCAGCTGCACGCCGCCGACCCGAACGCCTACATCACCAACGACACCGGCGACGCCGGCTTCACGACCAGCATGATCTGGCAGGCCGGCGGACAGCCCTACACGACCACCGCCCAGACCAACGTCACGGTCGACCTGCAGGACGAGGGCTCGAGGAAGTTCGCCGACACCTGGAGCCAGCTCACCGAGAACGACCTCGTCTCGCCCATCTCGTCGTGGAGCGACGAGTGGTACCGCGGCCTCGCCGACGGCACCATCGCGACCCTCGCGATCGGCGCCTGGATGCCCGGCAACCTCACCTCGGGTGTACCCGACGCAGCCGGCGACTGGCGCGTGGCCAAGCTCCCGAGCTACGACGGAACCCCCGTCAACGCCGAGAACGGCGGCGGTGGCGACGCCATCCTCAAGCAGAGCAAGAACAAGCTCGTCGCTGCCGGATTCCTGCAGTACATGAACGAGGGGGAGGGCACCCAGATCTCGCTCGCCGCCGGCGGCTTCCCCTCCACCGTGTCCGACCTCGAGTCCGACGAGTTCCTGAACGCCGAAGACCCGTACTTCGGCGGCCAGAAGGTCAACGAGCTGCTCGCCTCCTCGATCGAAGACGTCGTTCCCGGCTGGAGCTACCTCCCGTTCCAGGTCTACTCGAACAGCATCTTCAACGACACGGTCGGCCAGTCCTACGCCGAGAAGAGCGACCTGAACACCGGACTGCAGTCGTGGCAGGACGCCACCGTGCAGTACGGCAACGAGCAGGGCTTCACCGTCAACAAGTAGCCGCACCATCCGGTGGGCGGTGCCGTGCGAACGGCGCCGCCCACTTCCATTTCGACCTCAGGGAGTCCCCGTGGCCCAGGCCCATCTCCGCGTGCACCTCGACGATGCCGTCGCCACCGTCTCCGACCGCCTCTTCGGCTCGTTCGTCGAGCACATGGGCCGGGCCGTCTACACCGGCATCTACGAGCCGGGGCACAGCACCGCGAACGCCGCCGGTTTCCGCACCGACGTGCTCGACCTCGTGCGCGAGCTCGGGGCGACGGTCGTCCGCTATCCCGGCGGCAACTTCGTGTCGGGATTCCGCTGGGAGGACAGCGTCGGCCCGCGCGACGAACGCCCCGTGCGCCTCGACGTCGCCTGGCACAGCGTGGAGACCAACGAGGTCGGCCTGCACGAATTCGCCGAGTGGGCGGATGTCGCGGGGGTAGAGATCATGCAAGCGGTGAACCTCGGCACCCGCGGCATCGAAGATGCGGCCGCGCTGCTCGAGTACGCCAACCACGACGGGAACACCGCCCGCGCCGACCAGCGCCGGGCGAACGGACGCGAGACGCCGTTCGGCATCACCCTGTGGTGCCTCGGCAACGAGATGGACGGCCCGTGGCAGATCGGCCACAAGACCGCCGACGAGTACGGGCGCCTCGCCGCCGAGACCGGCAGGGTGATGAAGTGGGTCGATCCGTCGATCGAGCTCGTCGCCGCCGGCAGCTCGAACGCCGACATGCCAACCTTCGGCGACTGGGAACGCACGGTACTCGCGCACTCCGCCGACGTCATCGACCACATCTCCCTGCACGCCTACTACGAGGAGACCGGGGGAGACGTCGCGAGCTTCCTGGCCTCGGGTGTCGGTCTCGACCGGTACATCGCCACGGTCGCCGCGATCATCGACGAGGCGCTCGCCGAGCAGGGCCTCGACAAGACCATCGGCATCAGCGTCGACGAATGGAACGTCTGGTACCAGTCGCGATTCAACGAGGTCGACAAGCCGCCGCTGTTCGAGGGCGAGTGGAACGAGCACCCCCGCATCATCGAAGACGAGTACTCGGTGACCGACGCCGTCGTGGTCGGCTCGCTGCTGATGTCGCTGCTGCGCAACGCCGACCGCGTCTCGATGGCCAACCTCGCCCAGCTGGTGAACGTCATCGCGCCCATCCGCTCGGAGCCCGGCGGCCCGGCGTGGCGCCAGACAACGTTCCACCCGTTCGCGCTCACCGCCGCCGCGGCGCGCGGCACGGTCGTGCGTTCCGCGGTCGAGTCGCCCACGATCGAGACCGCCCTCTACGGCGCCGTCGATCTGCTCGACGCGGTCGTCGTGCGGAACGACGACGAGCTCGTGCTGCTGCTCGTCAACCGCGACGGCGCGGCACCACTCTCCGTCTCGGTCGACCTGCCGGGATTCGACGGCGTCATCGGCAGCGCCCTCAGCCTGCACGCGCCCGCGGGGGGAACCCGCTTCAGCGCCAACACCGAGACATCGCCGAACGCCGTCGTCCCGCTGCCGCTCGAAACGGCCGAGCTCGCCCACGGGGTCTTCACCGTCGAGCTGCCCGCCCTCTCCTGGTCGATCGTGCGCCTCGCATCCACCCCCACCCCAGAAGGAGCTACTGCGTGAGCGCCAGCACCGCACCCCGCACGTTCAGCATCGGCGACGAGCACTTCCTGCTCGACGGCGAACCGTTCCGCATCCTCGCGGGCGCGCTGCACTACTTCCGCGTGCACCCCGATCTCTGGGCCGACCGCATCCACAAGGCGCGGCTGATGGGGCTCAACACCATCGAGACCTACGTGCCGTGGAACGAGCACTCGCCCGAGCGCGGCGTCTTCGACACCACCGCGGGCCTCGACCTCGCCCGCTTCCTCGACCTCGTCGCCGCGGAGGGCATGTTCGCGATCGTGCGACCCGGCCCGTACATCTGCGCCGAGTGGGACAACGGCGGGCTGCCGGGCTGGCTGTTCAGCGACCCCGAGGTGGGCATCCGCCGCAACGAGCCGCGCTACATGGCGGCGATCGCCGAGTACTTCGACGCGCTGCTGCCCATCGTGGCCGCACGCCAGATCGACCGCGGCGGCCCCGTGATCCTCGTGCAGATCGAGAACGAGTACGGCGCCTACGGCAACGACAAGGACTACCTGCGCGCGCTCGTCGACCTCAACCGTGCGGGCGGCATCACCGTGCCGTTCACCACGATCGACCAGCCCACCGACCAGATGCTCGACGACGGCGGCCTGCCCGAGCTGCACAAGACCGGCTCGTTCGGGTCGCGTGCTACCGAGCGCCTCGCCACGCTGCGCAAGCACCAGCCGACCGGCCCGCTGATGTGCGCCGAGTTCTGGAACGGCTGGTTCGACTTCTGGGGCGCGCACCACCACACGACGGGCGCCGCGGCGGCCGCCGACGAGCTCGACGAGTTGCTCGCCACCGGGGCATCCGTCAGCCTCTACATGTTCCACGGCGGAACCAACTTCGGCTTCACCAACGGCGCGAACGACAAGGGCGTCTACCAGCCGACCGTCACGTCGTACGACTACGACGCCCCGCTCACCGAGGCGGGCGAGGCCGGCCCGAAATTCTGGGCCTTCCGCGACGTGATCGCCAAGTACGCGGCCGTGCCAAACGAGGTGCCGGCGAACAGTGTGCCGGCGCCCGTCTTCGAGGTGGCCCTCGACCGTTCGATCTCGCTCGCCGACGCACTCGCTGCTCCTTCCTCCGCGCTCGGAACATGGGCAGGGTACGACCACCTGCCGACACTCGACGAGCTCGGCCACTTCCGCGGCTTCGCGCTCTACCGCACCACCGTCGAGGCCGGGGGAGTGCTGTCGTTCGGCGAGGTGCGCGACCGCGCGCAGGTCTTCCTCGACGGCGCGCCCGTCGGGGTCCTCTCCCGCGACCGCCACGACTCCGCGCTCGTCGTCCCGGGCGCCGGTGTGCTCGAGATCCTGGTCGAAGACCAGGGACGGGTGAACTACGGCCCGCGCATCGGCGAAGACAAGGGACTCATCGGCCCCGCGCTGCTCGACGGGGCGCCGGTCACCGATTGGCAGGTGCTGCCCCTGTCGTTCGCCACGCTGCCCGCGCGTGTGACGGAGGCCGGCCGCGCCGTCGGCGCATCCGCACCCTCCATAGCCGGCCCCGCGTTCGCCGGCGGGTCGTTCGAGATCGACCATCCCGTCGACCTCTTCGTCAGCACCGTGGGTTGGGGCAAGGGCAACGTGTTCGTCAACGGCTTCAACCTCGGCCGCTACTGGAGCGCCGGCCCGGGGGAGACCCTGTACGTTCCCGCCCCGCTCCTGCGCCGCGGCAGCAACGAGATCGTCGTGTTCGAGACGTTGGCGATCGCCGACCCGGTCGTGCGGTTCGTCGGTGCGCCCGAGCTCGGGCACACCGACTTCTAGCCGCGGCAGACCAGGGCTACGACGCCTTGCGGTCGAACTCGGCCAGGTAGAGGCCGAGTTCGCTGCGGCGGCTCGCGCCCAGCTTCACGCGCGCCTGCAGCACGTGCGACTCGACCGTGCGCACGCTGAGGAACAGCCGGGTCGCGATCTCGGAGTTGCTCAGGCCGAGCCCGGCGAGCTGGGCGATCTCGAGTTCGCGGCGGGTGAGTCGCGCGATGTTCTCGGTCGACACTTTCGGCGCCGTCACCGGCTCGGCGATCGCCTGCCGCGGCAGCTGCGCGTCGCGGAGGGCGAAGCTCGTCGCGGCGTCGCTACTGCGACCGGCGGCGAGGTGCGCCGCGGCCGCCGCGTGGAACGCGCCGGCCGCCTGCTCGTTGAGGCCCATCTCGGCGAACTGCTCGCCGACGGCATCGAGCCGGGACGCGTCGTTCGCCGCCAGTGCGCGGAAGAGCTCTTCGACCATGTCGCCGAGCCGCGACTGGCCGGGAGAGCCGATGTCGCCCATGACCTCGAGGAGTCGCGCCGGATCGTCGCCGGTCGCGTAGGCGCCGTAGAGCGCCATCATGGTGACCTCGCGGCTGCGGCCGTTCTTGAAGCGGGCGAGCTCGAGGAAGGCAGCGCGACTGTTCGTCGGATTCTCCGGATCCATCGCGAGCACGATCTTGAGGCATTCGGTGTAGAAGTCGGTCCACGGGTCGTGCACGACCTGCCCGTCGTCGAGGCTCGCGAAGAGCGCCTGTGCCTCGTCGGTGCGGCCAAGAACCGCGAGGGCGCTTCCGCGCAGCAAGCGGATCGGAATGGACGCGCTGGGCTCGACCTTCTTGGCGATTCCGGCCTCGGCGCGCGACAGCTCGGCCTCGGCGCGGGCGTTGCGGCCCGACGCCATCGAGAGGGCACCCGACACGAGATTGACCAGGGCGAGATCGAACTCGTTGCCGCCGAGCACCGAGCGCAGCGCGTAGCCGTCAAGGTCACGCGCGATGCCGACACGGTCCTGGCCGAGGATGGCCTTCGCGAGCCCGGCCTCGGCGAGGAACATTGCCGCCGCGACCCGGGTGTCGGAAGTAATGTTCGCCTGGTCGATCATCGCGAGTTCGCCGACGATGTCGCGCCCGGCGAGGAAGGCGGTGTCGAGGGCGTCGGGCATTCCCAGGAAGGAGTAGGCGGGAATCACCTCGACGAGGGCGCGCAGCCGTGTGGCGTGCGAGTTTTTCGTGTCGGCGGCAAACGCGGTGAGTTGTTCGTGCCCGTCGTCGAACTCGGTCTCGAGAAGGCGGGTGCGCCCGGCGATGAGCGAATCGTGTTGTTCGACGATGTCGTCGACCGTCGCCCACGACTTCGCGCGGTCGTGCAACACTGCCATGCGCGCGGGGTCGTGTGCGTGGGCGGCCAGCAGCATGAACCACCAGGCCACGTACTCGGTGTCGGTGTGCCGGTCGGTGTGCTCCAGTCGCTCGCGTTCGAGCAGTTCGATAGCGGCGGTGTGCATCCCCTGGCCGGCGAGGGCGCGCGAGAGCTGCTCGGTCGCCGCGACCGTCGGCCAGAGAGCGAGCGAGCGCCGGGCGAATGCTTCGGCAGACGCGGGCAGCCCCCACACGTCGGCCCGGCAGGCCGCGCGGGCGAACACGGCCGCGGCCTTCTCGGCCGGCATACCGTCGAGCGGGTTGGTGAGCGAGTTCGCGAGCGGGTTGTTCAGCCAGTACGCGGCGACGATCGTGCACTCGTTCGAGCTCAGCCGCTCGCCCGCGCGCAGCTCGGCAAGCAGGATCTTCTCGACGGTGTGCTCGGCCTCGAGCGGGTTCTCCTCGTCACGGCCCGCCTGTGCGGCGTTCGCGTAGAGCAGGTTCGCCGACACGTACTCCGACGATCCGGCGAGATGGTTGACCAGGCCGCGGCGCAGCAGCGAGCGCAGAGGGGCCTGCCCGACGAGGCGCGTGGCTCGCACGTACGGTACCGAGCCGACCTTGGCCAGGGTGACGAGTGCGTACTCGTCGACCTCGCTGAGCCCGGCGATGCGATCGCGCGTGAGGTCGAGGATGCGCGGGGACAGCACGATCGGCCCGATGACGAGCGAGGCGATGTCGACGCCGTAGCCGCCGCGCGTCTGCAGCGCCTCGCGGGTGAGTTCGGTGACCAGCTGCGGATTGCCGGCGGCGCCGTGCACGATGCGCGCGCGCGTGACGGCGTCGACACCGAGCCCGTCGCTCGCCGCGTCGATCATCGAGGCCGCCTCGTTGAAGCCGATGCCCGAGAGATCGACACGGTCGAGGCCCATACTCGACCAGAGCGAGGTGATAAGCCGCGACCGGTCGAGCGCCTCCGATGAGGTCATGTCGACCTCGCGCACATCGAGGGTCACCAGCACCGGGCGGCGCGAATTCGCAATCAGGTCGCGAAGGGCGCGCAGGTCGTCGACCGCCAGCAGGTGGGCGTCTTCGACGGTGAAGATGCCGGCGAGCTCGGTAGTCGACGACGCCATGTCGCGTAGACGCTCGACATCGCGTGACCGGGTGCAGCGGATGACTGGAGCACCGTCGCTTCCGCGAACGGTCGGTTCTACCCGGGCAACAACGTCGGCCGCTACGTAGCTCTTCCCGATACCCGCGTGTCCGGCGAGGATTACACTGGTGCCATTGCGTAGTGCGCTCTCGACCCGTTCGATTTCGGCTCGCCGGGCTGAGCCCATGGCTTCGAAATGCGCGACCACCTCGTCGCGGAACTTACGATACTGAACAGCTTTCACAATTTCCTCCCCGCATCGATCATGCGCCCTTCCCGCGCGAATCGCCAGCATTTACCCGATTTCGTCCCCCGGGCACGTCGCGATCTCCCCGCGGCATCCGCGTAGTCGGCCGCGACTACCCGGGTAGTAATCCAGTAATGGCGCGCATTGTCTGGCTTCCCCCGCCGATTTAGCGTCAACTCCGGGACCACTCAGCGTTGAAGAGTGTCCCCCGCGACATCCGAACCCGTAACGCATCGGATCGAGCGGAAGTTCAAACTGGGGGGCATCTCGATGAATAAGGCAGCACGGCGACGCCGCACACTGATGGGGGCCGCGGCCTTTGTCACGGCGGGCGCGCTCTCGATCCTGGGTATCTCGGTACCCGCGTACGCGGCGGAGGGCGACAACTCCGAGGCGTTCGCCCAATTCTTGGACGCGAGCCTTCTCTCGGCCGGACTGGCGAGTGTCGGCGCGGCGGAGGCGAGCAGCCCCAGTGGCGTCGACTCCCAGACCAACCCCCTCAACATCAGTGCGCTGCAGGGGCTCGGCGCCAACCTGCAGGTCTCGGCGACCCCGTCGGTCACCGTGCCGCTCATCACGCCCGGCCCGCCCACCCCCGGGCTGCTGAACGTCGGCTCGCTCGGCGCGGTACAGAACTATGCGGCGACCACGCCGTCCTCCGCGGTCGCAGCCTCCGGCCTCATCACAAACGAGGGCGCCATCGCGATCGCCGAAAACGCGGCCCCTGGAACCGGCGGCAACGCGACGATCAACCTCACGTCGCTGCTCGCGCAGCTCGGAGTCTCCGGGCCGACCACCGACATCCTCGACTCGCTCGGCCTCCAGGTCGGAGCGGTCGCCTCGCGCATCGAGACCAGCGCCGGCGGCGCAACGACCGCCACGTACCGCGTTGCCGACCTCAAAGCCAACCTGCACAGCGCACTAGTCGGCCGGCTCGCGACCGAACTGCGCGGCGCTGGAGTCAACCTCGGTAGCTCGCTGACCACCTCGCTCAACGGTCTCGCCGGTTCGGGCGGCGTGCTTGACCAAGCCCTCGACCCCGTCAACAACATCAACGTGCTGGGCCTGGCGAGCGTCAGCCTGGGCGACCCGACGATCGCCGTCAACGTGGCGAACCTGGGCACTGTCGTCGACCAGGTGCTCGGCAGCAACGCGATTCTCGTCAGCGACGACGGAACCGTAACCATCGACCTCACCGCTGGGACGATCACCGTCGACCTCGCGAAGATCGTGAAGCCCACTCCGCCGGGAACGGGCCTCAACGGTCTGCCCGCGAACACGTCGGTGCTCACCGGCCCCACGCTCACCGCAGTGACCGCGGGCGTCACCAACGCTCTCGGCAAGATCCTCGGGCCGCTCACCACCGGCCTCAACACCGCGGTGAACAACTCGACGGTTACGGTGAGTGTGCGGGTGGTCGCCACTGCGCTGCCACTGGTCGGCGGGCTCACGCTCATCGACGCGCCGATCGTGGTCAGCGGAACGCTGCAGCAGATCGCCGACGGAACGGCGACGGTCGACGTGAGCCGCATCGCGCTGCTGCCGACGGTGCCCCTCTGTCTCGTGCCCGGCCCGTTCGGAACCTGTGTCGTCAGCATCAACGGCCTTCTGAGCGGCGTGCTCGGCCTCGTGACTAACCAGGTAGTGCCCGCCCTGCTCGGCGCGCTCGACCTGAATGTCACCAACCTCCTGACGTCGACCAGCGCGACGATCACCAGCACGCTGGACGGGGTGGTCAACCCGGTGCTCGGAGCGCTGAACCCGCTGCTCACCGACGTGCTCGCCAACGTGGCGACCGTGGTCATCAACGAGCAGCCGCCCGTCGGAGCCGACGGCTCGCACACGGTGAGCGCGCTCACTGTGACCCTCTTGCCCAACCTGGCGCGCAACCCGGGTTCGAACCTCGCGAAAGTGTCGCTCGCCACATCCACCGTGCGCGCGCTGGCCGCACCCACCGTCGACGTCACCCAGGTGTCGATCCGCGAAGGTAACACGATCAACGTCACCGGTGCCGGGTGGGATCCCGCAGAGGCCGTCACGGTGACCTACACGGATGTGAACGGTAACCCAGTCGGCACCGCCGACGAGGTGACGCCCGCCGGAGACGGCAGCATCACCTCGGCGCAGTTCGTGCCGGTCGGTACCCCCGGACCGGTACGTGCTACCGCGACCCAGGGAGTGTTCACCGGCACCGATGCGCCGTTCGACACCGTGGTCATCCTCGGTGCGCCCGTGTTCAACGTGCTCGAGACCGCGGCTGTTCCGGGCACCAGCGTGTCTCTCACCGGTGCGAACTGGAACCCCGACGGCGGCCCAGTGACGCTCTCGTTCGCGAACCCCGATGGAGACCTGGGCACAGGTGTCGCTAATGTGCAGCCCGACGGGCGTTTCGCGGTCGCTTACGAGGTTCCCGACGTCCCCGGTCCGATCACGGTGACCGCCTCCCAAGGCGAGGATGAATTGGACGATTCGTTCGATGTGATCGAACCGGATGCACCGTTCATCAACATCATCCAGACCGAGGTGACGGCCGGCCAGCCGATCACCTACGAAGGAACATCGTGGGAGGAGGGCACCGCCTCGGTCGTATTCACCGACGTGAACGGAGACCAGATCGGCTCCTCAGTGCTCGTCACGGTCGACGCCGGAGGCAACTTCGTCGACGTCGCACCGGTCGTGCTGCCGTACGGCACCCTCGGCCCGGTCACGGCGACCGCCACGCAGGTGGCGGCCGGCAATGAGGCGAGCGACTCGGTCAACGTAATCCCGGCGCCCGCGCCCACGGTGAACATTGTCCAGACCACCGTCGACAAGGCGACCGGCGAGTTCGACATCGTCGGTGACAACTGGGGAGCCGGAACCGTCGACATCCGCTTCTACAGCGATGGCGATCAGGTCGGTCAGCTCCTCGGCTGGCCCGTCGACGCAGGATCGTTCGCTGTCAACGGAGTGACGGTGCCCGCCGCGGCACTCGCCGGAACGCTGACTGCCACGGTGACCCAGGGTCCGCGCACCGCTTCGGACACCATCGAGGTGACCGTGCCGGTGGTGCCGCCCGTTCTCGACATCGTGCAGGAATCTGTCACCGCGGGCAAGCAGATCACCGTGACCGGTTCGGGATGGGACCCGTCGTTCGTCGTCGGCCTTGTCTTTGTTGACTCCTCTGGGGAGCAGGTGGGCCAGCTGCTGACGCCGGCCCCCGGCGGCGCATTCAGCGTTCAGTTCACCGTGCCGACCGACAGCGCCCTTGGCACTCTCGTCGCCACAGCCGACGACGGTGTATTCGAAATCGACGCCGACGTTCAGGTGGTCGCCGCGCCGACTGTGACCATCGCCGAAGACGAGATATTGCCACCCGGAATCATCACGGTGGGTGGTGAGAACTGGGTCGACGGTACCCCTGTCACCCTGGTCTACACCGACGGCGACGGCGACGAGATCGGCACCGATTCGGTCGACCCGACCGCCGGCGTCATCACCGCGACCTTCGACGTTGTCGCGGGAACGGTCGGTCCGATCACCGTCTCGGCTTCGCAGACCACGCCGGGACTCGGAACCAACGACGCCACCGACACCGTCGCTATCGTGGTGCCGCCCGTCGGGCCGGCAATCGACATCGTCGAAGACGAGGTCGAGGCCGGTCAGCCGATTGCCATCGAAGGAACGGGATGGAGCGCAGCGACGCTTGTCACGATCGCCTTCACCGACGGCGCGGGTGACCCGCTGCCCGGCAGCGTGCAGGTATCGCCGCTCGGAGACGGCTCGTTCGACGCCAGCTACATCGTGCCGCTCGGCACCATCGGTCCGGTGACTGCATCGGCCACTCAGAACGGTGGACCCGCGCAAACCGACCAGGTAGTCGTCATTCCGGTCCCCGTGGTGAACATTGTCGAAGACGAGGTGCTCGAGGGCGAAGATATCACCATCATCGGCAACTTCTGGGAGCCGGGCGAGGTGACCATCACCTTCACCAACGCCGGAGGCCCGATCGGCGATCCGATCACTGCGACGGCCGATGGCACGGGGCGTTTCGAGACGAGCTGGCCTGTACCGGACGGCACTCTCGGTCCGATCACTGCGACGGTCACACAACTCGGTGCGACGGCCTTCGACAGTGTCGCCATCAGCGATGCGCCCTCGGTCAACATCGTCGAAGACGAGGTCTCCGAAGGACAAGTGATCACGATCACCGGTCTCGACTGGGATCCTGCGACGCAGGTGACGCTCGCGTTCGAAGATGGCGACGGCAACCCCATTGCAGGCACGCAGCAGTTCTTCACGCTGGGCAACGGCGCGTTCACGCGAACCTTCGAGGTGCCGCTGGGCACTGTTGGCCCGGTGACCGCCTTCGCTAGCCAGAACGGCAATGACCCGATCGCCGACGACGTGATCGTCAACGCCCGCACCGTAGTCATCGTCGAAGACGAGGTCGAAGAGGGTGAGGACATCACCATCGGCGGCGACAACTGGACGCCGAACGGCACCGTCACCATCGTCTTCACCGACGGCGACGACGAGCCCATCGGCGACCCGATCACCGCCCCGGTCAACCCGGCTGGTCACTTCGACGCCATCTGGCCGGTTCCGACCGGTACGGTGGGCCCGATCACGGTGTCCGTCGTCGAAGAAGTCGCCGACCCTCCGGTCAGCGACACGGTTGATGTCACTCCTGGCGCGGTGGACGCAGATGCGGATGTCGCGGCCGACGTCGATGTGGATGTCGATGGTGTCGACGCTGACGTGGTGGATGCCGATGCTGACGTGGATGTCGATGGTGTCGATGCGGACGTAGTTGATGCTGACGCTGACCTTGTGGACGCCGACGTCGATGGTGTGGATGTCGACCTGGTGGATGCGGATGCCGATGTGGTTGATGCGGACGTCGATGGTGTGGATGTCGACCTGGTGGATGCGGATGCCGATGTGGTTGATGCGGACGTCGATGGTGTCGATGTCGACGTGGTTGATGCTGACGCTGACCTTGTGGACGCTGACGTTGACGGTGTGGATGTCGACCTGGTGGATGCGGATGCCGATGTGGTGGATGCCGACGTCGACGCTGTGGATGCCGACGTTGTGGACGCGGATGCGGATGGGGATGCGGATGTGGATGCTGCGGCTGATGCGGTCGACGTGGATGCCGATGTGGTGGACGCCGACGCTGACGCAGACGCGGTGGACGCAGACGCGGTGGACGCAGACGCGGTGGACGCGGACGCGGTGGACGCGGACGCGGTGGACGCGGACGCTGACGTAGTGGACGCGGATGTGGATGCTGCGGCTGATGCGGTGGACGTGGATGCCGATGTGGTGGACGCCGACGCTGACGCCGACGTGGTGGACGCTGATGCTGACGTAGTCGATGCGGATGTGGATGCTGCGGCTGATGCGGTCGACGTGGATGCCGATGTGGTGGACGCCGACGTGGATGCCGATGTGGTGGATGCTGACGTGGTCGATGTGGATGTGGATGCTGCGGCTGATGCGGTGGACGTGGATGCCGATGTGGTGGACGCCGACGCTGACGCAGACGCGGTGGACGCCGACGCTGACGCAGACGCGGTGGACGCTGATGCTGACGCTGACGTGGTCGACGCGGATGTGGATGCTGCAGCTGACGCGGTCGATGTGGATACCGACGTGACCGACGCTGACGTGACCGACGCTGACGCGACGGACGCTGACGCTGACGCGACGGACGCTGACGCTGACGCGACGGACGCTGACGCTGACGCGACGGACGCTGACGCTGACGCGACGGACGCTGACGCGGACGCAGCCGACGCAGATGCCGACGGAACGCCGACCCCGACCCCGACAGTTCTTCCCCGCGCAGTCGTCGAATACTCCACGGTCGTCCGTGGAACCGGCGTAACGCAGAAGTTCTTCGGCTACGGCTTCCAGCCCGGTGAGACGGTGGCGGCGACGATCTACTCGACGCCCATCGCCCTCACTCCCCAGGTCGCGGATGCCTCGGGCAACGTGGTCTTCTCTGTCCTGATCGGGGCGAACTTCGAACTCGGTGCACACCGGGTCGAGTTCATCGGGAGCGTGTCCGGCGCGCTTCCGCAAGACCGGGAAGCCACAGACTTCGTGGTCACCGGCAACCCGGCGGTTCTCGCCAGCACTGGATTTACGGGGATGTGGTTGGCCGGCCTTGCGGCTCTCCTCATGCTCGCGGGTGCCGGCGGACTAGGGTTCGCGCGCAAGCCGAGGCCGCGCGTGAACTAGGGGGATGAGTGGTTCGCTCGACGAATATCGGGCCCTCCCCCGCCCGCGTCGACGGGGGCCACTCACCACCGACGGCGGTGAGCGCCGCTAGGAAGGCGCTCACCGCCCCACTAACCACCACCTACGCGCACATCCCTGGGGAGGGGAAGAAGCAAGTGGACAACACAAAAACAACACCACCGGTCTCGAGAAACGCCATGATTGCCTCGGCGATAGCGCTCGGCCTGGTCGCCGTCTACGTTCTTATCAGTCTGGCCTTCGTGGCTCCGGCGGGAGCGTTCAAATCGGCCATGGCCCCGGTGATGAGCGCCGCGAGCCCGTACTTCGCGCAGAAGTGGAACGTGTTCGCGCCCAACATCATGAAGGCCAACATAGCGCTGCGCGTTCAAGCGCAGTGGCGTGACGATTCCGGCGAGCTGGTCAAGAGCGAGTGGGTCGATCTCACCGGCCTTGAGCAGAACTCGGTCGCCGGCAACGCGGTCCCGTCGCGTATCCAGAAGTCGTCGTGGAACGCGACGCTCGCCTACAACAAGAGGTACGCGCTTCTCACAACCGATCAGAAAGAGATCGTGCGCGACACCTTCATCGAGCGCACCGGCGACGGCTACCGCGCCAAGCTCGTCGAACCGCTGATCGACGAGCTGTCGACATCCGGCTCGAGCACCTCCGACATCGTTCGCTTCCTGCGCTATGACTACATGCTCAAGGAATACACGACCAACTTCGCCACCGCCTACTTCGGCGAAGACATCGAGAGGGTGCGCTGGCAGATCCACCGCACCCGGCCGAACGACTTCGACCACCGCTTCGATTCGGCCCAGCAGTTCGACGAGAGCAACGTCACCTTCGGCTGGCGCCAGGCCGACGACGTAATCGATCCCGAAACCATTGCCGTCTATTCCGACGTTATCGAAAGGTACGCACGATGATCCAGAATCTCGCGGCTTTTCACCCCGCCACGGTTTTCACCCGCCTGAGCTCCTGGCTGACGACGGCCCAGCACGCCACCCGCAGCCTCTCGGCATTGCGCATCATCTACGGTTTCTCGATCTTGGCGTTCCTCGGCACGAACCTGGCCGACCGCCAGTATCTGTGGGGCGTGGCATCCGCATGGGTCGAACCGGAGGCGAAGCGCGCCGGTCACCTCGGCTTGCTGCGCATGCTGTTCTCGAAAGACAGCGCGTTTCTATTCGACGCGTCGTACGCGATTCTCGCCATCCTCGCCCTTCTCTTTCTCGTCGGCTGGCAGACGCGCATCGTCACGCCGTTCTTGCTGCTGTTCTGGGTGGGGCTCGCGAGCAACAGCTCAGTGCTGACCAACGGCGGCGACACGATCATGCGCATCGCGCTGTTCTTCCTGATCTTCGCGAACGTGTCGCAGCACTGGTCGGTGGATGCTTGGCTGCGGTCGCGAGGAATCGGCTACCGACTACGTCTGCCGCGCCGCCTGACGCCGGCAAGCTGGGCCACGAACGCGCTGCACAATGCCGCCATCATCCTGTGCGGGTACCAGATCATGGTCGTCTACGTGACATCCGGAATCTTCAAACTGCAGGGGGAGGAGTGGCGAAACGGAACCGGTTTCTACTACTCGCTCGTGCTCGACGTGTTCCGCCCGTTCCCGGGCCTCAGCGACCTCGCCTGGCAGGTGACGATCTTCGTGTTCGTGGCCACGTTCCTGTCGATCTGGGTGCAACTGCTCTTCCCTGTGCTGGTGCTCTGGCGGCCGACGCGCATAGTCGCGCTGGTCTTCCTGCTCGGCATGCACTTCGGCATCGGGCTCTTCCTCGGGCTCTGGCCGTTCTCGCTCGCGATGATCGGCCTCGATCTGCTCTTCGTCCGCGACAGAAGCTGGGAGCGCGCGCTGCGCTGGGTGCGCGAAGTTGCCGCGGTTCTGCGCGACGTCTTCGTCAACCGGCGTGTGCCGGGAGCGTCGAAAGACGAGATTGCGGATGTCGCGCAGCAAGAGCCGCAGCCCGAACCGGAGCCCGAACTGGTCGGGGCCAACTCGAGCGCCGCACCGCCGCGCGTGCGCCGCAACAACAACCTCTACGAGTCGCGTAAGAAGGTGTCGAGCACCTCGGGGAGTCGCAACCGCAGCACGAGATAGCGCTCATTCCACAGCCGCCGACGACTGTCGGCGGCGACGGCTACTCTTTACTGGTGGTTACCGCCCTGTATCGCCGTTATCGGCCAGAGACTTTCGCTGAACTCATCGGCCAGTCGCAGGTGACCGATCCGCTGCGCACCGCCTTGCGCACCGATCGGGTCAACCACGCCTACCTCTTCAGCGGACCCCGCGGATGCGGCAAGACCACCTCGGCCCGCATCCTGGCCCGCTGCCTGAACTGCGCCGAGGGTCCCACCGACACCCCGTGCGGCGTCTGCCCCTCGTGTGTCGAGCTGTCGCGCGACGGCGGCGGGTCGCTCGACGTGGTCGAGATCGACGCGGCCAGCCACGGTGGCGTCGACGACGCCCGCGACCTGCGCGAGCGCGCCATCTTCGCCCCCGCCCGCGACCGCTACAAGATCTTCATTCTCGACGAGGCCCACATGGTCACGTCGACCGGCTTCAACGCGCTGCTCAAGATCGTCGAAGAGCCGCCGGAGCACGTCAAATTCATCTTCGCCACCACCGAGCCCGAGAAGGTCATCGGCACGATCCGGTCGCGCACGCACCACTACCCGTTCCGGCTGGTGCCGCCCGCCCAGATGCTCGAGTACGTGCAGCAGCTCTGCGACAGCGAGAACGTCACCGTCGAACCGGGCGTGCTGTCGCTCGTCGTGCGCGCGGGCGGCGGCTCGGTGCGCGACACCCTGTCTCTGCTCGACCAGCTGATCGCCGGCAGCGAGGGCACCGTCGTCGAGTACGACCGCGCGGTCGCCCTCCTCGGCTACACGCCGGGCACCCTGCTCAACGAGGCCATCGAGTCGATCGGGCAGCGCGACAACGCCGCGGTGTTCGGCGCGGTAGACCGCGTCATCCAGACCGGCCAAGACCCGAGACGTTTCGTCGAAGACCTGCTCGAGCGCCTCCGCGACCTCATCATCGTGGCCGCGACCGCCGACCACGCCGCCGCCGTGCTGCGCGGCATCCCCGCCGACGAGCTCACCCGCATGAGCCAGCAGGCCGCCAGCTTCGGCCAGGCCGAGCTCTCGCGCACCGCCGACATCGTCAACGCCGCCCTCACCGAGATGACCGGCGCCACCTCGCCGCGCCTGCACCTCGAGCTGATGGTCGCGCGCATCCTCGTACCGGCGAGCGACGACACCGAGCGCGGAGCCCTCGTGCGCGTCGAACGCCTCGAGCGCCGCGTCGGTGTTGAACGCAGCGGCGGTGTTGAACGCAGCGGCGGTGTTGAGGGCGGCGCCGTCACCGGCGCGGCCGCCCTGCACCCCGCCGCGCAGCCGGCCGCTCAGCGCCCCGAGCCCGCCCGCGCCCCGTCCCGCGCTCCCGAGCCGGCCCGCGCCGAGCCTGCCCGCGCCCCCGAGTCGCAGCGCGCACCGTCAACAGGAGCGGCCACCACCCCGCCCGCAAACCGTCCTGTCGAGCGTGCGTCCGAGCCGGTTCGTCCTGTCGAGGCAACGCCTACTACTCCCGCCCAGCCGATCGCCGCCACCTCGTCGTGGCCCGCCGTCGCCGTCCCGGGCGCCCCCAAGGCCGCCGGGCCCACCGACCCGCCCGTTAGCCCCGCCACCCCGTCACCCGCCACCCCGGCACCCGCCGCCTCGTCAACAGGACCGGCCACCCCGGCTGCCGCAGACGCTCCTGTTGAGCGTGCGTCAGAGTCGAACGCTCCTGTTGAACCGCCGGCCGCCGACGAGATCCCGGTCGACGAGGCCGTCGCCGAGCTCGAGGCCGCCCCTGCCGTCTCCACGAACACGCCCGTGCAGCCGGCTCCCGATGCTGTCGCTGACGCTTCGACAAGCTCAGCGACCGAGGTGGCTGAGACGCCCGCTTCGACAGGCTCAGCGCCCGAAACCCCCGCCGCCGAAACCGCGGCACCCGAGGCCCCCGCCACCGCCGTTTCCCTGCAGCAGATGAAGGACGCCTGGCCCGAGGTGCTCGAGTCGGTGCAGAAGGCGAACATGAACGCCTGGACCGTCGTGTTCAACGCGAACGTGCGCGCTCTCGACGGCGACGTTCTCGCGCTCGTGTTCAGCAACCAGACCGACCAGGCAAAGTTCAAAGAGCTGACGCCGTCGGGCGAGGGCGTGAGCGCGATCCTGCGCAGCGCCATCATCGACGTTCTCGGCCTGCGCGTGAAGTTCCTCGCGCAGTTGAACCTCGCACCCGACGCGGCCCAGGGCCGCCAGGCGCCCTCCGCAGTGGCCGCGCCGTCCGTGTCATCCGCCCCGTCCGCTCCGGCGACCCAGGCCACAACGGCCCAGCGCCCGACGGCCCAAGGCCCGACCGGCCAGGCCAGCGCGGCCACCACCTCGCAGACCCCGCCGCCCGCCGACGACGAGGCTCCCGAACCCACCGAGCCCGACGTCGAGCCCGGCGGCTGGGCCGTCGCGGCGATCCCGCCGAGCGCGCCGACCGAGGCCGAGCTGCAGGCGCAGCGCGCCGCGGCACGCAAGCCCGCCGCGAAGGTCGTGCCGATCCCGACCGCCGACGACGCCCGCTACGGTGAGTCGGTCGTGCGCGAGATCCTCGGCGCGAGCTTCATCGAAGAACAAGCCGTGGCCCCCCGCGTCGTACCGAAGGATCTGTAAACCGTGTACGAAGGAATCGTCCAAGAACTCATCGACGAACTCGGCCGTCTGCCCGGCATCGGTCCGAAGTCGGCGCAGCGCATCGCGTTCCACATTCTGCAGACCGAGAGCTTCGACGTCAGCCGTCTCGCCGAGGTGCTCACCGAGGTGCGCGACAAGGTGCGTTTCTGCACGATCTGCGGCAACGTGACCGAGACCGAGACCTGCAGCATCTGCCGCGACCCGCGCCGCTCGCCGGCCACGATCTGTGTCGTCGAAGAGGCGAAAGACGTCGTCGCGGTCGAACGCACCCGCGAGTTCAAGGGCCTGTACCACGTGCTCGGCGGCGCCATCAGCCCGATCGACGGCATCGGCCCCGACGACCTGCGCATCCGCCAGCTGCTGCAGCGACTCAGCGACGGCCTCGTCACCGAGGTCATCATCGCGACCGACCCTAACCTCGAGGGCGAGGCCACGGCGACCTACCTCACCCGGCTGCTGCAGCAACCGAATCTGCGGGTCACGCGCCTCGCATCCGGGCTCCCCGTTGGAGGCGACCTTGAGTACGCCGACGAGGTAACCCTCGGGCGGGCGTTCGAGGGCCGCAGGCTCGTCGAGAACTAGCGCGTAACACACCGGAAACGCCCGCTAGAATCGCTGATTGGGCCTGAATCGGCTCACCCTTTGACCCGCAGGAGAACCACGTGAGCCTGATCGTACAAAAGTACGGCGGATCCTCTGTTGCCGATGCCGAGGGCCTCAAGCGAGTCGCCAAGCGCATCGTCGAGACCCGCAAGGCCGGCCACGAGGTTGTCGTCGTTGTGAGCGCAATGGGCGACACGACTGACGAGCTGCTCGACCTCGCCGAGCAGGTCGTGCCGGTGCCGTCCGGACGCGAACTCGACATGCTGCTCACCGCCGGCGAGCGCATCTCGATGGCGTTGCTCGCCATGGCGATCAAGAGTCTCGGCGTCGAGGCCCGCTCGTACACCGGCAGCCAGGCCGGCATGATCACCGACGCGCAGCACGGCTCGGCGCGCATCGTCGACGTCACGCCGAAGCGCGTGCGCGACGCCCTCGACTCCGGCTACGTCGCGATCGTCGCGGGCTTCCAGGGCTTCAACCGCGGAACGGGCGACATCACCACGCTCGGCCGCGGCGGTTCGGACACCACCGCCGTCGCCCTCGCCGCCGCTCTCGGCGCCGAGGTCTGCGAGATCTACACCGACGTTGACGGCATCTTCACCGCCGATCCCCGCGTCGTTCCGGCGGCCAAGAAGATCGATGTCATCACCAGCGAGGAGATGCTCGAGCTCGCGGCATCCGGTGCCAAAGTTCTGTATATCCGGGCGGTCGAGTACGCCCGACGTCACGGGGTGACCCTGCGTGTGCGCTCGTCGTTCAACAACAACGAGGGCACGCTGGTCACCAACCCGAAGGATGGAGAGATCGTGGAAGAGCCAATCATCACCGGCGTTGCCGCCGACCTGAGCGAAGCGAAGATCACGGTGGTGGGCGTTCCCGACATCCCCGGCAAGGCCGCCCAGATCTTCACCATCGTCGCCAAAACGAACGCGAACATCGACATGATCGTGCAGAACGTCTCGACTGCGAGCGGGCTGACCGACATCTCGTTCACGCTGCCCAAGTCGGATGCGGCCACGGTCATCACGGCACTCACCGCAGAGCAGCCCGACGTCGGGTTCGACTCCCTGCAGCACGACGACCAGATCGGCAAGCTGGCGGTGGTCGGCGCGGGCATGCGCACCAACGCCGGCGTCACGGCGAAGCTGTTCACCGCGCTCTTCGACGCCGGTATCAACATCGAGATGATCTCGACGAGCGAGATCCGCATCTCGGTGGTCACCCGCGCCGACACCGTGAACGAGGCCATGCGCGTCGTGCACAGCGCGTTCGGCCTCGATGGCGAGACCGAGGCCGTCGTGCACGGCGGCACCGGCCGCTAGTAGCCGCCGGCCAGCGCGCTCAGGCGCGTTCGGTGCCGAGCCACCACTGCGGCGACGCCGCGAGGATGGTCTGCGCGGCGGCATCGATGTCGTCGAGGTCGCCGGTCGCGAGCCACGTCTCGATCGCGCCGACGGTTCCCGACGCTGCGTACGAGGCGAACATCCGGCGCGCGCGGTCGTCGGGGTACCCGCTGCGGGGTGCGATATGCGGATGACGCTGCAGATGTTCGAGCAGCTGGCGCTGGATGCTCTCCGTCAGTACGTCGCGCAGCCGTGACGTCAGGTGCGGGGTGAGCGCGTTGCGGTAGATCCCGGCATGAGCGGACACGTGCTGCAGCAGCGCGCGCTCGGGCTGCTCGAAGACGCTCTCGGGCCCGCCGGTCGTAGCGGGCAACGCGGCGTTCGCGGCGACGAGGGCGTCGAGCTCTTCGCCCAGCACCGCGGCCAGCAGGTCGACCGGGCTCGTGTGGTGGCGGTAGAACGTCTCACGGGTGACGGAGGCGACGCGGGCGACCTCGGCGACCGACACCTCGTCGATCGGCTTGACCGACGCGAGCTCGAGGATCGCCGAGCGCAGGGCCTCGATGGTGCGCGCCTGCCGGGGATCCATCCGGCAATCTTAGCTTTCCCTGAAATCTATCTGACACATGATAAATAGATGCCATGATGGATGACGAGTCGACCAACGAAGGCCGGCCGGGAAGGACACACAATGTCAGAACGTTTCGCAGGCCGCGTGGCCATCGTCACCGGGGGAGTCTCCGGCATCGGCGCCAAGATCACCGCCCGTCTCGTCGCGGAGGGCGCATCCGTCGTCGCCGCCGACATCAACGGCGACCTCGTCGCGACCGCCACCGACACCTTCGGCGAGAAGGTCATCGGACGACGAACGGATGTCACGGACGAAGCCGACTTCGAGGGCCTGATCAACGACACCGTGGCGAAGTTCGGCACCCTCGACACGATCTTCAACGTCGCCGGCGGCTCGAAGGCCGGCACCCTGACCGACATCAGCTTCGCCGACTGGGACTTCACCGTGCGCCTCAACCTGTACAGCGCGTTCCTCGGCACCCGTCTCGCCGCGCGCCAGTTCATCAAGGAGGGCAAGGCGGGATCGATCGTGAACATCGCCTCGCTCAACTCGGTCGTCCCGATGCACTTCGGGGTCGGCTACACCGCGGGCAAGGCCGGAGCGGTCATGGTCACCAAGCAGGCCGCCCTCGAGCTCGGCGAGCACGGAATCCGCGTCAACGCCGTCTCGCCCGGGCTCGTATCGACGCCGCTCACCCGCGGCCTCCGCGACATCCCCGGCGTTGATGACGCCTACTTCGAACGCATCCCGCTGAAGCGTGCCGCCGAGCCGGAGGAGATCGCGGCCGCCGCGCTCTTCCTCGCGTCCGACGACGCGTCGTACATCTCCGGCGACAACCTCATCGTCGACGGCGCCTGGGCCACGTCGGGCTACCCCGACCTGCGCCCGTTCATCGGCTAGCCGGTCTTCTAGGTGGCGACGTTCAGCGCGAGCAGCGTCGCCACCGAGATGCCGTTGAACACCACGTGCGCGACGATCGCGGGGCCGAGGCGCTGGGTCGCGTAGACGATCACGCCGTTGAGCACACCGAGGGTGAGCGTCTGCCCGCCCAGTACGAACAGCATCGAGAGATCGGTCGCCTGGTAGAGGTGCAGCGCCATGAACACGAGGGCGCTGCCGCCGATCGACACGAGCAGAGCGGTGCGCTGCACGTTCGCCGGCGCCGGCTGGGCGCGCCCGCGACGACGCAGCACCGCGTTGCGGATGGCGTGCATCAGCAGTCCGCGCATAAACAGTTCTTCGACGACGGGCGCGACGATCGCGACCAGCAGCACGCCGTTGATAACCAGCCAGAGTGTGTCCGTGCTGAGAGCGAGATTGCTCTGCTGGCTCGGAACGCCGAACAGCCCGATGCCGATGATGCCCCAGACGATCCCGAGGATCTTGCCGACTAGAGCGATACCCAGTCCGATCGCGAGATCCACCGGGCGAAACCGCAGCCAGAAGTCGCGCGCAAGGCTGCGCTGACCGAGCCTGCGCGACGCGTAGACCACCGTGCCTACGAGTGCGCCGTACCCCGCCAGCGAGAGCGCGAGCTGCGCGGCATCCGACGGCACGATTACCCCGGCCAGCACCAGGAGGTTCGCGGCCACGAGCACGGCCACGAACAGTCCGAGCCCCGCGCCGGCCTGTTTCAGTCCCCAGCGCACCGCGGTCGGCGGCGAGTATCCGTGGTCGACGGCGAGAGTCGCCTGCTCTGGTTCGACGGTCATATCTGTCACGGTACGCCCCGAAACCGCCGCAGCCCGTAGAATTGGGCAACACTCTCAGCCCCTTCGGTGGGCCCCGATCTACGAGCGGAACAGCATGAGCGACAACAACGGAGTACGAATCGGCGTCGTCGGCGCCACCGGACAGGTCGGCGCCGTCGTGCGTCAGCTTCTCGAAGACCGTGACTTCCCGGTCGCCGAGATCCGCTACTTCGCCTCCGCCCGCAGTGCAGGCACCACCCTCCCGTTCCGCGGTGCGGACATCGTCGTTGAAGACGCCTCGCTCGCCGACCCCACAGGTCTCGACATCGCGATCTTCTCGGCCGGCGCCACCACGTCGAAGGCACAGGCCCCCCGTTTCGCCGCGGCCGGTGTGCTCGTGATCGACAACTCGTCGGGCTTCCGCATGGACCCCGATGTGCCGCTCGTGGTGAGCGAGGTCAACCCCGAGGCAATCGCCGACGCGCGCAAGGGCATCGTGGCCAACCCCAACTGCACCACGATGGCCGCCATGCCCGTGCTCAAGGTGCTGCACGACGAGGCCGGCCTCGAGCGCCTCATCGTCTCCACCTACCAGGCCGTGTCCGGTGCCGGACTCGTCGGAGGCGAAGAGCTCTACGCCCAGACGAAGGCCGCGATCGATCAAGACCCGAGATCGCTCGTTCACGACGGTTCATCCATCGATTTCGGCGCTTCCACCACCTTCCCGAAGACGATCGCGTTCGACGTGATCCCGCAGGCGGGCAACTTCGTCGACGACGGGCTGTTCGAGACCGACGAAGAGAAGAAGCTGCGCAACGAGAGCCGCAAGATCCTCGGCCTTCCCGAGCTGCTCGTCAGCGGCATCTGCGTGCGTGTGCCCGTCTTCAGTGGACACTCGCTCGCAATCAACGCCGAGTTCTCATCGGCCCTGTCGGTCGAGCGCGCGAAGGAATTGCTGGCGGATGCACCGGGCGTAGTTCTCACCGACGTGCCCACCCCGCTCGAAGCAGCCGGAAAGGACCCGTCGTTCGTCGGCCGCATCCGCCAGGACGAGGGCGTTCCCGGTGGCCGTGGCCTCGCGCTGTTCATCAGCAACGACAACCTGCGCAAGGGCGCGGCCCTCAACGCCGTGCAGATCGCCGAACTGGTGGCCGCGAAGCTCGTCTCGGCGTAGCCGCCGCGCGTCTGCGCACCGCGTCCGGCCCCGGTCAACAGGGCCGATCGACCGGATCGCACGTTCGGCAGGACGATCATCGCGCTTGCCCGAGGTCGATCCTGTCGACGGGCGAGCGGTCGGGCCGGCCGTCGCGCATTCCCGCCGCGACGACGGCGAGGCACCAGTCGATCTCGTGACGCACCTGCGACCACATGAACCGGTCGTGCCCGTACCCGGCGATGCCGGAGTTGCCGTCACGCAATCGGTCGACCGTCTGTTGCTCGACACCGTCGTGGAACTTGCGGCTGTCGAGCTCGACGATGTACCAGCCGTCGACAAGGAGGTCGACCCAGCCGACCGATGCGATGAAGACCTGGCTTTCTACGCGATAGCCGGCGCGCACGAGAGCCAAGCGCATGTGTGTTTCTGTGCCGGACATGGCGTTGCCGTCGAGGGCGAGGTTTCGAGACATGACCCGAGGATGCCCGGGGCGGTAGCCGCGCGGCGCAGACAGCCGCGATCTGCGAGCGGAACGCGACATCCGCCCCTCTGTGGAGGACAGGGCCACAACAGGGCGAGACACTGCCAAACCGCCAATCTGTCCTGTCGAGCGGTCGCCAGGGCCAAATCCTCCTGTCGAACGCGCGCGCACCAAACCCCAGCCCCGAGGGTGTCGAATAGACGGCATGAGCAACCGTGTGAAACTGATCATCGCGGCAGCGCTCTGCCTGCTGGTAACGATCGGAGTCGTAGTGGCCGCCACGTCGAACTCGCCCGAGGGCGAGACCAGCACGGGAACCGGCACCCGGGTCGCGTTCTACGGCGACTCGTACACGCTCGGCACCGGCGCGACCAGCAGCGACAAGCGCTGGTCGACCATCGTCAGCCGCGAGCGCAACTGGAACGAGTTCAACCCGAGCGTCAACGGCCTCGGTTTCGTCAACAACCGTGTCGACGACGTCGAGAACGACCTGCCGAGCAAGGTCATCGAGGCGGATCCCGAGATCGTCTTCGTCACCATGGGGCTCAACGACAACTTCTCGTACGACGCGCTGTCGGAGGTGATCCGCGAGCAGATCACCGAGGACCTCGATCGCCTCAAGGCCGAGCTGCCCGACGCCCGCTTCATCGTCGTCGAGCCGTTCTGGTACACCGACGACCGTCCCGAATCGGTCGACACCATCATCGGCTGGGTGAAAGACGCGGCCGCCGTCATCGACGCCGACTACATCCCCGGTGCATCGCGCTGGATCGAGGGCCACCCCGAGTGGATGGCCGCCGACGGCCTGCACCCCAACGACGCGGGTTACGCCGAGATGGCCGTGCGCATGAACGCCGAGCTCGCGAAGCTGGGACTCTAGCGCGGCGTCCGCAGCGCCCGCACCGTCAGCTGCGCCGCCGCCGCGAGCAGCAGCACGGCGAACAGGATGCCCGACAGCCGCGGCGGCATGATCAGCGCCAGCGCCACCCCCGGCACCGAGGCGATGGTCGCCGCGACACCCACCACGAGCCCGGCGCGCACGTCGACGATGCGGGCACGCGTGTTCGAGATCGTGCCGACGAGGGCGGTGGGAAACATCACGAGCAAAGAGGTTCCCTTGGCGACGAGGTCGCTCGCGCCGAAGATCGCGACGAGCGCCGGCACCGCGATGACGCCTCCTCCGATGCCGAAGAGACCGGATGCAACGCCCATCACGAGCCCGAGCGCGACGTAGCCCAGGCCGACCCAGACCGTGAGTTCGACGCTCTCGCCACGTTCCGGCGCCACGAGCAGCATGCGGGCCGCGACCACCACGATCAGCGCGATGAACATCCAGCGCAGCCAGGTGAGCGGGATGCGCCGCAGCAGCCGGGTGCCGATGAGCGCGCCGACGACGGCGCCGACCGACACGAGGCCTCCCGCGGCGAGGTCGATCTGGTCGTTCGCGAGGTAGGTGACCGACCCGACGATCGCCGTCGGGATGATGGCGACGAGCGAGGTCGCCGCGGCGGTGCGCTGGTCGAGGCCGGCGAGCGAGACGAGCAGCGGCACCATGAGAATCCCGCCGCCGATGCCGAACGCCCCGGAGAGAACACCGCCGATCACGCCGATCAGGGCGAGCACGATCCAGTAGCGCGGTGACTTGTTCACACCTGACAGTGAACCACGCCGAAACCCCGCAGATTCGCCGGTCACCCACAAGGGAGGTGGTGTCCTGTGGCCCGGAGGGGCGCTGCCCGTAAGCTGGGCGGGTGAGTTCTCCAGATTCCCCCGTAGACGTGGCCCTGATCGGGGGCGGCATCATGAGTGCCACCCTCGGCACGATGCTCAAGCAACTCCAGCCCGACTGGTCGATCCAGGTGTTCGAGAAGCTCGGCGACGCAGCCGAAGAGAGCTCGAACCCGTGGAACAACGCGGGAACCGGGCACTCGGCCCTCTGCGAGCTGAATTACACGCCGCAGCAGCCCGACGGGTCGATCGCCATCGCCGGAGCGGTCAAGGTGAACGAGCAGTTCCAGGTCTCTCGCCAGTTCTGGTCGCACCTGGTCGAGACCGGTGCGCTGCCCGAACCGTCGAGCTTCATCAACCCGACGCCGCACATGAGCTTCGTCTGGGGTGCCGACAACGTCGAGTACCTGCGCAAGCGCTTCGACGCCTTGAAAGACCACCCGCTGTTCGAGGGCCTCGAGTTCAGCGACGACGCGAGTGTCATCCGCGGCTGGGCACCCGTGCTCATCCCCGGCCGCGCCAAGTCGCAGCCGATCGCCGCCACCCGTATCGCCGCGGGCACCGACGTCAACTTCGGCGCGCTCGCCGGCAGCCTCATGGGCTACCTCGCCGACAACGGCGCCGACATCACCTATGACTCAAGGGTCACCGGACTCAAGCGCCAGAAAGACGGGCTCTGGCGCATCACCGCCCGCCGCGAGATCGGCCTCGCGCCTTTCACCGTGTACGCGCGGTTCGTCTTCGTCGGCGCGGGCGGCAATGCCCTGAACCTGCTGCAGAAGAGCGGAATCCCCGAGATCCGCGGCTATGGCGGCTTCCCAGTGAGCGGCGAGTTCCTGCGCACCGACAACCCCGAGCTCGTGGCACGCCACCAGGCGAAGGTCTACGGCATGGCCGCGGTCGGCGCTCCGCCGATGTCGGTGCCGCACCTCGACACCCGCGTCATCGACGGCAAGACCAGCCTCATGTTCGGGCCGTACGCGGGCTTCAGCCCCAAGTTCCTCAAGTCGGGTTCGGTGTTTGACCTGTTCAAGTCGATCCGCCCGCACAACCTCGTGCCGATGATCGCCGCCGGTGCCGGAAACCTCAGTCTCGTGAAGTACCTGGTCGGCCAGCTCGCGGCCAAGAAGAGCACCAAGTTCGCCGAGCTGCAGCAGTTCTTCCCACACGGCGAGCAGAAGGACTGGTACCGCATCACCGCGGGCCAGCGCGTGCAGGTTATCAAGAAAGACCCGAAGAAGGGCGGGGTGCTGCAGTTTGGCACCGAGGTCGTGGCGTCGGCCGACGGCAGCATCGCCGGCCTGCTCGGCGCTTCGCCCGGAGCCTCGACCGCCGCGCCGATCATGCTCGGCCTCATCGAGAAGTGCTTCCCCGAGCGCATCGAGGCGTGGACGCCGCACCTGACCGCGATGGTCCCGAGCTTCGGAAAACAGCTGTCGGATGATCCGGCCCTCGCCGATTCGATCATGACAAGAACGGCGCAGACGCTGCGGATTCCGCGCTGATCAGCGCCCCCGACACTCGATACCGCCCGAACTGGGGTGCGACGTGAGTTATTAAACGCATTAGCGTCATAACTACCGTCGAGTTGAGGGGGAGCTGAGATGTCTCTCGGATTACCCGGGCATCTCGCACCGCACAGCGAGAGTCGCGCGTTCGCCCGCGCCTCTCACGTGATCTCGCTCGTCGTCCTGACCGCCGATCTGCTGCTCATCATGGTGCTGCAGGCCGCCCGTCCCGACGCGATCCTCTGGCCGGCGATGGTCTCGCTGCTGCCCATGCTCGGCGCGCTCTGGCTGCTCGACCGCTACCGCGGCTTGTTCTACTCGATCGCCTACCTCATCGTCGGGACCGCGAGTGTGCTCTGGCTGGTTCTCGCGGGAACGAGCCAGTTCCCCGCCGAGTCGACCAGCGACTCGCTCGTCTTCACGCTGGCCAAGATCGCGCTGATCCTCGTCGGCGGTGCCGGCATCGGGGCCATCAAGGCGATCGGCTGGAGCACGGCCGGGTACCTGCTCGGCGAGGGCGCGACACTGCTCGCCGCGCTGCAGACGGGGGCGGCCGTCGTCTTCGACGGCACGGCACTCGCGGTGTACGGCGTTGTGGTCGCGCTGTTCACCGTCATCGGCATCAGCCGCCAGCGCGTCTACGTCGCGCAACCCAGCCTCCAGCGGGCCGCGCGTGACGAGCACCTCTCCGACATCCGTCACCGCATCGAGATCCGTGCCGCGGCGATGCTGCACGACACGATCCTCAACCACCTCGCCGCGGTGGCCGCTTCGCCGGACGGCGCGTTGCGCCACGACCTCCGCGCGCGCATCGACCGCGACCTGCAGGTGCTCGTCGGCGAGGAATGGCTGCTCGAGTCCGGCGCCGCAGACGACACCGTCGACCCCGCCGGCTGGATCGCCACGAGGCTCTTCCGGTCGATCGAGGAGGCGCGCGAGCTCGGGCTCGAGGTGGTGCTGAGCGGCGACCGCGGCGCGATCCTGCGTCTCGACCCGCAGCGTCAGCTCGCCGCGGGCCTCGCCGTGAAGCAGTGCCTCGTCAACGTGCTCAAGCACGCGGGCACCGACCGCGCCGAGGTCGTCGTCTATGGCTCGGAGTCCGAGGTCTCGGTCATGATCATCGACGGCGGCAAGGGCTTCTCCGAGCGGGAGACGAGCGTCGACCGCCTCGGCCTGCGGCAGTCGGTGCGCCGCCGGATCGAAACGGTGGACGGCACGGTGCAGGTCTGGTCGACACCCGGAACCGGGACATCCATTCTTATGCGCCTTCCCGCCCTCGACGCGGTCGCCGACCCGGAGCCGGTCTCGTGACGCCGCACGAACGCGCGGTGCAGCAGCGCGACCCTCTCGGCGCCCTGATCAGCAGGCCGACCAGTTTTCTCGCGGTCGTCATCATCCCGGTCTACGCGAGCCTGACGACCTGGCAGAACTGGGACGACATCTCGAACGCGACTCTGGCCGTCGTCGCGCTGCTGTTCGTGGCGATCGGCTGCATAGCGCTCCTGCTGAAGTCGAGCCCGCTGCGCGCCCCGCTCACCACGAACACCCACGCGCTGATGGTGGGGTCCGCCCTCGCGGCCATGCTCGCGAGCGCGCTCTCGATGGCGGGGACCGACGCCTACCTGCGCGACGACTGGGGCGTCGCGGTGGTCGGCCTGTTCATCGTCTCGCTCGCGCCCTACCGGCCGGCGAAAGAGCTCGTGACCTCTGGCGTGCTCTCGGCGATCTTCGCGGCGTTCGTCGCGCTCGTGCAGTCCGACACGTTCGTGACAGCCGCGCCGGTCGGGGCGTTTATGATCGTCGCCGCCACGCCGGTTCTCGCGATGTCCCTCGGTGCCGCGTCGTTCGTCGACGTGCTCGTGCGCAGCCTCGACCGGTGGCGAGCACGCGCCGACCGCGCGTTCAGCGCGATGAGCGGCGAGCGGGGCGCGTCGATCGCCCGGTCGGTGCAGCAGGACAGCGTTACCGTGCTCAACCAGAAGGTCGTGCCCCTTTTCTCCGAACTGCTCGACGGCGCCCTCGTCGACGAAGCCACCCGCCAGCGGGCGCGCGCCATCGCGAGCGAAGTGCGCGCCCTGATGGTCGCCGACGTCGACCGCACCTGGCTCGATGGCGTCGTCGAGCAGCTGGGTCGGGGTGCGGATGCGCCCGCAGCGGCCGCAAGCAGCGTCGTGCGCGACGAGCACCGTCTCGCCGAGCAGATGTCGACCGACGAGCGAACGGCCCTGCGAGCGCTCATCGTGGCGCTGTACGACGACCCCGCGCTGAGCGACGCGGGGGCCGAGATCGTCATCAGCGACGAGGGCGACCGCTGCGGGGTCACCCTGCGCGCGGCCCTGAACTACGAGGTGAGCGCGGTCAAAGGACCGCTCGCTCCGTTCCTCGCCGTAGTGCGTGTGATGTTCAGCGACCTGCAGGTCGATCACGAGCAACCCGACCTGACACTAAGGTTTTCATATGAGCGGCGTTGACGGCAGGCAGGTGGGTGGCCCCGCGATGGGCAATGTGCCCGACCCGACCCGCGTGCGCCTCGCGATCCTCGACGACCACGAGGTGCTGCTCGACAGCCTCAGCAGCTGGATCTACTCGAACGCCCCCGACTTCGACCTCGTGCTGAGCGCGAGCACGTGGCTCGAGCTCGTGCACAGCGACAACTTCCCGACCGACCTGGTCTTCCTCGACTTCCAGCTCAAAGAACCGGTGTCGATCGAGGCCCGCGTGCGCACCTGCCGTGCCGCCGGAGCGAAGGTGATCGTGCTCACCAGCCTCGACAGCCGCGAGTCGCGCGACCGTGCGCTCGCCGCGGGCGCCGCCGGCTTCCTCTCCAAGACCCTGCCGATGCGCGAGGTGATGGACGCCGCCCGCGCCATCATGGGGGTGCGCCCCAACACAGTGGTGCAGCGCGACTGGCGGCCGCTGCCGGTCGGCGCGACCAGCCAGTCACGGCCGAAGCTCAGCGCCGGCGAGATCGAGGCCTTCCGCCTCTACGTGTCGGGCTACAGCACGGTCGAGGTGGCGAGCAAGATGAACGTGCAGTACGAGACGGCGAAGACCTACCTGCGCCGGGTGCGCGAGAAGTACGCCAAGGCAAACCGCCCGGCGAGCAAGAAGGCGGAGCTGATCAGACGCGCCGCAGAAGACGGATACCTGCTCTAACGATGTCGAAACTCTACTTTCGCTACGGTGCGATGAACAGCGGCAAGAGCACTGCTCTGCTGCAGGCGGCCTTCAATTACGAAGAGCGCGACCAGCAGGTGCTGCTCGCGAAGCCGCGAATCGACACCAAGGGCGACAACGCGATCGTCTCCCGTCTCGGCGTCACCCGTGCCGTCGATTTCACCGTCGGGGCCGACGAAGACATCTACGTCGCGTTCGCCACCGAGCGTGCCCGCGTGCTGAAGCAGAGGGGCAAAGACGTCAGCTGCCTGCTGGTCGACGAGGCCCAGTTCTTCTCCGAGTCGCAGATCGACGACCTGCTGCGCATCGCGATCCTCGAGGGTGTGCCCGTGCTGGCCTACGGAATCCGCACCGACTTCCAGACCGTCGCGTTCCCCGGAAGCCGCCGGCTGCTCGAGATCGCCCACTCGATCGAGGAGCTGAAGACCATCTGCCGCTGCGGCCGCAAGGCGGTCTTCAACGCCCGCACCATCGATGGCGAGTTCATCTTCGACGGCGAGCAGGTCGCGATCGACCTCGTGCAAGACGTCTCGTACCAGTCGCTCTGCGGCAAGTGCTACCTGGAAGAGAGCGACGGCGTTCTCAACAACGGGCGCCGAGAGCGCGTCGACGTGGCCTACGCGATCGAGCCAGACCCCGACTTCGCCTAGGAGTCGGCCGCGGGGCTGGCGAGCAGCAGCTCGACCCCGCCCCCGCGGAGTGCGTCGGCCGCGACATCCGGAAGTCCGTCGTCGGTGACCACGGTGGTCAGCTCGTCGAGCCGCAGCGCGCGGTAGCGGCCGAAGCGGCCGTACTTCGAGCTGTCGGCGACGAGCACCGAGGCCTCGGCGGTCGCGATCGCGGCCCGCTTCGCCTCGAGCTTCGCCTCGACCGGGGTCGTGACGCCGTGCTGCAGGTCCCACGAGCTCGACGAGATGAACGCGAGGTCGAGCGAGAGCTCCTGCAGCGCCAGGCGGGTGAGCCGGCCCATGGTCGAGAGGTTGGCCTTGTCGACGCGCCCGCCGATGCAGATCAGGTCTGCGGTGGGGTGGTCGAGAAAGGCCTGCACGGTAGCCAGGTCGTTGGTCACGATGGTCAGGTCGGCGACATCCTGCAGAAACGGGCGCATGGCCTGCACGGTGGTGCCGGCGTCGAGGTAGATCGTCATCGAGTCGGCGACCATGCCGGCGGCGACGCGGGCGATCGCCGCCTTCTGGGTGACCCCGGCCGCCTGCTTGACCGCCCGGCTCGGCTCCTCGACCAGCCGGGAGACCAGCTTCGCCCCGCCGGGGGTGGCGCTCACGCGGCCCTCCTCCTCGAGGGCGGCGACGTCGCGGCGCACGGTCATCTGGCTCACGCCGAGCAGCTCCGTCAGTTGGCGATAGCTCAGGACGTGGTTGCGCTGCAGGTGGCGGAGGATGCTCTCACGCCTCTGCTCGGGGATCAGGGGAGCGGTCTGCTGCATCGATCGGCCTTTCTTAGCGATCCTCAGCCTAGTGCGACGGAGGTCGCCCAGGGCATGCCCCACTTCGCCGTGATCGCGAGCACCTGGGCCTCGTCGATCAGGCGCCGGTCGGCTCCGTCGGTGAGCACGGTGATACGGCAGGCCTCTTCGAGCTCGACCATGCTGTCGACGGCGCGCTCGACGGTCTCGCCGCTCACGACGGCGCCGTGGTTGGCCAGCAGCGCCGCGCGGAAGTCGTGCGGGCTGTCGCTGATCAGGTCGCCCATCGCCGGGTCGCCGGGTGCCGCGAAGGGCAGCAGGGGAGCCTGGCCGACGCGCATCAGGGCGTAAGGGGTAAGGGGCGGAACCGCGCTGTGCGCGGACCACGGCGCGAGGCAGGAGACCGCGACGGCGTAGGGGGAGTGCACGTGCACGACCGCCTGGTGGTCGGGGTTCTTGGCATACAGCGCGAGGTGCAGCGAGACCTCCTTCGAGGGCTTCGCGCCCGAGAGATGACCACCCAGGGCGTCGAGCACCGCGATGTCGTCGGGTCGCAGAGCACCGAGCCGGGTGCCGGTGCCGGACATCAGGATGCGGGCGCCGTCGCGCACACTCACGTTGCCCGAGCTGCCGGGGCTCAGGCCGGCCTCGACGAGAGCGAGTCCGGCGGCGATGAGGCGGTCGGCGGCGGTCATGCCAGCACCTCCCAGGCGCTCGAGAACAGATCGACCGCGCCGAAGTTGCCGCTCTTCAGCACGAGCGCCACCTCGTGCCCGCCGTCGGTCTGCGCGGCGCTCCAGCACACGCCGGGGGCGAGGGCCGGGCCGATGGTGAGCAGGGCGATGCCGAGAGCCTTGACGACGGCACCGCTGGTCTCGCCGCCGGCGACGATCACCTGATCGACCGTGCCGTCGTCGACGAGCACGGCGACGACAGCCGACAGCACACGCTCGACAGCGGCGGCGGCCACGACTCCGGCTTCGCCGGGCAGCACGTCGCCGAGTTCGCCGACCGAGTAGACGACCGGAACCTCGTCGGCGCCGAGCGAGCGCACCCAGTCGGCGATCGCGGCGATCTCGGTGGCCGGCTCGGTGACGGCCGTGTCGATGTCGACCTTGCGGGTGGGGTGATGGGCGGCCGCGTCGGCGATCTGGGCGCGGGTCGTGGCCGAGGCCGAACCGCAGACGACGAGTCGTCGGCCCGCGTAGACGGGGAAGTCGTCGGGGGCGGATGTCGCGGGGGACTCCAGCCCGATGGCGAGGCCCGCACCGCCGCTGATCAGCCGCAGGTCGGAAGAGGCATCGGCGATCGTGCGCAGGTCGTCGTCCATCGTGGCGTCGACGACGAGGTACCCGGCCGGTGCCGCGGCGATCGCCGCGCGCAGCGACCCGGCGCCGGAGCGCACGGTGGCCAGCGGGATCTCGGTGATCGTGGCATCCGTCTGCGGGGCCAGGATCTCGCTCAACCGCGACTTCGTCATGGGGGTGAGGGGGTGGTGGCGCATCGACGAGTTCTCGAGCAGCTCGCCGTTCACCGACAGCAGGCCGTTCTCGACCGTGCGGCCGTTCGCGGGGAAGGCGGGCACCACGATCGTGCGGTCGACGCCGAGGCGGTCGCGGAAGGCGTCGAGCACCGGGCCGATGTTGCCGCGGTCGGTCGAGTCGAACGTCGAGCAGTACTTGAAGTAGACGCGCTCGGCACCCCACCCGGTCACACGCTCGAGGGCGGCGAGCGAGTCGGAGACCGCGACGTCGACCGGGGCGGTGCGGGATTTCAGTGCAACGACCACGGCGTCGATGCCGGCGAGACGCTCTGGTGCTACCTCTTGGTTCTCGATCACCACGGCGGCGGTCATCCCGCGGCGGCGCAGTGTCGTCGCGAGGTCGGTCGCCCCCGTGAAGTCGTCGGCAACGGCACCGATCTGCATGCTGAACCTCTTCATCGTCATCATCGTCGTGTGGGAGCTCCTATCGAACTCTGACACACAGCCTATGTGATTCTTTGGGAATATTTTTGACAATCTGAAAAGTCTCGATACGATTGCCCTGCCTCCGGCGTTGTGCCGGCGTGTGAACGTAAGGAACAACGGTGATCCAGAGCTCGACCGCGCAACGCGCAACTCCCATCCGCATCCTGCTGACCGGTGCCAACGGAGGATACGGCCGTACGCTGCTCGACCAGCTGCGTCGCCTGCCCGCCATGACCGCCACGCAGCTCGTCGATCCCGACGTCGCCGGAGTCACCCGCATGCTGCAGGACCTCGGTGTGGCCGACGACATGATCGCCGTGCCGACCACCTCCGCCGAGACCGCCGCGGCCGTCGCCGCGGGGCGCATCTCGGTGATCGCCACCGCGGACGCCATCGACTGGACCTCGGTCGACGTGCTCGTCGAGGCGACCGGCCGGGTCGAGGCCGGACACGCCTACGCCGACACCGCCCTCGAATCCGGCGTGCACGTCGTGATGGTGAGCAAGGAGATCGAGTCGGTCGCCGGTGTCGCGCTCAGCGCGAAGGCACGCTCGCTCGGCCTGCGCTACCTGCCCGGCGACGGCGACCAGCCCGCCAACCTGCTGCGCCTCGCGGCCTGGGTGCTCGAGGTCGGCTTCGACATCGTCGCCCTCGGCAAGTCGAGCGAGTACGACCTCGCGTTCGACCCGACCACCGGCGTCGTCGACCAGAACGGCGTGACCATCGACGCCCCCGGCCTCGCCGACCTCCTGCATCTCGGCGACGACGTGCAGGCCACGGTCGACGCCCGCTCGGCGCAGGTCGCCGCGCTCAAGCGCTCCGCCGCCGCGGACTACTGCGAGATGAACGTGGTGTCGCTGTACACCGGCGCCATCTCCGACCTCGAGGGCATGCACTACCCGGTCGCCCGCCCTGACGAGCTCGCCGACCTCTACGCCTCGCGCGAAGACGGCGGTCTCATCGGCCGCACCGGCTCGATCGACGTGTTCTCGATGCTGCGCCTGCCGGGTGAGGCGAGCTTCGCCGGCGGTGTATTCGTCATCGTGCGCACCGGCGACGCCGTCACCTGGGACATCCTGCGCGGCAAGGGCCACGTGGTCAGCCGCGACGGCAAGTACGCCTGCATCTACTGGCCGTACCACTACATGGGCATCGAGACCCCGCTCTCGATCGCCGCGGCCGTCGACGGCACCTCCGTCGTCTCCGAGCCCCGCCAGCACACCGTGCTCGCGGCGCGCGTCGCGGTGGCGCTCGAACCCGGAACGACCTTCCGCGTCGAGGGCCACCACCACGAGATCGCCGGAGTCACGCCCGTGATCATCGACCCCGATGCCGGCGAGATCGCACCGTACTACCTGCTCTCCGGCGCGCGGCTGGTGAACGATGTCGCCGCCGGCGAACTCGTGCGCCTCTCCGACCTCGCGGATGTGCCCGCAGCGGCGCTCGCCGCCTACCGCTCCGGGCTCGCGCTCGGGGTCTGACCCCCACTTTCCCACCCCTCACCACCAGCTCTAGGAGATCGACGAAGATGCCTCTTATCCACCCCACCGACACCGCGGCGGTGCGCTCGTGAACGTCGAGATCATCGCCCTCATCGTGCTGGTCCTGGTCTTCGCGATCTCGGCCATCCGCAATATCCACATGGGCGCGCTCGCGCTCGTCGCCGCGCTCATCGTCGGTGTGCTCGTCGTCGGTGAGAGCTTCGACGATGTGCTCGCCGGGTTCCCCGTCGACGCCCTGCTGATTCTGCTCGGCATCACCTACCTGTTCGGCATCGCCAGGGAGACCGGCACGATCGACTGGCTCGTCGACCGCTCCGTGCGCCTCATCGGCGACCGGGTGGCCCTCATCCCGTGGGCGATGTTCGTCATCGGAACCCTCGTGGCGTGCCTCGGAACCTCGCACGCCGCGTTCACCATCGTGCCGATCGCGATGAGCCTCGCGGCCAAGCACCGCATCCACTCGACGATGATGGGCATCGTGATGAGCTCGGCGATCGTCGGCGGCGCGCTCGCACCGACGAGCATCAACGGCATCACCGTGATGACCGTCGCGCAGACCGCGGGCATCCCGTACAACCCCGGACTGATGTTCGGCCTCTCGGTCGGCATCAACACGCTCGTCGTCCTGGTCGCGTTCTTCATGTTCGGTGGCCGCGAGCTCATCGGCCGCGGTCGCCTGGCACGCGCGGCGGCTCTCTCCGCAGCATCCGGAACCGGCGGAAGCGCCGGCTCGACCGGCGGTGGCACCGCGCTGCTCACCAAGACCGAGCTCAAGCCCCTCACCGGCTTCCAGACCGTCGTTCTGATCTCGATCCCGGTTCTGGTCATCGGCTTCTTCACGATCACGCTGCTCGACATCGACCTCAACCTCGGTGCCGTCGCACTGACGCTCGCGATCGTGCTCTCGCTCATCAAGCCCGACGTCGGCCGCAAGGCGATGACCCGCATCGACTGGGGAACCATCCTGCTGCTCGGTGGAATCATCACCTACGTCGGTGTGCTCACCCGCCTCGGCGCGATCGACCAGCTCGGCGAGGCCGCACGCTCGGTCAACGAGCCGCTCATCGCCGCCTTCGTCATCTGCGTCATCGCGGGTCTCGTGTCGGCGTTCGCGTCGACCATCGGCATCCTCGGCGCGCTCATCCCGCTCGCCGTGCCGCTGCTGATCCCCGGCGGCGGACTCGAGATGACGGGCTTCATCTTCGCGCTGGCCATCTCGGCCTCGCTCGTCGACTGTGCGCCGTTCGGAACGACGGGAGCCACCATCGTGGCCTCCGGCGTCGAGGAGGAGCGTCCGCGGCTCTACCGCCACCTGATGGCGTGGGGCCTGTCGATGGTCATCATCGGCCCGGTCGTGACGATCCTGCTGTTCGTGGTGCCGTTCCTGGGTCTATAGCCACACAGTCCCGCTAGGCACAGTCCCGCTCAACGCAGAAGGCCCTCTCCGCAAGGAGAGGGCCTTCTGTGTATTGCTTTACTGCTGTGTCGGGGTAGCGGGATTCGAACCCACGACCTCTTCGTCCCGAACGAAGCGCGCTACCAAGCTGCGCCACACCCCGATCTTTCTCGTCGCTAGCGACGTGAACCTATCAAGAATAGCTGAAATCTGACGCGGTTAATGTCACCACGACCGCTTCGGGTCGGCAGGCGAACCGGAACGGGGCGTAAATCGAGGTGCCGATGCCCGCGGAGACGTTGAGATAGGCGGCACGGCGGGCGTTGTGCCACACGCTGAGCCCCTGGGCCTGGTCGCGAGGAATATCGCAATTGGTCACGATCGCGGGCAAACCGGGCAGGCGCACCTGTCCGCCGTGCGTGTGACCGGCGAAGATCACATCGGCACCGTTGTTCACGAACGAGTTGAGCACCCGCTGGTACGGCGCGTGCGTGACACCGATCGAGATCGAGTCCTGGGTGCCGCGGCCGGCGGGCCACTCCACGTTCTCGCGCATGTCCTCGATGGCTCCGGGGAGCGCGCCGAGCCTGTCCCAGCCGCGGTGCGCGTCGTTGACGCCGAAGAACTCGAGCTGCGAGCCCTTGATCGTCATGGCACGCGCCGTGTTGTTCAGGCTCAGCCAGCCGAGCTCGTTCTCGAAGTAGCTCTCCATGCGCGGGGTGTCGAGCACGATGGACTTCTTCTTGTGCTTGCTCGGTCCGGTGAAGTAGCGCACGGGGTTCTTGAAGCTCGGGCCGGCGTAGTCGTTCGACCCGTTGACGTAGACCCCGGCAGCGCCCGCGAACGGCGCGAGCGTGTACTCGAGTGCCTCGTGGGCGTCTTCGTGACCGATGTTGTCACCGGTGTTGATCACGAGGTCGGGTTCGAGGTCGGCGAGCGAGCGCACCCACTCCTGCTTCGCGGTCTGCCACGGGGCGAGGTGCAGGTCGGCGAGGTGCAGCACTGTCAGCGAGCGTGCGCCCGGTTCGAGCACCGGCAGCACCTCGTGGCGCACCATATAGCGATTGCGTTCGACGAAGGTGCCGTAGGCCACAGCGCCGACGCCGACGGCGGCCACCGCGCCGAGCGCGGTAGCCGCCGTCTTCGCTACGGGGTGCGTCAGCACCCGACGCCGAGCGTCACAGGGTCGGTCAGCCGCGCGGTCGCTCCGGGGAGCGGGTTGCTCGATACCACCTTGTCCTTGAACTGCACATCGGCCGCGGAGAGCCGCACACACGTCGTACTGACGTTCGTGTAGCCGGCGGATGCCAGGGTGACCATCGCGTCCGCGGAGAGCGGCGCAGACGACACCACGTCGGGCAGCGCCTTGAGCGCGCCGTTGCTGGTGAAGACCGAGACCGACTGGCCGCGGGCCATCACCGTTCCGGGGGCGGGGTCGGTCGCTGCGACGGCACCGGCCGGCAGAGCCGACTCGATCGCACCGGCGTCGACGTAGGTCAGCTTGTTGCTGGCGAGCAGCGCCTGGGCGTTCGCGACCGTGCCGCCGACGAAGTCGGGCAGCGTGATGCTGGCGCCCTTCACCAGGCGATCGGCGGGTGCGTCAAACGCGCCGCCGGGGTAGAGCTTGTTCGCCGCCTGGTTGATCGGCTTCGAGATCGCGTGACGGTTGTTGATGCCGCCGGGGTACCGCGAGATCGCGTAGTCGCCGACGATGTTACCGAACCACACGGCGGTGGTCAGCGCCGAGGTCGAGCTCATCAGCCAGGTCTGGTTCGACGAGTCGGTGGTTCCGGTCTTGCCGAAGATCGGCATGCCGTCTCCGGGGTTTCCGCCGTAGCCCTTCATCGCGTTCTGCAGGGCGAAGACGGCCGTGGCCGCGACCTCGGGATCGATCGCCTGCGCGCACTGCTGAGCCTGGCCCGGCAGCTTGTTGCCGTCACGGTCGGTGATGCCGTCGACCGCGATGGGCTTGCAGTAGATGCCGTGGTTGGCAACGCCGGCGTAGGCGGCGGCCATCGTCAGCGGCGAGATGGTGTTGGTTCCGAGGATCGCCGACGGGTTCGACTCGAGCTTGTCTTCGCGCTTGTCCGTCTCGGGGTTGTCGACCGTGATGGCAGGGTGCACGCCCAGCGACTCGGCGATGCGCTTGGTCTTGCACTGGTCAAGTTCGAGACCCATCGAGGCGTAGGCACCGTTGATGGATGCCGCGGTGGCGGCCATCACGGTGCGGTTGCCCTTTTCGCCCGAGGAGTTCTTGAACGGCCAGCCGCCGCCGAACGGCCCGTCGTTCGTGCCGTCGACGCCAGGCTCACAGGTGTTCGTGAACGCCGACTGCTGCAGGGTGCGCGCGTTGCCGTCGACGACCTCGTTGAGGCCCCGACCGCTGTCGAGCCAGTTGAGCAGCGTGAACAGCTTGTAGGTCGAGCCGACCTGGAAGCCGCTCGATCCGCCGTACTCGCGGTCGGTGCTGTAGTTGATCGACGTCTTGGTCGGATCGGCCGCGGCCGCCTCGGAGTTGTCGTAGGTCTTGTTCTGGGCCATCGTCACGATGCGCCCGGTTCCGACCTGCACCGACGTGGCGGCAGCACCGAGCGACAGCCGGGTCTCGCCGGCGGGAGCCTTCGCCGCGAGGGTGTCCTGCACGGTGGTCTGCAGGCGCAGGTCGAGGCTCGTGAAGATCTGGTAGCCGCCGGTGTTCCAGGCCGCCTCGCGTGCCTCCTTGGTGGAGCCGAGTGACTCGAGCTCGGGGATGAGTTTCGTCACGTAATCGCAGAAGTACGTCGCGTACGGGTAGGCCGCGATACAGCCGTTCGTGTACGGGGTCAACACGACGGTGGTCGGGTCGATCGGGTAGGCGAGCGCCTCGTCGAGCTGGGCCTGGTCGATCATTCCCTCGACGAGCATGTTGCGCAGAATGACGTCGCGGCGCTCTTTGTTGTTCTCGTAGTTATCGACACTGTCGAGGCCTCGAGCGCCCGGCTCCTGCACGATGGCGATGAGGCTGGCGGCCTGCGCGAGGTTCACGTCGGCGGCGGAGACGCCGTAGTAGCGCTGGGCGGCAGATTCGATGCCGTAGTTGTTGCCACCGAAGCCGGCGATGTTGAGGTAAGCGAGAAGGATGTCATCCTTCGAGTACTTCTTCTCGAGACCGATCGCGAGCTTCATCTCTTTGATCTTGCGGTCGAAGCTGCCTGCCTGGGCCGCCTTGATGCCGGCCTTCTGGTCTTCCAGGTCGGGAAGCTGCAGTGCCTCCTGGATGTAGATGTTCTTCACCAGCTGCATCGAGAGCGTGGATGCGCCGCTGGTGTCGCCGCCCGACACGTTGCCGATCGCGGCGCGGATGACGCCCTGGAGGTCGACTCCGCCGTGCTCGTAGAAGCGACGGTCTTCACCGGCGACCGTGGCATCCTTCAGAAACTGCGAGACCTGGTCCCACTTGACCTCTTGGCGGTTCTGGCTGTAGACCTGTGCGACCGGCGTGTAGATGAGCGAGCCGTCGGGGTTCGTGCCGTTGACGGCGAAGATCTCGTTGCGCTGCGGCTGGTCGCCGATCTCGATGAACTCGGGGAGGCTGTCGAAGATTCCGATGCCGTTGGACGCGGTGACGCCGGTGACAGCGAGAGCGGGGGTGACCATGACGGTCACGAGAACGCCGGCGATCACGCTGAAGCCGAACATTCCAAAGACGCCGCTGAGCACGCCTTTAGGTCGGGAGTTTTGGGCAGACATAGAATGCATGCTACGCGACGTACCCGCGTACCTACCTGAGCGGAAGCCGACAAATGACGACGTGGGAGTACCTCACAACGCCTCTGATGATCCACAACACCGCCGCGATTCTCAACAACTGGGGATCGGAGGGCTGGGAACTCGTGCAGATCGTGACCGGCCCGGAGGGCGGCCTGGTGGCCTACCTCAAGCGCGAGAAGAAGGAAGAGAACTAATGAGCACCATCGACGAACGCCTCGCCGAACTCGGAATCACCCTCCCCACCGTCGTGCCGCCGGTGGCCGCCTACATCCCCGCCGTCGTCACTGGCAACCTGGTCTACACCGCCGGCCAGCTGCCGATGGTCGACGGTGCGCTGCCCGCGACCGGCAAGCTCGGCGCCGGGGTCTCCGACGAGCAGGGCAAGCAGCTCGCCCGCCAGTGCGCGCTCAACGGCCTCGCCGCCGTCGCGAGCGTCATCGGTTCGCTCGACCGCATCACCCGCATCGTGAAGGTCGTCGGCTTCGTGGCCTCCGACCCGGAGTACACCGGTCAGCCCGGCGTCATCAACGGTGCATCCGAGATCCTCGGCGAGATCTTCGGCGACGCGGGCGTCCATGCCCGCAGCGCCGTCGGCGTCGCCGTGCTGCCGCTCAATTCGCCCGTCGAGGTCGAGCTGATCGTCGAGTTCGCCTAAGCGCCAACGTCGCTGAGCCTGTCGAAGCGCCGCCCCTGAGGTAGCCCTTCGACAGGCTCGCTGTCGTTAACCGGCTCTCGCTCAGCGCACCTTGTCGGTGATGATCTGCATCACGCTGGTATCGGCGAGCGTCGTGGTGTCGCCGACGGCGCGGCCCTCCGCGACGTCTTGTAGTAGGCGCCGCATGATCTTGCCCGAGCGGGTCTTCGGCAGCTCGGCGACGATGAAGACGCGCTTCGGGCGGGCGATCGCGCCGATGCGGTCGGACACGTGCGACCGCAGCAGCGCGCTCGCCTCGTCGGCCGTCTGCGCGTCGGCCTGATTGCTCTTCAAAATCACGAACGCGACGACGGCCTGCCCGGTGTCGTCATCGGCCGCGCCGACCACGGCGGCCTCCGCCACGATCGTGTGCGAGACCAGCGCCGACTCGATCTCGGTCGTCGACAGCCGGTGGCCCGAGACGTTCATCACGTCGTCGACCCGTCCGAGCAGGGTGATGTCGCCGTCGGCGTCGACGTGGGCCCCGTCGCCGGCGAAGTACTTCCAGTCGCCGTCCTTCGAGAACTTCGACCAGTAGGTCTCGATGAACCTGTCGGGGTCGCCCCAGATGCCGCGCAACATCGACGGCCAGGGTTCCGACACCACGAGCAGGCCACCGTGCGGCGGGTCGACGCGCGTGCCGTCGTCGCCGAGAACATCGATGACGATGCCCGGGATCGGGGTCTGCGCCGACCCGGGTTTCGCCTCGGTGATGCCGGGCAGGGCCGAGATCATGATCGCACCGGTCTCGGTCTGCCACCAGGTGTCGACGATCGGGGTGGTACCGGCGCCGATCACGTCGCGATACCAGATCCACGCCTCGGGGTTGATCGGTTCGCCCACCGATCCGAGCACACGCAGTGAGCTCAGGTCGAACTCGTTCGGAACCTGCCGCCCGATCTTCATAAACGACCGGATCGCCGTGGGCGCGGTGTAGAAGATGCTGACGCCGTACTTCTGGATGATCTCCCACCAGCGTCCGGCGTGCGGGGTGTCGGGTGTGCCCTCGTAGAGCACCTGCGTCGCGCCGTTCGCGAGCGGTCCGTAGACCACGTAGGAGTGCCCGGTGACCCAGCCGACATCGGCGGTGCACCAGTAGACGTCGGTCTCGGCGTGCAGGTCGAAGACGTTCTTGTGCGTGAACGCCGCCTGGGTCAGGTACCCGCCGCTCGTGTGCAGGATTCCCTTCGGCTTGCCGGTCGTGCCGCTTGTGTAGAGGATGAACAGCGGGTTCTCGGCCTCGAAGCCCTCCGCCTCGTGCTCCGGCTCGGCGGCGGCGATGGCCTCGTGCCACCAGTGGTCGCGGCCCTCGGTCCACTCGACCTCGTTCTCACCGCGGCGCACCACGAGCACGTCGGTCACCGTCGTGGGCTCTGCGCCGTCTTCGGGGGCGAGGGCTGCATCGACGGCGGCCTTGAGCGGGAACACCTTGCCCTTCCTCCACCCACCGTCGGCGGTGATGACGAGGCGAGCACTGGCATCCGCGACTCTCGACCGGATGCTGTCGGCGCTGAACCCGCCGAAGATCACCGAGTGCACGGCGCCGATGCGGGCAACGGCGAGCATCGCGATCACGGCCTCGGGAACGAGCGGCAGGTAGATCGCCACCCGGTCGCCCTGCCCGATGCCGAGGCCGAGCAGCACGTTGGCGGCGCGCTTCACCTCGGCGGTCAGTTCTGCGTACGTGTATGAGCGGCTGTCACCCGGTTCTCCCTCCCAGTGCAGTGCGACGCGGTCGCCGTTGCCGGCGATGACGTGGCGGTCGAGACAGTTGTACGCCACGTTGATGCGTCCGTCGGCGAACCATTTCGCGAATGGGGGATTCGACCAGTCGAGGGTCTCTGTGAAGGGGGAGTGCCAGTGCAGCTCGCGGGCGCGATCGGCCCAGAATCCGAGGCGGTCCTCCTTCGCCTTCTCGTAGACGTCGGGAGCGGCGACCGACTGCGCCGCGAACTCGTCGCTCGGAGCAAAACGTCGGGTCTCAGAGAGGAGGCTGTCGATCGAATTTTGGGACATCGTTATCCTGTCATTCATGCGGTAACACGGGGCTCCGCCATCGGTGCGAGTGTTGCCAACGATCCTAGACTGCTCGCTGAGAGTGGACTGTCAACCCCGATTAATGTCCCTTGCATAGGGGGCGCGCGGATGTACACTAATTTTCATCCAGACTGACGCCTTCGGCGAAGGTTTGGTTATGGCGGCGCAATCGATTTCCCCCAATCGGCGTCGCTGTGGCGGCGCCTGTTCCCCCCAATAGGCGCCGCCCCTCTCTGTTTAATCACCCCGTTTTGAGATGGTGCGCCGACCTAGGGGGTGCGCCAGTTCGTGGTTGCGTTGGCCTGTCCCTCAGGTGGGCCGCCTATCGACGCTTTCCACCGGTGCGGATGACGCGGCCACCGCCACTCGCCGCGTGGATACCGTCGGCGCATGGAACCACCCATCGCTGCGCCGCCCGACATCGCGCCGCCCGACACCGCGCCTTTCGTCGCCGTGCGTCCCGGAGCCCCGCCACCTCCCACGCTGCGCCTCGGCACCGACGGCGGCTTCCCCGCCGAGTTCGGCGTGCTCGCACCGCTCATCGCCGACCCCAGCGTCACCGACGTATTCGTCAACGGCGCCCATTCGGTGTGGGCCGATCGCGGAGCGGGCGCGGTCCACCAGGGTTCCATCGACCTCGACGACCAGGCGGTGCGCGACCTCGCCGTGCGGCTGATGGCGCTCGGAGGGCGGCACATCGACGAGACGACCCCGTGCGTCGACGCGCGCCTGCACGACGGCATCCGTGTGCACGCCGTGCTGGCACCCGTGTCGACGCGCGGAACCCTGCTGTCGATCCGCCTCCCGCGCATCCGTCGTATCTCTCTCGACGATCTCAACGCGGCCGGCTTCTTCGCCGACGCGGCGCTCGACCGGTTGCGGGCGCTCATCGACCGCCGCGAGAACCTGCTCATCACGGGAGCCGGCGGCAGCGGCAAGACGACCCTGCTCTCGGCGATCCTGAGCGCCGCCGACCCGAGCGAACGCATCGTCGCCATCGAAGACGTCGCGGAGCTTCGCGTCGACCATCCGCACTTCGTCGGTCTCGAGGCGCGGCAGGCCAACCTCGAGGGCGCGGGCGAGATCTCGCTCGAACGTCTGGTGCGGGAAGCGTTGCGGATGCGCCCCGACCGACTCGTGCTCGGCGAATGCCGCGGGGCGGAGGTGCGCGACCTGCTCGCGGCGCTCAACACCGGTCACGATGGGGGAGCCGGAACCCTGCACGCCAACTCGATCGCCGACGTTCCGGCACGGCTCGAGGCACTCGGCGCGCTCGCGGGCATGTCGCCGACCGCGATCGCACGGCAGACCGTGAGCGCGATCGGAACGGTGCTGCACGTCGAACGCCGGGAGTCCACGCGGGTGCTCGCGCAGACCGGCCGGTTCGCGCTCGACAAACGCGGTCGACTGGAGGTCGTCACGTGAGGTGGCCGCCGCTGCCCACCGCGTCGAGACGCACGGCTCGCCGGGAGCGCGACGGTCCATCGCTCGGCTCGGTCGCGACCATGGTTCAGCGCCTCGCGGTGCTGCTCGCCGCAGGAGTGACGCCGGCCGCTGCGTGGGGCTACCTCGACACGACACCGGTCGTCGCCCGCATCGCGGCCGAATCGGCGCGAGGCACGCCGGTCGCGACGGCGATCGTGACGGCGCTGCCCGAAGTGCCCGAGCGGGAGCGTCCCGTGTGGCGAGCGCTCGCCGCGGCGTGGTGGGTGGCGGCCGAAGCCGGGGCGCCGCTCGCGCCGTCGTTACGCGGGTTCGCAACGTCGCTTCGATCGCTGGCGGACGCCCAGCGCGAGATCGCCGTGGCCCTCGCTGCCCCGATCGCGACGGCCCGGCTGGTGATGGTGCTGCCGGCGGTCGGCGTGCTGTTCGGTTTCGTTCTCGGGTTCAACACACTCGAGATCCTGTTCACGACTCTCCCCGGTGCGTGCTGCCTGCTGCTCGGCAGTGCTCTTCTCGCCGTCGCGTTCGCGTGGAACCGTCGGCTCGTGTCGGCGGCGACGGCGCGCGATTTGGCTCCGGGTCTGCGGTTCGAGCTCACCGCGATCGCCGTCTCGGGCGGCACCTCGCTCGAACGGGCGTCGGACTCGGTGCGCCGGGCTTTGACCGCGACCGACTTGCCCGACGACGAGGCTGGCGAAACCGCCGTGGATTCCGTGCTCGACCTCTCGCGTCGTGCCGGAGTTCCGGCGGGAGACCTGTTGCGCAGCGAGGCGGAAGAAGTGCGCCGCGCGGCACGAGCGAAGGCGGCCGCCGACGCGGCGGTGCTCGGCGTCAAACTCATGCTGCCGCTCGGGGTGTGCATCCTGCCCGCGTTTATGGTGCTCGGCGTCGCGCCGCTGCTGATCGCGGTCATCACCTCGACGGTTTCCGGCTTCTGAGCCCTCCCCAGTCGCACACCGATCGCGGCTGTGCACAGTCTCGTTCGCGCCCCGTCCGCGCGGCCCGGGCGGAGGGACACTGGTCGTGCTCGTCGCCATCGAACATCCGAACGGAGACAGAACCATGAAACAACCCACCCGCTGGCGATCGCGCCTGATCTCCTGGCGATCTCGCCTCACCGACGACGAAGGGTCGGCCACCGCCGAGTACGCGATCGCCACGATGGCCGCGGTCGGCTTCGCCGGGCTGCTCGTCGTCATCCTGCGCAGCAACGAGGTGCGCGGCATGCTGCTCGACATCATCCGCAATGCGCTCTCGATCTAAGACCCGTCAAGAACACCACGATCGCGGCAGCGTCACCGCCGAGTTCGCCGCCGTCGTTCCCGCGATCGTTCTGGTGCTCGCCTTCTGCCTGGCCGGGCTGCAGATCGCGGGGCAACAGCTGCGACTGCAGGATGCCGCTGCCGACGTCTCGCGCTCGATCGCGCGCGGCGGCGGCAGCGGCGCGGCCGGGCAGGTCGGCGCCGCGGTCTCGGTCTCCCAGAACGGCGACCTCGTCTGCGCCCGCCTGAGCGCCCGGTCCAGATCGCCCGCGGGCACCCTCTTCGGCTTCACCCTCTCGGCATCGAGTTGCGCGCTCGCGGGTGGCAAATGAACGGGGCAGCCGAGCGAGACGCCGGCAAACCCTGGCGACAGTCACGCCGCGGCACCATCGTCACCGTCGACGCGGGCTCCGGCTCCGTGCTCGCCGTCGCTGTCATCGCCGGGGTGCTCTGCGTCACGGCGATGGCCCTTCCCCTCTATCTGGTGTTCGCCGAGAAGCAGGCGTTGGCCGGTGCCGCCGACGCGGCGGCGCTCGCCGCGGCCGACGTGCGCGTCGGGTTCAGCCCTGGCGAGCCGTGCGCTGTCGCGGCGCGGGTCGCCGCGGCGAACGGCGGCTCACTGGCGTCATGCAGTGTCGACGGACTCGTCGTCACGGTGCGCGTGACGGGCTCGGTGGCGGGGTTCGGGGTGGGTGCCGTGGCGACCGCCGGCCCGCCGGCTATCGGAAGGCGCACAGGACATGAATAGGTAGGAATCGGCTTCACCTGTGTATCGTGTCGCTGATAGGGCCTCAATGCGCCCGTGTTCCATCCCCTTATATATAGGAGTCACGTGCCTGGCACGAAGAAGCTCGTTATCGTCGAGTCGCCCGCAAAGGCGAAGACCATTGCCCAGTACCTGGGAGACGGATACATCGTCCAGGCCTCGGTCGGTCACATCCGCGACCTTATCGAGCCCAAAAACCTCCCGCCCGAGCTCAAGAAGGGCTCGCTCGGCAAGTTCTCCGTCGACGTCGAGAACGGTTTCGAGCCGTACTACGTCGTGTCCGACGCGAAGAAGAAGACCGTCGCCGATCTGAAGAAAGCGCTCGCATCCGCCGACGAGGTCTACCTCGCGACTGATGAGGACCGCGAGGGCGAGGCCATCGCGTGGCACCTCCTGCAGGTGCTCAAGCCCAAGGTGCCCGTGAAGCGCATGGTCTTCCACGAGATCACCAAGGAGGCGATCGAGCGCGCGAAGGCGAACACCCGCGAACTCGACACCGCCCTCGTCGACGCGCAGGAGACCCGCCGCATCCTCGACCGCCTGTACGGCTACGAGATCTCGCCCGTGCTCTGGCGCAAGGTCGGCCCCGGGCTCTCCGCCGGCCGCGTGCAGTCGGCCGCGACCCGCCTCGTCGTCGACCGCGAGCGCGAACGCCTCGCCTTCACCGCCGCGAGCTACTGGGACCTCATCGCCCAGTTCGCCCCCGAGACCGCCGGACAGGACTTCGAGTCGCGCCTGGTGCGCGTCGACGGCGCCCGCATCGCCGTCGGCCGTGACTTCGACGACAAGGGTGTGCTCAAGTCCGACGCCATCGCGCTCGACGAGAACCGTGCCACGTCGCTCGCCGCCCAGTTGCGCGAGCCGGACGTCTCGCTCGTCGTCTCCTCGGTCGAGTCGAAGCCGTACACGCGCCGCCCGGCGGCCCCGTTCACCACCTCGACGCTGCAGCAGGAGGCCGGCCGCAAGCTGCGCTTCTCCGCACGCCAGACCATGAGCGTCGCGCAGGGC
>Ga0247740_1000056_pt1 | contig 53305 bp, 45 predicted proteins | sample UWRJL148409B2_FD_180942 | JGI IMG/M metagenome (GOLD analysis project Ga0247740, IMG submission 180942) | Plant litter microbial communities from Arlington Agricultural Research Station in Wisconsin, United States - UWRJ-L148-409B-2 | ecosystem: Environmental > Terrestrial > Plant litter >...
GCATCGCCCGCGTAACCGGCCCCGTCGTCGACATCGAGTTCCCGCACGACTCGATCCCCGGCATCTACAACGCCCTCAAGACGACGATCACCATCGGTGAGCAGACGACCGAGATCACCCTCGAGGTCGCACAGCACCTCGGTGACGACCTCGTTCGCGCCATCGCGCTCAACCCGACCGACGGACTCGTCCGCGGCCAGGAAGTTCGCGACTCGGGCGAGCCGATCACCGTGCCCGTCGGTGACATCACCAAGGGCAAGGTCTTCAACGTCATCGGCGACATCCTCAACAACGAGGGTGGCGAGCCGATCGAGATCACCGAGCGCTGGCCGATCCACCGCAAGCCCCCGGCATTCGACCAGCTCGAGTCGAAGACTGAGCTCTTCGAGACCGGTATCAAGGTCATCGACCTTCTCACGCCGTACGTTCTCGGCGGAAAGATCGGACTCTTCGGTGGAGCCGGCGTCGGCAAGACCGTTCTGATCCAGGAGATGATCCAGCGCGTTGCGCAGGACCACGGTGGAGTGTCCGTGTTCGCCGGTGTCGGCGAGCGCACCCGTGAGGGCAACGACCTCATCGCCGAGATGGAAGAAGCCGGCGTCTTCGACAAGACCGCATTGGTCTTCGGCCAGATGGACGAGCCGCCGGGAACGCGTCTGCGCGTCGCCCTGTCGGCGCTCACGATGGCGGAGTACTTCCGCGACGTGAAGAACCAGGACGTGCTGCTCTTCATCGACAACATCTTCCGCTTCACGCAGGCGGGTTCCGAGGTCTCCACCCTCCTCGGCCGCATGCCGTCCGCCGTGGGTTACCAGCCGAACCTCGCCGACGAGATGGGTGTGCTCCAGGAGCGCATCACCTCGACGCGTGGTCGCTCGATCACCTCGCTCCAGGCCATCTACGTGCCCGCCGACGACTACACCGACCCCGCGCCGGCTACGACGTTCGCCCACCTCGACGCCACCACTGAGCTCAGCCGCGAGATCGCATCGAAGGGCCTCTACCCGGCCGTCGACCCGCTCACCTCGACGAGCCGCATCCTCGACCCCCGCTACCTGGGTGCCGACCACTACCGCGTTGCGACCGCCGTCAAGGCGATCCTTCAGAAGAACAAGGAACTCCAGGAGATCATCGCGATCCTCGGTGTCGACGAGCTCTCTGAAGAAGACAAGATCACAGTGTCGCGCGCACGCCGCATCCAGCAGTTCCTCTCGCAGAACACCTACATGGCGAAGAAGTTCACCGGTGTAGAGGGTTCGACCGTTCCGCTCAAGGACACGATCGAGTCGTTCGACGCGATCACCAAGGGTGAGTTCGACCACGTTGCCGAGCAGGCGTTCTTCAACGTCGGTGGAATCAACGACGTCGAAGAGCAGTGGGCGAAGATCCAGAAGGAGAACGGCTAGTCATGGCCGAACTCAAGGTCAGCGTCGTCTCCGCAGACAACGAGGTGTGGTCGGGACTTGCCAAGCAGGTCGTCGCCCGCACCACCGAGGGCGAGATCGGTATTCTCGCGGGTCACGAGCCGTTGCTCGCGATCCTCGGCGCAGGCGAGGTGCGTGTGACCGAGGTCGGCGGACACGTCGTGCGTGCGAACGCCGAAGACGGTTTCCTCTCGGTGGAGAACGACACCGTCACGATCGTCGCGCGCAACGCGGCACTCGTCTGACGACAATGCTCGTCGCGATGGCCGGTCTCCCCGGAACGGGGAAATCGGCCATCGCCGAGGCGATCGGTGCGCGGCTGCTCAAGCCCGTCGTGTCGGTCGACCCCATCGAGTCCGCGATCCTGCGGGCCGGGATCGACGCCGACCAGCCCACCGGGCTCGCGGCCTACCTCGTCGCCGAGACGCTCGCCGAGACGGTACTGCGTGCCGGTCACGGCGTCATCATCGACGCGGTCAATCCCGTCGATCCGGCGCGCGAGCAGTGGGTGCGCCTCGCCGCCCGGGCCGGGCAGCCGTTGCGATTCATCGAAGTCGTCTGTTCGGATGTCACGGTGCACCGTAACCGCCTCGAAGCGCGCCAACGCAATCTCCCGCACATCACCGAGCCGACGTGGCACGCGGTCGAGCAGAGTCTCGACGAGTACGCCGTGTGGTCGGGTGCTAGCGGTGCCGTCGAGCGGCTCACCCTCGACTCGGTCGAACCCCTCGACGTTCTCGTCGAACGCGCCCTCGAGTTTCTCGGGCGCCCCACCACTTAGGACCGCATGCTCGTTCTTCTCCCGCCGTCCGAGACCAAGCGCGACGGCGGCGAGGCCGAGCGGTCGCTCGATCTCACCGCGCTGCGCCACCCGCAGCTGCACGCTGAGCGCGCCGCTACCGTGGCGGCGTTGCGGACGCTGTCCCTCGACCCCGTCGCCGCGGCGGGCGCTCTCGGCCTCGGACCCAAACTCGCGTTCGAGATCGACCGCAACCGCGCGCTCGAGTCGTCGCCGGTCATGGCCGCGATCGACCGCTACACGGGTGTGCTCTACGACGGGCTGGACGCCGCGAGTCTCGACGCCGAAGCGCGAGCCTGGCTGATCGAGCACGTCGTCATCAACTCCGCATTGTTCGGACTGGTGGGCGCCGGCGACGGCATCCCCGCCTACCGTCTGTCGCACGACTCCCGGCTGCCCGGCCTGCCGCTGAAGAAGCACTGGCGCGCGGCCAATGCCGCGGTGCTCGCCGCGACCCCCGGGGTCATCCTCGACCTGCGCTCGGAGTCGTACGCGGCCCTCGGACCGCTGCCGGTGCACGACAACGCGCAGTACCTGCGTGTCGTCACGCAGACCGAGACGGGCCAGAAGAAGGCGCTCACCCACTTCAACAAGAAGGGCAAGGGCGAGTTCGTGCGCCGGCTCGCCCAGTCCGCGCGGGATCACGACAGCGTCGGTTCGCTGTTGGAGTGGGCCGCGGCGAGCGACATCCGCCTCGACCGCGGAAAGCCCGGAGAACTCGAGCTCTCGGTCTGAGCCGCGCACGGCAGCGCCGCTAGAGTGAGGCCACAGGCACAGTTCGGCCAACCGGGGGAAGCGCCATGGATTCATACGACAGCTACACGAGCGACGATCAGGCGTTCGCCACGCTCTTCCTGATCTGGGGCATCACCTTCGCGATCTTCGCGGTCGTCTTCGTCATCAGCTACGTGCTGCTCGCGATCCCGCTCGCGGCGTTGTTCGCCAAGACAGGCATCCCGTCGTGGAAAGCGTGGGTGCCGTTCTACTCCACGTTCACCTGGCTGCGCCTCGGCGGCCAGAACGGCCACTGGGTCTGGGCGACGCTCGTGCCCTACGGAAGCATCGTCACGTCGGTGCTCTTGTATATCGGTATGCACCGCACCGGCAAGGCGTTCGGCAAGGAGCCGGGTTTTCTCGTGCTGGGCATCTTCCTGCCGTGGGTGTGGCTGTTCATCCTCGGCTTCGGACGCGACGAGTACCGCCCCGAGCTCATCGCCGCGGCCGGCCTCGGCGCACCCCTCGAGGGCCACGGAGCTCACGGCTACACGACGCCGGGCGTGATGCCGGCGACGACGGCGAACGGCGCGTATCCGAACGGCGCGGGTTCGTACACGGCGGGCCCGTATGCGCCGGCCGTGCAGCCGCCCGTGCAACCGCCGTCCGACCAGTAGCGCCGCGCCCTCGCCGATGAGCCGTTTCCGGCCGGATGACCCGACCGCGGCTGGCTCATCTGGCCGGAAACGGCTCATCCGCGAGTGCGGCGCGGAAGCACCCCGCCACGTGGTCGTCGACCATGCCGCTCGACTGCATCAGCGCGTAGAGCGTCGTAGGCCCGACGAAGCGGAAACCGAGGGCCCGCAGCGCCTTGCTCATCGCGGTCGACTCGGGCGTGACCGCCGGGATCTCGGCGAAATCTGCCGGCGCCCGATCGCGGGCCGGGGGAGCGAAGCCCCAGAGCAGCTCGTCGAGCGCTCCGGGCTTCTCGCGGGTGAACTCGAGGGCGATACCCGCGTTCGCGATCGTCGCCTCGATCTTGGCGCGGTTGCGGATGATCGCGGCGTTCTGCATCAGCTCGTCGGCGTCGGCGGACGTCAAGGCCGCGACGCGCGCGAGGTCGAAGTCGTGGAACGCGGCGCGGAAGCTCTCGCGCCGGCGCAAGATGGTGATCCAGGCGAGCCCCGCCTGAAACCCCTCGAGGCTGAGCTTCTCGAACAGCGGGCGGTCGCCGTGCAGCGGGAAGCCCCACTCGGTGTCGTGGTAGCGCTGGTACTCCGCGTCGGTGCCCGCCCACGAGCAACGCGCCACCCCGTCGGCGTCAGTGACGAGGCTCGGCCGCGGACGCACCGTCGCGGTCTCGCTCACGCCGGCTGCCCCGCGCGGGCGGTTGCAACAGATGTGGCAGTCGGCCCTGCAGGCGGCCCTGCGGGCACTACCGTGCGATGCACGATGCCCTCGTGGTCGAGCAGCCAGGCCTTGGTCGGGATGCCGTTGCCTCCGCTGTAGCCGGTGATCTTGCCGTTGCCAGCGAGGATGCGGTGGCACGGCACGATGATGGGGATCGGGTTCGCCCCGACCGCTCCACCCACCGCGCGACCCGCGGTCGCCCGACCGGTCGCCAGGCCGACGTCGCCGTAGGAAGCGACCTCGCCCCAGCCGAGTGACGACAGCTCGGCCCAGACGGCCTGCTGGAACGCGGTGCCCGCGAGCTTCACCGGCACGTCGAAGTCGTGGCGGGTGCCGGAGAAGTACTCGTCGAGCTGGGCCTTCGCGGTCTCGAGCACCGGAGTGCTGTTCTCGGGAAGCTCTTCGAGCGGCAGCGAACCGGCGCGCTCGATGCTGAGAGAGGTGACGGCCTCGCCGTCGCTCGTGAGTTCGAGCCGGCCGATCGGGCTCTCGACGCGCACGAGAAACTGCGGGGCGGTGACGATGACGGGGCGATTGGACATAGCTCGACTGTAACGTCAGCGCACGACGCCGCTCTGGCGCTTTTCGGACATGGCGAAACCGCACGGGCAGGCCCCGCTGGGGAGGACAGGATGCCGCGGTCTAGCATGAAGCCATGGCAACCATCGAGTACCGCAACCTCGGCGCGAGCGGCCTCCGCGTCTCGACCATCGGCCTCGGCTGCAACAACTTCGGCCGCGCCGACACCCCGACCGAGACGCAGCAGGGCACCGACGCCGTCATCCACGCGGCGATCGACGCGGGCGTGACACTGTTCGACACCGCCGACATCTACGGCGCCGAACGTGGCCTCAGCGAGACGCTGATGGGCAACTCGCTCGGAGCCCGCCGCCACGACATCGTGCTCGCGACCAAGTTCGGAATGGACATGGCGGGCGCGAACGGACGCGACTGGGGTGCGCGCGGCTCTCGCCGCTACATCCGTCTCGCAGTCGAGGCCTCGCTACGCAGGCTGCAGACCGACTGGATCGACCTCTACCAACTGCACACGCCCGACCCGCTGACTCCGATCGAGGAGACGCTCAGCACGCTCGACGACCTCATCACCGAGGGGAAGGTGCGCTACATCGGCCACTCGAATCTCGCCGGCTGGCAGATCGCCGAGGCCGAGTACGTGGCCAGGCTCGCCTCGCATCCGAGGTTCGTGTCGGCCCAGAACGAGTACAGTCTGCTGGTGCGCGACGCCGAGGCCGAGGTGCTGCCGGCGGTCAACGCCTATGGTCTCGGATTCCTGCCGTTCTTCCCGCTCTACAACGGACTCTTCACGGGCAAGTTCTCGCGCGAGGGCGGTCCGGCGGACAGCCGCATCATGCGCATCCGTTCGCATCTCCTGACGGACGCGCCATGGGACACTATCGAACGGTACGAGGCCTTCTGCGCCGCCCGCGACATCAGCATGCTCGAGGCGACCTTCGCCTGGCTGCTCGCGCAGCCGGGACTGACGAGCGTGATCGCCGGCGCCACCCGCCCCGAACAGATCGTGCAGAATGCGGATGCCGCTGTCGCGTGGGCCCCGACTTCCGAAGAGGTCGCCGAGATCTCCGAACTGTTCGAGCCCGCGAATCTGGCCTAGCTACGGCACGGTGAGCACGATCTTGCCGAGACCGCTGCGCTGTTCCAGCCGGCGGTAGGCCTCGACGACCGCGGCCAGCGGGTAGCTGGCGAGGATGGGAAAGACGAGTTCGCCCGTCGCGGCGGCCCGCGCGAGTTCTTCGAGCTCGGCGCGGTTCTTGCGGCCGCCGCCGACGGTGCCGATGCCGGGCGTCTCGTAGTCGACGATCGAGTTGATGCGCGTCGGCGGGATGCCGAGGTCGAGACCGACCGCGACCTCGCCGGCGTTGTCGAGCATGGCCGTGTAGCCGTCGGTTGCCGCCGCGCGGAGGCGTTCGAGCTGGCCGTCTCCATAGGCGACGGGGATCGCGCCGAGCGAGCGCAGGAACTCGTGGTTCTGCTCGCTGGCCGTGCCGACCACGGTGGCACCGGTCGCGAGCGCGAACTGGGTGGCGAGCAGTCCGACACCGCCGGCCGCAGCGGTCACGAGCACGGTGTCGCCGGGGCCGAGGGCGAGCGCGTCGGTCGAGCGTCGTGCGGCGTTGCCGACGAGCCCGATGCCGCCCGCGACGGCCCAGTCCAGGCCCGCGGGCTTGGCCGCGACGTTCGCCTGATTCACCACGACGAACTCCGCCTGGGCCGCGAACGAGGTGAAGCCGAGCACCTCGTCGCCGGGGGAGAGGTCGGTGACGCCCTCGCCGATCTCGTCGATGACGCCCGCGTACTCGAAGCCTTGGCCGCTGGGCAGGGCGCGGTCGGTGCCGTAGACGCCGGACCTCGCCTTGTAGTCGTAGGGGTTGAGGCCGGCGGTGCGCACGGCGACCCGCACTTCGCCCGGGCCGGCGTGCGGTTCGTCGACGTCGACGACCCTGAGAACGTCTGCGTCGCCGAATGATGAGTACCTGACCGCGAGTGACATGCGAGCCAGCTTATGCACAGGTGCCCGTTCTGCACAGATCCGCCGGCGGCGGGTCCCGGCCGCTGCGGGCCGACAAGACTTCCCGCATGTCGACCATAGTGAAAGCGGCCACGGCCGCAGACTTCCTCGCCGTCGTGCCGCGGCTCGTCGGGTTCGAGCCGAGCGACAGCATCGTGTTCGTCGCCTTCCGCGGGCGGCGCACCTGCGGTGCCATCCGATTCGATCTGCCCGAACATGTCGGGCCGTCGAGAGCAGCGGATGACACGGAGCGCAGATTCCACCGACGTGTCGCCACCACGCTCGTCGGTACGCTCAGCAAACTGCCCGGCGTCGACGCCGTGGTGCCGGTGGTCTACACCGACGAGGCCTTTGCCGACGCCGGCCGTGCGCCGCGGGCCGCGTTCGTGCGCGAGGTGACCGAGCGGCTCGAGTTCTCCGGTTTCCTCGTGCGAGACGCGCTGTGCATCGCTGCCGACGGGTGGGGTTCGTACCTCGACCCCGACTGCCCGGCCGACGGGCGGCCCCTCGCCGCCATCGCGCAGTCCCGGGTGCTCGACGACCTGCCGCCCGACCAGCACGCGGCACTCGAGGGGGTGGCCGAACGTGCCGCGCTGCCCGCCGCCGGCGTGTTCGAGTGCGAGCGGGTCGCGGCACTGGTGCGCCGCTTCGGGGCCGTCATCGACCGCGACGTGAACGGGCCAGACGGCGACTTCGACCCGACCGGCGAGGTGGTCGACGCGATCGGGGTATCAGGCCCGCAACTGAGTGACATCCCGCTCACCCTCGAGCGGATACTGCGGCACGATCCGGGCTCGCTCGATCCCGTTGTCGCCGCGTTCGTGATCGCAGTCGTGCGCTCGCCCGCGATGCGCGACGTGGTGATGCTGCAGTGGGCCTTCAATGTCGCCACGGGCGAGCGTGTGCTCGCCGACGCCCGGCGGTTCGCCGTGGGTGCTCCGGCCGACGAACTCGACTCGGCGGTGCTGATGCTCTGGCAGGGTCCGCGCCCCGCGCCCGACCGGGTGGAGACGGCGGTCACCCTGCTCAAGCGGGTGACCGCCCTCGCGCCGGCGCGCAACCGGCCACCGCTGTACTGCATGCTCGCCTGGCTCAACTGGGCGCTCGGACGAAGCAGCGTCGCCAACGAGTTCGTCAGCGCGGCCGAAGCCATAGACGCCGACTACGGACTCGCCGAGGTAATGCGTGCGGTGCTCGAGCGCGGCATGCTGCCCGAATGGGCCTTCGCCGACGAGCGGTGAGATCGGGTGGCTACCGTGACGTCAGCTGTTCAACGTGGCGAGCGCCGCGTTGAGGGTAGTGGCGAACAGCACCCACGCCCAGTACGGAACGAGCAGCCACGCGGCGACCCTGCTCACCCGCCAGAACGACAGCATCGTCAGCAGCACCGCGATGTCGAGCGCGATGATGATGCCGAGGGCGATCCACAGCGCGGGCGCGCCGATCGAGGGGTAGAGACCGAAGAACACGGGTGTCCACACGGCGTTGAGCACGAGCTGAACGACGTAGAGCGTTAGGGCGGGGCGAACCCGTACGCGGCCACGCTGACGCCAGACCAGCCAGGCCGCCACGCTCATCAGCGTGTATAGCAGGGTCCAGGCGGGACCGAAGATCCAGTTCGGCGGGTTCCAGGAGGCCTTCTCGGCGTCGGCGTACCAGCCGTCGACGTTGCCGGCGGTGGCCGTGGAACCGAGAGCCGCTACGGCGAACGAGATTGCCAAAAAAGCGACGAGAACGAGCGCCGACCGCAGCTTGGAGGTGCCGCCGGCGGGCGGCTGTGACTGGAGGGTGGATGCATCTGCCATGCGTTTCACCCTACGTCACAGACCGTCGCCGCTTCGGGGCGTGATGTTGATGCTGCTATTCAGGTCGTCGACGTCGGCGTTGAGGCCGTCGAGTTCTACGAGTTTCGCCTGGTAGCTGGCGTCGCGCTCGGAGATCGACGCGTACAGCGCGTCGAGGTCGTCCTGCCGCTGCAGCAGGGCGTCGCGTTCCCGGTTGAACTGCGCCTGCGATGAGAACCCGCCATTGTCCGCACGCTGGTTGAACGACTCGACATCGGCGTCGAGCCGGTCGAACCCGGCGGTGTATGAGGCGTAGTCCGCTTCGATGCCCGCCGCGAGCGACTCGAGCTCGGCCACCAGCGCCGTCGCCTGGTTCTCGAGGTCGACGAAGACCTGGTTCGACACGGCGAACAGCGCGACCAGCTGCTGCCGGTCGGAGAACAAGTCGGCGTAGTGCTCTTCGAGCCGCGGGTCGAGTTCGGCGACCTCGGTGCCGACGATGGAGTGCAGTTCGTTGAGGCGTTCGCCGGGCTCGCTGCGCGCGTAGAAGTCCATCCGTTCGACGAACGCGGGGTCGCCCACCATCAGCGCCGCCTGCGCCTCGAGCAGCGGCGATACAACGGCGAGTTCCTCGTCGCTCATGCGCGCCCACGCCGCGTGCAGCATCTCGTGGGAGGCGATGACCTCTTCCATGCCGTCGAGCCGTTCGTCGGTGATGTCGTAGAGGTGGATCGCGCTCGACGCCGGCAGGTAGCAGCCGAGCGTACCGACGCCCTCCTCGTCGTTCGAGCAGATGGCGTCGAACGACTCCTGGTCGTTGATCACGGGATGCGTCGCGTAGAAGAGAAACTCGCCCTGCTCGGTCATCGTCGAGCGGTCGACGTAGGCCGCGAGCTCTGCGCTCGGCTCGAATTGCCAGACCGCAAGCTGGTCGGCGACGCGCTGTCCGTGCAGTGACGCCCACGCGAGCGGGACGGCGACCGCGAGCTGTGCGGCGACCACGAGCACGATGGCGAGAACACCGACCACGGGGAATCGCGCGCGGGCGCCGCGTGCGGTCGGCGTGGTCGTGTCGTTCAGAAGCTCGTCTCCGATGTAAGAGGGGCAACCCGGCGGTGTTGCAAAACCTTAGCAGCGGCCGGCGGCGCACCCTCCGGTGCGGCAGGGCTGGCAGGATGGACGGCATGCCTGCCCCAGAAGCCGCCACCGACGGCGCCGCCACCGACGGCGCTGCCACCGACGGCGCTGCCACCGACCGCGCTGCCACCGACCGTGTCATCGTGATCGTCGCGGCGATCATCGTCGATGCCGACGGTCGACTGCTGCTCGTCCGCAAGCGCGGAACCGAGCGCTTTATGCAGGCGGGCGGCAAGATCGATCCGGGCGAGACCGCGGCGGTCGCCCTGGTGCGCGAGCTGCACGAAGAGCTGCTGCTCGTGGTCGAACCGGGCGACCTCGACTACCTGGGCCGTTTCCACGCCCCGGCCGCCAACGAGTCCGGCTACGTCGTCGATGCCGAGGTGTTCTTCGTCTCCGTGTCAGTCAGCGCCGTCACCTCGGCCGTGGCATCCGCCGAGATCGACGAACTCGTCTGGGTGTCGCCGCTCGAGGCGCTCGACATCCCGCTCGCGCCGCTCACGAGCGAGGTCCTGCTTCCGTTGCTCGCGGAGCGAGCCCGCTAGCGCCCTCAGCCCTTTCGGTGCGGGTGCTTGTTGTGCTTGTGCCGCAGCTTGGGCGGGTCGGCGGCGAGAAACTCGACGGCCTCGTCGATCGATGTCACCTCGGCGGGAACACCGTCGTTCAGCTGGGTCGGCTTCCAGGCCAGGATGACGTCCTGCCCCTTCTCGATGAATCCGACCGTGTTGCCGTCGGAGAGCACCTGCCAGTCGAGCGTCACGTCGGGGATGCCCATGCCGAGGGTGCGCATCTTGGCGGTGGGCATGATCGTGATGGTGTGGCCCACCGCTTCGAAGTCGATTCCTTGGGGTCGCAGCGTTGCGAGATCGTCGAGAGTAACCATGGGGGCAGCCTAAGCTGCAAGCCCGGCGAGGGATAGGCCGTCAGGCCGGAAAAGGATGTGCCGCGCAACCGGCGAGGCATAGGCTGGGCTAGTGCCCGACCAGCGGTGCCATCAGCCGTGCCGCGAGCGACGGGCGCCTGGTCAGCCGCTCCTCGGTGTCGGCGATCGTCATCGCCGCCAGCCCAAGGTTGGCGCCGGCGAAGCGCAGCGGTTCGGTCTCCCACAGCGGCGAGCGGTGATTGACCCACGGCAGGGCGGTGAGCGCGGTCGAGGCGCCGGTCAACAGGTCGGCGAGGGTGCGCCCGGCGAGGTTTGTCGTGCTGAGGCCGTCGCCGACGTAGCCGCCGGCGCGCGCGATCCCGGTGGCCGGGTCGAACCCGACCGACGCGCGCCAGTCACGCGGCACACCGAGCGGGCCGCCCCAGCGGTGGGTGACCGCCGCGCTCGCCGCCTGCGGGAACAGGTCGACGAGGCTCGCCCGCAGGTGCTCGAAGACGCCCGGCACCCGGTCGTACGAGTCGCGGATCGCGCTGCCCCAGTGGTACCGCGCGCCCCGGCCGCCGAACGCGAACCGGTTGTCGGCCGTGCGCTGCCCGTAGACCAGGAGGTGCCGGTAGTCGGTGAAGGTCTGGCCGTGTGCGATGCCGATGTCGTCCCAGACCCGGTCGTCGAGCGGTTCCGTCGCGATCATCAGGGAGTAGAGGGGCAGGATGCCGCGGCGCGACTTCGGCAGCGTGGCGCCATATCCCTCCGTCGCCACGACGATGTGCTCGGCGCGCACCGTGCCGTGCGCGGTCGTCACGCTGCCCGCGGTCCAGTCGAGCACCTCGGTCTGCTCGTAGATCACGGCACCGCGGGACTCGACCACGCGGGCGAGCGAGCGCACGAGCTTCGTGGGATGCAGTCGCGCGCAGGCCGGGTCGAAGGCCACCCCGAGCGCGCCGCCGACACCGGTCTCGACCAGCCGCAGGTCGTCGACGCCGTATCCACGGGCCTCGAGCACCTCGGCCCGCGCGGCGGCGAGCTGCAGCGGGGTGCGTGCGAGCGAGAGCGTCCCACCGCGCACGAAGTCGCAGTCGATGCCCTCGGCCGCCGTTACCCGCCCGACCTCGTCGACGGTGTCGATCATCGCGCGCCGCATCGCGAGCGCCGCGGGCCGCCCGTGCTCGCGCGCCAGCACCGCGGTCGAGGCGGGGAACAGCGCGCTGCACCAGCCGCCGTTGCGTCCCGAGGCGCCGAAGCCGGCGATGTGCTTCTCGAGCACGGCGACCCGCAGCGTGGGGTCGCGCTCGAGCAGGTAGTACGCGGTCCACAGGCCGGTGAGGCCGCCGCCGACGATCGCGACGTCGACCGTGGTGTCGCCACCCAGCGGGGTGCGTGGGCTCAGGGCATCCGCAATGCTCCGATCAGAAACGACGGAGTCGTGCCAGAAGCTGAGCCGACGGTAGTCGCGAGAGGCTGCCACCTACAGTTTGGTCCACGCCTCGGTGAGCACCGACCGCAGGATCTGCTCGATCTCGTCGAACTCCTTCGGCCCGATGGTGAGCGGCGGCGCCAGCTGGATCACCGGGTCGCCGCGGTCGTCGGCGCGGCAGTAGAGCCCCGCCTCGAACAGCGCCTTCGACAGGAATCCGCGCAGAAGGCGTTCCGACTCGTCGGCGTCGAAGGTCTCCTTCGTCACCTTGTCCTTCACCAGCTCGATGCCGAAGAAGTAGCCGTCGCCGCGCACGTTGCCAACGATCGGCAGGTCGAGCAACTTCTCGAGCGTCGCCCGGAAGACGGGGGAGTTCTCGCGCACGTTCTCGTTGAGCTTCTCCTCCTCGAAGATGTCGAGGTTGGCGAGCGCGACCGCCGATGACACGGGATGGCCGCCGAACGTGTAGCCGTGATAGAACGACACGTCGCCGTGTTTGAACGGCTCGTAGATTCTCTCGCTCACGATCGTGGCACCGATCGGCGAGTAGCCGCTCGTCATGCCCTTGGCGCAGGTGATCATGTCGGGCTCGAAGCCGTAGGTGGTCGAGGCGAACATATTGCCGATGCGGCCGAAGCCGGTGATGACCTCGTCGGCGACCAGCAGCACGTCGTACTGGTCGCAGATCTCGCGCACCCTGGCGAAGTAGCCGGGCGGGGGAGGGAACGCTCCGCCCGAGTTCTGCACCGGCTCGAGGAAGACCGCGGCGACCGTCTCGGGGCCCTCGAACAGGATCATCTCCTCGATGCGGTTCGCCGCCCACTGCCCGAACACGAACTCGTCGTCGGCGGGCGCGCCCATCTCGGCGGCGCGGTAGAAGTTGGTGTTCGGCACGCGGAATCCGCCGGGGGTGACGGGCTCGAACATCTCCTTCATGCCGGGGATGCCGGTGATGGCGAGCGCGCCCTGGGTGGTGCCGTGGTAGGCGACCGAGCGCGAGATGACCTTGTGCTTCGTTGGGCGGCCCTGCAGCTTCCAGTAGTACTTGGCGAGCTTGAACGCCGTCTCGACCGCCTCGCCGCCGCCCGACGAGAAGAAGACGCGGTTCAGCTCGCCCGGCGCGTACGAGGCGAGCCGGTCGGCGAGCTCGATCGCCGCGGGGTGCGCGTACGACCACAGCGGGAAGAACGCGAGCTCTTCGGCCTGCTTCGCGGCGACCTCGGCGAGGCGCTTGCGGCCGTGGCCGGCGTTCACGACGAACAGGCCCGAGAGGCCGTCGAAGTACCTCTTGCCGCGGCTGTCGAAGATGTGGTGGCCGCTGCCCTTGACGATGACGGGCACGCCGCCGCCGTCTTCCATGACCGACTGCCGGTTGAAGTGCATCCAGAGATGGTCTTTCGCCTTCTGCTGGAGGGCGCCGTCGTCGACGCTGTCGGATGGCACGGGCTGCACTGTCGTGGTCATGGCGGTTATCTCGTTCCCCAGTTGTAGAACTGCTTGAAGAGTTTCAGGTAGACGAACGTCTCGGTCGACTGCACGCCGTCGATCGCCCGGATCTGCTTGTTCAGCAGGTCGATGAGGTCGTCGTCGTTCTCGCAGACCACCTCGGCGAGGATGTCGAAGCTGCCCGCGGTGAGCACGACGTAGTCGACCGCGGCGAGTGCGCCGAGCGCCTCGGCGACGAGCGTCGTGTCGCCCGAGACGCGAACGCCGATCATCGCCTGCCGGAAGAACCCGAGCTGCATCGGGTCGGTCACGGCGACCACCTGCATCACTCCCGACTCGGTGAGCTTCTGCACCCGCTGTCGCACCGCGGCCTCGCTCAACCCGACGGCCTTGCCGATCTCGGCGTACGACTTCCGGCCGTCGGTCTGCAACTGTTCGATGATCGCCTTCGAGACGGCATCGAGCTGCAGGGGTTTGGCCGCGGCCTTCGAGGTGGTCTTGCCTGTCGTGGTCATGAGTCGATTGTGGCAGTCGGCCCTGGTGCTGACAAGCGATTCCGCAACTCGCGACGGTCGTCACCCACGGAATCCGTCGAATGATGTCGACGACGGCCGCGTCACCGCGGCGGCGGAGGATAATCTGGGAGCGTGCATCCCGACCTCGACGACACCGTGCGCAGCGTCGCGCGCCCCGCGGCGGCGCCCACGCCCGACTTCGACGACACGATCGTGCGCGGAGCGCCACCGGTCGCCGATCCGGCACCGATCGTGGCCGCCAGAGACACCGCACCGATGCCCGACAGGGTTGTGGTCGAACCGCAGCCCCCGAGCTACGGGCTACGGGTGGGGCCGAACGGCCGCACGGTCTTGCTCGACGTCGCGGTGTATCTCGGGCGCGCGCCCAGTTCTCCGCGCATCCAGAACGGCCTCCTGCCCAAGCTCATCAAGGTGCCGTCCCCGCGCGGAGAGGTCTCGGGCACCCACCTCGAGATCCGCCAGTTGGCGACCTCGATCATCGTCACCGACCTGCGCTCGACCAACGGAACCGTAGTCTCGGTCCCCGGCAGTGCGCCGCGTGCGCTGCGGCAGGGCGAGGCCATGGTCGTCTCTCCCGGTACGCTCGTGGACATCGGCGACGGCAACGTCATCGAGATTCTGCCCCTGCAACGTCGACTCGAGGGATTGCACCATGACCAGTAACGCCAGCAGCAACCGGAGCGCGGCGTGACCGAGATCGGTGCGAGCAATCCCGAAATCCCGATCCCGATCCCGGGTGGCGGCGACGCGGAGATCCGCATCGCCTGGGCTGCTGTCACCGACGTCGGGCGTCGCCGCGCCGCCAACGAGGACAGCTTCATCGCCGCGCCCCCGGTGTTCGCGATCGCCGACGGCATGGGTGGCCATCTCGCCGGCGACCTCGCCAGCGCGGCCGTCGTCACCCGGCTCGCCGAGGTGCGCACGTCTGACTTCATCGACCCCGACTCGGTCGAGATGGCGCTCGAGAAGGCGACCGCCGACATCGACATCATCTCCGACGGCAGCGAACTCGGCGTCGGCACCACCGTGACGGGCGCCGTGCTCACGCTCGTCGACGGCGACCCGTACTTCGCCATCTTCAACATTGGCGACAGCCGCGTCTACCGCTACGAGCGCAACGAGCTCGCCCAGGTCACCGTCGACCACTCGCTCGTGCAGCAGCTCGTCGACAGCGGGGTCATCTCGCAGGCGCAGGCGCACAACCACCCCGACGGCAACGTGATCACCCGCGCCGTCGGTTTCCAGTCGCAGCCGACACCCGACCTCTGGCTGCTCCCGCTGCGCGCGGGGCTGCGGCTGCTGGTCTGCTCCGACGGTCTGACTGGAGAGATCGACGACGAGCGTATCCGCCTGCATTTCGCCGCGGGTCTCTCGGCGAACGAGACCGCGAGCGCCCTCGTCGACGCCGCGCTCGCCGAGGGCGGTCGCGACAACGTCACCGTGCTCGTCGTCGACGTGATCGCGGCTCCCGGCCCGTCCGAACTGGGAATCACCGCGCCACGCGCAAGCCATAGAGCGCTCTGACGTGAGCCGCTTAGACTAGGGCAAAGTCTGTCCGCGGTCTGAGGGGGTCTACGTGGCGCGTCGCCTGCCTTCGCAACCCCCGATCCTGCCCGGATTCTCGTACATCCACGTGCTCGGCTCGGGCGGGTTCGCCGACGTGTTCCTCTACGAACAGAACATGCCGCGCCGCCAGGTGGCCGTCAAGGTCATGCTCGCCGAGGTCGTCAACGACCAGGTGCGTCAGATGTTCCAGGCCGAGGCCAACCTGATGGCCCAGCTGAGCTCGCACCCCTCGATCCTCACCGTGTACCAGGCGAGCGTCTCGTCAGACGGACGGCCGTACCTGGTGATGGAGATGTGCTCGTCGTCGCTCAGCCAGCGCTACCGGGCCGAGCGGCTGCCGGTGGCCGAGGTGCTGCGCATTGCCATCAAGATCGGCAGCGCCATCGAGACCGCCCACATGGCCGGCGTGCTGCACCGCGACATCAAGCCCTCCAACATCCTGCTCACCGCCTACGGCCATCCCGTTCTCTCCGACTTCGGCATCGCGGCGACGCTGAGCGAGTCGGACTCGCAGCAGGCCGTCGGTATGTCGATCCCGTGGTCGGCACCAGAGGTGCTGATGGATGAGACGGCCGGCACCGTCGCCTCGGAGGTGTGGGCCTTCGCCGCCACCGTCTACTCGTTGCTCGCCGGGCGCTCGCCGTTCGAGGTACCGGGGGAGTCGAACACCTCGGTCGACCTCATCTCGCGCATCAACCGCGCGAAGGCGCAGCCGATCGGGCGCAGCGACGTTCCGGCGGGTCTCGAGCGCACCCTCGCCCAGGCGATGTCGAAGGCACCGAAGAACCGGCCGGCGAGCGTCATCGAACTGGTGCGCGAGCTGCAGTCGATCGAGACCGAGCTCGGGGTGGCCCAGACCCCGGTCGAGGTCGCCATGGACGAGTGGGCGCTCGCGACCGTCGCCGACCTCGAAGACCGCACACGCGTGCGCGGGGTCGCGGGCGGGTCGGCTGCGGTCTCGCCGAACCGCCGCCGTCGTCGTGCGGCGGATTCGGTGTCGCCCAACTACGAGGCCGTCGGCACACTGATGAAAGACAGCGACCATCGCGCCACCGACGGCAACCGCAGCGTCGCCGCGCGCAGCCAGGGTCACCGCAGCGTCGGGCACCGCAGCGTGGGGGTTACGCGAGGGCCGGTCGGCACGCGGATGCACATGCTGGCCTGGATCCTGGTGGCGTGCGCCGTTCTCGTGATCGCGCTCGGCGCCACGGCCACCCTCGTGCTGATCAAGTCGACCTCGAACGACATCCCCGTGGTCTCGGATATCGCGGCCACCGTCGACGGTGACAGTGTGAAGTTCTCCTGGCAAAACCCGGGGCTCGAAGAGTCCGACGCCTACCAGATCGCGCTCGACGGCGGCGAGGTCAGTGTGCAGTCGACACCGGAGTTCCTCACCGACGGCGACCCGGGTGAGCAGGTCTGCATCTCGGTGCGGGTGAGCAGGGACGGCACGCTCGGCGACTCGAGCAACCCGAAGTGCGTGGACATTACCGGGTGATCGGCATCGAGGTTCCCGCACGATGAGACGTTGGATCCGCTCTCACACATCGCTCGTCGCTACCGCGACGAGCGGTTTCGTTGTCGCCGCTCTCGTCGCCACGGTCGCCATCGTCTCCACCGGCTACACGGCGCAGCGCCTCGACCTCGGCGACGCCTCGGTCTGGGTGTCGAACAGTGCCGAGAGCTTCATCGGGCGCGCGAACACCGAGGTACTCGAGCTCAACAGCGTCGTCTCGGGCACCGGTACAGACATCGACGTCGTGCAACGCGGATCCACCGTGCTGATGTTCGACCGGGCCGACGCCACCCTCGAGATCGTCGACGCCGCGACATCCGCCGTCTCGGAGAGTGTCCCGCTGCCTCCCGCCCAGCCCGGCGTCCTCCTCGCCGGCGACAACGGGGTCGTCTACTCCGAGGGCAGCGGCGAGATCTGGATCATGCCGATCGCCGATCTCGCCGACTTCGACGCCGAGCAGGAACCGACGCTCAGTCTCGGCGCCGGGTCGGTGGTCAGCGTCGACGAGGACGGGCTGCTCTTCGCCTTCTCGCCGGAGGCCCGCGAGGTCTACCGCGTCGATGCGGCGACCTCGACCACGGTGAGCGCCACCGACGATACCGAGCTCGGCGACGACACCAACGAGTTCGCGGTGACGTCGGTGGGCGGGCGCTGGGCCGTGCTCGACCTCGACGAGAACCGGCTGGAGACGCAGGGGCGAGTCGTCGAGCTCGACGACGCGCTCGACGGGGGCAGCGCTCCCGTACTGCAGGATGCCAGCGCCAGCGGTGACACCGTGCGCGTGGCCTACTCGGGCGGGCTGCTCGAGGTGGGGTTCTCCGGCCAGGATGTCGCCTCGGTATTCGACGGCGGCGCCGGAACCGCGGCCGCGCCGGTCATGCTCGACGGGTGCACCTTCGCGGCCTGGTCGAACGGGCGGGCATGGCGGCTCTGCGAGGGCGCCGACGACCCGACGGTGCTGCAGCTCGACATGCCGGGCGACGCATCACTCGCATTCCAGGTGAATGGCGACCGCCTGCTGCTCAACGATGCGCTCGGCGGCGCGTCGTGGGCGGTGCAGGAGGGCGGCGAGCTGATCGACAACTGGGACGACCTGATCAACGTCGACGAAGACCAGCAGCAGGTCGAGCAGAACGACGAGAACACCCCGCCCGAGGTGGAGAAGAACCAGCTGCCTCCCGTCGCGGTCGACGACGACTTCGGTGCCCGCCCCGGCCGGTCGAGCCTGCTGCCGGTTCTGCTCAACGACTACGACCCCAACGCCGATGTGATCGTGATCAACTCCGTCACACCGATAGACGAAGCCGTCGGCCGCATCGACGTCATCGAGAACGGGCAGGAGCTGCAGCTCACTCTCGAGCCGGAGGCTCAGGGTGTGGTGAGCTTCGGCTACACGATCGACGACGGTCGCGGGGGATCGGCGAGCGCCACTGTCACCGTGACCGTGCGCGCGCCGGGAGAGAACTCGCCGCCGCAGCAGGTGCGCAACAGCCAGGCCACCGTCGCGACCTCGGCGCAGGTGACCGTTCCTGTGCTCGACGACTGGGTCGATCCCGACGGTGACCCGTTCTACCTCGCCTCCGCCACCGTCGCGAGCCCGATGACGGTGAGCTACAAGCCGGAGGGCACGGTGATCGTCACCGACGGCGGCACGAGCCTCGGCACCTCGACCGTGACGCTCGTGGTCTCCGACGGAACGGCCTCGGCGAACGGGTCGCTCACCGTCACCACGCGCGCCCTCGGCGACGTGCCGATCATCGCCGACCCGTTCGTGCTCACCGCCTACTCCGGCCAGGAGATCACCGTGTCGCCGCTCGAGCACGTGCGCGGCGGCAACGGCGCGGTGCGGCTCAACGCGGTGCCGCCCAAGACCGGCATCACCATCACTCCGAGCTACGAGACCGGGACCTTCCGCTTCGAGACCGACGAGATCCGGTCGCACTACGTCGAGTTCGTGGTCACCGACAACGACCAGACGGTTACGGGGCTGGTGCGGGTGGATGTCACGGCACCGCCCGACGCGAACACCAAGCCGATCACGATCCCGAAGACCGTGTTCATCCCCACGCTCAACAGCCGCACCGTCGATGTCGCCGGCACCGACATCGACCCGGCTGGGGGAGTGCTGCTCGTCACGGGCGTGGTGGGTGTGCCCGAGGCATCCGGAATCCGCGCCGAGGTTCTCGAACAGCGATCCGTGCGCGTGACGCTCATCGGGCCGCTCGCGGGGCCCGTCAGCTTCGGCTACCGCATCACGAACGGGCTCGCCGAATCGGAGGGCACGGTCACCGTTGTCGAGGTCGCGCCTCCCGCGCGGCTGCAGCCTCCGATCGCGCGCGACGACTCGGCCACCGTGCGCGTCGGCGACGCCATCACCATCGACGTGATGCGCAACGACGAGCAGCCCGACGGCGAGCCGATGACGCTCAACCCGGTGCTCGTCGACGGCCTCAGCGGCGAGTCGGGGCTGCTCTTCGTCTCCGGCAACAACCTGCGCTACCTCGCGCCGGCCACGACCGGCAACTTCACCGCCGTCTACGAGGTCATCGGGCCGCTCGGGCAAACCGCCCAGGCGCAGGTGAGCATCGAGGTGCGCGAGCCGAACGCCGAGACGAACCACCCGCCGGTTCCCGAGACCGTGACGGCGCGGGTGATCGCCGGCGAGAGCGTCACGATCGACATCCCGCTCGACGGCATCGACCCCGACGGCGACTCCGTGCAGCTGCTCGGCCAGGAGACCAGCCCCGAGAAGGGAGGCGTCGTCGCCGTCGGCACCTCGACGATCGAGTACGAGGCCGGGATCTACTCGGCCGGCACTGACGAGTTCACCTACACGGTGAGCGACACCCTCGGCGCGCGCGCCACCGGCACCGTACGAATCGGCATCAGCCCGCCGCTGGCCGACGCGCGCAACCCGGTCGCGATCGAAGACGAGGTGAACGTGCGTCCGGGCGCCACCGTCTCGGTGCAGGTGCTCGCGAACGACTCCGACCCCGACGGTGGGCCTCTGCGCGTGGTTGCGGTGCAGCCGAACGACGAGAACCTCACCGCGACGTTCGACGATGAGACCATCGTCGACATCACGGCGCCCGACGAACCCGGTATCTACGGTCTCGTCTACACGATCGAGAACGACAAGGGCGGCACGAGCGCGAACTTCGTCACCGTCATCGTGAGCGACGACGCCCCACGGGCCTACCCGGTCGCCCGTGACACGGTGCTGTCGCTCACCGACATCCTCGATCGCACAACGATCAACGTCGACGTGCTCGCCAACGTGTTCTTCGCCGACGGTGCGTCCAGCGACCTCGACCTGTCGATCGTGTCGGGCTACGGTTCGACGGCGCGGGTCACCGGCGGCAAGCAGATCGCGGTGACGATCGCCGACGAGCGGCAGATCATCCCGTTCGCGGTGACCAACCCCGACGACACCTCGGCACGCTCGTACGCGTTCATCTGGGTTCCCGGCTTCAAAGACGCGCTGCCGCAGCTCAACCGTGACGCTCCTCGCCTGCAGGTCGTGAGCGAGGAAGTGTTGACGATCGAGCTCAACGACTACGTTCTCGCGGTCGACGGTAAGCGCGTGCGCCTCACCGACTCGAGCACGGTGCGCGCGACGCACTCGAACGGCGGGTCGCTCGTCGTCGACTCCAACACGCTCACGTTCAAGTCGGCCGACCTCTACTTCGGCCCGGCGTCAATCTCGTTCGAGGTGACCGACGGCACCTCGGCGACCGACCCGGCGGGGCGTAAGGCCAACCTCGTGCTGCCGATCACGGTGAGCCCGCGCGAGAACCAGCCGCCGGTCTTCACAGGCGCGACGATCGAGTTCGAGCCGGGGCAGCAGAAGGTCGTCGACCTCACACAGGTGACCAACTACCCGTACAGCAACGACGTCGACGAGCTTGCCTACTCGGTGCTCGCGCCGTTCCCCGAGGGATTCGAGTACCAGCTCGACGGGCAGAGCCTGACGATCACCGCGCAGGACACCGTCGCCAAGAACACCACGACGGCGATCGCGGTCGGGGTGCGCGATGCGATCGCCCAGGGGCAGGCGGGGCGCATCCAGCTTCGGGTCGTGCCGTCGACCCGACCGCTCGCGGTGCCGGCCGGCGACACCGCGATCGCCCGACGCGGGCAGTCGACCACGGTCGACGTGCTCGCGAACGACCAGGCGACCAACCCGTTCCCTGGGCAGCCTCTGCGCGTGATCGCGGTGCGCGGCATCGACGGCGCGTCGTTGCCGGCCGGGCTCTCGGTCACCGCGTCGAACGACAACAGCCGGCTCACGGTGAACGTGGGCGCCTCGGCCGCGCCCGTCGACACCATGGTGCAGTACCAGGTGTCCGACGCCAGCCGCGATCCCGACCGCAACGTCTGGGGCTCTGTGCGTATCTCGGTTCAGGATGTTCCGGATGCCCCGGCGAAACCCGTGCGCCAGGCGAACAGTTTCGGCGATCCCACCCTGACCCTGCGCATGGCGGCGCCGCAGCCCAACAACTCTCCGATCACCAACTACCGCGTGGTGAGCGCGGCCGGAAACTACAGCTTCGACTGCGGAACCGCCCTCATCTGCGCGCTGCCGAACCTGGCCATCGGCGAGCCGTACCGCATGCAGGTCATCGCGGTGAACGCGGTCGGCGAGAGTGCGCCGAGTGCACCGAGCGACCCGTACACGGTCGACTACCTGCCCGCGGCGCCCGACGTGACGATCGTGCCGGCGACCGCCGAGGTCGCGCCGACCGGTGGCGCGCTGACCGTGTCGTGGCCCGCCGTCGCCGACCCCAACCCCGGAACGGCGATCACCGGCTACAGCGTCGAGTTGGTCGGCCCGAACGGTGGAACCCGCGATCTGCCTCGTATGGTGACCAGCACGACTTTCTCCGACCTGCCTCCGGCGACCGAGTACACCGTGCGGGTATACGCCCGCAACAGCGCGCAGGTTGCCTCTGGTCTTGACTGGATCCGGTCGTCGCCGCGAAGCTCGGTGACGGTGGGGCCGCCGACCGCGCCGAGCCCGGCTCCCTCAGCCGCGAGTGGCCTTGACGGCAGTATTTCCGTAGCTTGGGGAGCCTTCGGTGCCAACGGCGGAGGAGCGGTCACGTATGCAGTCCGTCGTACCCTCACCAACAGCCCCGCACCGACGACCTGTGCATCTCCGCATGTGTCCGGCCTGACTTCGTTGGGATGGATCGATACCGGCGGAACCGACGGCGGTAACTACACCTACTACGTCTTCGCCGACAACGGCCGCTATTGTTCAATCGCGTCGAGCGGACCGGTAGAGAGCAAGTCTCCTCCGAGCAAGGCCGTCGGCAGCGTCGACGTGGTGGCCCGCGGCGCCCAGTCTGATGTGCAAATAAGCGAGATCACTGCTACCGGCACAGTGGCGCGTTTTGAGTACCGCGTCAACGGTGGCGGTTGGTCAACCGCAGCGCCTGGTCAGTGGATCACATCAACGGCCGACACGTCGGCATACGGCCGGGCGCAATCGGTGACCTTCCGCGCTTGCAGGGATGCTACAAATGACTACTGCGGTCTGGAATCTGAAGTGAGCGTTGCAACGCCATTGAACTCCCACTCGGCGATAACCCGCTGTATCGCGGCCGCCGCCGGAACTCCCGGTGTGCTCAACTTCACCGGACCGCTGTCAGGCAGCCCGCAACCAGTCACTTTCGAGGCGTCCTTCAACCGCCCTCTCGCTAACCTCCTTCCCAATTGGGAAGACTTTGCCGAATACACTGATGGCGGTCCAGTTCCCTCGGGAACAACTGACGTGCGACTGCGCACAACGGTTCGTGCAAATGGCGACGTGAGCACTGAAACCCTGCAGATTGCCTGTGTAGTTCCGCCCCCTGCTCCAATCCCCGCACCGGAGCCCTCGAATCCAAGCCCAGGACCGAGCATCCCCGCCCCAGACCCGTCAAATCCAGCCCCCGGCTCGACGAACTAGAGAGACCAGAGATCACTGCATGACGATGACACCCGAGCAGGCCAGCTGGTTCTCCGACAACTTCACACGACTCGTCAGCAACGTCGAGACCGTTCTGCTCGGTAAGACCTTCGTCATCCGGCTCGGCTTCACCGCATTGCTCAGCGAGGGCCACCTGCTGCTCGAGGACTTCCCCGGGACCGGCAAGACCAGCCTCGCCCGCGCGATCGCGCAGAGCGTCGACGGTGTCAGCAACCGCGTGCAGTTCACGCCCGACCTGCTGCCGGGCGACATCACGGGTGTCAGCATCTTCGACCAGCGTTCGGGCGACTTCGAGTTTCACCGCGGTCCGATCTTCGCGAACATCGTGCTCGCCGACGAGATCAACCGGGCCAGCCCGAAGACGCAGAGCGCTCTGCTCGAGGTCATGGAGGAGGGCACCGTCACGGTCGACGGCGTCACCCACGAGGTGAGCCTGCCGTTTATGGTCATCGCCACCCAGAACCCGATCGAACAGGCCGGAACCTACCGGCTGCCCGAGGCCCAGCTCGACCGCTTCATCATGAAGACGTCGATCGGCTATCCCGACCACGCGTCGACGCTGCGCATCCTGGAGGGCGCGGGAACGCGCGCGCACGACACCGCGGTTCCGGCGATCGCTAGCTCCGAGGTCATCATCGAGATGGCCCGGCTCGCGCGCACGGTTCACGTCGATCCGACCATCAACGACTACGTCTCCCGGCTCGTCGAGTCGACCCGCAGTGCCACCGAGGTGCGCCTCGGGGCGAGCGTGCGCGGCGCACTCGCGCTCGTGCGCACGGCCAAGACCCTCGCCGCGTCGAACGGCCGCCACTACGTGATCCCCGACGACGTGAAGGCCCTCGCCGAACCCGTGCTCGCCCACCGTCTCGTGCTCGACCCGGAGGCCGAGTTCGACGGTGTCACCGGCACCAGCATCATCGCCCAGCTGCTGATCGAGACGCCTCCGCCGAGTGATCGGCAAGCCGTGTGACCCTGCGGTCGGACACGCAATTCCCCACGGCGACCGAGGGGCTCACCAACGCGCGCACCAGGATCGTCGGCAACCGCACCGGGTTCCTCGCCGACACCGTCATCACCGCGGTGCGCCTGGGGCGCGCCGTCAGCACCGTCGTCGGCGGTGTGTTCCGTCGCGTCGCGGCCGTCGTCACCCCGCTCGGCTGGGTCGTCTTCGCGGCCATCCCGGTCTCGCTTCTCGTCGGCTACGGCCTGGGGTGGCTCGAGCTAGTCGTCGCCGGGTTCGCGGGCATCGTTCTCGTCGCGGTCGCGATCCTCTACCTCGTCGGCCGCAACGCCGTCGCGATCACCCTCGATGTCGCCCACTCGCGCGTCGTCGTCGGCCAGGACGCGGCGGGCACCGTCGTGGTGCGCAACGCCGGCATCGGCCGCACGCTCGGCGTCACCGTCGAGATCCCGGTCGCGCACGGCCTCGCCGAGATCGCGGTCCCCAGCCTCGCCCGCGGGGCGGAGTCGGTGCAGCGCTTCGCTATCCCCACCCGGCGTCGCGGGGTCGTCTCGGTCGGCCCTGCACGCACCGTGCGTGCCGACCCGATCGGCCTCGTGCGGCGCGAACTCGTCTGGACCGGCAGCGCCGAACTCTTCATCCACCCGCGCACCATCGGCATCCCGAGCATGAGCGCCGGCCTGGTGCGCGACCTCGAGGGAACCCCCACGCGCGACCTCTCCAACTCGGACATCGCCTTCCACGCCCTGCGCGAATACCAGCCAGGTGACGAACGCCGCAACATCCACTGGAAGTCGACGGCGAAAACCGGCACCTACATGGTGCGCCAGTTCGAACAGACCCGGCGCAGCCACATCGTGATCGCCCTCAGCCTGTCGAGCGCCGACTACCTCACCGACGACGAGTTCGAGATGGCGGTGAGTGTCGCCGGCTCGCTCGGTTCGCGCGCCATCCGTGAGATCCGTGAGGTCTCGGTCGTCGTCAGCGAGAAGACCCCCGAGTTCGCGGTGCGCAAGGTCGTGGCCGTGCGGTCGCTATCCACCCGCAGCCGCGAGCGACTGCTCGACGAGCTCGCGGTCGTGGAACACGTAGAGACCGCCATCGCGATCACCGACATCGCCCGCGTCGCCGGCAACCAGGTCGCGGGCGTCTCGGTCGCCTTCCTCATCTGCGGGTCGGCCACGACCCCCACCGAGCTGCGCGCCGCGTCGACGAAGTTCCCGGCGGGAGTCGAGGTGATCGCGGTCGTGTGCGATCCGGATGCCGCTCCGAAACTGCGCACCGCCCCCGGTCTCTCCGTGCTCACGATCGGCTACCTGGAGGACCTGCCGAAGTCGCTCGCCCGGGTGGTGGCGGTATGAGGCGCCAGCGGCTCACCGCGACCTACGTCGTCGCGAACACGCTCTTCCTCTGGCTCGGCATCGGCATCGCGTCGGTCGCGCTCTGGCCGATCTACCAGAGCCCGTCGATCGTGCTGCTCGTCGCCGTCACCACCCTCGTCGGGTCGGCGATCGCGATTCTCGGCGCCATCTTCCGCTGGTCGTCGCCCGTCGTGCTCGCAGCTACCGTCGTCGCGTTCCTGCTGTTCGGCGTGCCGCTCGCTGTGCCGCTGCAGTCGCTCTACGGCGTGCTGCCGACGCTCGACGGCCTCTGGCAGCTGGTGTCCGGCGTCGCGCTGGGCTGGAAGCAACTGCTCACCATCACGCTCCCGGTCGGCAATTACCAGGGTCTGCTCGTGCCGGCGTTCGTGCTCGTGCTCGCCACGAGCGTGGTGTCGCTCACGACGGCGCTCCGGTCGAAGCGCGGGGGACTGGCCGCGATCGGCCCGCTCGTGCTGTTCATCGTCGCTCTCGCCTTCGGCCCCGACTACGCCACCCTGCCGTTCGTGCTGTCGCTCGCGCTCATCGTCACGACGTTCGTCTGGCTGATGTGGCGTCGCTGGTTCGCGCGGCGTGCGGCGATCCGTCGCCTCGCTGCCGATGCACGCAGCACCGACGGCACGGGGGCGCCCGTGCCATCCGATCACCGTCTTTTCGGAATCCGCACCATAGTCGCGTCGGCCGTCATCCTCGCGATCGCGGGGGCCGCCGGGGTCGCGGGGGCGGTGTTCGCGCCGCCGACCACACCGCGCGAAGTGGCCCGCTCGACCGTCGTGCAGCCGTTCGACCCGCGCGACTACGTGAGCCCGCTCGCCGGATTCCGCCGCTACCTGCAGCCGGAGACGGCTAACGAGGTGCTGTTCAGCGTCAGCGGGCTGCCCGAGGGCGGCCGCATCCGCATCGCGACGCTCGACAGCTACGACGGCATCGTCTACTCGGTCGGCAGCGAGGCGGTCACGAGCGAGTCCGGTTCGTTCACCCGCGTGCCCTACCGGTTCGACCAGTCGGGTTTCTCGGGCGAGACGGTGGTTCTGGATGTCACGGTGGAGGGCTACACGGGCGTGTGGGTTCCCACCGCGGGCCAGCTCGAGGCCGTCGACTTCGGCGGCTCGCGTGCCACCGAGCTGCGTGACGACTTCTACTACAACGACACGGCGGGAACGGCGGCCGTGCTCGGCGGACTGCGTGCGGGCGACGACTACTCACTCGAGGCGGTGCTTCCCGACCAGCCCGACGACCTCTCGGCGCTGCGCCCGGGCGCGGCGATCGTGCCCGCGATCACGGTGCTGCCGGAGGAGACCGAGATCGTGCTCGACCGCTATGTCGACGGGGTGGAGGGCGAGGGAGAGCAGCTCGTCGCGATGCTTGACGGTATCGCCGCCGAGGGGTACATCAGCCACGGGGTTTCCGACGACGAGCCGGCCAGCCGCTCGGGTCACTCGGCCGACCGCATCACCCAGCTGCTGACCGACCAGCGCATGATCGGCGACGCCGAGCAGTACGCGGTGACGGCCGCGCTGATGGCGCGCCAGCTCGGATTCCCGGCCAGAGTCGTGTTCGGGTTCGCACCCGAGGTAAGCGGCTCGGGTGCGACGCAGGTCACCGGCGACTCGGTGTCGGCCTGGATCGAAGTCGACACCGAGCAGTACGGCTGGGTCACGATCGACCCGAACCCGCCGGTGCGCGAGATCCCCGAGGAGCAGCCGGAAGAACCGACCACCGTGTCCCGACCGCAGTCGGTCATCCCACCGCAGGCGCTGCAGCCCGACCGGCCGGTCGAACAGACACCGCAGGAGCCGGCGCCCGACGAGCCGGAGGCCGATGACGGCTGGCTCGCCATCGTGCTGCTGGTCGCCAGCATCGTCGGCTGGGTGGCCCTGGGTCTCGCCGTGCTGGTCTCGCCGTTCCTCCTGATCATCGCTGCGAAGCTGCGCAGGCGCCGGTTGCGCCGACGCGCGTCGACGCCGCTCGCCCGCATCAGCGGAGGCTGGCAGGAGTACCGCGACGCCGTCGTCGACCACGGTGTCGACCTGCCGGCAACGGCCACACGGCGCGAGGTCGCGCTCACCGTCGGCGGAAGCCAGCCCACGTTGCTGGCTGCGATCAGCGACCGCGCGGTGTTCTCGCCGCGTGAGCCGAGCACCGAGGAAGCCGACAAGGTCTGGAAGGCGGTCACCGAGTTGAGCGCCGGGCTGGGAGCCGGAACGACGCGCTGGCAGCGGATCAAAGCGCTGATCTCCCTGCGCTCTCTTGGTACTGTGGCACGAGGTGGTCGCGACTCGCGGCGCACCGGTCGACCGGGTTCAGGGAGTAAGAAGCCGGCACGACAGGGTCCGGATCGTCAGGGGGCGACCCCGTGAATTGCAGGAACTGCGGCACAGCGTTGCCGGCCGGTGCCATGTTCTGTGGCGAGTGCGGCGCGACCGTCGCCGTGCCCCGACTCATCGAGCCGCAGACCCGCACGCGTCCGGGCGACACCGCGATCATCCAGCCGCTCGACCTCAATGCGTCGGTTCCCGAGTTTCTCGAGCCGGACTTCGGCGCCACTGCGCGTGAGGCCGTCGTCTCGCGTCCGGATGCGCCGGTGGTACCCGAGGCCGAGCCGGCCACGGCTGAGCCGACCGCCTCGACCCCGACGCCGACCGTGCCCCCGCTGACCCCGCCAGCGCCGACCGTGGCAGCCCGGATCGAGACCACGCCGGCGGCCCGGGTCGAGACCACGCCCTCCCGCCCCGTGGCGCCGTTAGTCGTACCGATCGTGGCGCCGACGCCCGTTCGTGCGCCTGCCCCCGCTCCGGTGCAGCCGCCTGTGCCGACGGTACGGCTCGCCGCGCCCGCGCCCGCGGTGGCTCCGGTAGCCGCGCCTGCGTCTGCTGCGTCTGCTGCGTCTGCCGCGCCTGCCTCGACGCCCGCACAGCGCATCGCACCCACCCCGCCCCTCGACGCCGCATTTTCCTCGCGCGCCGCGTTCGACAGCGATCACGACGACGTCGAGGCGACCCGCATCGTGCGCAACCGCCAGGGCGACCGGTTCGTGCTGCAGTTCAGCACCGGCGAGAACTCGACGGTCTTCGGAACCGGGCTCATCGGACGCAATCCCGTCGTACAGCCCGGCGAGTTCGTCGACCAGCTCGTCGCGATCGTCGACCCCGGCAAGTCGGTCTCGAAGACCCACCTCGAGTTCGGGCAGGCGGCCGGCGTCTTCTGGATCATCGACCGCTTCTCGGCCAACGGCACCGTCGTGCGCCAGCCCGACGCCCGGCCGCAGCGCCTCGACCCCGGCAAGCGCCAGATCCTCGCCCGAGGAACGCGCGTCGACATCGGCGAGCAGTTCTTCGTCGTCAGCTGAGGCGTCCCCAGCCAAGTCCGCCCCAGCCGGGTCCGCTCCAGCCGGGTCCTCCCCAGCCCCGGCGCTGAAACGGTAGTCCACCGGCCGGGCGTCGGGCCGTTCTGCGGGGCGCGCACGTGATGGCATTGTCCCGTGTCATCCGAATCCCATCCCATCGCCGCGCCGGTGCCTCCGGCGCCTCCGCAGCCGTACAACTTCCCGATCATGGCGACGGTCGCGCCCGTCGTCGTCAGTCTCGCCATCTGGTTCATCACGACGTCGCCGTTCGCCCTGGTCTTCGCAGCGTTGGGGCCGGCGGTCGCCGTCGCGAGTCTTGCGGATGCGCGCATACAGTCGCGGCGACGGCGACGGCGCGAGGGCTCGAGATTCCGTGCCGAGCTGGCGGCCGCGCAGCTCGAGGTGGTCGCGGCTCACGACCGCGAACGGGCCGAGCTCGTCGCGGCGTCGCCGTCGGCCCGTCGTCTTGTGCTCGCGACGTGGAGCGAGTCCGAGCGCTGGCTCGGCGGGCTCGACGAGCCGGTGGGCGTGTGCATCGGCGCCGGGCGGCGGGCGAGCACGGTCGTGCTCGACGGAACTCCGACCACGACGCGCACGCGAGACGGCACTCACGAGCAACTGCGGGCGCTCGTCGAGGAGGTCGGGCGCCTCGATGACGCCCCGCTGCTGGTCGACGCCCGGCTCGGCATCGGCATCGTCGGTGCGCCCGTCGTCGCGACCTCGGCCGCACGTGCGCTGCTGCTGCAGCTGCTGGCGCTGCTCTCGCCGGCGCACCACACCGTAGTGGTGCAGACCGACGAGCCCGAACAGTGGGCATGGCTCGAGGTGGTGCCGCATACGACCACTCTCTTGGTGGGTGGGTCGTCGCGCACCGTGATCCGACTGCGATCGGACGTGGCTCTTCCGCTGTCCGAGACCGGCGCGCGCGAAGGCGACGACGAGGTCCTGCTCGCCGTCGCCGTCCGCCCGCGGCTGCTGCCTCCGGCCGCCCGCATCGTGGTCGAGTGCGACGGCATCCGGTCGCGCATCGTGCAGCATCCCGACCGATCTTTGCACGGGCCGCTGCGGCTCGAACGTGTCTCGCGCGAGGAGGCCGTCGCCGTCGCGCGCGGCATGGTGGCGCACGCCGTCCGCGCCGGGTTCGGTGACGCCGCCGTTCCCGACATCGTCGACTTCTCCGACGTCGGGCCGCGCGGGCACGAGCGCGAGCAGTCGGCATCGGACTCCCTCGCCGCGGTGGTCGCCGTTACCGCCCACGGACCGTTGCACCTCGATCTCGTCGCGCAGGGGCCGCACGCGATCGTCGGCGGCACGACCGGCAGTGGCAAGAGCGAGCTGCTCACCGCGTGGATCCTCGCCATCGCCCACGACCACTCGCCCGACGACGCCACCGTGTTGCTCGTCGACTTCAAGGGCGGGTCGGCGTTCGCGTCGCTCGAGGGGCTGCCGCACTGCGTGGGCATGATCACCGATCTCGACGAGGCGGGTGCCCAACGCGCTCTGCAGAGCCTCGCCGCCGAGCTGCGCCGACGGGAGCGGCTGCTCGCGCGGGCCGGGGCGAAGTCGATCGACGTGCTTCCGGCGGGAGTGCTGTTCCCGCGGCTCGTGATCGTGGTCGACGAGTTCGCCGCCATGGTCTCCGGCTTCCCCGACCTGCACGCCCTGTTCGCCGACATCGCCGCCCGCGGTCGGTCCCTGGGGGTGCACCTCGTGCTCTGCACGCAGCGGCCGGCCGGGGTGATCCGCGACTCCGTGCTCGCGAACAGCGCCCTGCGGCTCTCGCTGCGGGTCAACAACCGCGCGGACAGCACGGCCGTGATCGGTTCGGATGTCGCGGCGAACCTTCCCCTGAACCCGCGGGGCCGCGCGTTCGTCGCGGCCGACGGCGCCCGCCCGCAGCTCGCGCAGTTCCCGCTGGTCACGCAGGCCGACATCGAGCGGGTCGCCGCTCGCTGGGACGGAGGCCGCGCGGCCGCTCCACACCGGCCCTGGCTCGACCCGTTGCCGCCCGTCGTCGCACTCGACACGGTGCGCGCCGGCGAGCACGACGGAATCCCCTTCGGCCTGCTCGACGACCCGGCGAACCAGAGCCAGCCGGTAGCGGTCTACCGGCCGGCCGAACACGGCAACCTGCTCGTCGTCGGGGCGGCCTCCGCGGGCAAGTCCACGCTGCTGGCGACACTCGCCGCGTCGGCCGCGGTGCAGAAGATTCCGGCGGGCATCGAGGCGGCGTGGGACGCGCTCGTCGCTCTCGGCGAGGAGCTGCGTTCGCCGGATCGCGATGAGCCCGAGAACCGTGAGCCCGAGAACCGTGAGCCCGAGAACCGCGCGCCCGAGGCCGCCGAACCGGCGCGCGCCTCGGCGCGCGTCACACCCCGGGCCGCTCGGCCGCGCCTCGTGCTGCTCGACGACCTCGACGCGGTGCTCGCCCGGTTTCCCGAGGAATACGAATCGGCGGCTCTCGAGCTGGTCACCCGGTGTCTGCGCGAGGGGCCCGCCCGCGGCGTGCACTGGGTGGTGACGGCGCAACGGCTCACGCCGGCGCTGCACCCCGTCGTCGGTCTCTGCGGAAGCCGGTTGTTGCTGCGGCTGCCCAACCGGCAGGAGCACGTGCTGGCTGGGGGCGACGGCGGCGACTTCGAACAGCGCCTGCCGCCCGGTGCCGGGAGGTGGCACGGCCTGCGGGTGCAGATCGCCGACGCTCCAGTCTCTTCCGCCCCTGCGGGTGCCCCGCAGACGCCGCGGACGCCGCGGATCCTCGACGGTTCCCTGCCGCTCGCCATCGTCACCAGTCGCCCGACCGATTTCGCGGCGCGACTCGCCCGCGCCTTCCCGTCGTTCGCGCTCCCCGGAGCGATCGTCGATGTCGCCGGCGCCGCCCTGACCGCCGCCCTCACCCCGGCCGTCGACCCTGCCGGCGACCTCGCCGTCGACCCTGCCGTCGACCCTGCCGGTGGCACTCCTGCCGGCGAGCTCGCCGTCTCCCGCGGAGCCACCGCGCATGCGATCATCGGCGACGTCGACGCGTGGCAGGCGCAGTGGGGTGCGCTGGCCGCCGCACGCTCCGGTCACCTCGTGATCGTCGACGGGTGCACCGCGAGCGAGTTCCGCGCGCTGACCCGCATCCGCGCTCTGCCGCCCCTCCTCGACGGCTCGCGAGGCGACACGTTCTGGCTACTCGACCGGTCGGCGACCGTCTCCCGCGCCATCCTTCCGCACCATTGAATCCGCACCGATCCGCGGCTTCCACCGCTGATTTCGTGAAATTCTTGTTACAAGGTCGACGTTTCGGTTGTTTTTTCTAGTCGCCGCGCGCCCGCTATGCCAGTATCGAGTCACACATTCGCGACCCGTCGTCGCGACCGTTTCGCGGTCGCCCGGCACGGCCGCACGGTACCGTCCGCAGCGTATTGAGGAGCACCCGTGAGCAGAACCCCGCTGAACGCAGCCCTTCCCGAAGACCCGATGATTCGAAAGCTCGTTCAGCAGGCTCGCGCCTCGCAGGTCTCACGTCGCGCGCTGCTCGCCGGCGGTGGGGGAATGGCTGCCGCCCTCGCCCTCGCTGCCTGCAGCACCGGCGGTCCCGCTGCCAAGCCCACCGCCGCCGCCGACACCTCCGCCAGCGACAAGTCGCTCACCTGGGCCAACTGGGCCGCCTACATCGACGAGGCCGACGACGGCAGCTACCCGACGCTCGACCGGTTCAAGGAGGAGACGGGCATCGATGTCACCTACCTCGTCGACGTCGACGACAACAACTCCTACTACGGCAAGGTCAAAGACCAGCTCGCCCTCGGCCAGGACATCGGTGCCGACACGGTCTGCCTCACCGACTGGATGGTCGCCCGCCTGATCAACTTCGGCTACACGCAGGAACTCGACCACGCCAACATCCCGAACATCTCCAACCTGATCTCCAGCCTGCAGAACCCCGACTTCGATGAGGGCCGCAAGATGTCGTTGCCCTGGCAGGGCGGCTTCGCCGGCATCTGCTGGAACAAGGAGAAGCTGCCGAACGGTCTGAAGAGCGTCAACGACCTCTGGGATCCCGAGCTCAAGGGCCGCGTCGGTGTGCTCTCCGAGATGCGCGACACGATCGGCCTCATCATGCTGCAGGAGGGCGTCGACATCTCGGGCGACTTCAGTGATGACGAGTTCAGCGCCGGCGTCGAGATCTTCCGCGAGCAGGTCGAGTCCGGTCAGATCCGCAACGTCAAGGGCAACTCCTACCTCGAAGACCTCACCAACGAAGACACGCTCGCCGCGATCGTCTGGTCGGGCGACATCACCGTGATCAACGCGGAGGCCGGCGACAAGTGGGAGTTCGCCATCCCCGAGGCCGGCGGAACCATCTGGAACGACAACTTCGTCGTACCGATCGGCTCCGCCCGCAAGGCCAACGCGGAAGCGCTGATGAACTATTACTACGAGCCGGAGGTCGCCGCCGAGGTCGCCGCGTGGGTGAACTACATCACCCCCGTCGAGGGCGCCAAGGAGGCGATGCAGGCCATCGACCCCGAGCTCGCCGAGAACCAGCTGATCTTCCCGAACGAGGAGACGCTGGCGACGGTCAAACTGTTCCGCACCCTCACGTCGGAGCAACAACAGAAGTACGGCGCCGAGTTCCAGAGCGTCCTGCTCGGCGTCTAGTCCGCGAACGGCAGAGGGTCACACCATGGCAGGATCATTCGCCGAGTCGGGCGCCGACCTCGAACTCGTGGGCATCACCAAGCGGTTCCCGGGCTTCACGGCCATCGAAGACCTCAACCTCACGATTCCGGCCGGGTCGTTCTTCGCCCTGCTCGGTCCGAGCGGCTGCGGCAAGACCACCACGCTGCGGCTCGTCGCGGGCCTGGAAGACGCCACCGCCGGCCGCATCCTGATCGGCGGTACCGACGTTACGAACACGAAGTCGTTCCAACGCCCGGTGAACACGGTCTTCCAGAGCTACGCGCTCTTCCCACACATGACCGTGCTCGAGAACGTCGCCTTCGGACTCAAACGCAGGAAAATTGCGGATGCCACGGCGAAAGCCCACGAAGCGCTGCGTCTCGTCGAGCTCGACCACCTCGCGCAGCGCAAACCGCAGCAGCTCTCCGGGGGTCAGCAGCAGCGCGTCGCGCTCGCCCGCGCCGTCGTCAACCGCCCGGCCCTGCTGCTGCTCGACGAGCCGCTCGGCGCACTCGACCTCAAGCTGCGTCGGCAGATGCAGATCGAGCTCAAGAACATCCAGCAGGACGTCGGCCTCACGTTCCTGCACGTCACCCACGATCAGGAGGAGGCCATGACCATGGCCGACACCGTCGCGGTGATGAACAAGGGGCAGATCGAGCAGATGGGCGCGCCGGAGGAGCTGTACGAGCTGCCGAAGACCGCGTTCGTCGCGAACTTCCTCGGGCAGTCGAACCTGTTCACGGGTGCCGTCACGTCTTCGGGCGACACGTCGATCGTGGTCGACGTCGCCGGCCGCAAGATCGAGATCCCGCGCGAGCGCGCCCAGCGGCACGCGGGCAACGTGACGATCGGCGTGCGGCCAGAGAAGTTGCGGCTGCACACAGAGCCGCCGGCGGCGCAGCCGGGCAGCAACGTTCTCGGTCCGGGGCGGGTCACCGACGTCTCGTTCAGCGGCGTCAGCACCCAGTACCAGGTCGCCGTTCCCGGTCTCGGCACCCTCGTGGTCTTTGCCCAGAACATGGTGTTCGGGCCGGTCGTCTCGCCCGGTGCGGAGGTGTGGCTCACCTGGACCACCGACCACGGCTTCGGTCTGCTCGACGATCCCGCCGACGCACCCCGCTTTGCGGCAGACACCGACACGCACTCGCTCGCCGTACAGAGACGCGAGAAGCTCGAGGCGGAGTTGGAAGAGGCCTAGCGATGGCCTTCGGAGCTTTCGGGGCGACGACCACGGCGACCACGCCGGCGGAGCCCGCCATCCGCAAACGCAGCAGGGTCGTCTTGCTGCTGCTTCTGCCCGGCATCCTCTATCTGGCTCTGTTCTTCTTGGCGCCGTTGCTGTCGCTGGTCATCACGTCGTTCCAGGCGCCGGTCGAGTTCGGCGACATCGGGCAGTACCAGACGGCGTTCCGCTGGGAGAACTACACGACGGTGCTCGACGCGTACGGGCCGCACATCCTGCGGTCGTTCGTATTCGCGGCGACGGCCACGGTCGCCGCCCTGCTTTTCAGCTTCCCGCTCGCCTACTTCATCGGTGTGAAGCTGCGCCGGTTCCCGCTGCTGCAGGCGCTCGCGCTCACCCTCGTGATCGCGCCGTTCTTCATCAGCTTCCTGCTGCGCACCCTGGCCTGGAAGCAGCTGCTCTCCGACGAGAGCTGGTTCGTGTCGGCGCTGCACGGCATGCAGATCCTGCCGCCGGGGGAGCACGTCACCGGCACGGCGTTCTCGGTGATCTTCGGTCTGACCTACAACTTCATCCCGTTTATGACGCTGCCGATCTACACCTCGCTCGAGCGGCTCGACCTGCGCTACGTCGAGGCCGGGGGAGACCTGTACGCGGGCCCGGCATCGACGTTCTTTCGCGTCACCGTGCCGCTCGCGGCGCCGGGCATCATCTCGGGTGCGCTACTGACGTTCATCCCGGCGGCGGGCGACTACATCAATGCGAGCCGCGACTTCCTCGGCAGCACCGACACGGCGATGATCGGCAATGTCATCGAGGCGAACTTCCTCGTGCTGCAGAACTACCCGGCGGCGGCCGCGCTGTCGCTCATCCTCATGGTGGCGATCCTGATCCCGGTCAGTGTCTACGTCATGCGAAGCGGAACGGACGACCTGCTCTGATGTCCTCCCTCACTCGCTGGTTCGGGCGCTACGCGCTGTGGATCTACTCCACGATCGCGTTCGTGTTCTTGCTCATCCCGATCGTCTACACGATCGTCTTCTCGTTCAACGACTCGCGTCGGTCGAACATCGTCTGGCGTGGCTTCACCCTCGACAACTGGACGCAGGTCTGCCAGTCGCAGGGCGTCTGCGAGGCGTTCGGCAACAGCCTCGTGGTCGGTGTCGCCGCCACGCTGCTCGCGACGACGCTCGGCACGATGATCGCGATCGCGCTCGTGCGATTCCGCTTCCCGCTGCGCAAGTCGACGACGCTGCTGTTGTTCCTGCCGATGGCCACGCCCGAGGTCGTGCTCGGTGCGGGGCTCGCGGCCGAGTTCCTCACCGCGGGTGTGCCGAAGGGCATGCTCACCGTGATCCTCGCGCACACCATGTTCTGCATCAGCTTCGTGGTGGTCACGGTGCGAGCCCGGGTAGCCAGCCTCGATCCTGCGCTCGAAGAAGCGGGACGCGACCTCTACGCGTCGCCGACCCAGGTGTTTATGCGCATCACGTTCCCGCTGCTGCTGCCCGGCATCATCGCTGCCGCGCTGCTGAGTTTCGCGTTGAGCTTCGACGACTTCATCATCACGAACTTCAACTCGGGGTCGTTCGTCACATTCCCGAAGTACGTCTACACGGCGGCGGCACGCGGGATCCCCGCGGAGGCCAACGTCATCGCGTCGGCCGTATTCATCGTGGCGATCGTCTTCGTCGTGGTGTCGCAGCTCTCGGCGGCGGCCAAGCGCAAGCGCCTGGCCCGCCAGGGTTAGTCAGAGTGCCGCGAGCCCGTCGCCGCCGACTGGCCGCTTCGTGCGGGGTGGCGGGCGCGGAGGCCTGCCGAAGTGGCCAGTCAGTCCCAGCGACACCTACAGCTGCGCGAACCCGTCGGCCAGCACGCCCACGGCCTCGAGCAGCAGCTCGTCGCTGATCGCGAGGCTCGGCAGGAAGCGCAGCACGTTGCCGTAGGTTCCGGCGGTGAGCACGAGCACGCCGTGCTGCGCCGCGTAGCCCGCGAGGAACGAGACGGCGGCCGCGTTCGGCTCGGTCGTGCCTGGCTGAACCAGCTCGATCGCCATCATGGCGCCGATGCCGCGCACGTCGCCGATGATCGGGTACTGCTGCTGCAGGTCGAGCAGCGCCGCACGCAGGGTCGCGCCGATGCGCACGCCCTCGGCGAGCAGGTCGTTCGCCTCGATCTGTTCGAACACCGCCACGGCCGCCGCGGCCGAGACCGGGTTGCCGCCGAAGGTGCCGCCGAGTCCGCCGGGCTGGGCGGAGTCCATGATCTCGGCGCGGCCGGTGACGCCCGCGAGCGGGAGGCCGCCCGCGATGCCCTTGGCCGACAGCACCATGTCGGGCACGACGTCGAAGTGCTCGCTCGCCCAGTACTTTCCGGTGCGGGCCATGCCGCTCTGGATCTCGTCGGCGATGAAAACGATGCCGTTCTCGGTGCACCACTGCTGCAGCGCGGGCAGGTAGCCGGCGGCCGGAACCATGAACCCGCCCTCGCCCTGGATCGGTTCGACGATGAGGCAGGCCAGGTCGGAAGCGCCGACCGTCTTCTCGAGGTACGCGATGGTCTTCGCCGCGGCATCCGCCCCGCTGAGTCCGTCGTGGAACGGGTACGAGCTCGGCGCACGGTAGACGTCGCCTGCGAACGGGCCGAAGCCCGTGCTGTAGGGGGAGGCCTTGAAGTTCATCGCCATCGTGAGGTTGGTGCGGCCGTGGTAGGCATGCTCGAGCACCGCGATGCCGTAGCGGCCGGTGTGCTTGCGCGCGATCTTCACGCCGTTCTCGACGGCCTCGGCGCCCGAGTTCACGAGCACCGTGCGCTTGGCGTGGTCGCCGGGCGTGTGCTGGGCGAGCAGCTCGGCAACGCGCACGTAGCTCTCGTACGGCGTGATCGTGAACAGCGTGTGGGTGAAGTTCTGCAGCTGCTCGGTGGCCGCGGCGACCACGGCGTCGTTGGTGTGACCGATAGTGGTCACGCCGATGCCCGCACCCAGGTCGATGAACTGGTTGCCGTCGACGTCGACGATGATCGCGCCGTGCGCCCTCTCGATATAGACGGGGAGGGCGGATGACACGCCCGGAGGCACCACGGCGAGGCGGCGTTCGTGCAGCGCCAGCGACTTCGGGCCGGGAACCGCCGTGACGACGCGGCGCTCCTCGACGACGGTAGAAACGAACGGGGTCGCGGAAGTTGCCAGCAAGTCAGTCATGATGGAGACAAGATTACTCGGGAGATGACCAGATGAACCTCGAACACCACTACGCCACGAACATCGAGTGGGTCGGCAATCGCGGCACCGGCACAAGCGGCTACAAGGCCTACGGCCGCGAGACCGTCATCACCGCGGCGGGCAAGGAATCCATCGACGGCTCGAGCGACCGGGTGTTCCACGGAAACCCCGACCGCTGGAACCCGGAGGAGCTGCTGCTCGCCGCCCTCGCCGAGTGCCATCTGCTCAGCTACCTGCACGTGGCCGCGAGCAACGGGGTTATCGTCACCGACTACTCTGACGCCGCTACCGGCACGATGGTGCAGACCGCCGACGGGGGCGGGCACTTCACCACCGTCACGTTGCGACCCAGAGTCACCATCTCGACGGGCGACGCCGAGCTCGCCCTCGCCCTGCACCACGAGGCGAGCACCAAGTGCTTCATCGCCGCGTCGGTCAACTTCCCGGTGCTGCACGAACCGGAGATCGTAGTCGTTCCGGCATAACTGAGGCATTCTGGGGAAACCCATCGTCCGGGTGTGACACGATGGGAAAATGAGGCGTTTGTGGGCAGTGGCGGTCGCGAGCGTTCTCCTCACGGTAACCGCCGCCGCGGCACCCGCCAACGCCTGCGGCTGCGGCGTGATCACGCCGGAGCCCGGCGCGGTCGTCGAGGTCACGTCCGAGTCGGCGATCGTCAGCTTGAACGGCGGCGTCGAGACGATCGTGTTGTCGCTCGACGTCGATTCCGCGGTCGCGAACGCCGGCCTCATCGTGCCGACACCGCGACCCGCGACCATCTCCGCAGCGGATCCGGCCCTGTTCGACGCCCTGCACTCGCAGACCCTGCCGCGCGAGCGCATCGTCGACGACTGGTGGGGCAACCTGGTCACGATCGACCATCAGACCGCCCCCACCGTGGTCTCCCGGGTCGCCGTCGGGCCGCTCGAGGCGACAACGCTCGAAGCCACCGACACCGCCGGCCTCTCGACCTGGCTCTCCGCCAACGGCTTCGAGGTGCCCGTTGAATCGACCGGCCAGCTGCAGGAGTATGTCGATAAGAAATGGCAGTTCGTCGCGGTGAAGCTCTCGGCGTCGGACACCGCCGACGGCACGCTGCTCGATGGAACCCTCGCGCCGATCCAAATCTCTTTCCCGAGCGAGTCGCTCATCTACCCCATCGGCATGGTGAAGTCGGCCCAGACCGAGCAGTCGCTGCGGCTCAACGTCTTCTTCGACACCCGCGTCGAACTCGTTCGTGCGGGCACCACCGACGAGCCACTCGACGCCGCGGTACGCACCGTGTGGGCCGGTGCCGTCACCGACGACGCGTTGATCCCGCTCGGCGCCTACCTCACCGTCGTCGACCTGCGGTTCGATTCGCCGGCCGCGCAGATCTCGACCGAGATCGGCATGGTCCCGGCGCCCAACGACGATGCGGTCGACCCCGCTGTCGTGGCCATCCGGCCGATCGAACTGCTCGGCTTCCCGCTCGGAACACTGCTCGCGGTCTGGGGCGGGCTCGGCCTCCTCGGCCTCGCCGCGGTCATCGTCGCGCGCAGCCGGCTGCGCTGATTCACACGAATCCGTTACCCGATGCGCGGCGGTGACTCACGGTGCCCTCAGTTTCATGGGTCACAATGGGGGCTGCTCCTCGCAACGGGGATCTCCGCAGCACAGCTATAGAAGGGTGCGGAATTGCGCACAAAAGCATTGTCACTAGTGGTCGTCCTCGGCCTCGTCGGAACCCTCGCGGCCTGTTCGCCGGCCGCCTCCGAATCCAGTGCGGACTGCACGCCCACGAAGTCGGGCGAGGCATCCGAAAGCGTCAAGGTCACGGGCGAGTTCGGCGTAGCCCCGACCGTCACGATCGACGACCCGCTCACCACGACCACCACCCAGCGCTCCGTCGTGATCGAGGGTGACGGCGACGTCGCCCAGGCCGGCGACACCGTCACGCTCGAGTTCACCATCTTCAACGGCACCACCGGCGAGGAGATCGAGGGCGGCGGCACCGGATACGCCGACCAGCCCGGCGAGCTTCCCCTCGATGACAACCTCATCGTCGGCTTCACCAAGACGTTCGAGTGCAGCACCGTCGGCACCCGCGTCGTCGGTGTGCTCTCGCCCGAAGACGGAGTCGCCGAAGCGAGCCTCGAGAGCCTCGGCCTCGCCGCCGACGACTCGATGGTCGTCGTCGCCGACCTGATCTCGGTCGACACCCCCGCTCCCGCACTGCCCAAGGCCGACGGCGAAGACCAGCCGCTTCCCGACGGATTCCCCGCCATCGAGGTCAGCATCGCCGACGACGAGATGGGAACGCCCACGCTGACCCTCCCGGGCGGCGACGCACCCACCGAGACGCAGATCGCCGTTCTCAAGAAGGGCGACGGCGAAGAGGTCGGCACCGGCGCCGACGTGGTCGTGAACTACACCGGCATGAACTGGGCCACCAGCGAGGTCTTCGACAGCAGCTGGGAGCGCGGCGAACCGACGTCGTTCAACACGGCCGGCGTCATCCCGGGCTTCACCCAGGCGCTCGAGGGCCAGACCGTGGGATCGCAGGTCCTCGTGGTCATCCCGCCGAAGGACGCCTACGGACTGGCGGCCGAGGGCTCGACGAGCGAGCTCGCCGACCAGACCCTGGTGTTCATCATCGACATCGTGGGCCTGGGCTAAGCGACGCAAACGAATAGCGACATAGACGAAAAGGGACCGTGCCGACAGGCGCGGTCCCTTTCGCTTTAAGCTTGGCGGCGTGCGCAAAGTCATCGTCTTAGGCTCTACCGGCTCCATCGGCGTTCAGGCCCTCGAGGTCATCGCCGAGAACCCCGGGCAGTTCGAACTAGTCGGCCTCGCCGCCGGCAGCAACCGCGAGAAGCTCGCCGAACAGGCCGCGGCCTTCGGGGTCGAGCACACCGCGCTCGGCGCCGACGAGGCGAGCGACCTCGTGCGCGGCGTCACCGCCGACGTCGTGCTCAACGGCATCACCGGATCGGTCGGTCTCGGCCCGACTCTGGCGACGCTCGAGACGGATGCCACGCTGGCGCTCGCCAACAAGGAGTCGCTCATCGTCGGCGGCGAACTCGTCAAAGCACTCGCCACCCCCGGCCAGATCGTGCCGGTCGACTCCGAGCACTCCGCGATCGCGCAGGCCCTGCGCTCCGGCACCGCGGCCGAGGTGCGCCGCCTCATCGTGACGGCGTCGGGCGGTCCGTTCCGCGGGCGCTCCCGCGAGTCGCTCGAGAACGTCACCCCGCGCGAGGCGCTCGCGCATCCGACCTGGGACATGGGCCTGGTCATCACGACCAACTCGGCCACCCTCGTCAACAAGGGCCTCGAGGTCATCGAGGCGCACCTGCTCTTCGACGTGCCCTACGACCGCATCGACGTCACCGTGCATCCCCAGTCGATCGTGCACTCCATGGTCGAGTTCGTCGACGGCTCGACGATCGCGCAGGCCAGCCCGCCGAACATGAAGCTGCCGATCTCGCTCGGTCTCGACTGGCCGAACCGCATCGCAGGGGTCGGCACCCCCCTCGACTGGACGGTTGCCAGCACCTGGACCTTCGAGCCGCTCGACGACGTCGTCTTCCCGGCCGTCGAGCTCGCGAAGACCGTCGGACGTCTCGGCGGCACCTTCCCCGCCGTGTTCAACGCCGCGAACGAGCAGGCCGTGCTCGCGTTCCACGCCGGGCGCATCGGTTTTCTCGACATTCTCGACACGGTCACCCGGGTCGTCGAGCGGCACGAGGCCGGGGAGCGCTCGCTCGAGGGCGTCTACGAGGCCGAACGCTGGGCCCGCGAGGCCGCCGAAACGCTGCTGAACGCCCACTAGCCGCGCCCAGCGCGCGCACAGCGGTTCCATGGTTTCGCGGGGCTACTCTTAGCCAGTGGAATCCGTCCTTCTCTATGTGCTCGGCATACTCGTCGTCGTCGTGGGCCTCGCGCTCTCGATCGGCCTGCACGAGGTCGGCCACCTGCTGCCCGCCAAACTCTTCGGGGTGAAGGTCGGCCAGTACATGATCGGCTTCGGCCCCACGCTCTTCTCGCGCAAGTACGGCGAGACCGAGTACGGCTTCAAGGCCATCCCCATGGGCGGCTACATCTCGATGGCGGGCATGTATCCGCCGGCGAAGGACGGCAGCGCCCCCGAACGCTACTCGAGCACCGGGTTCTTCCAGACGCTGGTTCAGGATGCGAGAACGGCGAGTGCGCAGACGGTAACCGTCGGGCAGGAGGAGCGCGTCTTCTACAAGCTCGCGGTCTGGAAGCGCATCGTCATCATGCTCGGCGGACCGGCGATGAACCTGCTGATCGGCATCGTGCTCTATGCCGTTCTGCTCATGGGCTTCGGCGCTCCGCAGGTGTCGACGACGATCGGCAGCGTGTCGGAGTGCGTCGTCAGCCAGACCGACGCCGCGGCGGCCGAGTGCGGCCCCGATGACGCCCAGGCCCCTGGTGCCGCCGCGGGCATCCTTCCGGGTGACCGGCTCGTCAGCCTCGACGGCACGGCGATCACCGACTGGGACCAGGCCACCGCGATCATCCGCGACACCGCGGGCGACGACCTCACCATGGTCGTCGAGCGCGACGGCGAGAACGTCACCCTCACCTCGGTGCCGTTGCTCACCGAGCGCTACGTCTACGACGGCAACGGCGAGATCGTCACCGACTCCGACGGCGACTCGGTGACCGAGAAGGTCGGCTTCCTCGGCATCGGTCCGGCCTCCGAGATGGTGCGCCAACCGATCACCGCCGTGCTGCCCGCGGTCGGCGACAACATCGGCCGGGTCGGCCACATGATCCTCAACCTGCCCGAGCGTCTGATCGACGTCGTCAACGCCGCCTTCGGCACCGAGGAGCGAGACCCCGACGGCCCGATCAGCGTCGTCGGAGTCGGGCGCCTCGCCGGCGAGATCTCGAGCCTCGACACCATCCCGATCGTCGACAAGGTCTCCGGGCTCATCGGGCTGCTCGCGTCGCTCAACATCGCCCTCTTCGTCTTCAACCTCGTGCCTCTTATGCCGCTCGACGGCGGACACGTCGCGGGCGCCCTCTGGGAGGGCATCCGCCGCTTCTTCGCGAAGCTGTTCGGCCGCAAGGATCCCGGCCCCGTCGACATCGCGAAGCTCGTTCCGCTCACGCTCGTCGTGGTCGTCCTCCTCGGCAGCATGAGCGCCCTGCTCATCTACGCCGACCTCGTCAAACCCATCAGCATCCTCTAGCCGCACCGCCGCCACGAACAGCGAACCGGCGCCTCCCGAAAGTAGAATCGATACCGTGCCTGCAATAAACCTCGGACTCCCCAAAGCCCCCAACGTTCTCACCCCGCGCCGCAAAACCCGCCAGATCAAGGTCGGCAAGGTCGGCGTCGGCAGCGAGTCCCAGGTCAGCGTTCAGTCGATGACGACCACGCAGACCACCAACATCAACGCCACCCTGCAGCAGATCGCCGAGCTCACCGCCACCGGCTGCGACATCGTGCGCGTCGCCGTACCCCACCAGGACGACGCCGACGTTCTGCACATCATCGCGGCGAAGAGCCAGCTGCCGATCATCGCCGACATCCACTTCCAGCCGCGCTACGTCTACTCGGCGATCGACGCCGGTGTCGGCGCGGTGCGCGTGAACCCCGGCAACATCCGCAAGTTCGACGACCAGGTCGGCAAGATCGCCGCCGCAGCCAAGGCCGCCGGCGTCTCGATCCGCATCGGAGTCAACGCCGGCTCGCTCGAGCCCAGCCTGCTGCAGAAGTACGGCAAGGCGACCCCCGAGGCGCTCGTCGAGAGCGCCGTCTGGGAGGCGAGCCTGTTCGAGGAGCACGACTTCCACGATTTCAAGATCTCTGTGAAGCACAACGACCCCGTCACGATGGTGAAGGCCTACCGCCTGCTCGCCGAGCGCGGCGACTGGCCGCTGCACCTCGGTGTGACCGAGGCCGGCCCCGAGTTCCAGGGCACCATCAAGAGCGCCACCGCGTTCGGCATCCTGCTCGGCGAGGGAATCGGCGACACCATCCGCGTCTCGCTCTCCGCCCCGCCCGCGCAGGAGGTCAAGGTCGGCCTGCAGATTCTGCAGTCGCTCGGCCTTCGTGAGCGCAAGCTCGAGATCGTGTCGTGCCCGAGCTGCGGTCGCGCCCAGGTCGACGTCTACAAGCTCGCCAACGACGTGACCGAGGGGCTCGAGAAGATGACCGTGCCGCTGCGCGTCGCCGTTATGGGCTGCGTCGTGAACGGACCGGGCGAAGCCCGCGAGGCCGATCTCGGTGTCGCGAGCGGAAACGGCCGCGGCCAGATCTTCGTCAAGGGCGAGGTCATCAAGACCGTGCCCGAGGCCGACATCGTCGCCACGCTGATCGAGGAAGCGAACCGCCTCGCCGCCGAGATGCCGGTGGGCGCCACTGGTTCTCCGGTCGTCGTCACCTCCTAGTGGGCTCGCGCTCGCGCCGGTCGTCACCCGATTCCGGGGACGCCCGTGCGATGCGCGCCCGAAGGACATCCCGGCGAAAAGACCGTCAGGCACGCACCCGCCGCGAGAGCGTCACACGGTTTCTCGGCAGCATCCGCCTCGTCGACGTGCTCGTCTTCGCGCTCACCACCACGGCGTCCGTCTGGGGATGGGTACGGTTCACCCTCGGGGCCGACGGCGACGTCGGCGGGGGACCGGCCGCCGCGGCGATAGCGACAGCGACCGGCAGCCTCGTTCTCGTCTCGCTGAGGTTCGTGCAGCGTCCGCGGCAGGCACGGGACGACGCGGATGACGCGGACGACGGGTTCGACCTCCCGCTGCTCTTCCTTCCCGTCGTGACGACGCCGCTGATTCTGTTGGCGATCACGCCCTCCGACGCGTCGACCGCTGGCTTCCTGCCGTGGCTGCCGGTCGCCGGAGTGATCGGTGTCACGGCACTCCTCGTGTTGATGGGCGTGCTCGTGGGCTTCGTCGCTTTCATCCTGCTCGTCTGGCCGGCGCTACTGCTGCTCGACGCCCTTCGCCCGCCGCGAGAGGGAAAACCGGCCGGGCGCGGACTCTCTCGCCTCTCGCGCCAGCTCTCGCGGGTCGAACTCGCTGGCGCGGCCGTCGTCACGCTGATGATCGTCGCCTTCGGGTTCACCATGTCGCTGGTCAACCCGGGCGGCTCCGGTGCCACCACGCGTGCACGCATTCGCGACACGTTCGCGGTCTGGGTTACCGGCCGCGGCGAACCAGCGCCATCGTGGACGGCGCTGGCCCTCGTCGTGACGATCGCGCTGACGATCTGGCTGACGGGGCGGGCGTCGCGACGCGCCCTGAGCGGCGAGCGCGCAACAACCCCGCCGTCTGCCTAGCCCGCGATCACCGCGGCGGCGCGCTTCAGCGCCAGCCGCGCCTCCGGCGTCCAGGGCGCGCCGACGAAGTCGTGAAACGCGCCGGGATACACGTCGAGCGTGCTCGAGCCGCCCGCGGCCCTGATGCGGGCGTCGAGCAGCACCGCGTCGGCGTAGAGCACGTCGTGGTCGCCCTGGTGCGTGTGCACCGGCGGCAGTGCGGCGAGGTCGCCGAACAACGGGCTCACGAGCGACGACCGCGGGTCGAGGTCGCCGGCCCACCAGCGTCCCGCTGCGGCGAGACCCGCTGGCGCGATCATCCGGTCGAGATGCGCGAGCCCCGCGACATCCGGATTCCCCATCGTCACGTCGACCCACGGCGAGAACAGGACGACACCCGCCGGCGGGCGACGCCCGTCGTCGCGCACCCGCATCGCCTGCCCGAGCGCGAGCCCGCCGCCCGAGGAATCGCCGGCCAGCAGCACCCGCCCGCGGGTCGCGGTCGCCTCGTCGTACAGCTCGTCGAGCAGCGCGTACGCGTCGAGCGGACCGTGCTCGGGGGCGAGCCCGTAGAGCGGCACCGTCACGCTCGCGCCGCTCGCCCGCAACAGCGCGCCGACGATGGACCAGTGCGCGGCCACGGGGGAGAAGACGTAGGCGCCGCCGGGCAGGTAGATCAGGTGGCGTCCGTTGGAGCCCGCACTGGGCGTCAGGTCGAACACGGACTGCCCGCCTATCTCGCGCCGTTGCACGTCGGCGATGCGGCGCAGGCTCGACGGAATCTCGGCCGGCGGTCTCGCCCGCCGCACCTTTGCGAGCGTGCTCTGCTCGGTCGCGGTCGCCGTCGGGGTGAACCGCAGCAGGCCGCGCGTCAGCGCCATCGAGATCGACATGCTGAAAATGTATCGCTGTACGGCCCCGATCCAGAGCAGCAGGATGCAGAGCGCTCGGCTCGCTCAACTAGAATCGCCGGGTGTCTACTCGTCTTTCGCAGCTCTTTGTCCGCACCCTCCGTGAAGACCCCGTCGATGCGGAGGTGGCCAGCCATCGCCTGCTCGTGCGCGCCGGCTACATCCGCCGCCAGGCACCCGGAATCTACGCATGGCTGCCGCTCGGCCTGAAGGTCAAGCGCAAGATCGAGGCGATCGTGCGCGAGGAGATGGAGGCCGCCGGCGCTCAAGAGGTGCACTTCCCCGGGCTGTTGCCCCGCGAGCCCTACGAAGTCACCGGACGCTGGGCCGAGTATGGCGACAACCTGTTCCGCCTGCAAGACCGCAAGGGCGCCGATTACCTGCTCGCCCCCACCCACGAGGAGGTCTTCACCCTCCTGGTTAAAGACCTCTACTCGTCGTACAAAGACCTTCCGCTGTCGATCTACCAGATCCAGGACAAGTACCGCGACGAAGCCCGCTCGCGTGGTGGACTGCTGCGCGGCCGCGAGTTCACCATGAAAGACGCCTACAGCTTCGACTACACCGACGCGGGGCTCGACCTCAGCTACCAGGCCCAGCGCGACGCCTACGAGCGCATCTTCGCGCGCCTCGGACTCGAGTACGTGATCGTTAAAGCCGACGCCGGTGCCATGGGCGGCAGCCGCAGCGAAGAATTCCTGCACCCCACGCCGGTCGGTGAAGACACCTTCGTACGAACGGATGGCGGCTACGCCGCGAACGTGGAGGCCTTCACGACGGTCGTGCCCGACGCCCTCCCCATCGACGGACTGCCCGAAGCACGCGTCTTCGACTCGCCGAACACGCCCACCATCCAGACGCTCGTCGACCTGGCCAACGCCGAGCAGCCGCGCGCCGACCGCCCGTGGACGGCCGCCGACACCCTGAAGAACGTCGTGCTCGCGCTCGTGCAGCTCGACGGAAGCCGCGAGCTCGTCGTCATCGGCCTGCCTGGCGACCGCGAGGTCGACCTCAAGCGCGTCGAGGTAGCCTTCGGCCCCGCCGAGGTCGAGGCCGCCCACGAGGGCGACTTCAAGAAGAACCCCGGCCTGGTCAAGGGCTACATCGGACCGTGGTCACCCACCGGCGCCGTGCTCGGCTCCGAGTCATCCACCAAGATCCGCTACCTCGTCGACCCGCGCGTGGTCGACGGCACCCAGTGGATCACCGGCGCCAACGTCGACGAGCAGCACGTGCTCGGCCTCGTCGCCGGCCGCGACTTCGTCGCCGACGGTGTCATCGAGGCCTCCGACGTGCGCGTCGGCGACCCGGCGCCCGACGGCTCCGGCCCGGTCGAGCTCGCCCGCGGCATGGAGATCGGCCACGTCTTCCAGCTCGGACGCAAGTACGCCGAGGCCCTCGGCCTCAAGGTGCTCGACGAGAACGGCAAGCTCGTCACCGTGACCATGGGCTCGTACGGCGTCGGAATCACCCGCGTCATGGCCGTCATCGCCGAGAGCACCAACGACGGCAAGGGCCTCATCTGGCCCGCCAACGTGAGCCCGTTCGACGTGCACGTCGTCGCAGCCGGCAAGGAGCCGGTCGTCTGGGAGACCGCCGAATCACTCGTCGCCGCCCTCGAGGCGAGCGGCAAAGACGTGCTGTTCGACGACCGCCCCAAGGTCTCGCCCGGCGTGAAGTTCGGCGACGCCGAGCTGCTGGGCGTTCCGCTCATCGTGATCGTGGGTCGCGGAGCGGTCGACGGCAACGTCGAGCTCTGGGACCGCCGAACGAACGAGCGCACTCCGTACACGACCGCCGAGATCGTCGAGGTGCTGTCGAAGTGACCCGGCTCACGGCCGACGAGCTCGCCCGCGCGAAGTCGATCCTGAAGACGATCACCGACTCGTACGAGCACACGGTGGTCGGCCAGGACGGCCTGCGTTCGAGCCTGATGATCGCGCTGATGACGGGCGGGCACATCCTGCTCGAGAGCGTGCCGGGGCTCGCCAAGACCACGGCGGCCAAGGCTCTCGCCGACGCCGTGAGCGCGAGCTTCAAGCGCATCCAGTGCACGCCCGACCTGCTGCCCTCCGACATCATTGGCAGCCAGGTCTTCGACTACGCCACCTCGACGTTCTCGACCCAGCTTGGCCCGGTGCACGCCAACTTCGTGCTGCTCGACGAGATCAACCGGTCGAGCGCGAAGACGCAGTCGGCCATGCTCGAGGCCATGCAGGAGCGCCAGACCACGATCGGCGGCGAGGTCTTCCCGCTGCCGCACCCGTTCCTCGTGCTCGCGACGCAGAACCCGATCGAGCAGGAGGGCACGTACCACCTGCCCGAGGCGCAGCTCGACCGCTTCCTGCTGAAGGAGGTGCTCGACTACCCCGAGTTCGCCGAGGAGATCGAGATCCTGGCTCGCCTCGAGGCGGGCGTCTACGACGACGATGCCGATTCGGATGACGCGGGGCAGGTGCCGCCCGCGACGGTGTCGATCGACGACGTGCTCTTCCTGCAGTCGGTCACCAAGCGCGTGTTCCTCGACGACTCGATCACGAACTACATCGTCTCGGCGGTCTACGTCACGCGTCACGCAGACCAGTACATCGGCGCCGATCTCGCGAACAGCATCGAGTACGGGGCGAGCCCGCGCGCGAGCATCGCGTTCAGCAAGGCCGCCCGCGCCCTCGCCCTGTTGAACGGGCGCGACCACGTGATCCCCGACGACGTGAAGAGCCTGCGTCACGTGGTTCTTCGGCACCGGATCATCCTGAACTTCGAGGCGATCGCCGACAACATCGTTCCCGAGACCATCATCGACGCCGTTTTCGACGCCGTTCAGACTCCCTAGGTCCGTGTGACTTCGCTGCTGCGTCGTGTGAAGACGACTCTCTCGATCCGCGCCCACCGCAGGGTGCGCGGGTTGCTCGAGGGCGAGTACACCTCGATCTTTCACGGTCGCAGCATGGAGTTCGACGACCTGCGCCCCTACGTCGCCGGCGACGAGGTTCGCGACATCGACTGGAAGGCGACCGCGCGGCTGCGCACGCCGATGACCAAGCGGTTCATCGCGTCGCGCAAGCACACCGTGCTCGTGATCGCCGATACCGGGCGCAACATGGCCGCCCTCGCCGAGCACGGCGAGACCAAGCGCGACCTCGCGGTGCTGGCGGCCGGCACCGTCGGCTACCTCGCGATCCGTCACGGCGACCGGGTGGCGATGGTCGCCGGCGACGCCGACCACACGGTCTTCGTCGAGCCCGCGTCGACCGAGGCACACCTCGAGCGGATGCTGCAGCGCATCGACAGCAACACCCGCGTCGATTCGGGCGCGAGCGACCTGACCAGGCAGCTCGAGTACGCCGCGAAGGTGTTCCGCCGCCGGATGATCGTGTTCGTGATCGCCGACGACCGCGAGCTCGGCGCCGACGAGCAGCGGCTCGTACGCCGGCTCTGCGTGCAGCACGAGGTGCTCTGGCTGCGCATCGGCGACGCCGACCTGATGAAGCCCGAGTGGGGGAGCAGCGGAATGCACGACGTGCACGACTCGGCCGCGATCCCCGCGTTTCTGCGTGGCGACACCAAGCTGCGCGCCGAGTTCCAGGCCGCGGTCGCCGAGAGTTCGGCCCGCGCCGAAGACGTCTTCGACAGCTTCGCGGTGAGCAGCCAGCGGGTCAGCCGTGAATCCGAGGTCGTGCCGGGGCTGTTCCGGCTGCTGGAGGTGCACCGTCATGCCCGGCGCTGAGTTCGCCGTTGGCGCTGAGTTCTCCGGTGCTTCCGCGGCTTTCGGTGGCGGCAGCTTCTACCCGCCCGTGCAGTATTCGCCGATCTGGCTCGTGATCGGGGTGGTGCTGATCGCGCTCGTCGTCGGCTGGATCGTCTACGTGCTGCTACTCACCCGCCGTCACCCCGAGCCGTACGAGTTCGTCGGCACGATCCCGCAGCTCACCGAGACGGTGCGCGACGAGTACCTGGGGCGCATCGACGACGTCGGCCGCCGGTACAACGCCGGGGCCGTGAGCTTCAGCGACGCGCACCACGAACTCAGCGCCCTGGTGCGGTCGTTCGCCGCCGACGCGCAGGGTGTGCGCGCCCAGTACATGACCCTCGACGACCTACGGCACACACCGCACCGCGCCCTCGCCGAGACCGTCGAGCGGCTCTACCCGGGCGCATTCAGCGGAACCAGCGGCGGCCGCATCGACGACGCCATCGCCAGGGCCAGCGAGCTGGTGCGCTCATGGACGTGACCCGCCTTCTCCGCTCGCGCCCGCCAGCAAGAACAGGGCTGGTGCGCTCATGGACGTGACCTTGATCGCCTGGTGGGCGCCGCTCGCCTGGCTCGTGGCCCTCGCGGCCGCCGTCGCCGTGGCCGCGGTGCTCGCCCGCCGCAGCCGCGCCCGCACCGCGGCGTCGCTGCCGATCGCACACCGTGACCGCCTCACCGGGCTGCCCGGATACGCCCGTGCCCTGCGCCGCTACCGGCTCCTGCTGGTCGGGCTCATCGCGAGTGTGTTGGTGCTGTTGATCGGGGTCGCAGCGATCACGGCGCGGCCCGCGTCCGTGTCATCCGTGCAACCGAAACTCAGCAATCGCGACATCGTGCTCTGTCTCGACGTCTCGGGATCCATGGTCGACTACGACAAGCAGGTGCTCGACGTCTTCGGCGAACTCGCCGAGCAGTTCACCGGCGAACGCATCTCGCTCGTGGTCTTCAACGCGTCGGCGGTCGCGCGTTTCCCACTGACGAGCGACTACGAGTACATCGCCGAGCAGTTCGCCGCGCTGCGCGAGGACTTCGACTCGGAGAACAGCGACTACTACCGCGGAACCCTGTTCGGCGACGGCTCGTCGCTCGTGGGCGACGGACTCGCCTCGTGTGCCGTGCGTTTCGACAACCCCGACGCCGAGCGCAGCCGTTCGGTGATCCTGGTCACCGACAACCTCATCGCGGGCGAGCCGGTCTTCACCCTGCCTGAGGCGGGCCGGCTCGCGCAGGACCGCGACGTGCTGGTCTACGGCATCAACCCGGGCGACTCGGAGGCGAAGGCCTACCTGAGCGACCTGGCGACCGAGTTCCGGTCGGTGGTCGAGGCGACGGGCGGAGCCTACTTCGCCCTCGACGACCCGCAGGCGATCCCGTCGATCGTCGACGAGATCACCGCGCAGCAGGCCGCCGAGCTCGTGGGGGAGCCGCAGATCGTGCTCACCGACCAGCCGGCCGTGCCCGTGCTCGTCGCGTTCCTCGGCCTCGTCGGCCTCTTCGTGTTCGCCTGGAGGTTGCGACGATGACCTTCGACCCACTCGTGCCGTTCTGGCTTCTCGCCCTGCTCTCGACGTTGCTCGTCGCGTTCGCCGTCTGGCGTCTCGTCGCGTCGCCCGCGTGGCGCACCCGCGGCGCCTGGGCCATGCGCATCGTGGCCGTCGGGCTGCTCGCGCTCGTCGCGGCGCAGCCGATCATCCCGGCCGAGCCCGCCGAGCGCGCGAGCACCGAGGGCGGGCTCGAGGTCTACATCGCCGTCGACACCACGAGCAGCATGGCGGCGGAGGACTGGGCGAACGGCGCCCCGCGTCTCGACGGCGTCAAGGCCGACATCCAGGCGATCGCCCGCGGGCTCGAGGGTGCGAGCTTCTCGCTCGTCACCTTCGACGGCGCCGTGGTGCAGCGGGTGCCCTTGACGACGGATGCCACGGCTCTCGTCTCCGCCGGCGACGTACTCACGCAGGAGGTCACCGCGTACTCGCGCGGCAGCAGCGTCGGGGCGCCCGTCGAGGTGCTCGAGGAGATCCTGGGCGAGGCGGCTGCCGAGAACCCGCGCCAGCAGCGCGTGCTGTTCTACCTCGGCGACGGCGAGCAGACCTCCGGTGCGGCTCCCGTGAGCTTCGCAGCGCTCGCGCCCCTGCTCACCGGGGGAGCGGTGCTCGGCTACGGCACGGCGCAGGGTGGCGTGATGCGCGAGTTCGACGGCGGGTTCGTCGATCCCTCCGGCCCGGCGAACTACATCCAGGACTTCAGCGCCGGTGCCCCTGTCGACGCCGTCTCGCGCATCGACGAGGCCCAGCTGGCGGCGATCGCGGGCGAGCTCGGGGTCGGCTATACCCACCGCACGGCGGCCGAGAGCCTCGATGGGGTGCTCGCCGAGTTCGACGTCGGCGACGCCACGGTCGACGACGGCGCCCGCGGGGTGCGCACCGAGCTGTACTGGATACCGGCGATCCCGCTCGGGCTGATCGCGCTCGTCGAGATCGTGTTGCTCGCCGGCGCGCTGGCCGAATTGAAGCCGCGCTCTCGGCCGAGCCGGGAGGTGGCGCGATGACGAACACCCACCAGCTGCAGGCCCGTGCTCGACGGCGCCGCCGTGTCAAGTACCTGCTCTGGTCGTTGCCCGTCGTGGTGGCGCTCGTCTACGTCGCCGTGCGGCTCATCTCGCTGTCTGTCGTGAACCAGGCCGCGCTCGAGCTGTTCGACTCGGGGGCCTACGCGCAGAGCGAGGAGCGGTCGACGAGCCTGCTCGACCAGGACATCATCGAGCCCTACCTGCCCTTCTTCAACCGGGGCGACGCGAAGGCCGCTCAAGAGCAGTACACCGAGGCGATCGACGACTTCGAACGCGCGCTCGAGCTGGCGCCGGCCGACCGGAAGTGCGACGTGCGGGTCAACCTCGCCCTCAGCTGGGAACGGCTCGGCGACATCTACGCCGCGGCCGGCTATCCCGACGGAGCCAAGCTGCTCTACGAGGCCTCCCTCGCGGTGATCGCCGAGGGGCAGGACTGCGTGCCGCCCGAGCCCTCCGGTCTCGACCTCGCCGAGGCGGGTCCGCGCGTGCAGGCCAAGATCGACCAGACCGAGCAGCAGAGCCAGGCGGCCGATCCGGGCGGCGAGACCGAGTCGGGTGGGCTCGAGGAGCAGCTGGACGAGCTGGGCCAGAAGGGGCAGGCCGGCGAGCAGGACCTGCAGAACGGCGAGTCCCTCGACCGCGGCGAAGAGGGCGCAGAGTCTGGCTATCCGCCCAAACCGTGGTGACCCCGGTAGGCGGGAGGGGCGCGGCTCGGGTAACTTAGTCTTCAGGTATTCGCGACCCAGAGGCCGCGGACCAACAAAAACCTAAATAGTGGAGGCCCTCAGTGGACATCGATCTGAGCGTGCTGCGTCTCATGGAACGAGAGCGCGAGATTCCGTTCGAGGAACTCGTGGGCATCATCGAGCAG
>Ga0247740_1000057_pt1 | contig 51941 bp, 51 predicted proteins | sample UWRJL148409B2_FD_180942 | JGI IMG/M metagenome (GOLD analysis project Ga0247740, IMG submission 180942) | Plant litter microbial communities from Arlington Agricultural Research Station in Wisconsin, United States - UWRJ-L148-409B-2 | ecosystem: Environmental > Terrestrial > Plant litter >...
CGGTGATTCTTAACCTACTATATTAATAATCCAAAAGAATCTTGACTCTTGATTCTTAAATCTAAATAAAAAATGACTGATAAATTTATATTCCGATTCGTAGCCGTTGTTACGGTTTTTGTGATACTGGTAGTGGTTGTTTTAAATCGCCATATAATACCCGGTCCGGCGGTACCTCCGGCGTTTACGCCATACCTGCCAATGCTTAATGCATTTCTTAACGGTACTTGTACAGTGTTGCTGCTGGTATCATTATACTTCATTAAACAGGGTAATATCACTATGCATAAGCGCCTTAATATTTTAACATTTTGCTTGTCGGCAATTTTCCTGGTGTCATATATCCTGTTCCATTACCTTATGCGCCGCGATACTATTTATGGTGACGTAAACGGAGATGGCAAAATACTAGGCGACGAAATTACCCAATATGGTACCTTACGCACTACCTACCTTGCCATTTTAACACCCCATATTATTCTTGCGGCGGGTGTTTTACCATTAATACTTTTAAGCTTCCATCGTGGCCTGCAAATGCAGGTTGATAAACACAAAAAACTGGTGCGCTGGGCGTTCCCTATATGGTTGTTTGTAACCGTAAGCGGCGTGGTGGTGTATTTAATGATAGCACCTTTTTATCATTTTTAAAGAAACAGAACGTGGTATAACATTAAGCCTCCCGTGCCTCGCACAGGAGGCTTTTTCGTATCATCAAATCCTTTTGTCGATATTTATTGCTGTAGCTAATAATTATTTCAATTCTTCTGCAACCAATTGCCGTTTGCCATCATCATACTATTAAATGAGATTATTGAAACCTACTTATACAATTGATGAATTAGTAACCCGCTGTAAAACGGGCGAGCGAAAAGCGCAGGAGGTTTTGTATAAACTGTTGGCTTCAAAAATGTTAGGTGTATGCATGCGGTATGCTGCAGATAAGGCAGAGGCCGAAGATATGTTGCAAAACGGATTTGTGAAAGTTTTTAAAAATTTGAATGAATACCGCGGCGAAGGTGCTTTTGAGGGATGGGTTAGGCGGATAATGGTACACAGCGCAATTGAGTATCACCGCAAATACCACAGATCAATACAATTGATGGATGTAACAGATTCTGGCCATGAGCCTTCGGTAAACGCGGCCGCTATTGCTACATTAAGCGCCAAGGACCTGTTAGGCTTTATACAAACATTGCCGGCTAACTATAAAATGGTGTTTAACTTATATGCTATTGAAGGTTACTCGCATAAAGAAATAGGTGAGATGGTGGGTATAACGGAGGGAGCTTCTAAATCGCAATTATCAAGAGCTCGCACAATATTAAAAGATATGGTAATTAAAATGGAGGATAAAAGATATGGAAATGCAGGATAAGGAGTTTGACGGATTATTTACTTCTAAGTTTGACGGGTTTGAAATTGAGCCATCGCCTATGGTGTGGCAAAATATTGCGGCCGAACTGGACGGCAAAAAGGCTAAACGTGCTATAGTGCCCTATTTAAGCATTGCGGCAAGTGTAATAGTGTTGCTATCGGTATCAATTTGGTTTTTTAACCGCAGTACAGAGAAACCTGATCAGCATTTGGTTAAAATACTTAAGGGTATAAAAACCGGTAAGCAGCAACCTGTCATAAAGGACAATGGATCAATTGAGCCGGTTGAAAAGATAGAAAATGAGGGCGGGTTAAAACTAGCCGCGGTTAAAACTGGTTCTGATAAACGGACGGATCAGACTGTTATAGCCCAGGCCGCAGGACAACCGCAACAGCAGGAAACACCCATTTTGACACCTGAGCCGATAAACCAAAAACCCGAACCGCTTTTAGCTGTTTTGCCGGCAGAAAAGCCAATAACGCTGCAGGCTGCGGTGCCCGGTAACGATGTACCCTTAACTACAGGTTCGCTGGCAGAGCAGTCTGCCGCACCTGATAATAAACCACAGGAGGCTTTAGCCGCAACTGAACCGGGGAAAGTGCAGGTAAAAAAACGGGCTCATGGTTTAGGAGGATTTATAAATACAATTGTTGCCGCTGTTGATAAACGCGAAGATAAATTGATAGAATTTACAGACAACGATGGTGACGACGGATCAAGAGTTACGGCCGTAAACCTGGGCATTTTTAAAATAAAGAAACAATAACATACTAATACACAATATATATTATAATACATGAAACGCTTATTATTTACTGCCATTATAGCTATAGTAGCAAACATTGGCTTTGCACAAAATACAACCACTACTACTACAACCACCACGGTTACCAAGGGCGATACAACCGTGGTTACCACTACCGAAAAGAAGCAACGCATAAAGTTTAGCTTTGGCGACAGGAAAGCCAAGGCTGACAGTGTGCGCAAAGCCAGGGCCGGAAAAGCCGGTTTTAATTTTGGTATCACCTTCGCCAGGTTTGATATTGGTTTGGCAACCTTGGTTGATAACGGCAGCTTTACGCTTTCGCCACAGAATGAGTTTTTAAGGTATCGCTCATGGAAAACCAGCAATGTGGGTTTTGACCTGGTACAATTTGGTTACCGCTTTAATAATCATTTTAAAATGTACGTAGCGGGCGGCATTGATTGGACGCACATTCGCCTTAGGGAGGACATTACCATCCAAAAAGGCGGCTCCTCTTTAACATATATTAATGACGATGTTGAATTTAGTAAAAATCGTTTTTCATCAACGTACCTGCGTATACCGCTGGCGTTTGAGTTTAGAAGCAGCGAAAATTCTAACGGTAAACGCGTAAGGTTTGTAGCCGGGCCAGAGATAGGATTGCTGATGGGCGGAAAGGTAAAACAGATAAGCGAAGAGCGCGGTAAGCAAAAAATAGAAGACGACTACCACTTTACAAAAATGCGCTACGGCGCGGTTGGCCGCCTGGGCTATGGCAGCGCCGGTATATTTGCCAAGTACTACTTTAACGATATGTTTGAGAACAGCCCCGCACAGGCAGGCTTAAAGAATTTCTCTTTCGGCTTTACATTTGGGTTTTAATATAGACCACCCGTCATGCTGAACTTGTTTTAGCATCCCACGCGCAAAGTATGCGATGATGCAAAGTGGGATGCCGAAATAAATTCGGCATGACGTTTTTAGTGGCTATCTTTGCCGTCCATGGCAGATCAATCTCCCTTCCTCGAAGCAATATCCATCAGCAAAATATATCCGGGAAAAACATCGGCAGGGATAAAGGCAACCAGCCTGAGCATTGCCCCTGGCAAAATAACCGCCATAATAGGAGAAAGCGGTAGCGGTAAAAGCACACTGCTTAAAATGCTGTATGGTCTATTATCGCCTGATGAAGGGCAGATACAGTTTAAAGGTGAGCGCGTTTGGGGACCTGAGGAAAAACTAATACCCGGCCATGATGCCATGCGCATGGTAACACAGGACACAGATGGCCTTAACGTTTTTGCCAAGGTTTGGGACAATATTGCTACCCTTTTGCCCAGTACAAATGTAGCCGCCAAAGAAGAAAATACCCGCAAGGTATTGCAACAATTAAATATTGAGCGAATTGCCGATAAACAGGTGTTTTACTTGAGCGGCGGCGAAAAACAACGCGTGGCCATAGCCCGCGCACTGGTTACCAACCCAGAGGTTTTATTGCTTGATGAGCCCTTTAACCAGGTAGATACTTCTTTTAGAGAAGGTTTGCAGCAGGATATAAGGCAGGTGGTAAAAGAAACAGGGCTTACGGTTATCATGGTGTCGCATGACCCTGCCGAAGTGTTGAGCATGGCCGATGAACTTATTGTAATAAAGGAGGGCGAGATATTGGAAACCGGCAGCCCCAAAACCCTGTACCAGCATCCGCAGAACTTATACACCGCGCGCCTGCTTACCAATTGCAATGTACTTACCCGCGAAGAAGCCGCTGCTTGCAACATATTAACCACCAAAAACCACGTGGTTATCTACCCCGAATGGGCACACCCAACGGCCAGCTGGACGCATAAAGACTGGACCATTAAACAGGTGCTTTTTAAAGGCAGCCACGAAGGTTTGTTAGTTGAGAATGATGGCTTAACGCTTCGTTTATTGAATGACCAGCCCGATAAATACCATGAAGGGGATAAGGTGCATGTTAAGGTGAGTAAGTATTTGGAGTTTTAGATAGGATATTTGCAGAAAAGTCAATTATAGGTATATTTGAATATGACGACAATTACCATACAAATTCCCGGGAAAGCAAAAAGTAAAATATCGGCAATTGTAAAAGAGTTGGGTGGCGAAATAATTTCTGTTTCATCGGACAAGCAGTTACCTAAAAAGGCAAGATTGTTGAATGAGATAAAACAAGGGTTAGAGGAGGTGAAAGCTATCCGCGAGGGAAAGGCGCAGTCTTATTCCATGAGCGATCTTTTGAATGGAGAATAGTATCCGCCTTACCGCGTTTTTCTTAAAAAAGGCAAAACGACTTCTAAAGAAATACCACACGCTGCAAAGCAGTTTAAAACAGTTAGAAATTGATCTTAAAGTAAACCCTAAATTGGGAGTTAGCTATGGCGCTAACATTTACAAAGTAAGGCTTGCAGACGAATCCAAGGGTAAAGGAAAGAGTGGTGGCTTTCGCGTAATTACGTACGTTGTTGAGGAAAGCAGCGAAGCAACGGATATTTATTTGATTACTATATTTGATAAATCGGAAGAGGCGTCTATCGATAAAGATGACATCAGGGAAATTATGAAAACTGAGAAATTGATTTGATAAAACACGCTACTTTGCTCTTAGTCTGCATTCAAATGCTTAAAACAATTACCGCCGGTATTATTATGGCGATATCCATCCACCAATAAAAATTGTTGTTCTTCTTTCGAAAAGCCGCATTTAGCGTTATAACTGAAACAAACAGCGCAGATAAAAATAAAAGCGCAATACTTAAGATAGTCAATGCCTCTACACCACTAATGGGTGGCATTTTATCCGGACTCATGTCAGCTTCTTTGCTTACGGTTAACGCCAGTGAGCCTATATGCCAACAAATAAACAGATAAGCTATGTAACATATAATTGAGAAGGGATATCGGATCAAAACTTTTAGAACCTGCATGAGATCAATTGGTAACTTTAATACCAAATAATCAATAAAGTAACCTCTGGAATTTTATCTCAAAACAAATCCCTTCTAACGGCTATTATACTAGTATTAAAGCCGTACCATGAAAAACAAACTTATTATACTACTGCTTGGCGCATTTTTCGCTTTTGCTATTACATCGTGCGATCCGCCCCGCCGGGTATCACCACCCCCTGCGCCGCCGGGTGCACCACAGGGGTGAAGGCACGGGTTTAAAGCTTTTTAAAACAAATGCATACTTATTGGCATTTAAACATAAAAACATCACCGCTATGAAAAAGAAATTAATAAGCATGGTATTGTTAGGCGCAATAGTAGCGTCCATCAGTACAGGGTGCGGCTCGTTACCAAAACGTGGCCAGGCACCACCAAGACCGCCGGGCGCACCGGCACCGCCCAGATAGAAGGCTCCAACCGAAGCCCTTTCAGTTTTAAATTGAAGGGGCTTTTTGTGTTTGAACCATGATTTGTAGGATTTAAGGATGATAGGATTGCTTGCAAGGTTTAAGGTTAATGGCTATAAAATTTGTATTTATAATCCTAAAATCTTCTAATCCTATAAATCTTAGTTCAGACTATTAATCAACGATTTAGCCTGTCAACCAACCGCCTAATCAACCTTAATCACCTATTTGCCAACTTATCAGAAAAAAATTACCCCAACCGCTTGACTATCAAAAAATAAACCTGTACTTTTGCAGTCCCGAAAACCGGGATAAAAACAAATAGACAAAAAAGGAAAGAATGCCTACTATTCAACAATTAGTTAGAAAAGGTAGAGTAGCTCTGGTTGACAAGAGTAAGTCGCCAGCGTTGGACAGCTGTCCACAGCGAAGAGGCGTATGCACACGCGTGTATACCACTACCCCTAAAAAACCAAACTCAGCAATGCGTAAAGTTGCCCGTGTGCGCTTAACCAATGGTAAAGAAGTTAACGCCTACATCCCTGGTGAAGGCCACAACTTGCAGGAACACTCTATCGTTTTGATACGTGGTGGTCGTGTTAAAGATTTACCGGGCGTGCGTTACCACATCATTCGTGGTGCTTTAGATACTTCTGGTGTTGCCGGTCGTAATCAGCGTCGTTCAAAATACGGAACTAAACGCCCTAAACCAGGTCAGGCAGCTGCTCCGGTAAAAGGTCAACCAGCTAAGAAAAAGAAATAATTAAAGGAGGATAGTAGTAATGAGAAAGTCAAAACCAAAAAAAAGAATCCTTCTTCCTGATCCAAAATTCAATGATATTTTGGTAACCAGGTTTGTAAATAACATGATGTACGATGGTAAAAAATCTACCGCGTATTCTATATTTTATAATGCAGTAGAGATTGTTGAAAAGAAAACAAGCGAGAACGGTTTAGAAACCTGGAAAAAAGCTTTAAACAATGTTATGCCTGCAGTTGAAGTAAAAAGCCGCCGTGTTGGTGGTGCTAACTTCCAGGTACCTACAGAGGTTCGTCCGGAGCGTAAAGTGGCTTTGGGTATGAAATGGTTGATCAGCTATGCACGCCGTCGTGGAGAAAAAACCATGATGGAGAAATTAGCAGGCGAGATCATATCAGCAGCTAAAGGTGAAGGTGCAGCAGTGAAAAAGAAAGAAGATACGCACAAAATGGCCGAGGCCAACAAAGCGTTCTCACACTTCCGTTTCTAATGAGTGAATTAGTGATTGAGTAAATGAGTGAATTGTTGATTTGGTAACGTTATACTAATCACTAATTCGCTCATTTGCTCATTCACTCAATAAAAAAAACATGTCAAGAGATCTAAGATATACAAGAAACATAGGTATTGCCGCTCACATTGATGCTGGTAAAACCACCACAACTGAGCGTATTCTTTACTATAGCGGCGTTAGCCACAAAATAGGCGAGGTACACGAAGGTGCGGCTACAATGGACTGGATGGCGCAAGAGCAGGAACGTGGTATTACCATTACATCTGCAGCTACCACAGTTGGTTGGAAATACAGGGGCCAAAACTACCACATCAATATTATTGATACCCCGGGACACGTGGACTTTACCGTAGAGGTGAATCGCTCTTTACGTGTACTGGATGGTTTGGTTTTCCTTTTTTCTGCTGTTGATGGTGTTGAGCCACAATCAGAAACTAACTGGCGCCTTGCTAACAACTACAATGTAGCCCGTATAGGCTTTGTTAACAAAATGGACCGTAGCGGTGCCGACTTTTTAAATGTTGTAAAACAGGTAAAAAGCATGTTAGGCAGCAACGCTGTGCCTTTGCAATTACCAATTGGTGCTGAAGAGAACTTTAAAGGTGTTGTTGATTTGATTAACTGGAAAGGTATTGTTTGGAATGAGCATGATAAAGGTATGACCTTTACTGAAGTGCCAATTCCGGAGGATATGCTTGAAGAAGCTACTGAGTGGAGAGAAAAATTATTGGAATCAGTTGCTGATTACGATGAGAGCCTAATGGAGAAATTCTTTGACGCTCCTGAAACAATCACCGAGCGCGAAGTGCTTGACGCTTTACGTAAAGCTGTTTTAGATGCCAAGATCGTTCCTATGGTTTGCGGTTCATCATTCAAAAACAAGGGTGTACAAACCATGCTTGATTATGTGATGGAATTACTTCCTTCACCTATGGATGTGGAAGGTATTATTGGTACCAACCCTGATACCGGCGAAGAAATTTTACGTAAACCATCAGAAAAAGAACCGTTTGCAGCTTTAGCATTTAAAATTGCAACCGATCCGTTTGTTGGTCGTTTATGCTTTATCCGTGTTTACTCTGGTAACCTTGAGGCAGGATCATATATCCACAACATGCGTTCTGACAGTAAAGAGCGTATCTCTCGTATCTTCCAAATGCATGCTAACAAGCAAAACCCTATACCTAACGTAGGTGCAGGTGATATTGCTGCGGTAGTAGGCTTTAAGGATATTAAAACAGGCGACACCCTTTGTGATGAGAAACACCCGATCATATTGGAGTCAATGAATTTCCCTGACCCGGTTATTGGTTTAGCTATTGAGCCTAAAACTCAGGCTGACGTTGATAAATTAGGTATAGCTTTAGGTAAGTTATCTGAAGAAGACCCTACGTTCCACGTAAAATCTGACGAAGAAACAGGTCAAACCGTAATTAGCGGTATGGGCGAGCTTCACTTAGATATCATCATGGACCGTTTAAAACGCGAGTTTAAAGTTGAGGTTAACCAGGGCGCGCCACAGGTAGCTTTTAAAGAAGCTATTACAGGTAGTGTACAACACCGCGAAACTTACAAGAAACAAACCGGTGGCCGTGGTAAATTTGCTGATATACAAGTTGTATTATCACCAAACGACGAAGGTAAAGAAGGTTTAACATTTGTTAACGAAATTTCAGGTGGTTCAATCCCACGTGAGTTTATCCCATCAGTACAAAAAGGCTTTGAGGCTTCTTTGGCAAATGGTGTGTTAGCAGGTTATCCGCTTACCGGCTTAAAAGTACGTTTAATTGACGGTTCATTCCACGCAGTCGATTCAGACGCGCTATCTTTCGAGTTAGCCGCTAAGATGGCTTACCGCGAAGCATTGCCAAAATGTAAACCGGTATTGCTGGAGCCGATCATGAAAATTGAGATATTAACTCCTGAAGAAAACATGGGTGACGTTATTGGTGATATGAACCGTCGTCGTGGTCAGCTTTTGGGTATGGACTCACGTGCAGGTGCACAGGTAATTAAAGCTACTGTACCATTGTCAGAAATGTTTGGTTACGTAACCCAGTTACGTACTATTACATCTGGCCGTGCTACTTCAACCATGGAGTTTGATCACTATGCTGAAGCGCCACGTAACGTACAGGACGAAATAGTTGCCAAAGCAAGAGGCAAAAAAGCCGCAGGCAACAACTAAGAATTAATGATTAGTTGATTGGTGATTAGAGATTAGTTGCCAATCAACTTTATAAAAATAAATAACCAATTGCGCTAACAAATAGCTCTTAGCGTAGTTATAAAATCAACAAAATGAGCCAAAGAATCAGAATCAAATTAAAATCTTACGATTACAATCTGGTTGACAAATCAGCCGAGAAGATCGTAAAAACAGTAAAACCTACGGGTGCTGTAGTTAGCGGACCACTTCCGTTACCAACTGAAAAGAAGATATTTACAGTATTGCGTTCACCGCACGTAAACAAAAAAGCGCGCGAGCAGTTCCAATTATGTTCTTACAAACGTTTGTTAGACATCTACAGCTCAAACTCAAAAACTGTTGACGCTTTAATGAAGCTTGAATTGCCAAGCGGTGTTGAAGTGGAGATCAAGGTTTAACTGTACCGGAAGATCCGATAATATTAAAGAAAGCCATTCCTGCAAAAGGGATGGCTTTTTTGGTGAAGTATATGTTATTATTTGTAGGGCTGATTGATGGCATGACGTAAACGACCGGGCAAATAACTAAAAGTTAAGATTTTAAATTTACCCATTATTGGGTATTGTGTAGTGGTATGTACAGGGGTATCTTCGCTTCAAAATGTGTATATGAAATACCTCTACAGTTTAATAACAATTGTTTTATTTTTATCAGTAATAACCGCCTGTAAAAAAGGCGGGGCAGACGAACCGACACCGGATACCGGCATAGTTACGCCTGATCCCAACAGAGAAATATCACCTACTGATGCTAACGCCCTTGCACAGGTTTTTACCCTTAATGGTGCTACTGTAATTACCGGCGCAATTCCTACGTCGTCTCCGGCTGCCGAAGCTCCGGCGGTATTAAATCTTGATAAAGACGTAGCATATAGCGCAGGGAGCAAGCTGGTTATGCTTACCGATGTAAGAGCGCTCAATAATATCAAGGGCGTATATGTGCAGGTAAAAGGGTCAAACCAATACTGGGATTTACCTCTTAATGCCAGTATAAAAAACGCCACCGTATATATTCCCTTAAACCTGCCAAAAAACATTGGTGAAGGTACTTTTATCCTGATACTAAAATTTTACGATATAAACGGAAAGGTGAGTTCAACAACTGAGATTAAGGTAACTGTTACTAAGCCGGTTAGTTGCGGAGTTACTAAAGTATCGGGCGGGCAGGGGCTTACCAGTAACTTATTTAAAGTGCCCGAAACCGGCGGCCAGATAAAAGTTGCTTACCAGACTTTTAATGTTAAAGACAAAATAGATATTTTTCAGAACGGTACCTGGATAGGTGGCACAGGCCCATCTATTGAGCGTAGCAAATTACGCAAGGCCCTTGACTGCTCTGTGGCTACCGAAGCACTGGGCTATGTCGGTAAAAAATCAGAGTTTTTGTTTACCTACAACCCTACCTTAGGAACAGAAATTGAAGTTGTGGTATCGGGCTGCGAAGATGGTGGTACTAAATGGGAGTATACCTTCTCCTGCCCCGGCGACAACAAGCTAAGCATTCCGGAGTTAACCACCACCGCAATTTCTGGTATTGAAAGCAACAAAGCCGCCAGCGGCGGTACGGTAACCAAAGATAACGGGTACGACGTTACACAGCGGGGAGTTGTTTGGGGTACAAGCCCTGCACCAACCATTGCGCTTACTACAAAAACCACCAACGGAACAAGTACCGGCACCTTTACCAGCAGCTTAGCAAATTTGTTGCCTAACACCAAGTATTACGTACGTGCTTACGCCACCAACATTGTAGGCACCGGATACGGTAACGAGATCAGCTTTACTACGCAGACGCTTGCCGTACCTACAGTTACAACAACAGCCATAAGCAACATTACCGGCAACAGCGCGCAAAGTGGGGGCAATGTAACCAGCGGAAACAATAGTACAGTCACTGCCCGCGGTGTGGTTTGGAGTACAAGCCCTTCGCCAACGGTTGCGCTTGGTACCAAAACCACTAACGGAACAGGTACTGGCACCTTTACCAGCGGTATCAGTGGTTTATTGTCAAACACTAAATATTATGTGCGCGCTTATGCTACCAACGGCGTGGGCACAGCATACGGCTCAGAAGTAAGTTTCACCACATCAGTTGTAATTAACCTTAGCCTTGACGGCGTATGGGCGAACGATGGCGGAACTAAAGTTTCTATAAGCGGCAATACCGGCATATTTACAGCCTTTAGTCCATCGTGGCAGCAAGCTGCGGCCAAAGGGTTCGTATCCATCGGCGGCATTAAATTCAAAAACATTGTAAAGAAATCTACATACGTTTGGGAATGCGTGGAGCAAAACATCGAATCGCAACTGGGTGTGCCTATAAAAGCCATTTGGTCTGAAGTGGGTACCATGACCATGAGCAGCAACGGCAAAACCATAACAGTGGTAACACTTAATAAATTAAGCACCGGTAATAAAACGAGTACGGTAGAGTGGGTAAGGCAGTAGTAGTTTGATAGGTTAATTGATGAGCCGCCTCGTTTACGAGGCGGTTTTTTTATTTCCAGTTTTTTGGCTTTCCATTAAATTATTAATCTCCTAAAAAATTAGTTGCAAATAATTGCTTTTGTAATTACATTTATAAAACCCTTTAAATAGCCTTAATAGATAGCCCAATAACCGCGCAGTCACAATATAATTGAGCTTAATACGGGCAATCCTAAAGTTTTTTGCAATGTTTAACATACAGATATCTTCTCGCTCAGTTGCCGGCCTATATGTAGGGTTATTCATAGTCTTTACATTTCTGTTTCATACCGGTAGTGCGCAATCAGTGCCGGGGAGGCAGATGAGCAATAGCATATCAGCGCTATCAAGCTTGCGCGAGCTTAAACCCATAGAAAAACTCTACGTTCAAACCGATAAGCCCTACTATTCTCAGGGAGATACCCTACGTTTTAAAGCCTATTTGTTAGATGCCGATTACCTGACACCCGCTCTGCACAGCGGACTGTTGTATATAGAGTTGGATAATGTGGCTGGAAAAACTGCAAAACGCGTCATGGTACCGGTGCAGAACGGATTGGCCTGGGGAGATATAGTGCTTGACACTGTGGAAACACCGCATGGCAACTACACGCTACGAGCATATACCAACTGGATGCGCAACTTTGGCGATGATTATATTTTTAAGAAAAACATCAGTATATCAACTGTAAATTCCCCGGTACTCATCAGTTCCGCTTTTAAACAAACAGGCAATAATATAGAAGGCGAACTGCTGTTCAGCGGCCTGGACGGCAGAACACAGGCGTTTAGAGATGTGAGCTTAAACGTAATGAACGGCAGAAAAAACCTTTCAAAAAGCAAACTAACTACCGGTGCAGACGGGAGGATCAAATTCAACTTTAATATCCCGGACGATGCTGTAAAGCCATCAATAAGCTTAAAGGCGCAATTGGCGGGGAGCGCGGAACTTACCGTACCCGTAAAAGTTAACCGGCCCGAAGAAACCGATGTGCAGTTTTTACCCGAAGGCGGTAACATGGTAGCGGGTATTACAAGCAGAATAGGAGTTAAAGCACTGTCGGCAGATGGAGCCGGTGTAAACTTTAGCGGCAGCCTGTTTAATAAAGCGGGTGAAGTGGTTGCAAACTTCAGCACACCCCACGCAGGTATGGGCAGCTTTACATTAACACCAAAAGCAGGCGAAGCTTATACTGCCCGGGTGAACGGTATAAGCAAGGTATTCTTGTTGCCAATTGTTAAATTAACAGGAACCACAATATCTGTAAAGAGCATCAATGCCGACTCGCTGCAGATAACAATAGGTGCTAACCCGGCAACAAACGGCACCTATTACTTGTTGGGCCAATCGCGCGGGATAGTTTGTTATGCCCAAAGTGTTGTATTTTCTGCCGGTGTTAATGAAGTTGTAAAAACCATAGCTAAAAGCCAGTTCCCTACGGGCATTGCGCGGTTTAGTTTGCTTAACAACAGCTATCAGCCACTTAACGAGCGCATAGTGTTCATTAACCAGCATGATGAACTCCGCGTTAACGTTTCAACAGATAAAGCCGGCTACACGTTGCGTGATAGCATTGCCCTGAATGTAATGGTAACAGATAAGCAGGGAAACCCTGTGCAGGGCAATTTCTCGGTAGCCGTTACCGATAATAGCCAGGTTAAAACGGATAGCCTGGGCAGCAATATCCTCAGCAGCCTGCATTTAACATCAGACCTAAAAGGAGAAATTGAGCAACCCGGCTATTACTTCAGCGGAAATAAAGAATTGGAGCTTGACAACCTGATGCTTACCCAGGGATGGGTAGGTTATGAATGGGATGAAGTGTTTCATCCAAAACTGCCGGTAGCATACAAGCCCGAGCCAGAATTTATTATAGCGGGAAAAGTTACCAATGCGTTTGGCGCGCCCATAGGCAGATCAAATATAGTGCTGTTTGCCAATAACCCCTTAACGGTTACAGACACGATTAGCGACAGCGAAGGCCGCTTTGTTTTTAAAAGCCTGTTTCCGGTAGATACCGCTATTTTTAAATTACAGGCCCGCAATAAAAACGGAAAGGAGAACAATGTTAAGATAGAAATGGAAGAGGTAAAGTGGCCTGTTTTCAACGCATTGCCGTTAACGGTGCCCTGGTACCTTAATACAGACAGCATACTGTTAAACAATACAAAGTTAAAAACAGAGCAGGCAAGAGCGCTCTCGCTTTACAAAGGCGAGGGCCGCGTACTTAACGAGGTTAACATTGTTTCAAAAAAGATAATAAAGGGATCAAAAAACCTGAACGGCCCCGGCGGGGCAGATTTAATAATTGATGAGGAAGAACTGGTAAAGGCTAATAAAATAACCCTGGGCGAATTACTGCGACAAAAGATAATAGGCCTAACAGAGCGTGGATACTGGAGACCCCCCGGATCGCGAGCTATTCCGATGACATGGCTTGTAAATTTTAAAAGGCTGCATTTTGTGTTTGACGGCATTGACCTGGATTATTTTAACCCACGGCAAAATATAGAAGAACGCTATTTTACCATTAAAAGCTACCTGGATTACTTTACTGCCGAGGATATAACAGGTATTGAACTGATGTTTCATGACAGGTACACCGCCAATTACGGCATTAGATTTTTTCCAAGCCCTTCTGCCAGCCCCGCAGATGCCTGGTTAGAAATTACCACGCGCTCAAAACATGGGCCGTTTATGCAGGTTATGCCGGGTACTTATTTATACAAAACTTTGCCTTTTACACTTGCCCGGCAGTTTTACCGCCCGCGTTATACGGCAAATAACCGCGATAAGGGCATAGGTACAGATCTGCGCTCAACCTTGCATTGGGAACCCAACGTAGTAACCGATGCCCGGGGTAAAGCAACCGTATCTTTTTTTAGTGCGGATAGATCAGCACGCTATACGGTAATTGTTGAGGGGGCGGACCTGGGCGGGCAGTTGGGTTATGGAACAGAGCATATAAAAATACGATGAAGTATCAATAGCATATGAATAGTCTCAGGTATAGGTTAATCGGTTATTTAAATACACAATTGCATTTATTGATAACAATAACCATTCTATTTTTGGTTTTTACAGCGCGGGCCCAATCAGTTGCAGACAAGCATTTATCCGGCAGCGTATCTGCGTTGTCTGCCTTCCGCGAACTTAAACCTGTAGAGAAACTTTACCTGCAAACCGACAAGCCTTATTACGCCCAGGGCGACACCATGCGCTTTAAGGCCTATTTATTAGATGCTGATTACCTTAGGCCGTCGGGTCGCAGCGGGTTACTATATGTAGATCTGGACGACGCAGATGGCAAGCCCGCAAAACGCATAATGGTGCCTGTAGAGAATGGACTAACATGGGGAGATATAGTGCTTGACAGTGTGGAAACCCCTCAGGGCAACTACATACTTAGGGCCTACACCAATTGGATGCGCAACTTTGGCGATGACTACATATTCAAGAAAAACATCAGCATATCGGCGGCTAATAATCCCCTCCTTATCAATGCAGCCTTTAAGCAGGCTGGTGATAAAATGGAAGGCGAATTGATGTTCAGTAATCTGGATGGCAGGTTACAGGGATTTAAGGATGTACAGCTGAAAGTGATGAACGGCCAGAAAAACCTGTCGAAAAACAAGCTGACCACCGGCAATGATGGCAGAATTCAATTCAATTTTACCATACCCAAAGACGTTAACAACCCCTCAATAAGTTTAAAAGCGCAATTGGCCGGAAGCCCTGAGCTTACCATACCTGTAAAAGTTAACCGGCCCGACGATACCGATGTGCAGTTTTTACCCGAGGGCGGTAACATGGTAGCGGGTATTGCAAGCCGAATAGGCGTTAAAGCATTGTCGGCAGATGGCAAAGGAACAAATATCACAGGCAGGCTATTTAATAATAAAGGAGAGGTGGTATCACAGTTTAATACCACCCATGCGGGTATGGGAAGCTTTATAATTACACCCAAAGCCGGCGAAGTTTATACTGCCAGGATAAACGGTATAAGCAAGTCGTTCCCCCTGCCGCCTGTTAAATTAACAGGTACTACAATAGCTGTAAAGAGCATCAATGCCGACTCATTACAAATAACACTAAGCGCGGATGGCAGAACCAGCGGAACCTTTTATCTTTTGGGCCAATCGCGTGGGATAGTTTGCTATGCGCAAAGCATTAATTTCTCTGCAGATGTTAGCAAGGTAGTCAAAACCATAGCTAAAATCCTGTTCCCCACAGGCGTAGCCCGGTTTAGCTTGCTCAACAACAGCTATCAGCCTTTAAATGAGCGCATAGTATTTGTTAACCATCATGACGAACTCCGTATTAATTTAGCAACAGATAAGCCCGGTTATACACAGCGAGACAGCGTGGCCCTTAATTTTTCAGTAACCGATAAGGAAGGCAAACCTGTGCAGGGCAATTTCTCGGTAGCAGTTACCGATAATAGCCAGGTGAAGTTAGATAGCCTGGGCAACAATATCCTTAACAATCTGCTTTTAACATCAGACCTAAAAGGAGAAATTGAGCAACCCGGCTATTACTTAGGCGAAAATAAAGAGTTGGAGCTTGATAACCTGATGCTTACCCAAGGATGGGTGGGTTACGGGTGGAATGAGGTGTTTCATCCCCAATTGCCCTTTGCTTATAAACCTCAGCCGGAGTTTACTATATCCGGAAAAGTTACCAATGCTTTGGGTAAGCCAATAAACAGATCAAACATAGTATTGCTTTCCAACAATCCGCTAATAGTTAAAGATACCCTGAGCGATACCGACGGACGTTTTATATTTAAGGGATTATTGCCTGTAGATACCGCAATATTTAAACTACAGGCACGCAATAAAAACGGCAAGGAGAACAATGTGAAGATAGATATGGATGAATTAAAATTACCTGTTTTTAATCCATCGCCATTAACCATACCCTGGTACCTGAATACAGACAGTGCACTGCTGACCAATTCAAAACTAAAAACAGAGCAGGCAAAAGCGCTCTCGCTTTACAAAGGCGAGGGCAACATGCTAAAGGAGGTTAACATCATTTCAAAAAAAGTGATCAAAGGATCAAAAAACCTTAACGGTCCGGGCGAAGCCGACCTGATAATTGATGAGCAGGAGCTGGCAAAAGCTAAAAAAATGACCTTGAACGACCTGCTGCACCAGAAAATAATCGGAATAACAGAACGGGGAAGATGGGTGCCCGTAGCCAATGGGGGGTCTATTCCGATGACATGGGTGCTCAATTATAAAAAACTACATTTCGTATTCGACGGAATGGATCTGGAATACTTTTATCGTAAACAAAACATTGAGCAGCGATATCAACTGATTAAAAGTTATTTAGATTACTACACTGCCGAAGATATTACAGGAATTGAATTAATGTGGAGCGATAAGTACGACACAAGATATGGGATGAGCTATTTACCAACGCCGAAGTTTGGAGGGATTCCGGAGTACCATACTGATGCCTGGTTAGAAATAACTACCCGCTCAAAGCACGGGCCTTTTATGCAGGTTGTGCCGGGTACTTATTTATACAAAACTTTGCCCTTTACATTGGCCAGGCAGTTTTACCGCCCGCGTTATACCGCAAATAACCGCCATAATGGTATAGGTACCGATCTGCGCACAACCCTTCATTGGGAGCCCAACCTAATAACAGACGCAGCCGGTAAAGCAACGGTGTCTTTTTTTACCGCGGATAGATCAGCAGATTACACTATAGTAATTGAGGGCGCCGATATGGATGGGCAATTGGGGTACGGAATTGATAGGATAAAGATAAATCGTTAGCGCTTATTCCTTGTTTATAGCAATGAGATGGGCTAACTCGGGTTAAAAATGAAGCATTCGTGTAGGGAAATTCTTATATTGGAATACGAGCACCTATATAATAACACCTACAGAAGACCAGGAAAAAGTTTTTGCTGCTTTTTTAGACGAACAGCATATATACCTTTATAAAAGATGGCGATGATGCAGAATTGCCAAAACACGTATTAGAGGGAATTGAACGGGGACTTGAAGACATAAAAGCCGGGCGAACTAAAACATTTGAAGAAATTAAAAGGAAGTATCCGGTTGAATAATGCCATTTAAAATAATTTTTACTTACGAGGCAGATGATACGTTCGATGCTATTGGAAATCGAATACAGGAAAGGTAGGGAGAAGGAGAGCGTAATAAATTTAGGAGGCGAGTTTACGAAATATTAGAGACCATTGCTGATTCTCCTTTCATTTTTAAAACAGTCGGTCGGGACGAAAATTTACGAAAAGTATTTATACACAAAAATTGCTCCATGCTTTACCGCGTTAGTGAAGCCAAATTAGAAGTAATTTTCTTTTGAGATAACAGGCAAGACCCGATATTTATATAGGATAGCAAATTTTAATATCAGGTTCAATCAATACACCCCGTCCGGTGCCTGATAATCCATAACAAAGTCGGCTATTTCTTTTTGCTCTTCTGGCTGTAAAGCAGACTGTTTGTAATTCCACAATGTTTTCTTTTTATCCAGCAGTAACTCACCCAAATAGTCGGTGCTGGTTTTATCACGCGGCTCAAGTGGTTCTATATCATCAAACGAAGATGCCGCATAGATATGATAGGTTCCGGTATCCCAGGTGCCGTCATCACTTATTATTTTCACGTCGCGTTCTTGCGGGGTATCAGCGTTTATTTTTAGAATAACCATGTTTTACCTTTTATATCATATAAGACAGTTTTAATGCCAACATGTTTTGATTATTAAGTTTATGCTTGCATAAAAACACTTTGTTTAAAGGCCAGCAATTTTATTCCTAAAATAACCTTTGGCAGTATGCGTTATTTTTTGATCACCATTTTGCTCTTCTGTTTTAAATTTTACTTTGCCAAATAAACTATCCCCTAAAACGTAACTTGCTTTGTTTAATATTACGTTATTCGGAAAAGATTATTTAACCCTCCCCGCAGCAACAAAACCACCGCATGCAACTGCCACAGACAGTAAAAACGTTGTCCACTCGGCACCGTCTTTAATATTTGCTGCCAAAGTGGGTACGCTATATAACAACGCGAAAACCAACAACATTACACCTAATGCGAAAGCCGCTATCCGGGCATATCGATTAGCGATGATACAAACCGCTAAGGCTACCATTGCTGCGCCAACAATAAAATCTAAAACGGAGGTAGCAGGTAAATAAGAGGCAATTTTTGGCGTGATCAAAGCAGGATGCATAAAATGCGCAGCACCTAATAATATAATTGGCAGGGCATATAAATACCCTCCGGCCTTGTTTAATGTTTTTATTGAAGTTAGCATCATAGCCGTGCCTAAAATGGCAATATCCTGCATGGCGCGTATCCAGTTGTTAATCTCGTGCGGGGCCGAAATTAATTTTGGTATGTGTATCATCACAATAAAACCGGCCATCATTAAGCTTAGCAGCAATGCTGCAAGCGTATTGCTCCGTCGCAACAAAAAACTGATACCTGCCAGTATCATGGCTGCACCGGTTAACCCCGCCCAAAGCAACGGCACGGGCATATAAGCGGGTACAAGTGTTGCAACAAAGTGCAGGTATATTAAATGCTGCAGGCCCGTGCCTATAAAGGCTATGCCTAACAATACTGATCCAAAGTAAATATATTTGTGGGCAGCTACCCGCTGGCTTATGCTCATAAGTGATAGTTTAGTAAATAATTAGTTTAACAAATTTAACTTATTGATTTACAAATGCAAACAAACAAATCAAACACTCTGTAACGACAGGGGGATTTCTGAGTGCCTTCATTGTTAATGCTTTTTTGTTTGATAAAACCCGGCCTACTTTTGTAGCAGGTTTTTATCAGGTGTAGCCTCCCTGCTACGCTACACCTACTATTTGTTATTGCCCAATATTTACCCAAATACATAGTTAGCCACCTCGTTATAAATTTGTATTTTCGGCGTTCAAAGATTTCGCCTGCAATATGCTGTCCATCCTAAAAAAAGAGATCACCCAATACCTAAGCTCGCTGGTGGCTTATTTTGCCATTGGTATATTTTTGGTAGTGCTTGGCCTGTTTTTATGGGTATTCCCAGACTCAAGTATTTTAGATTACGGCTACGCCGGATTAGATAGCCTGTTTAATACCGCGCCATTCCTGTTTATGTTACTGGTGCCTGCCATTACCATGCGCGCCATTGCCGAGGAGCGCCGCGAAGGTACCTTTGAGTTGCTGGCTACACGCCCGTTAACGCATTTGCAAATAATAGCAGGCAAATACCTGGCAGCAGTAATAATTGTTTTGTTTGCCTTGTTGCCTACGCTGGTTTATTATTATTCTGTATATACATTAGGGGCCACGCAGGGCAATATTGATACAGGGGCGGCAATAGGCTCCTACATAGGTTTGTTTTTATTAGGAAGCGCGTTTGCGGCCATAGGCTTGTTTGCATCAGCAGTTACCGGCAACCAGATCATCGCTTTCATCATTGCCGTGTTTACCTGCTTCTTTTTTTACAGCGGCTTTGATTCGTTGAGCAGTTTGCTATCGCTGCAAAGTTTCGGTGTACAGCGATTAGGTATAACACAACATTATACCGCTATAAGTCGGGGTGTGTTAGATACTCGCGACCTGGTATATTTTATTGTATTGACAGGTATATTTTTAAGCCTTACGCTATTTGTGCTGCTGCGCCAAAGGCAAAAAAGCCTGCGCGAAGAGCCGGTGTTGCAAATACTGATAGCATTGGTGATACTGGTGGTTATATCAGCATTTACCTTTACCCGTTTTGATTTTACCAAAGAGAAACGCTATACAATTTCAAATGTTAGTCGCGATATTTTGGCCCATTTACCTGCCGATGTAAAGGTTACCGTTTATCTGCAAGGCAACTTGACCGGCGGCATGAAACGGTTACAGAATGAAACGCGTGATATGCTGTCAGATCTTGAAGCTTACAGCGGCGGCAGGCTGCAATTTGAATTTTTGGACCCGCTTGCCGGGCAATCTGCAGAACAGCAAGAGCAAACCATATCAAAGCTACAAGCCTGGGGACTTGAGCCTACTAACCTGGGCGTAGCTACAGAGAACGGCATGAATCAACAGATCATCGTTCCCGCTGCAATGTTAACAAGCAATGGCAAGAACGTACCGGTTAAGTTATTATACCAGCAACGCGAAATGGGCCTGGCGGCCGATGAAGTGATCAATAACTCTATTCAAAATCTGGAATACGCGTTCGTATCAGGAATAAAAAAGGTAAGCAGCGGCGGGCAATCTGCCATCGGTTTTACCACGGGGCACGATGAACTGCATGACGCACAACTAAATGATGCCATGGCCAGCCTGTCCGACGGATTTTTAGTTGGGCGCGTAGATCTAAAAACAATCCCTTTTGATAGCCTGCTCAATATTAAAATGCTGGTAATAGCTAAGCCGGTTAAGCCTTTTACCGAGGCTGAAAAGTTTAAGTTGGATCAATACATCATGCGCGGCGGCCGCGTGCTGTGGGCCATAGACCAGGTAAGTGCCGAGTTGGACAGCATTAGGGGCAAAGCTCGTGAGCAAATGGCCTTCCCGAGGCAATTAAATCTAGACGACCAGCTGTTTGTTTACGGCGCGCGCATTAACTATGATCTGATTGCTGATATAAGCTGTGCTCAAATACCTATGAGCACCGGAAACGTTGGCGGGCAGGCGCAGATCCAGATGGTACCATGGTTGTTTTATCCTATATTCATCCCGTGGTCCAAACATCCTATTGTGAAAAACCTGGACGGCATTTACAGCGAATTTCCGTCAACTATTGATGTGCTTGAAACAAAGAACACCCGCAAAACGGTATTGCTAACCTCGTCAATCTATAACAAAAAACTAAAAACACCGCATTTGCTATCATTGCAAGCCATAGAGCAGGAGCCCGACCCTAAAGCTTTCCAGAGTGAGCCAAAAATAACAGCTGTTTTGCTGGAGGGAAAATTTGCATCAAACTTTAAAAACCGGCCGCAGCCTGAGGGTGTTGGCGCTGCCATAACTACAACTGCCGAGAGTGCGCCCACCAAAATGGTTGTAGTAAGCGATGGAGATATATTTAAAAACCAGGTGAGCGCCGATGGATCGCCATTCCCCTTAGGGTATGACCGTTATACCCGCCAAACCTATGGTAACAAAAATCTTTTATTAAACATTGCAGATTACTTAACTGATGATTCGGGCCTTATTGAATTGCGTAATAAAGAGGTGCAATTGCGCTTGCTGAACAGGGCACGTATTAAAACCGAAAAAATGTATTGGCAGCTTGTAAATACTACCGTACCCTTGCTTTTAGTGTTAATATTTGCTATTTTTCAACATTATAAACGCAGGCGTAAGTATGCTCGCTAAATTTTATACTTTTGATAATTAATTATTAATTACATATATGAGATTTATAGTTTCCACATCAACTTTGCTTAAGCAATTACAGGCAGTAAGTGGGGCATTAAGCAGCAGTACGGTTTTACCTATACTTGAAAACTTTTTGTTCGAGATTAAAGAAGGAAACTTAACTATTTCGGCTACTGACCTGCAAACCAGCATGACCACCGCTTTAACTGTAGAGGCCAAAGAGAATGGCCGCATAGCCATCCCGTCGCGCATATTGCTGGATACTTTAAAATCATTACCCGAGCAACCAATTGCTTTTTCTGTTGATGACGCTACCTTTGCTATAGAAATTAACGCCGGCGACGGTAAATATAAACTGAGTGGCGAAAACGGTGAGGATTTCCCGAAAATACCTGTTGTAGAGAATGCTTCATCGGTTAATCTGCCCGCTTCTGTTTTGGCAGAAGCTATAAACAAAACTATTTTCGCGGTAAGTAATGACGAACTGCGCCCGGCCATGACGGGAGTATACTGCCAGCTTTCGCCGCAATATTTAACTTTCGTTGCCACTGATGCCCACAAACTGGTGCGCTACCGCCGGTTGGATGCAAAAGCAGAAAACGTTACGTCATTTATACTGCCCAAAAAAGCGTTGGCTTTATTAAAATCGGCACTACCTTCGGACGATGTTAACGTATCGGTAGAGTATAACAGCACAAGCGCTTTCTTTAAATTTAACAACATTAACCTGGTATGCCGTTTAATAGACGAGCGTTACCCGGATTACGAAGCCGTTATACCGCAAAACAATCCTAACAAGCTGAGCATTGATAGGCTGGCGTTTTTGGGGTCATTAAGCCGTGTTGCCATATACGCTAATAAAACAACGCATCAGGTGCGTTTAAAGATCACCGGCAGCGAGTTGCACATCTCATCAGAAGATATTGACTTTGCCAACGAGGCGCATGAGCGTTTAGGCTGCCAGTACGAAGGAACCGATATGGAAATTGGTTTTAATGCCAGATTTTTGATAGAAATGTTGAAAAATTTAAGTGGAGAAGAAGTATCTTTGGAAATGTCTTCGCCAAATAGGGCAGGTTTATTACTGCCGCAGGGAGGGGATGAGAACGAAGATGTGCTGATGCTGGTTATGCCGGTGATGCTTAATAGTTATGCTTAAGTTATTAACTTAAATTATAGATCCAAATCTGAGTCCGGTATAAAAGCCGGACTTTTTTGTTGAACCCAGATAACAAAAGCTACAATTGTAAGTTAAATAGCAATTGGCTGCCCATGACGAATAGAACCGGCATATTAATATTGATTACGCTGTTGGCGTGTACAGTTTTCTCCTGCAAAAAAATGGATGGCGATTTGCCGCCCGATAAGGGTGAACCCGCGTTAATGAACGTTATTAATGCCACTGCCGACACGCTTAACATTTTTCAGAACGGAACCCGCTTTAATTATACCTCCAGCTTTTATCCCGGGGGCTCATTAGGGTATTTGGAAGTACTGGCCGGTACGCATCAGTATCAGCTAAAAAAAGCGGGTACACCCAATGTTTTGTTAGGTTTGCCAATGGAACTGGATACCGGGCGCGCGTATTCATTTTTTATAGCAGGCAACTCGCCTCATAGGGTGTTTTTAACTAATGATATTTTTTTGGCAAGTAACGATGTTGAAATAAGGTTTGTTAATGCATCGCCGGGTTTAAGTTTTAACATTAAAATTGCCACTAACTTTAACTATACTAACCGTACCTTTAAATCGGTTACAGATTTTGTTAAGATGACCGAAGGTAAAAACCACTACGAATTATATCAGGCCGGCAACCCTGTGCCTGTAGCAGCAGGCGACCTGACTTTAACCGCGGGCCACGTTTATACACTATTAACAAAAGGCATAGCCAACGGAACGGGCAACAGCGCGCCGGGACTTATATTGATAGTAAACAGGTAGCATGAAAAGCGCATTACTACATATTAAACTAACCGGAATAACGTGCTTGTTTGCATGCTTTGCATTGTTGCTGTTGGTTACGGGCATTTTTTCGTGCGGCAAGGCTGATAATGTTATCCCGGTGGGTGCTAATATCCAGTTTCAGGTGGTTAACCTTAGCCCGGATTTGCGCCCTATAAACCTTTATGTGGGTTTTATTAGACGAAATATACCCTACAGCTATCCTACTCCATCAGGTTATTTTTCTATGGCATCTGTTGATACACCACTGCAAATACGGTCGGCATTAACCAACGTATCCACAGCCAATTTAATATCCTTAGATACCGTATTAAGGTCTAATATAAAATACACCCTGTTTGTTACCGGCCTGCGGGCCGATAGCACAGTTAGCGGGATCTTTACAATTGATACCGCATCGGCAAGTACACCGGGGCGCGGAAAAGTACGATTTATTAATGCCTCGCCGCGCTCAACAGGATTAGACGTTGCAGCTAACGGAACCAAGGCGTTTACCAACCGTACCTATAAAAGCGTATCAAAGTTTATTGAAATGGCACCGGGCAATTATGATTTTAAAATAACACCGTCGGGAGCACCTTCAAACATATTGTTTACGCTTAACCGGGTTGCCGTGCAAGATGGTAAAGTATATACCATATATTCTTACGGAATAGCAGGCCGTGTTGATTCGGCGGCATTTGGTGCGGGAGTAATAGCCAACAAATAAGGCTTTACCGCATAATATTTATATTTTTGCCCAAAACATAAAAAGCCTTGGAACTAATAAAACACCTTATCGATTTTATACTTCATATAGATACCCACCTGTCTGCCATAATAAGCCAGTATCAGGGTTGGACGTATCTGATACTGTTTGTAATAATATTTGCAGAAACAGGCTTTGTTGTAACGCCCTTTTTGCCCGGCGATTCGCTGCTGTTTGCGGCAGGCGCGTTAATAGCAGGTGGTAATACCGGATTGGATATTTACCTGCTATCGCTGATATTGATTGTTGCCGCTGTTGCCGGTAACACCGTAAATTATTTGTTGGGCAAGTTTTTTGGCGACAAGGTATTTAAACCGCAAAACCGCATATTAAAGTTAGAGTACTACAACCAAACCAAAGCTTTTTTTGAAAAACATGGCGGTAAGGCAGTAATATTCAGCCGTTTTATGCCCATAATACGCACCATAGCGCCCTTTGTTGCAGGTGTAGGTAAAATGCCATTTGGCCGTTATACTTTGTACAATGTTATTGGCGGTGTAAGCTGGATAGTGATCTTCCTGTTTGCAGGCTTCATACTGGGCAATATACCGTTCTTTAAAGCGCATTTTTCGCTGATAGGTATTGGTATTATTGTGGTGTCGTTAATCCCGCCAATATTGGCTGCAGTGAAAAGCCGCATGAAGAAGTAGTTATTACCCTGAAGCGATGATCTTACCGTTTCGGTAGTAATGCATTTTTTTGAATGCCGGGTGTCGCCTAAAATGGCGCCATTGCCATAGCGTGATGATGGCTGTTCGATTATTGCCGTCATCAATCATTAAGTCGAGGTAACTTATTTTTAGAGTTTTTGGCTCTACGTAAAAATCATAAGTAGTTCTGAATTGATCAAAATTGCTTAGTCCTACTTTTATCCAATAGTATTTGAAGTCTTTGTCAGGCACGCGTGCAACCATCAATGCAGGTTTTGATGCTTTCGCTGTTATCATAAACTGTTTAACCTCATACAAGTCTCCCACTTTTTTAAGCAATTTATCTTCGATAGATTGGTTTTGATCCGAATGTACGTGACGAAAGCTATTCGATAACGTAAATGGCAGCAGCAATAAAAAAGTTAATAAGCTATTTGTCATAAATTCCGATTTTTCCCGACTTAAATATATTTTCTTCCTTTTGTAATTTTAAACGCTCGGTTGCGGTTAATGGCTTGGCTATTAGTTTATTCAGATCGGGCTGCCCGGCATCAATCCAGGCCGAGTACCAGTAGCTCCCCACAGACAACACCGCAGAACGCATCCGTTTCTGTACCATGCCGCGCAATAATTTCTGATAGGCGCTGCTGTAAGCCGCAGAATAATCTTTCACTTTTCGCGTACCCCGCATAGTCATGCTGTATTTTTTTAAGGCGGGGAAGCTACGGTTAAGCTGTCGCTCCAAACGCAGCACAGAATCGGCTGCGCTAAAAGATGTACGGCAGATCTTCAAGGCCTCTGTCAGTGGATTTTCAATATATCGTGCCCTGCCTGCATAACAGTTATAATTGGATGCAAAAAGCTCGGGCAGGCGGGTTTCCCATAAGGCATGTATGCCCTGTTGTTTGGTCAACTGACCATCGTGATTGCTGTGTAAATGCAAAGGCACATGCGCATCTGCTACATAATGCCCCAAATTAGCCGATGCAGCTAATATGGCCGTAGTGTCGTGCTTTTTAAAGGCATCAACCAAACGGTAATACTGCGACTGGATTGCCCATGGAACTGTGCCGTATTTATTCAATGTATCTGCCGAATATTTTTTAGCTGCGTCCGTCCACTTGCGCGGAATAGCGGTAAAAGGCTTTTTGCCATAGTGGTCAGCATTCAAAAAGTGCCGTGGCGCTTCGGTTGAATCCACGTACCGGCGTTTATCAGCGCTGATGGCACGCTCGGTTATAAAACCAATATTGGCCTTGTAGAAGCCTGCCATCGCCTTTGGCAAAATAAAAACAGCCAGGCGGTTAATGCGGTAATGCGCGTAAAAGCCCCAGGAGGAGAAAAGGACAATAAGTAGTAATCCCGCAGTAAAGCGGGTGGCATAGTTCATTTTAAGGCTATTAATAAAAGGATTAAAATAGATACATTTAATCTATAAAACTAATTGGTTTATTATTATTCAGTACCATGGCTGCAGCAAAGGACAAAGTTAAAGCGTTGACACTTTTATTGGTTACAGTCGTTTTAGGCGCTTGTTCAAATAATGGTGACACAAAGAAATATAATGAATTGGCTACTAAATCTTTAAAAGAAACAAAAACCAATACGGAATCCGACTACGAATCAAAAAATTACAAATGGCTTTCAAAGGTTTATGATGGCCCGGTGTTTGAATGTGGTCACAATAGCTGCTACTTCAGAATTATCGGTCTTGAAAATGAAGAAAAAATTATTTTACATGCGGAAAAAATCGACATCGGGGAGGAGGGCGGCTCTAGAGATATCAAATATCACTATCAAATTGACGCGAATATTTTGAATGAAGATAATTTTGTACTTAACACCTTAGATTCTCTGAAATTTATAGATAGTGTAACTATTACGGGATACTTTAGTAAAGAAAAATATAAAATCAATTTAGACGAAAGAAAAGCCTTGAAAATTAGCGGATCGCGTTAAAGCAAGTTGGTTTTTACCAAATAAAACTAATTTAAAAAAGAGATTTGTTTTTAAATTAAAACGTCATATATTTGCAGTCCTTAAATAAGAACAGAAAGAATAGAGCTACAATGGCAAATCATAAATCATCATTAAAAAGGATCAGGTCAAACGCTGCGAAGCGTCTGCGTAACCGTTATCAGGCAAAAACAACCAGAAACGCTATCAAGAAATTAAGAACAAGCACCACTAAAGCTGATGCAAGTGCTCTTTTATCTAAAGTGATCTCTATGCTTGACCGTTTGGCTAAAAAGAACGTTATTCATAAGAATAAAGCTTCAAACAATAAATCAAAGCTTACTAAATTCGTTAACGGATTAAGCTAATCATATTTTAAACTGTAAAGTTTAGAAAAGCGATGGGTTGTACAACTCATCGCTTTTTTTGTTGGTTTTTTGTCTGAACTAAGATTTATAAGATTAAAGGATGATAAGATTATATATGCGATTAAATCCTGCAATCTTCTAACCCTATCAATCCTGGTTCAGACAAATAATTCCTAAAATCTTTTAATCCTACAAATCCCAGTTCAAACAATTTAGTCGTAACTTCCGCTTGTGGAACCTTACCAAGACAAAATAAGTATTAAGGCCTGGGCCGAAGAGGACCGCCCGCGCGAAAAACTAAGCAGCCAGGGAAGACGCGCCTTAACAGATGCTGAACTGATAGCTATATTGATCGGCTCAGGCAGCCGCAACGAATCTGCAGTGGAACTGAGCAAACGTATCCTTCACCATTACGGCAATGATCTGAACAAGCTGGGCAAAGCATCGGTAACCGAACTTTCGCGCTTTAAAGGCATCGGCGAAGCCAAAGCTATTTCAATTATTGCTGCGTTAGAAATTGGCCGCCGCCGCAACGATACCGAAAGCAAAGCGCCTGAAAAGATAAACAGCAGCCGGGACAGTTACAACGTAATGCGCAGGCACCTGATGGATCTGGGACATGAGGAGTTTTGGATAATATTGCTAAACCAGGGTGGTAAGGTTATAACTACAGAGTTGATAAGCAAAGGCGGACTAACCGGTACCGTAGCCGACCCAAAGATAATTTTCAGCGTAGCTTTGCAGCATCAGGCGGTTTCTATCATACTAAGCCATAATCATCCATCGGGCACGTTACGACCAAGTCAGTTAGATATTGATCTTACTAAGAAAATTGCAGCAGCGGGCCGGATGCTGGAGATCAATGTGTTAGATCATATCATATTTACTAACGAAGGGTTTTACAGCTTTGCTGACGAAGGGATAATGTAATATCGAATTTCGGATGTCCGATTGCGGATTTGAAATTTACAAAAATGAGCGAGGTACGAAGCAATCGCAAACTGACCGCTTTGCATCCTTGCGATTGCTTCGTACCTCGCAATGACAAGGTTTTTTATATCGAAAATAATCGATAAATTTGCAAAATGGAACTGGATGCAAAGAAAGTAGAGCGGATATCAAAAGCGTTGGGCGATCCGTACCGTTTAAAAATTATGGAAATGGCCAAATGCCAGGCGGAGAATAACTGGCTTAAATGCGCCTGTATTGGCGAGAATATTGTGCTGGCACAATCTACCATATCCCATCATATTAACCAACTGGTTGATGCCGATCTGCTGATAGCAGAGAAGGACGGACGTAATGCACGTTACCGCATTAATACAGAAGTGATGAACGCTTACATTAAATTTCTAGGTGTTTTAACCACGTAAAAAAAATTAGAAATAATAATCGAAATATTTCGATATATCAATTTAATGTATTTATATTTGCTTCGAATTTAATGGAAACATTATCCGATAAAACATCGAAAAATTTAAATATATAAATAAATGAAAAAGTTAGAAAACAAAGTTGCCGTAGTTACCGGTGGTAACAGCGGTATAGGATTAGCGGCAGCTAAATTATATGCACAACACGGCGCTAAAGTGGCCATAACCGGCCGTAATAAAACAACGCTTGATTCTGCCGTAGCCGGAATAGGCGAAGGTGCTATTGGGTTTATAAGCGACGTATCAGATGTAAGCAGCATTGCACCTGCCTACGAAAAGATTGCAGCAGCTTTCGGTAAAATTGATGTGCTGGTGGTTAACGCGGGCGTATATGCCGGTGCGCCATTGGCCGATATTACCGAAGAACTGTTCGACCAGTTAAGCGACATTAATTTTAAAGGCGCATTTTTTTCGGTACAAAAAGCCTTGCCTTACCTGAACGATGGCGCTTCAATTATCATTACCTCATCAGCTGTAAGTAACAAAGCTTTTGGCGACGCGGCGATTTACGCGGCTACTAAGGCAGCAACTACGTCGTTGGCCAGAGGTTTATCGCAATCATTGTTGGAGAGGAAGATTCGCGTTAATGTGCTGTCTCCCGGTCCGGTTGAAACACCAATATTTGGCCGCAATGGGGCAAGTACAGAAGAAGTTGATGGAATGAAGGATTACATGGCATCTATAACGCCTGCAAAACGCCTGGGTAATGTTGAAGAAATAGCCGAAGGCTATCTTTACCTTGCATCCGACGACTCAAAATATATGATAGGCGGCGATTTGGTGTTGGATGGAGGCTTTAGTAGATTTTAATTTTTAAGGTAAAAAGTTTCGGTTTTAGGGGCGACTGTTATGGTCGCCTTTTTTGTAAGGTTACTTTTTGATAGTATACGGTATTAATAATAAAAACCTTATCGGCCATGATCAAGCTTTACATTATTTATTTTGCGTTGGGTGCTTATGTATTTTGGGAAAGTTTTGCAACGTGGGTTCTTGCTCCCTTTAACGATTGTAATGATGTGTTTACGTGGATGGCAGTGATCTCCTCGGGGCTAATGTTTTTGGTTATCCCCGCGTTTTTGCAGTATAAAGAAAAAACTGCAGTAATAGCAGGCCTTGTATGCTTAGTTGGTATTTTGCCTTTCGCTATTTACTGGCTCACCTACACCTACAAGTATGAAGGGTTTATGCGTAACACGCAAAATAAAATTATTTTAAGTGCGGCAGTTTTTTACGCCGTTGCCGCAATTTTTACAGTAAAATACCTTTTGGTGCCGTATCCACCCGTTCGATTAAAAAAACACGTGAAACTTATCTTGAGTTTGCTCCCGGCTATTTTATTTGTTGCTGCTTTATTTGTTAATAGTAACAGTTAATGCTGTTAAGTAATAATTGTCAATATTACTTATTTAAAACAACCCTAACTTTATAAGGTTAACCAATAAACAAAAACGCCATGATAACACCAGACGACCAACTATTACCAGACGATTCAGAAACCGAAGACGTTGAACAAACCAGCCAGCAGGATATACACGCCATCGGTCTTGATGGCGATGACGACGCAGGCGAGATAAATGAAACCGATGCCCTGACAAGAGCTTATGACGCTTCCGAGTCAGCCTACACGCTGAACTTGGACGACGAGCCAGCGGGTGACGATTAAGATAATCAGGTGGCAAATCTTGCTCCGCTTGTTTACTTTATTCGCAATAAATTGTTAGTCAATGTATTATACAATTTTTACAGCTAAATTTCCTGACGAATAAGTTGCTTCGCTTTGCTCCGCCTGAAAAAAATAAATATTTAATAATCAAAGCATTATAAAAATACTTGCTCCGCTTTGTTCCGCTTGTTTTACCCTCGCAAGCGGAGCAAACGTTGTGGGTTAGCTGAGGTACTAGTTCAACCACTACTTAATAGATGCGACTTTAGGTCTCCCTGACTTTTCATTCATCCTCACTTCCTGACTTCCCCGCTAAATCCTATCTTTGCCGATTATCATTTGTAATTAATGAAGATATCATATAATTGGCTTAAAGAATTTATCCAAACCGATAAAACTCCGCAGGAGATCTCTGTAATATTAACCGGCACCGGCCTTGAGGTAGAGAGCCTGGAAAAAGTGCAGGCCATTCCCGGTGGGCTAGAGGGTTTGGTGATAGGCTACGTAAAAGAGCGTGCGCAACATCCCAATGCCGATAGGCTAAGCATTACCAAAGTTGATGTAGGTACAGGTACCGATCTGCAAATTGTTTGCGGCGCGCCAAATGTGGCTGCCGGGCAAAAGGTAGTAGTGGCAACCGTGGGCACAACTGTTCACCCAACGGCAGGCGAGCCTTTCGCTATTAATAAATCAAAAATAAGGGGCGAGGTATCCGAAGGGATGATCTGCGCCAGCGACGAGATAGGTTTGGGTACTGACCATGCAGGTATTATGGTTTTAGCGGAAGACGCGCCGGTAGGCACCGCTGCTAAACAATACTTTAAGCTGAACGACGACTACATGTACGAGATTGGCTTAACACCTAACCGCGCCGATGCCACCTCGCATTTAGGTACTGCCCGTGATGTTGCCGCCTTTTTGAAAATTGCCATCACCCGGCCGGATGTTTCAGCTTTTAAGGTTGATAATAATGATCGCGTTATTGATGTAGTGGTAGAGAACGAACAGGCAAGTCCGCGTTATGCTGGTCTTACGATATCGGGCATTGAGGTAAGGGAATCGCCGCAATGGTTAAAAGAGCGCCTTGCCGTAATAGGCGTAAGAAGCATTAATAACATTGTTGATGTTACCAATTACGTGCTGCACGATTTAGGCCAGCCCCTGCATGCTTTTGATGCCAACGCTATTAAAGGCGGCAAAGTGATTGTAAAAAATTGCGCAGAAGGCACACTTTTTAAAACACTGGATGACGTTGAGCGCAAACTCTCTGCCGATGATCTGATGATTTGCAATGCAGAAACGCCAATGTGCATTGCAGGTGTTTTCGGTGGCATAGATTCTGGCGTGACAGAGAAAACTACCGCCATATTTTTAGAAAGCGCATACTTCAATTCGGTGTCGGTGCGTAAAACCGCTAAACGCCACGGCCTTAAAACCGATGCCTCTTTCCGTTTTGAACGTGGTACCGATCCGGATATGCCGGTGTTTGCTTTGAAGCGCGCAGCCTTACTGATAAAGGAAGTTGCCGGTGGCAGCATTTCGTCTGATATCTTAGACCTTTATCCTAATCCGGTTCAGCCATTCGTGGTTGAGTTGCCCTATAAAAATGTAGATAGGTTGATCGGCCAGCAGATCCCGCATGACGAGATAAAAGCCATCGTTACCGGCCTGGAAATGCAGATCACCAACGAAACGGCCGACGGCATATCATTAAGTATCCCACCTTACCGTGTTGATGTTACGCGTGATGTAGATGTGATAGAGGATATTCTGCGGATTTATGGTTATAACAATATTCATATCCCAACGCAGGTTCGTGCCTCATTAAGCACCTCGCAGCGGCCTGAGAAAGATACCGTGCAAAACCTGTTAAGCGATTTGCTTACCACCAACGGTTTTAACGAGATCTTATCAAACTCGCTTACCAAATCGTCTTATTCTGATAAATTGGATTCGGCAGTAAAGATCTTGAACCCGCTAAGCTCTGATTTGGATATCATGCGCCAAACTATGTTGTTTTCGGGTTTGGAGGCTATCGCCTATAATCAAAAACGTCAGCGAGCAGATTTGAAGTTTTACGAGTTCGGTAAGGTTTACAGTGTTAACGAAGATAAATATACAGAGAGCCAGCGCTTCGCTATATTTATTACCGGCGATGCCTCAGCAGCCGCGTGGAATCAAAAAGCGCAGCCTTCTTCGTTCTATAATTTGAAGGCACTGGTTGACGGTATTTTGCAGAAACTGAACATTACTGATACTACATTGGAGGATTGCACCTGCAGCAAGATGGCTTACGGCTTAAACTACATTAAAAACGGAAAAACACTGGTTAAATTTGGCGCAGTTGCCAAAGAGGCATTGAAAAAAACTGACATAGACCGCGAGGTTTTTTATGCCGATTTTAGTTTTGACCAGATCATGCAGATCGTTAAAAAGAACAAGATCGTTTACCAGGAGATCTCAAAGTTCCCGGCCGTAAAACGTGACTTGTCTATGCTGGTTGATAAAGGCGTAACTTTTGATCAACTGAGACGCATAGCCCAACGTACCGAACGCAAGCTGTTACAGCTTGTAGATATTTTTGACGTTTACCAAGGCGACAAGCTTCCGGCAGGAAAAAAATCATACGCGCTGAGCTTTGTTTTACAGGATGCAGAAAAAACCCTGACCGACAAAGCCATTGACAGCGTTATGCAAAAAATTATGTATAACTTAGAAAAGGAAGCAGGGGCGGAGATACGAAAGTGAAGATTGGTGTTGAAGATTGGGGGATGAAGACTAGGAAATGAATATTAGGGATAGGCATGAGGGCTTTCACAGATTTAGAGGTTTGGCAAAAAGCACGATTGCTAAGACAAAATATTTCCGAACTAACTAAATCTTTTTCAAGTGAGGAGAAGTACCGATTAGGCGACCAGATAATCAGGTCTTCCAGATCAATAGGCAATAACATTGCTGAAGGACACGGTAGGTATCACTATGTTGATTCTTCAAGATTTTTGATAACAGCTCGTGGCTCACTAATTGAAACAATAGATCATTTGATTATAGCTTTAGACGAAAAATATATTACTGAAGATATTTTTAATAAATTAAAAGTCGATTGCGAAGAATGTCTTAGAATGCTAAACGGGGTACATCAACTATTTAAGAAACCAACAGCCACAAAAAACTAATATTTAATCTTCAATCACCAATCTTTAAAACCAATGTCAACAGCAGCAATTTTAGATAAGGTTCTTGATAAAGCACAGCGACTAATAGAGTTGTGCGGTGCTTTGCAGGAGGAAAATGACCTGTTAAAATTAGAGAACGAGTCGCTGTCTGTTGCGTTTAATGCCAGCAAAAACAAGACAAAAGAGCTAGACGAAAAGTTGAGGGCTTTGAAGTTAGCCAAGTCATTTTCAGAAACAAATGAAAAAAGTGTTGACATTAAACAAAAAATTAACGAATTTGTGCAGGAAATAGACAAGTGTATTGTATTGCTGAAAAAGTAATGCAGAAAGTGAACAAGCTCAAATGGGAGAAATCTCAATAAAAATAAATATTGCTGACAGAGTTTACCCCTTAAAGGTGAACATGGAAGAGGAAGAAATAATACGCAGGGCAGCTAAGTTAATAAACGACCGTATAAAAGAATATCAGGAAAATTACGCGGTTAGAGATAAGCAGGATCTGTTGGCTATGAGTGTATTGCATTACGCAACATCATCATTAAAGGCAGAGAAGAAAGTTACTTTTGAAGATACAGAGGTAGCCGAAAAAACTTATCAGTTAGATAAATTGCTGACCGACTTTTTTTCAAAACAGTAATAACGTTCTTTAAATAAGCGAAAAGCTGAAAGACCAAAGCAGAAAGCCACCTTTGTAGGTGCTTTAAGCTTTTACCTTAAAGCTTTCTGCTTAAAACGAGCCATTAAGATTTAACCGCGGTTAAATTTTGAGTTCACTATTGAAAACTTAACACTTCAATATCAAAGGATCAAAGAGAGCATGCGTTACTACAAAGTATTAACGGTAACTCATGGTCCCAAAGTATCTGCATGAAGTTTTTCTAATACATGAGCTTGAAGTTTAATCGCGGTTTTTTATTTATATAACCTAAAAGAAGAATGAACATATTATATGTTATTATCGGGTTGCTGATAGGCATCCCGTCGGGTATCGTTATTGGGCGGTTCCTGCTAAGAAAACTGTTTAAAGACCAGGAAGCAGCTGCTCAGCTAAAAGTTAAAAAGATATTGAAAGATGGAGAGAACGATGCCGAGATATTAAGAAAGAACAAATTGCTGGAAGCAAAAGAGCGCTTTTTGCAAATGAAGGCAGAACATGAGCAGGAGGTAAACGCAAAAAACAACGAGATCAACCAGCGCGAGAACGGGGTTAAACAAAAAGAACAATCATACAATCAGCGTTTAGAAAACATTACCCGTAAAGAGAACGAGTTAGATAATACCCGTAAAAACCTGGAACGCCAAACAGAACTGGCTGTAAAAAAACAGGAAGAAGTTGAGGTTTTAAAGAATCAGCACGTACAGCAGTTGGAGACTATTGCCGGATTATCTGCCGAGGAAGCTAAAAACCAGTTGGTTGACAACCTGCGCGAGGATGCCCGCAGCAAGGCCATGGCACAAATAAAAGATATTGTTGACGAGGCTAAGCTAACTGCCACTAAAGAAGCTAAGAAAATAGTTATTCAAACTATACAGCGTACCGCTACTGAGGCTGCTATTGAAAATACTGTTTCTATTTTTAACATAGAGAATGATGAGATAAAGGGCCGTATCATTGGTAGAGAGGGGCGTAACATACGCGCGCTGGAAGCCGCAACGGGTATTGAAATTATTGTTGACGATACACCGGAGGCTATTATCCTTTCGGGCTTTGATCCGGTTCGCCGCGAGATTGCCCGTTTGGCTATGCACCGTTTGGTTACAGACGGCCGCATTCACCCGGCACGTATTGAAGAGGTGGTTGCTAAAACCCGCAAGCAGATAGAGGAAGAAATTGTAGAGATAGGTGAGCGTACGGTGATTGACTTAGGTATAAGCGGCCTTCACCCTGAGTTGATAAGAATGGTTGGCCGTATGCGTTACCGTTCATCATACGGGCAAAACCTGTTGCAGCACTCGCGCGAGGTCGCTAACTTCTGCGCTACTATGGCAGCAGAGTTGGGCCTGAATGTTAAGTTAGCTAAACGTGCAGGTTTATTACATGATATTGGCAAAGTGCCTGATGATAACCCTGAATTGCCACATGCAATTTTAGGTATGCAATTGGCCGAAAAATATAAGGAACATCCGGAAGTTTGTAACGCCATTGGCGCTCACCACGACGAGGTAGAAATGACCTCTATGCTGTCGCCGATCATTCAGGTTTGTGACGCGATATCAGGCGCGCGCCCCGGTGCACGCCGCGAGGTGGTTGAAAGCTACATTAAACGTTTAAAGGAACTGGAAGAACTGGCCATGTCATATCCGGGAGTTGAAAAAACTTTCGCTATTCAAGCAGGGCGTGAATTACGCGTGGTAGTAGAAAGCGAGAAGATAAGCGATGCGCAATCAGAAACTTTGGCGGCTGATATCTCTAACCGTATCCAAACAGAAATGACCTATCCGGGTCAGATCAAGGTTACGGTGATAAGGGAAACGCGGTCTGTAGCGTTTGCTAAGTAATATCAAATAAAAACGTCATGCTGAACTTGTTTCAGCACCCCATAGCACATGTACGCGTTGCTGAACGTGTGGGGTGCCGAAACAAGTTCGGCATGACTTCTTAATAGGCAATGAAAAATCAACCCAAAGCTAAGAAGCAAATTGACCAACGCCCGGTGGATGCTTTACTGGATGAGTATGCATCGTTTCATACCAACGCCGCAAACCGCATTATCAGTTATTTTACTATCCCGTTGGTAAGTTTTGGCATATTGGCTTTTGTATGGTCCATTCCATTTCCGCCGCTGGCGTTTTTGGGCAAAAATCAAACGTTTATAAATTGGGCGTCTTTCGTGGTGGCTCTTACACTTTATTATTATCTGCGCTTGTCGCCAATGCTGTCGTATATCATGCTGTTTTTCCTGGGCGTGTTTAGTTACGTAATTGTATCGTTAGAGCAGCATTTGGTATTGGCACAAATTGGCTTGCTATTTTGTATTTTGGGCAGTGTTGGTCAGTTAATCGGATACAATAAAGAAGGCCGCCGCCCTATATTTGCACAAGAGTTTAAGTTTATGCTGATAGCGCCGATGTGGCTTTTTAGTTTAATTCTGAAGAAATTTAAGATTCGGTATTAATTTCACTCAATAGGCGAGAGCGTTGGGTGTCACTCTGCGCCTGTCAAAAGCGCTGAAGGTAGAGGCCTTTACCGGCGACCATCGACAAGATACCCATGGCATAATTGTTCGAGTTTTGAGGGGGGCTCAGAACCGTGTGAGCCACCCTCTTTTTGCTATGGGATAGTCGGACATCAAAAACCATAATAACACCCGCTACCCCAACATCCCCATCAGTTCATCATCGCTAATAATCGGGATATTCAGCTTCTGAGCTTTCTCCAGTTTTGATGGCCCCATGCTGTCACCGGCTACCAGGTAATTCAATTTGGCAGATATACTGCTTAATATTTTACCACCATTTTGCTCAATAATATCCTTCAATTCATCGCGCGAGAATTTTTCAAACACGCCAGAAATAATAAAGCTCTTGCCCGCAAACTTGTCGCTGGCAAACGTAACCTCTTTTTCCTCAATCACCAGTTGCAAACCGGCAACTCTTAATTTTTCTATTTCTTCGCGATGCTTTTCTTCGCCAAAGTATTCTATTAAACTATGGGCAATGCGGTCGCCTATTTCGTCAACAGCTATCAAGTCTTCAAATGATGCCGCCATCAGTTTATCTATATTCTTAAAATAGGCAGCCAGCTTTTTAGCCACGGTTTCACCAATAAAGCGGATGCCTAAACCAAACAGTACCTTTTCAAAAGGCATCTTTTTAGATTTTTCAATCCCATCAAGCATGTTGGTGATAGATTTTTCGCCAAAACGTTCCATCTTTTTCAGATCGTCTTCATGATTTTTTAGAACATACAAGTCGCTTATGTGTCTGATGAAACCACGCTGGTAAAGGTTATCAATGGTCTCATCACCCAAACCATCAATGTTCATGGCTTTGCGGCCAATGTAGTGCTGCATTTTGCCGGTTATTTGCGGCGGGCACCCTTCATCGTTAGGGCAATAAAAAGCTGCTTCACCTTCCTGTCGTTTAAGTTGGGTTTGGCAGGCCGGGCAATGGGTAATGTAATCAATAGCCGCTGCGGACGGATCACGCTTTTTCAGATTTACGCTGATGATCTTCGGGATGATCTCGCCGCCTTTTTCAACGTACACCCAATCACCCTCGTGAAGATCCAACCGTAGCATTTCATTGGCATTATGCAGGGTAGCACGTTTAACAGTTGTGCCAGCCAGCAAAACAGGCTTCAGATTAGCGACAGGTGTTACAGCGCCTGTCCGGCCAACTTGGTAGGTTACGGCCTGCAATTGCGTTTGCACTTGCTCTGCCTTGTATTTGTAGGATATGGCCCAGCGTGGCGATTTGGCAGTAAAGCCCAATTCTTGCTGTTGCCCGTAGCTGTTTACTTTGATAACTATGCCATCAATGTCATAGCTAAGTTCGTGACGGCGCTTATCCCATTCGGTAATAAAAACCAACACATCATCAATAGTATTGCAAAGCCTGCTTTCATTGTTTACATGAAAACCCCAGGCTTTAACCGCCTGCAAACTTTCCCAATGGGTTTTAAAAAGCGTCTTCTCGGTATATAAGCCGTACAAAAAGCAATCAAGCGGGCGCTTGGCCACCTCGCTAGAGTCCTGTAGCTTTATAGTGCCCGATGCAAAGTTGCGCGGGTTGGCATAAGGCTGTTCGCCATTATCAACCCGCTCCTGGTTAAGGCGATCAAAAGCTTTCAGGTGCATAAATACCTCCCCACGGATCTCAAACTCATCCGGGTATCCATCGCCTTGCAAACGCTTGGGTATGGTATGAATAGTACGAACATTTGTTGTTACATCATCGCCTTGGGTGCCGTCGCCACGGGTAACCGCTTTAACGAGCTTGCCTTGCTCGTAGGTAAGACTCATAGACAGGCCGTCAAACTTCAACTCGCATACATACTCAAAATTATCACCTATTGCCTTGCGGATACGTTGATCAAAATCCAACAGTTCCTGCGCGTTGTAAGTATTACCCAAGGATAGCATTGGCCAGCGGTGTTTTACCGTGGTAAACTCTTTAGTGATGAACCCACCCACCCGTTGCGTGGGCGAATCAGCATCCAGCAGGTCCGGAAATTGTTTTTCCAGCGCAGCCAACTGCTCCAGCTTCTTATCAAATTCAAAATCGGTAATGGTAGGCATAGCCAGCACATAGTAATTGTAAGTGTGCTGTTTTAGCTCTGCTGATAGTTGATCTATTTGTTGTTTTGCTTCTGAAGGTGACATACCAACGAAGATAGTAAATTGAGCGTTGAGCAAAATAATTTTATTATGTAACATAGCCCATCATTAAACTTTTTATGCTGCGAATGGTCTGTATATATAGTAAATGATACTACTATACCACCTAAAGTTTAGCGCTAAACTTTAGGTGGCGAAAATAAATACACCTTCGCTTTACGGAGAGGAACCCGCGGTGAAGGTGTTTTTTTATCAACCCTTTTTTTACGGCATATAATCGTATTATTGTGGTGAGCATGAAACGATTATTTACTAACCTTACCTTCCAGGTTTTAGTAGCTATAGCCCTTGGGGTTATTGTGGGCTTGGTTTTCCCATCGTTTGCTCCAATTGCAGACGTCATCGCGAAAACGTTTATCAAACTTGTAACCTTATTAATAGCGCCTATAATCTTCTTCACCATCGTTTTAGGTATATCAGGCATGCGCGATATGAAAAAGGTGGGCAGGGTAGGTGGCAAGGCGCTTTTGTACTTTGAGATAGTAACCACTTTCGCTCTGGTTATAGGCGTTGTGGTTTGTAACCTGCTTAAACCCGGAGACGGTTTTTCGGCTCATATAAAAGTAGATGCTGCTAAATTGACAGAGTACGAAAAAGCGGCTTCACAAATGCACTGGGGCGATTTTATAACCCATGTTATACCGCCAAATTTTTTTGGTGCGTTTGCTCAAGGCGATATTTTGCAGATTCTTTTCCTGGCCGTTCTGTTCGGTATAGCGCTTAGTAAAATGGGAGATAGCAATCGCTCAGTGATCGATTTGTTTGAGAAGATATCCAAAGTATTTTTCAATATTATGCACATGGTAATGCGGGTAGCACCCCTTGGCGCTTTTGGTGGAATGGCCTTCACTATTGGTAAGTATGGCATTGCTACCTTAAAACCTTTAGCCAATCTGATGGGGTCAGTATACCTCACTATGTTCCTTTTTATATTTGTGGTGCTTAACCTGATTTGCTATTTATACAAATTTAGCTTGTGGCAATACCTTAAATTCATCCGGCAGGAAATACTGATAGTGCTGGGAGCCTCATCGTCTGAGCCGGTGCTGCCGGCAATGATGGAAAAAATGGAGCGCTTTGGCTGCTCAAAATCAGTTGTGGGACTGGTTATACCTACCGGGTATTCCTTTAACCTTGACGGCACCACCATTTATCTGTCCATGTCAGTAATATTCTTGGCGCAGGTATTTAAAATTCCATTAAGCTGGGAGCAACAGGTGGTCATTATCGGGATATTAATGATCACTTCAAAAGGTGCTGCCGGTGTTACAGGCAGCGGATTTATAGTGCTTACATCTACCCTGACTGCCATTAAGGTGATCCCGGTAGAGGGTTTGGCTATATTGTTTGGCGTCGACCGCTTCATGTCTGAAGCCCGGGCCATTACTAACATGATTGGCAACGGCATAGCCTCCGTAGTGATTGCCAAAAGCGAGAAAGAATTTGACGAAGCTAAATATCAGGCTGCTATAGCCAATAATTGATAACATCTAAAACTATGAAAAAACTACTACCATTTGCATTACTGCTGTTAACCGCCCACCTCGCATTGGCCCAGCAGGAGGAATATGTAAAGCCTGGTCAGGTTATTGAGAAGGGCAAGGCCCCGGCCATGAAGTACAAGCTGCTGAGTACCAACGGCACCGCCAAAACCTATATTGTAGTGTTGTATCGTGGCGACGACATCCTATCAGGCATGACGGATTTTGCCACTAAGGAGAACATCCAGTTTGCACAGTTTAACGGTGTGGGTGCCATAAGCTCGGGCAGGTTAGGGAGTTATGACCGCGATAAGCAGATGTACCACATCTTCCCGGTGAAGCAGCAGGCAGAGATCGTTTCGTTTACAGGCAACATTGGTATATATAACGGCAAGCAGGTGGTGCATGTGCACATGAGCGTGAGCCAAAGCGATGGCACCATGCGCGGAGGGCACCTGTTTAACGGCATTGTGTGGCCAACACTGGAGATAATGGTAACCACCGATCCAACCGCGGTTTATAAGGCTAAAGAGGATGATACAGGCTTTGTACTAACCGACCCAACGCTTACCCACTAACACCCGTTTGCTCCGCTGCAATAGCGGAACAAGCCAAGCAAAGTGAAACAAACCTTTTTATAATTGATTGACTATTAACTGTTTAATTTTTAAAACGGAACAAGCCGACGCAACTTATTCGTCAGGGAAATTAGCTGCGTGGCTTAATTAAGTTTCTGATTATCAAACATTTGTAAAAGAGAACTTTTTTGCTCCGCTACCGGAGCAAAATTCCGGGCGAGGTTTGGCCAGGCGGAGCCATCTTTAACGTATACCATCATGTTAACGGCTTATGTAAATTACTTCTTTCTTTTTAAGCATCAGCCGGTATTAACCGCCGTATACGTATAAACACGTATTAAATACCGTGAAAACACGCATAAGCCGCAACGGTTGTTTATTTATTTTTGAAGTGTTGATGATAATATGTTTTATATGGGGTATAAACTGGTCATTAACCATAGCACTGCATTAATGCGGTGTAAACAGACCCAAAGGGTTTAGCCGGGAGAATATCCCGGCTAAATTTCCGAGTCAGAAATAGAAGATCAGTCGGTAAAGCTTAAACTACCGAATTTTTTAATAGTGCCTAAACCTGCTTGAAACAAAGCCGCTTCCCTTTAAAAAAAGGCGCGGCTTTTGTTTTTTATAGATGCCGATTTCATCCTATGTTTCGGAAGAACGTATTCATCATCCATCGAGATAACAATTCTTCTTTTTGTAAATATGGTTGAGACAAGAATGGCACTACCCACCGCTTCTTTTTAATTTTTTCTAACAATTCCGCACAATAAATACCTATTAATGGGTATTGTTTGTAGCATATGGCAACAGTATTTTTATGTTTTCTTGAATAACTGCATAAATGCGTTATTGATAATAACAAATGATGACCGTAGTGGCGTACGGGGGTATCAAAACCGGTCATCACTAATAATTTATGCAGTGAAATTGATTATGGCAGTATTGGTCCGGAGATATCCGGACTAATTTGTTTAAATCCCCAAAAAAAGCAAAATCAACATAAGGCTAAAAGCCATCGGTATATACACAACTAAACCCCTTTCATAATCAGCCGCCTCTTTAACGGAAGCGGTTTTTTTTATGCTTTGTTTTCTTGCACAACACAAGATAGACTGATTAAACTACAACTATCCGTAGTTTAATTATCTTTCGTAAATTCAACTTTAATTAGCATAAATACCCTGTTATGAACCCTATTAAAACCCTGGCCTTTTTACTAACCATATTATTCAGCATGGCAGCAAGTGCTCAAAAAACCCCTTTAGTACAGCAATCAGCTTTATACGCGCCGCAAGAGGTGAGTATTGACGGGAAACCGGACGAGTGGGGAAATCAATTTCAGGCATTTAACCGCGCTACAAGTTTATTCTACACTATGGCTAATGATGATAAAAACCTATACATGCTAATTAGGTGTATTGAGCAGCCAACCATAGCCAAGATACTTAGCGGAGGGATAACACTGGCGATAAAAAGCACTGCCAATAAAGAAGCTGTGGCGGTAAAAATCGGCTATCCACTGATATCTTACACGGATAAATATACTATCAGTATACCTTTGCGTGAGGATGAAAACGTAGAAAAAATGGTGGTGAAGCTAAACAAAGAACTACCAAAAGTGGCCAAACAGATCAATATTTCAGGCATCCCGCAAATTAAAGACCCATCCGTTTCTATATATAATGATTGGGATATAAAAGTAGTTTCGGCTGTAGATACCCGGCGCGCTTATACTATTGAGTGGCAGGTGCCTTTAAAATACTTTGGCCACTTAGTTAGTGCTGACGGCAGTTTTGATTATAACATAATAGTAAATGGTGTAGTTGATCCGCCTGGTACTATAGTTGTAGGAGGAGGAAGCATTGGCGGTGCACCAGTCAAATTAGATGAAGCCCGTGCTTTCGATATGTTTAATCCGACTGATTTTAAAGGGATTTATAAACTTGCTTTTAAGTGACAAGCTTAAGGTAATCGTGGATTGTAACACTCAAAATCAGCAAGGTATTTGTAAAAAAAGCGATGAGCTTTCGCCCATCGCTTTAATATTAATGTTAACGGATATTGAAATTACCTCATATCACTCTTAACCTTATTTGCGGTACTCTTCCCCGGCAAGTAAACCTGTAAACCGAATGAAAGGTTTAAGGTGCTTTGATAAGCGGCATTGCCAAAACCTCGTAGCCCGTTATATTTTAGCAAAGTCTCCAGGCCTATATTAGGTGTAATAAAATAGGCAAAACCCGGGCCTACGCCTAGGTTAATACCATTGGTATTACCCACGCCATTGCTAACGTTTATACCACCAAAGCCTACTGTTGCTTCGCCAAAGAACCTGCCGTGGCGCAAAACCTCAACATCATTCCCGGCGTAGTAACGGCCCAGGACACCAACGCCATACCGCGTAGTAGTGGCAGTGTTTTTGGCTGACCTTAGGCCCAGATCAACATAAGCACCCAAGGCCAGGTTGTCTTCAATAAACCACGCTGCCTTAGGTGTTAGGTCAAAGCTAAACACTTTGCTGTTATCAAGCCCCAAATTAAGGTTGGCAATGTTGCCGCCCATTAATACGTTGCCTTTTTGTATTTGCGCCTGTGCAGCAAACCCGGTAAAGGCTAATAAACCTGCTATTAAAAATTTTTTCATGGTAATGACAGTTTGTTGTTTATTAGTTTAACGAAAATTCAACCCTACGGTTTTGCTGACGTCCGGCTGCTGTTTTATTAGTTGCAATTGGTTGGTTAGGGCCGTAACCGGTAGCTTCAATTAAAGATGCGTTTGCACCTTGCGATACCAGGTAAGATTTAACAGCTTCGGCACGGTCTTTTGATAGTTTAAGGTTTAACGCCATTGAGCCTGTGTTATCTGTATGGCCGGCTAATTTCAAGCTAAAACTTTTCTCTTTTAACAAATCAGCAACACGGTTTAAAGTTTCGTATGATTTATCTTTGATTGTTGCTTTACCTAATTCAAACTCCAGGTTTTTAATGGCTTCGCCAACTACTCTGCGGTCAGATTCAGTAACAATAACTCTTTCTCTAACAACCGGGGCCGGAACTTTCAACGGGCAACCTGCACCATCAACAGTAGTACCTGCAGCTGTACCTGCGCATTTGTCAAATTTATTAGCAACGCCATCAGCGTCATCATCACCCATTTCGCGGGCATATTGTTGTACTAATGCTAATCTTGCTTGCTCATCTGCCATGCGTTGTTGCTCTGCAGCAGCAAGCCTTGCTCTAAGTTCAGCACTTTCTGCAGCAGCCTCTTCGCGTAATGCGGCAAGTGCGCTGTAGTTTTGCAATTGAGGAGATTTCTTTTTGCCTAAAGCTATTTCTAAACCTGCGTGAGCGTAAGAGAATCTGTCACTGGTGCCACTTGCATAACCATCAAAATTATTTGATTTTACAAAGCTAACGGTGTAACCCAGATCTAAATTAATGCCTCTGGCTATACCGAATTTAACACCGGCACCTACAGGAATAAATATTCTTTCGTCATAAGGGGCACTATTGCCACCTGGCGTGTTTTGCACATTAGCGCTTGAAGACATTACACCTGCACCTGCAGTAAAGTAAGGCGATAAAACGCTTCTTTTTTGATTTAAGCTAAGGTTAGCAAGCGTAACGTTAGCGCTTAAAGCACCAGACCATTGAATACTGCTTTTAAAGCTGCTTACATCCTGTGCATTTGAACCGGCCGGCAAAGCATTAGAGCGTGAGCCCTGAACGCTACCTGCCAAAAAATCTGCCTGAATACCAAAGCCAGGTAAAATTTGTTTTTTAATATAACCGCCATATCCCCAAGTTTCTTGTGGTGTCATAAAATCGCCGTTATTCTGGCTGTTAAAAGGCGTGTAATGCGTTAACATGCCGCCGTTAAGGCCAATTGACCATGTGCGAAAGTTCTTTTTGTCGAAACGTTTGGTGGTGTCTGAATAACCTTGTCCAAATAGCGCGCTTGTTGATCCGATGAGTGAAAGGACCATGAGAGATCTTGTAAAATTAAGTTTCATTGTAGTAATTATAAATCATGCTGAACTTGTGCCCAACGGTGCAGCACTTGCAATAAGCACGCCCCATTTAGCATTGTTGCAAAGATTTATGCCCAAATAACTGTCAGTCAATACAAATAATAGTTCCAACTATTCAATGTTTACACATGCATTGTTTAGCACATTGTGTATATTAAACAGGGCGTAATTAGTATTACCAAGATTAATTAGTTTTAATACTACAGGTTGATTTATGTCTGTTTTAAATGATTTTGGCTATATATAATTAATAAGCTTGCTCCATTATGTTTGCTATGCGCTACTTATAGCTTCATAATTTTGCTGAGAGATAAACGTTTGTTTTTGCTATGAAAAATCGATAAAATTTACCTAACATTGCGGGCTCAAAATGGTGCCGATTTTTTTTAATAAAAAATTTTGTTGGGCGTTAAAATTTTGTAAATTTGCAATCCCTTTCAGAAAGGTAGTTATCACCGCTTCTGAAATAAGGGAACGGTTCTTTAAAATAGAAAAATAAGCCTCCTTAGCTCAGCTGGTAGAGCAACTGACTTGTAATCAGTAGGTCATTGGTTCGATCCCGATAGGAGGCTCTGCTCAATTTTAGATTGCAGAATTACGATTTACGATTTGCCGGTCAATTCGTAAATCTGAAATTGTAAATCTAAAATAAGCTTGGGGGGATACCAGAGCGGTCAAATGGGACGGACTGTAAATCCGTTGCTTCGGCTACGAAGGTTCGAATCCTTCTCCCCCCACAAGGGTAATGAGTGAAGATTGAATGAGTGAATGAGTGATTATTGAAATTTAAAAATCAATAATTCGCTAATTCACTCAATCACTCATTAAATAAAAGCGGAAGTAGCTCAGTTGGTAGAGCGATAGCCTTCCAAGCTATAGGTCGAGAGTTCGAACCTCTTCTTCCGCTCAGTTGAAAGTTGGCAGTAGGCGGTTCGCAGTAGGCAGTAATATAAAAACACTGCAAACTGGTAACTGATAACTGCAAACTGAACAAAAAGCCGACGTAGCTCAGGGGTAGAGCACTTCCTTGGTAAGGAAGAGGTCATGGGTTCAAATCCCATTGTTGGCTCAACTTATTAAAGTATAGAATAAGTAATTGTTTTTAAATATAAATTAACCTACAAATAAAATAAATCATGGCAAAAGAAAAGTTTGACCGCAGTAAGCCGCACTTAAACATCGGCACTATCGGTCACGTTGACCACGGCAAAACTACCTTAACTGCAGCTATCACTAAAGTATTAGCTGACGCAGGTTTATCAGAAGCGCGTTCATTTGATTCAATCGACTCAGCTCCTGAAGAAAAAGAACGTGGTATCACTATTAACACAGCGCACGTTGAGTATTCAACTGCAAACCGTCACTACGCTCACGTTGACTGCCCGGGTCACGCGGATTATGTGAAAAACATGGTTACTGGTGCTGCACAAATGGACGGTGCTATTATTGTGGTTGCTGCAACTGACGGCCCAATGCCTCAAACACGCGAGCACATTCTGTTAGCACGTCAGGTAGGCGTACCTTCATTGGTTGTGTTTATGAATAAAGTTGACATGGTTGATGATCCGGAATTGTTAGAGTTAGTAGAAATGGAGATCCGTGAGCTACTTTCTTTCTATGATTTCCCTGGTGATGATATCCCGGTTATTCAAGGTTCTGCTTTGGGTGGCTTAAATGGCGATCCAAACTGGGTTGGTAAAATTATGGAGTTAATGGAAGCTGTAGATAGCTACATCCCTATCCCTCCACGTTTGACAGATCTTCCTTTCTTGATGCCTGTTGAAGACGTATTCTCAATTACTGGTCGTGGTACTGTTGCTACTGGTCGTATTGAGCGTGGTGTAATCAACTCTGGTGAGCAAGTTGATATATTAGGTATGGGTGCTGAGAACTTGAAATCAACCGTAACAGGTGTTGAGATGTTCCGCAAGATCCTTGACCGTGGCGAAGCTGGTGACAACGTAGGTTTATTGTTACGTGGTATTGAAAAAACTGATATCCGTCGTGGTATGGTTATTTGCAAACCAGGTTCAGTTAACCCACACACTGATTTCAAAGCAGAAGTTTACGTATTATCAAAAGCAGAAGGTGGTCGTCACACACCATTCTTTAACAAATACCGTCCGCAATTCTATTTCCGTACAACTGACGTAACCGGTGAGATTTCATTGGCCGAAGGTGTAGAAATGGTTATGCCTGGTGATAACGTTACCATCACTGTAAAGTTGATCAACGCTATCGCGATGGAAAAAGGCTTACGTTTCGCTATCCGCGAGGGTGGTAGAACAGTAGGTGCCGGTCAGGTAACTGAAATTTTAAAATAAGCCCTTAACTCCCTGTAGGGGGAGTAAGAAAATGGGTTAATTATATACAAAGTACCTGGGTTTTTAACCTGGGTACTTTGTTACATAAAGAGTGAAACAAACCAAAGTGCCTTTTTTGGGCTGCGGAATACACGGGAATAGTTCAACGGTAGAATAGAGGTCTCCAAAACCTTTGATCAGGGTTCGAATCCTTGTTCCCGTGCTTATAGTAAATAGTAATATAGATGGCTGGCGTATCAGAATATATTAAAGAGTCGTACATAGAGTTGACCCAGAAAGTAACCTGGCCAACCTGGAAAGAGCTGCAAAGCAGCGCCATATTGGTGCTTATTGCTGCTGTTATTATTGCGTTGCTTATTTTTGGTATGGACCACTCAATAGGTTACGTGCTAGGCAAGTTTTATAGTTCACTGGCTTAATAATATTTATAAAGAATGGGTGATCAGTTAAAATGGTATGTGGTTAGGGCCATTAGCGGTAAAGAAAAAAAGGTAAAGCAATATGTTGATGCTGAGATAAACCGTTTAGGGATATCGCACCTTGTACCGCAGGTTTTAATACCTACCGAAAAATATTACCAGATGCGCGACGGAAAAAAGATTGCCAAAGAGCGCAATTATTTTCCGGGTTATGTGCTGATGGAAGCTGCCCTTGACGGTGAGTTGGAGCACATTATAAAAAACATAAACAGCGTAATTGGCTTTTTAGGTGATAAGGCAGGTAATGCTATCCCTTTACGCCAGGCAGAAGTTAACCGTATTTTAGGTAAGGTTGATGAGATGAGCGCACAGGGCGAGACCATGAATGTGCCTTATTACGTAGGCGAGGCGGTTAAAGTAATGGATGGCCCTTTCAACGGTTTCAGTGGTGTGATTGAAGAAGTGAACGAGGAAAAGAAGAAACTGAAAGTAATGGTAAAGATCTTCGGGCGCCGTACGCCGCTTGAATTGAATTACATGCAGGTTGAGAAAGAATAATTAATATTTCGGATATCGAATTTTCGATTTCGAATTTTTATATAAAGACATTTTGATTAGTACGAGGATAGAAAATTCGAAATTGAACATCCGAAATTCGAAATCAAAATAACCAAATGTTACATAGCTTCCACTTTATAACATTGAATAATTAAATAATAAGCAAAATGGCAAAAGAAGTCGGTGCGATGGTAAAGCTGCAAGTAAAGGGCGGCGCTGCAAACCCATCACCTCCAATTGGCCCAGCATTGGGTGCCAAAGGGGTGAACATTATGGAGTTTTGCAAGCAGTTCAATGCACGTACCCAGGACAAACCTGGTAAAGTGCTTCCTGTAGTTATTACTGTTTATGTTGACAAGTCGTTTGATTTTATCATTAAAACCCCACCGGTAGCTATCCAGTTAATGGAAGCCACAGGTTTAAAAAGCGGGTCGGCAGAACCCAACCGTAAAAAAGTTGCCAGTGTAAACTGGGAGCAGGTTGAAACTATTGCTAAAGATAAAATGACGGATTTGAACGCATTTACAGTAGAATCAGCCATGAAAATGGTAGCAGGTACTGCCCGCAGTATGGGGATAACCGTTAGCGGTTCAGCTCCCTGGAACAACAATTAATTTCGGATTTCGGATGTTCGATTTCGGATTTAGAAATTGAATGGAAGAGAGTCGATTAATAACGTTTCGAATTAGGAGATAGCGACCGGACACAAATCCGAAATCGCAAATCCGAAATTGGAAATACAAATTAAATCAGTTTAAGACAGTGGCTAGATTAACAAAAAATCAAAAAGTGGCACTCTCCAAAATTGAGGCTAATAAATCATACACGTTAGAAGCTGCATCATCTTTGGTAAAGGAATTAACCTTAACTAAGTTTGATTCATCAGTTGATATAGATGTGCGTTTAGGTGTAGATCCGCGTAAAGCCAATCAAATGGTACGTGGTATTGCAACATTGCCTCATGGAACCGGTAAAACTGTACGTGTTTTAGTCCTTTGTACTCCAGACAAGGAGCAAGAAGCTAAAGACGCAGGTGCAGATTACGTAGGTTTGGATGACTATATTGCCAAGATTGAAGGCGGATGGACTGATGTTGATATTATCATCACTATGCCAAGTGTTATGGCTAAGGTGGGTAGATTAGGCCGTGTGCTTGGTCCGCGTAACTTAATGCCTAACCCTAAATCAGGAACAGTAACTCCGGAAGTTGGAAAAGCTGTAACTGAGGTAAAAGCAGGTAAGATCGATTTCAAGGTTGATAAAACCGGTATCATTCATACTTCAATAGGAAAAGCATCTTTTCCTGCTGAGAAGATTTATGAGAATGCATTAGAAGTATTGCAAACCCTCTCTAAATTAAAACCTTCTTCAGCAAAAGGAACATACTTTAAGAGCATTCATATCTCTTCTACTATGTCTCCGGGAATAACAGTAGAAACAAAATCAGTAGCGGGGATCTAAATCATGAATAAAGAAGAAAAATACGACCTTGTTCTTGCCCTCACTGAACAAATGAAGGAATACGGTAATTTTTATATTACTGATACTTCAAACTTATCGGTTGCAAAAGTTAACGATATCCGCAGGAAGTGTTTTGATGCTGACATCAAAATGCAGGTAACTAAAAATAGCTTGATCAAAAAAGCTATGGAAGCTGCAGGCGGAGATTTTGCCCCTATATATGATGTATTAAAAGGTTCATCATCAATACTTTTCTCAAAATCAGCAACTGCTCCGGCAAAGTTGATCAAACAATTGAGAAAAGCTGGCGACAAACCGGTTTTAAAAGCAGCATATATTGATTCGGCAATATTCATCGGCGACAACCAGTTAGATACTTTAACCAAGCTGAAATCAAAAGAACAATTGATTGGCGAAGTTATTGGCTTACTGCAATCACCAGCGAAAAATGTTATTTCTGCACTGCAATCAGGCGGAAATACATTGGCAGGATTAGTAAAAACATTACAAGAAAGAGGTTAAGCCAAACACCTAAAAGTTTGGTAATTAAAAACAAAGCATTACAATAAAACACAAAATAAAATGGCGGATTTAAAAGCGTTTGCTGAACAGTTGGTAAACTTAACAGTAAAAGAAGTAAACGAATTAGCTCAGATATTGAAAGACGAGTATGGCATTGAGCCTGCTGCTGCAGCTGTTGCTGTTGCTGCTGCTCCTGCTGGTGGCGATGACGCCCCTGCTGCTGCTGCTGAGCAAACAGCATTTGACGTTATCCTGAAAGAAGCAGGTGGCGCTAAATTAGCTGTAGTTAAATTAGTAAAAGACCTAACCGGCCTTGGTTTGAAAGAAGCTAAAGATCTTGTTGACGGTGCACCAAAAGAAATTAAAACTGGTGTAACTAAAGAAGAAGCTCAATCTTTGAAATCACAATTAGAAGAAGCCGGAGCGGTAGTTGAGGTTAAGTAATTTAACCATACACACAAAGCACAGAGACTCCGACCTGTTTTGGTCGGGGTCTATTGCTGTTTATAAGGTTTTAGATAAGGAGATATCCGAGCTGAGTTATGAGATTGATGGCACAATAATTGTGCGTTAGATTTCGTTCTTTCTCTCAAATCTCATAATACCACCCGGTGCAGCGCCGGGGAACTCACATCTACAAAAGTTTAATTTTTAAACTAAATTTATAACACCTTGGCAACCCAAATAAATCAAAGAGTTAACTTTGCAACCAGCAGAAAGGTACTTGAATACCCCGATTTTCTGGATGTACAGTTGCAATCTTTCCAGGAATTTTTTCAATTAGAAACTACTTCAGACAACCGCCACAAAGAAGGTTTGTTTAAAGTTTTCGCAGAAAATTTTCCTATCTCAGACTCAAGGAACATCTTTGTTCTTGAGTTCCTGGATTACTTTATTGACCCGCCACGTTACGATATACGCGAGTGTATTGAGCGCGGTTTAACTTACAGCGTGCCTTTAAAGGCAAAGCTGCGCCTGTCATGTAACGATGCTGAGCACGAAGATTTCGAAACCATAGTGCAGGACGTGTATTTGGGAACTATCCCATACATGACCCCTAAAGGTACTTTCGTTATCAACGGTGCCGAGCGTGTTATTGTGTCGCAGTTGCACCGTTCGCCCGGTGTATTCTTTGGTCAAAGCCGCCACACTAACGGTACCAAGTTATACTCTGCCCGTGTAATTCCTTTCAAAGGATCATGGATTGAGTTTGCTACCGACGTTAACAACGTAATGTATGCTTACATTGACCGTAAGAAAAAATTCCCGGTAACTACCTTGCTTCGTGCTATTGGTTATGATTCTGATAAGGATATATTAGAGTTGTTTGAACTGGCCGACGAAGTAAAAGTTAGCAAATCAGGTCTGAAAAAATTCATTGGCCGTAAACTGGCTGCAAGGGTTTTGAAGAAATGGGTTGAAGACTTTGTGGACGAAGATACCGGTGAAGTTGTTTCTATTGACCGT
>Ga0247740_1000058_pt1 | contig 51739 bp, 56 predicted proteins | sample UWRJL148409B2_FD_180942 | JGI IMG/M metagenome (GOLD analysis project Ga0247740, IMG submission 180942) | Plant litter microbial communities from Arlington Agricultural Research Station in Wisconsin, United States - UWRJ-L148-409B-2 | ecosystem: Environmental > Terrestrial > Plant litter >...
TGACGCTTGCCCTCGGCGGCCAACGCGACGTTCTTCTTCTCCCACTCGCGCAGAGCCTGCCGCTCCGGCTCGATCGCGGCGAACTCCTGGCACTTCAGCACGGGTTTTCCACAGGCGCATGCACCGACATTCTTGTCATTCTCGTGGTGCAGACGTTCGAGCCGCCAGAGCACGGCCATCGCGCGGTCGTTTCGTCGGTTCGCGAGCTCGGTCGCCCGCTCGGAACGCCGAACGACATCGTTTTCGAGCAGGTCGCGCACCCCGCCGGCCGCGAATTCTCCGGCCACCACGGCAGTCAGACCGTCGGACTGCGCCTGCAGCGCGGCGGTCGCGGCCGCCTCCGCAGCCAACTGCGCGCCCAAGGCCTCGACCTCTACTTGAAACTTAACCTGCTGGTCAGCGTGCAGATCGGCCCACATCTGCACGTGTTCGCGGTCGCGGCGCTCCGCCTTGTCGCTGCCGAGGTGGTTCACACACTGCGCGCAGACGACCTGGTCGCTCGGCGACGCGAAGCGGAACGCGCGGGGAGCCAGGCAGCAGAGACACGGCGCCGTGACATCCACGTGCAGTTCGTAGGCGTGGGGCACGGTCCGCTCCATTAATTCACACACACGTTCGAACGCAAATATGCAGGTGAGTCGTTAAGTTCGAATTACACAGCTGTAGTTATCCACAGGTTTATTAACATGTAGGAAAGATTCATCCACAGGTGTTTATACACATGTTAATAGTCTCGAACTGGGGGTTGGTGCGCCGCCACGCGGGGCATTATGCGGGGGTGCTGGCGACCGCGAACCGGTAGGTGTTGCGCAGCAGATACCCGCCGCCCGGCACCCGGAACGGCACGGCCGCGGCGAGCACCACCGGCGCGAGCTCGCGCAGCACCGACGGGTCTTCGCCGAGCAGCACGCCGCGCACCAGGGTCTCGTCATCGGGCACCTGCCACGGCACCGCCACCGTGCCGGCCGTCACGACGGTCAGGCCCGCTTCGACGAACACCGCCTCCAGCCCGCCGGCCACACGCAGGTCGCCGTCGGGTGCGACCTCTTCGCCGTCGAACTCGGCGACCGCCGCCTCGATCACGTCGAGGTCGTTGCGCGCGCCCTCGGCCCAGTTCGCGATGGCCACGTACCCGCCGGGCGCCAACACCCGGGCGAATCCGGCGAGCGCGTCGACCGTGTCATCCGCGAACTGCAGGGCGTTCACGGCGGTGACGACGTCGAACGACGCATCGGGCCAGGGCAGCCGCTCGGCCTCCCCCACGCGCACGTCAGCGAGCGGGGCGAGAGAGCGCGCCAGCGCGACCATGCCGGGGGCCGTGTCGATTCCGGCCGCGACGGCTCCCCGCTCAGACAGGGTTCGCAGAAACTCGCCGCTGCCGCAGCCGACGTCGAGTACGCGCGATCCGTCGCGAACAGCGGATGCCACGATCAGCGCCTCGTGCGCGGGCGCGGCCGAGGCGGCCCACAGTTCGCTCCACTGCGCCGCGAGGGCAGACCAACCGTCTTCCATGCGCCCCACCCTAGCCGCGGAATTCTCGGGGCCGGATCGTGGTTCTTCTCCGGGTAGGGCAGCGCCGCCGTGACACCACCCCCGAGCGGAACGGACATCCCCATGCGCACCATCAGTCGTCGATCGAGTTTCTGGGTGGCCGCGGCCATCGCCGCGATCGCGCTCTGGACGAGCGCCGCCCCGACCGTTACCTACCCGATCTACGCCGAAGAGTTGAACCTCACGACCTCGACGACGACGGCCATCTTCGCGGTCTACCCGATCGTGCTCGTCGTCGCGCTCGCGGTCTTCGGCAACCTCTCCGACTACATCGGTCGTCGCGCGGCGATGCTCGTCGGCCTCGGCCTGTCGTTCGGCGGGGTCGTGCTGTTCGCGGCGGCGCCCAGCGTCGAGTGGCTCTTCGCCGGCCGCGCGTTTATGGGACTCGGCGTCGCGCTGTCGCTCAGCCCGGCCACGGCGGCGATGGTCGAGTTCAGTGCTCCCGGCCAGGAGAAGCGCGCGAGTGCCGTCACCACGGCCGCGACCGCCGTCGGCCTCGTGCTCGCGATGCTCGTCGGCGGCGCCCTCATCGAATACGCGCCGCTGCCGACCCACCTCAACTTCGCCGTGCTCGCGGTCGTCATCGCCGCGGTGTTCGCGGTCACCTGGTTCCTCCCCCGCCACACCAAGGACGAGGCGCGGGGGCGCTGGCGCCCGCGCGGGATCACGGTGCCACGCGGCATCCGCCACATCTTCCTCATCGGCGCGGTCTCGGTCACGTCCTCGTTCCTCGTCGGCGTGATCATGCTCTCGCTCGGCGCCGACATCGCGCAGGAACTCATCCAGAGCGACAACGCGCTGGTCAATGGCGCAGTGCTCGCGCTGAACGCGGCGGCCATCGCCGTCGCCGCGATCGCCCTCCGCAACGCCCGGCCGGTCAACCTCGTGATGGGCGGCGGCGCGATCACCGTCGTCGGCCTGGGCATCATGCTCGTCTCGTCGCTCGATCACTCGCTGCCGCTCTTCCTCGTCGCGGCGGTCGTCACCGGCGTCGGCTACAGCCTGCTCTTCGGCGGCGGGCTCGGCATCGTCAGCGCGGCGGCGCCCGTACACCACCGCGCCGGAACCCTGTCGGCCGTCTACCTCATCTCGTACTTCTTCCAGGGCACGACGGCGCTCTTCCTCGGCGCGCTCGCCACCGGCTACGACCTGCAGCTGGCACTCGAGATCGGCGCGGGCATCGTGACCGTGTTCGCCCTGTCCGCGCTCGTGCTCGCGTTCACGCTGGGCCGCGGCCCGCGCGAGGTCACGGCCACCGCCTGATCCCGGCGCCTCCCGAGTTCATAACTCAGGCAGGATCTCGGATGTCGCGGGGCGCACCGACCCGGACCCGCGGGATTCTGCGGCCGCAGCATCCGTCCGACCTGTCGTCGCGCGAACCAGCCTGAGTTATGCGCTGAGAGAATAGGGAAATGACTTTGGAGCTGCGCATCCGCCCCCTCGCCGAGACCGACGTCGACGAGGTCGTCGCGGCGTCCGACCTCGACCGCGCAACCCTGCTCGCCGACGCCACGAGCTGGCAGCAGCAGAAGGCGCCGACCGTCGTGGCCCGCGCCGCCGACGGCAGCTTCGTTGGTTTCGCCCGCGCCCGGCCGAACGAGGTGGAGACGAGCCCCAGGCCCGAGGGCCAGGTCGCCGAGCTCACCCACCTGTTCGTCGTCGCCGATCAGCGTGGCAACGGTGCCGGCACCACCCTCGTCGCCCGCGCCCTCAAGACGCTGCGGATGCTCGGCTTCGCCCGCGTCGTGGCCGCGGTGAACCAGACGACCGCCGACTGGCTGGCCGCGCACGACTGGCAGGTGCTGCCCGCGGGCCGCGCACTGGCCTGGGTCGAGCCGTTCATCCCGCGCGACGACCTCTGGCACCCCGACGCGCGTTCCGGCAGTTTCTCGCCGCTGCTCGCCATGCCGGTGCCGAAGAACCGTCCGCTGCAGGCGTGGATGCACCTCGTCGACGCCCCGCCCCTGGTTGAGGCGTTGTACGACCCGCGCGGCGACGCCGACGCACACGCGGTGACCGCGATCACGGCCGCGCTGACCGACGACCCCGAGGCGCTCGAATCGCTGCCGCCCCTGCTACGCGCAGCGCTGTATTTTCCCGCCTAGCGCGTAAAGTAGGCAGCAGTCAGTTCGTGCGGGCCTTGATTTGGGCTCGAGGGCACTCCGTCGAGTGTCGTCCTTTTCGCTCGTCACGAAGGCCCGCCATGCCCACTGCTCTGCACGACGCTCTCACCCGACTCGAGGCCGCCCGGTCGGTCGACCCGGCCGACGCCGAGCTGCTCTTCACCGCCCGCGGCGACGACCTCGAACGGTTGCTCTCCGTGGCATCCGCCCTTCGCGACCAGGGCCTGCGCGACTCCGGCCGCGACGGCATCATCACCTACTCGAAGAAGGTGTTCATCCCGATCACCTTCCTCTGCCAGGACCGCTGCCACTACTGCACCTTCGTCGAGAACCCGGGCGCCCTCGCGCGCATGGGTAAGCCCAGCTATATGTCGCCCGACGACATCCTCGAGGTGGCCCGAGCGGGAGCCGCGATGGGCTGCAAGGAGGCGCTGTTCACCCTCGGCGACCGGCCGGAGAACCGCTGGCCGAGCGCGCGCGACTGGCTCGACGCCCACGGCTACGCGTCGACGCTCGACTACATCCGCGCGATGGCGAAGCTCGTGCTCGAGGAGACCGGTCTGCTGCCGCACCTCAACCCCGGCGTGATGTCGTTCGGCGAGCTGCAGGCGCTGCGGCCGGTCGCGCCGTCGATGGGCATGATGCTCGAGACAACGGCGACCCGGCTCTGGAGCGAGAAGGGCGGCGTGCACTACGGCTCGCCCGACAAGGATCCGGCGCTGCGCCTGCGCGTACTCGAGGACGCCGGCCGAGCGAAGGTGCCGTTCACGACCGGCGTGCTGCTCGGCATCGGTGAGAACAACGCCGAGCGCGCCGAGGCCCTGTTCGCGATCCGCGCCTCGCACGAGCGGCACGGGCACATTCAGGAGACGATCGTGCAGAACTTCCGCGCGAAGCCGAAGACCGCGATGCAGGACGCCGACGATCTGGAGACTCAGGAGTACGCCGCGGCCGTCGCGGTCGCCCGCATCGTGATGGGGCCGGATGCCACGATCCAGGCGCCGCCCAACCTCACCGACGCGAACGAGCTGGGCCTGTTGATCCGCGCCGGAATCGACGACTGGGGAGGGGTGAGCCCGCTCACCGCCGACCACGTGAACCCCGAGCGCCCGTGGCCCGAGCTCGACGACCTGGCCCGGCTGACCCGGGCCGCGGGGTTCGAGCTGACGGAGCGGCTGACGGCGCATCCGCAGTACGTCGCGGCTCAAGAAGGCGGCGACGACTGGATCGACGCGCGCATCCGTCCGCATCTCGACGCGCTCGCGGCGCCGTCGGGGCTCGCGGATGCCGCGGCGCCCGTCACCGGACGCCCCTGGCGCGCGGCGCCGGTCACCCGGGTCACGACTCCCGCCCTGCGTCGCGCCGCCGTCGACCCGGCCGGTCTCGGCGACGCGGACTACGTCTCACTGCTGGCCGCCGACGGCCCCGAGCTCGAGGCGCTCGCGACCCTGGCCGACGAGCTGCGCGTCGCCGCCGTCGGCGACCGGGTCAGCTTCGTGATCAACCGCAACCTCGACTCGTCGGTCGTGACCGACCCGGCTCTGATCGGCGACCTCGCCGACGAGGCGGCCGCGCTCGGCGCCACCGAGATCTGCGTGCAGGGCGCGCTGCCGGCCGACCTCCCCGGGTCGGCCTACCTCCACATCGTGGCGGCGGTCAAACAGCGCCAGCCCGACCTGCACCTGCACGCCTTCCGGCCGACCGAGGCCGCCGACGGCGCCGCGCGGCTCGGCATCACGGTGCGCGAGTTCTACCGGCGGCTGCGCGACGCCGGGGTCGACACCGTGCCGGGAACGGGTGCGCGCATCCTCGACGACCGCATCCGCGCGCTGCTCAGCGGCGGCACCGACCCGAGCGTGGCCGAGTGGACCGACACCGTCGCCACCGCGCACTCGGTGGGCCTGCGCTCGACCGCGACCATGGTCTACGGACACGTGGAAACGCCAGCCGAGCAGGTCGCGCACCTGCGCGCCCTCGTCGCGCTGCAGCGGCAGACCGGCGGGTTCACCGAGTTCATCGCGATGCCGTTCGTTCCCGCCGACAGCCCGCCGATCGCGGGTGCCCGACCGGGACCGAGCGTGCGCGAGAGCCGCGCGCTGCACGCGGTCGCCCGGCTGATGTTGCACGGCAGCATCGACCACATCCAGGCCGCGTGGACCAAGCTCGGCCTCGAGACCAGCCAGGCCGTGCTGCTCGGCGGCGCCGACGACCTCGGCGGGCTGCTGCTCGACGGTGTCATCGCGCCCGAGGCCGGTGCCGAGGCCCACCGTTCGCTCACGATCGTCGACGTCGAGCGGGTCGCCGCCGAGATCGACCGCACGGCGCGCCAGCGCACGACCGACTACGGCGAGCCGACAGCCGAGCAGCTCGCCTTCGCCCGCCGCGCCGATGCTCCCCCGGCGTCGCGGCTGCAACTCAAGATCGGCCCGCGACGCCCGTGATCGCCCTCGCCGAAACCGTGCCGCACCGCGCCTTCCTGGCCGCGATGCTCGCGCGCCACTACGACCTCGCCGAGACCCCGTCAGTGCTGATAACCACCGACGCCACCACCCCCGTCGCCGACACGATCGCCCGCGTCATCCTGATCTCCGACTCCCCCGGGCCGGCCACCCTGCCGACGCTCGTCGTCGGATCCACCGCGGCGCCCGGCGCCGCCCACGCCCGCCTCGCCACCACCCACCCCGCCGAGCTACTCTCCGTGATCGACGGCTACCTGCGCCATCCCGAGCGCTACCCGGCCGGGGCGACGCGGGAACCGGCCAGGGTATGAGCACCGAGGTCGACACCCTCATCGTCGGCGCGGGGTTCGCGGGACTCGGCGCGGGCATCCGGCTCTCGCGCCTCGGTGAGCGCTCGTTCGTCGTGCTCGAGCGCGCGGCGACGGTCGGCGGAACCTGGCGCGACAATGACTACCCCGGTGTCGCCTGCGACATCCCCTCGCATCTCTACTCGTTCTCGTTCGCGCCCAAGAACGACTGGTCGCGCTTCTTCGCCCCCGGTGCGGAAATTCAGGACTACCTGCTCGACTGCGCGGGCGAGATCGAGGGCCACATCCAGACCGGCACCGACGTGCTCGAGATGCGCTGGATCGCCGCCGACGAGCGCTGGCAGATACGAACCTCGATGGGCGACTTCAACTGCCGCACGCTTGTGATGGCCGCCGGCCGGCTCTCCGAGCCGCGCATCCCCGACATCGCGGGTCTCGACTCGTTCAAGGGCGAGGTCTTCCACTCGTCGCGCTGGAACCACGACCTCGACCTGGCCGGCAAGCGGGTCGGCGTGGTCGGCACGGGCGCCTCGGCGGTGCAGCTCGTGCCCGAGGTCGCCGCCACGGCCGCCAGCGTGGTGCTGTTCCAGCGCACGGCCCCCTATGTCGTGCCCCGCGACGATTTCGCCTACTCGGCAGCCGACATCCTGAGTTTCCGAAACGACCCGGCCGCCCGCGAGGCCGAGCGCGCCGAGCAGTTCTGGGCGATGGAATCGGGCTTCGCGGCCCGGGTCGGCGCCCCCGCGCACATCGACGAACTTCGCGCCCGCGCCCGCCACCAGCTCGAGGGCCAGATCTCCGACACCGCCCTGCGCGACCAGCTCACCCCCGACTACGAGATCGGCTGCAAACGCGTGCTGCTCTCGAACGACTTCTACCCGGCGCTGCTGCGCGAGAACGTGACGCTCGAGCCAAGCGCGCTCGCGAGCGTCGCCCGAGACACGGCCACGGGCGAGAGCGGCGCCGGCTACGACCTCGACGTGCTCGTCTTCGCAACCGGCTTCGAATCCACCCGACCGCCGTTCGCGCGCCGTGTGTTCGGACGCGACTGCGTCAGCCTCGACGACACCTGGCGCGACGGCATGGCCGCCTACAACTCGACGACCGTGCACGGCTTCCCCAACCTGTTCGTGATCGACGGTCCGAACGCGAGCCTCGGCCACAACTCGGCGATCGTGATGATCGAGGCGCAGATCGACTACCTGCTCGGCGCACTGCACAACGAGACCGAGGTGCTCGAGGTCGCCCGCGACGCGCAAGACGCCTACGTGGCCGACCTCGACGCGCGCGCCGCGTCGACGGTCTGGCTGGGGGGCGGATGCGAGAGCTGGTACATCGACCACCGCAGCGGTCGTCTCACCCTGCTCTGGCCCGACTTCGCCTACGCGTTCCGCGACCGGCTGGCCGAGTTCGACCGCGCCGCCTACCTTTAGACGCGCCGTCTCTAGGCGCGCCGCCTCCGCACGATCCCCCGGTAGACCACCCCGACGAGCAGCACCCCGACCCCCACCCCGATCGACAGCGCCGGCAGGGTGGCGACGAGCCCGAGACATCCGACGATCCCCGCCACCTGCACCGCCCACGGATACCGACGCTGCGCGCCCGTCTGCGTGAGAGCGGCGACGTTCGCGACCACGTAGTAGAGCAGCACCCCGAACGACGAGAACCCGATCACGCCGCGCAGATCGACGGTGAGCACGAGGGCGACGATCACCGCGGCGACGGCCACCTCGGCACGGTGCGGGGTCTGGAATCTCGGATGCACCGCCGCCAGCCAGCGCGGAAGATCGCCCTCGCGCGCCATCGCCAGCCCCGTGCGCCCGATGCCGGCGATCAGCCCGAGCAACGCGCCCAGGGCGGCGATCGCGGCGACGACCCGAACGACCGGTGCCGCCCACGACCAGCCTCCGGCGACCGCCGCGTCGGCCAGCGGGGTCGGCGTCGCGGCGATGCCCTCGGCGCCGAGGGTGCCGAGCAGCACGACGGCGACGACCGCGTAGACCAGAACGGTGATCGCCAGCGCCACGGTGATCGCGCGCGGGATGGTGCGGGCGGGGTTGACGACCTCCTCGCCCATCGTCGCCACCCTGGCGTAGCCGGCGAAGGCGAAGAACAGCAGCCCGGCCGACTGCAGGGTGCCGTGCCAGCCGCCGGCCACGAGCGGCCCCACCGCGTCGAACCCGGTCAGGCCGCCGCCCGCCGCGGCGGACACACCCACCGCGAGGCCGACGAGCACGATCGCGACGATCACCCGGGTCAGCTGGGCCGTGCGCGTGATGCCGCGGTAGTTCACCGCGGCGAGCGCGACGACGGCGACCGCACCGACCGGGCGCTCCCAACCGGCCGGGGCCGCGTAGGCCGCGAAGGTCAACGCCATGGCCGCGCAGCTCGCCGTCTTGCCGATGACGAAGCTCCAGCCGGCCAGGAACCCCCAGAGTGGGCCGAGGCGCTCGCGACCGTAGAGGTACGCGCCGCCCGACAGCGGGTAGGCGGCCGCCAGCTGGGCGGTCGAGGTCGCGTTGCAGAACGCCACTATCGCGGCGACCACCAGGCCGACGAGCAGCGATGCACCCGCGGCCTGCGCGGCCGGTGTGAACGCCGCGAACACCCCTGCGCCGATCATCGATCCGAGGCCGATGACCACGGCGTCGGGCGTGCGCAGGCGTCGCGCGAGCGGGGTCTGGGGTGTCACGTCGGCAGGATACCCGGCTGGTGTGAACGCTTCCGATCATGTCTCGAATCGGTTTCAGCCCTTGGGTTACGCCGTCCGGTGCCGTAGCGTCGTGGAACCCGCAGGTTCGAAGTCGAGAGGCTCCACTACATGCACAGCCGGTACGAGTTCGTCTCGCTCGACGAGATCGCCGTCGGCGCGACCGACTACCGTCGGCCCGCCGTGCACACGGTGTTGCTCTCCGCGCTCGCGATGATCGTGATCCTCGCCCTCATCGGCGCGGGATTCGCCGCGTTGGCCACGCCGGCCGTGCTCGCCGCGACCACCACGACCGACCGCGTGACCGCCTACTGGGAGAAGTTTCCCTCCGACCTCCCGATCGCCGCGGCCCTGCCGCAGCACGTGGTGCTGCTCGACAAGGGCGGCGCCGAGTTCGCCCGCTTCTACAGCGAGAACCGCATCCCGATCACCTTCGAGCAGATCTCGCCGAACTTCGTCAACGCGCTCGTCGCCACCGAGGACTCGCGGTTCTACGAGCACTCCGGCGTCGACTTCGCCGGGATCGCCCGGGCGTTCATGGCGAACCTCACCAACGACGCCCGCACCGAGGGCGCGTCGACGATCACCCAGCAGTTGGTGCAGAACATCCTCATCAGCAACGCACGCAACGACGACGAGCGCACCGTCGCCAAGGGCGACACCTACGAGGCGAAGATCCGCGAGGTGAAGTACGCGGTCGCCCTCGAGAAGACGATGCCGAAGAACGACATCCTCACCACCTATTCGAACGCGGTCTACTTCGGCAATCTGGCCTACGGTGTCGAGGCGGCGTCACGGGTCTACTTCAGTACGGATGCCGCGTCCCTCTCGATCCCGCAGGCCGCGATGCTCGTCGGGCTGCTGCAGTCTCCCGTGCAGTACGACCCCTACGTGCGGCCCGAGGCGGCCCAGCCGCGCCGCGACGCCGTCATCGACCGCATGGTGGTCGAGGGCTACATCACCGCCGACGACGCTGCGGCGGCGAAGGCCACCCCGCTCGAACTCAGCCGGGGAGACACCCCCTCCGGCTGCGCGACCTCGGCCTACCCCTACTACTGCGCGCTCGTGCAGCAGGAGCTGCTCAGCAACGTGGCGTTCGGCGCCACCCCCGAGGAGCGGCAGCTGAAACTGAGCCTGGGCGGCATCACGGTGACGACGGCTCTCGACCGCGCCGCGTCCGACGCGGCGACCCGCGCGGCGACCGACGCCCTCGGCAACGACAATCGGGTGGCCGCGGGCATCGGCGTCGTCGTTCCCGGCACCGGGCATATCGCGGCCGTCGCCGAGAACCGCACCTGGGACCAGACCCAGGTCGTCTACGCCACGAGCGCGCAGCAGCCCGGCTCGGTCATGAAACCCCTCACGCTGGTTACCGCGCTCGAGCAGGGCATCCCGATGTCGACGACTCTCGTCGCCAACGGACCCTACTTCTCCCGCGTGCTCGACAACCCGCCGAAGGGCTATACGAACTTCGGCAATGCCCAGCTCGGTGCGATCGACGCTCGCAGCGCCATCCGACAATCGGTCAATATCTACTTCGTCAAGCTGATCGAGAAGACGACCGTGCTCTCGGTCGTCGACATGGCCAAACGTCTCGGCATCACCACGATCAACACCACCGAGGGCGACCCGAACGCGGTCGCCCCGCGCACCGGCTCGTTCGCCCTCGGCACCTCGTCGGTCACGCCGGTCGAGATGGCGAACGTCTACGCGACCTTCGCGGCGGGTGGAATCAAGTGCAACCCGATCGCCGTTATCGCCGCCGTGCGCACCACCACCGGCGAACCCCTGCCGACCTCGACGCCCGACTGCCACCAGGAGATCAGCCCGGCGATCGCCGCTCAGATGGATGACGCGCTGCAGGGCACCTTCAACGGCGGTGGCACCCTCGCCGGCGTCGGCACCCTGCCTGGCCGCGAGACCGCGGGCAAGACCGGAACGACGGATGACAGCTCGGCCAACTGGACGGTCGGCATGACGCCCAACTTCGCCACCGCCGTCTGGGTGGGCGACCCACGCGGCGGATTCGCCTACCCGCTCACCCGGGTCAATGCTTACGGTCGCACCTTCTTCAAGACCACCGGTTCGGCGATTGCCGGCCGCATCTGGAAGACCGTGATGGTCGATCTGCACGCGGGCGTGCCGCCGGTGCCGTTCCCGAACGGCTGAGTTCACCGCATCTCGTCCGCCCGGACGATACATCTCGTCCGCCGGGGCGACGCTGCGCGAGGCGGTGCACGGTGGACTGGAGGTATGAAAATTGCTCTGATCTGCGACTACTCGCTCGACTACCTCGGGGGCGCCCAGACCGCGTTCCTGGCCGAGGCGCAGGCGCTGGCGGATGCGGAACACACGGTCGTCGTGGTGACGCCGTCCGAGTGGCAGAGCGACGACGGCCCGATCCACGAGCCGGTTAATGCCCTAGTCACGATTCCCGGTCTCGGGCTGCCGCTCGTGCGCAACGGCGCGCGGCTGCGTTCCCGGCTGACCGAGCTGTTCCGTGAGCACGGCATCGACGTGGTGCACGTGCACTCCGAGTTCGGACTCGTCGCCGCTGCCATCGATGTCGCCGAGACTTTCGGCCTGCCGGTCGTACACACCGTTCACACGTTCTTCTGGCGCACCCACCTGCCGCAGCCCCTCCAGCGCATCGCGGCCGCGGGCATCCGGTCGTTCCAGCGCTTTGTCACCGGACATCCCGCCGCCCAGCTTCTGGTCGACCGGCCCGCGGCCGACGCGGCGATGTGCGCGATCACCACCGCCACCTCGCACCGTGCCTCGGTCGTCGTCTCCCCCTCTGCTCACCAGCGCGAGCACCTGCTTCGCGCGGGCCTGAGCAACGTGGAGACGGTTCCCAACACGGTCATCGCGAGCGCGCGTCGCCGCGGCGAGCCGCTCGTCCCGATCGTCGGACCGGTGCGCGTGGTGTGGATCGGCCGTTGCGTGCGCGAGAAGCGGCTGCTCGAGTTCGTCGCTGCCAGCCGTGACGCGCTCCGCCGTCTCCCGGCCGGATCGCTCGAGGTGGAGATCGTGGGCGACGGTCCGCTACTCGCCGCCGCGCGACTGCTCGCGGCCGATACCCCTGAGATCGTCTTCACCGGCCGAGTCGACTCCGACGGCGTGGCCGACGCGCTGCGGCGTTCGCACGTCGTCGCTCTCACCTCGAGCGGGTTCGACAACCAGCCGATGACCATCGTGGAGGCGCTCTACGCCGCCCGCGGCGTTCTCTACGTCGACCCGGCGCTGACCGAGGGTGTCGACGTCGCCGGCATCCTCGCCCGCTCCGATGCCGAGCACGACATCACCAGAGCCATCGTGCAGCTCGCGAACGATCCGCAGCGGCTCGTCGAGCTCTCGGCGCGCGCGGCCACCGCGTTCGACCTCTTCGCGCCCAAAATGCACGCCGGGCAGCTCACCTCGCTCTATCGCGAGCGACTGGTGAACCTGACGCGCTAGCCATGGCACTCACACGATCTGCGCTGCCCGCGCAAGAATGTATCTGTGACCGCCCCGCACGTGGGCGAGACGGAAATCGGGGGCGTGACCATGGGTGTTGCCGAGTGGGTCTCTATCGGTCTGTTCTTCAGCGTCGGAACCTACTACGCCCTCAACGGCCATCTGCGTCGCAAACAGCGTAAGAAGGAGTAGTCGGGCGCGCCCCTCGAACGGCGTTGTGCAAAAGACCCTGAAATGTTCTGTCGGTATCGCGATGGGAGTGGCCCTTTCCCTGGCCGCGGTTCAACCCGAGGCGGCCAACGACGCACCGCCGTCGGCGACGGCGGTGCCGGCCACCAAGAAGGTGATCGACGCCTCGGTGCGCGCCGCGACGGCGCTGCAAGGGGCTCCTCTATTCGGCGAACAGCCGGGTGAGCGGAAGGATAATGCGCTATCTCGGCATGTGATCTCGGCCGACGACACGCATAATCACCCGTCCGCTACGGGGCCGCACCGAGCGATTCCGCAACGCTGAGCATAACGACGAAAGGCCCCCGGTTTCCCGGGGGCCTTTCTCGTGTTGTTCTGGTGGCGTATTTTCAGAACTCGACGAGCCCCGGATTTCCGCGCCTCCCACCCCACCATTTCCATGACGTTCCCCCGTTAAAGTCGAAACGTTCCCCTCGGCCCCAAACACCCCAGTGTTTATAAGGGTTTCAGCACACTCCAGCCGCCCCTCGCCCGGACCGCAGTCCGGGCCCGAACCGTCACCACCCAGCACCGTCTCGCCGTCGGACCGCACCCGACCCGTGAACTGTCCGCCGGAGGGAACTCCTGCTCGTACTCGCCTGATCGTCATGATCGGCATGGGTGCGGCTGATGGTCTTATTCTCGTGCGTCGGCTCCTGTGCCAATCGAGCTCGCGGGTCATGAGCAGGCCCGCCAAAGCTAGATCGTGCTCTGATCGATAGGGTCACGGGCAGAACCGCATCAGCGGAGTCCGACGACTGCTCGAAGTGCGTTAAGGCCTTCTGGGGTTCCAGGCCAGTGCCGATCGAGAGCAGCCGCTCCTGCATGGCGGGTCGCAAAACGCAGCACGAGCGCGACGATCACGGCGTCGTCTGCATAGCCGACCACGGGGATGAAATCGGGCACTAAGTCGATTGGGGACAACAGATAGACCCCGAGCACGATAAGCCAAATGCGAACACGGCGCGGAACTTTCGGATCCATCGCGAGACGACGGGTTAGCCGGATGACATCAGGCCCGAGACGCAAAGCATCGACAAGTTTGATCCTGTCTCCCTGTCCGCGAGAAGTCCAAGCAAGCGTCGCGATCAGCGCTATCCAAAGTGCCAGAACTCCGCCGAGCACGCTTGCGAGAATCTGCCACCACTCCATAGGTCAAAAGTAGTCGCCCCGTGGAAGTGCCGATATGGGACGTGCCAGCGCCAGCAATGTATGCGAGGATGTTCATACGTTCAGATAGTCAATTCAGGAGGCGGCACATGGGCTCGGGTCATGCTCATCCCAGCGCAGCGAGTGCTGGCGGCCGGAACCGGCGGCCGCTTTTCATCGCCTTCGCCTTGACAGCGTCCTATATGGTCGTCGAATTCGTCGTCGGATTCAGTATCAATTCGCTGGCCCTGATCTCGGATGCAGCGCACATGGGGACTGACGTCCTCGGCCTGGGGATGGCACTGGCTGCCATAACGCTGGCGTCACGCCCGGCTACGGATCAGCGGACCTACGGCTTCTATCGGCTCGAAGTCCTCGCCGCGCTCGCCAACGGTGTACTGCTGTTCGCCGTCGCGGGATATGTCATCTTCGAGGCCGTCCAACGATTCAGCGAACCACCCGAGATACCGGGGGCGCCTCTCCTGATCGTTGCCGTCATCGGACTCACGATCAACCTGATCAGCTTCCGGCTGCTGATGGCCGGTTCCAAGGAGAGCATCAACCTCAAGGGCGCGTACCTGGAAGTGCTCGGAGACCTCCTCGGGTCCATCGGCGTCATTGTCGCCGCGATCATCCTCCTCACCACCGGGTGGGCTTATGCCGACCCGATCATCGGTGTCGGGATTGGGCTGTTCATCCTCCCGAGAACCTGGTCGCTCACGCGGCAGGCTCTGCGGATCCTGCTCGAAGGCACTCCCCCTCACATCGATATGGGCGAGCTCCGCGCCGCAATCACGGCCGTACCTGGCGTTGTAGAGATCCACGACCTCCACGTTTGGACGATCACATCAGGGATGGAAAGCGCGAGCGGGCACATCGTCGTCGATCCGGCCAGCGAATACAGAACTGTTCTCGACGCCGTTCTACGAGTTCTGAAAAACGAGTACCACATCGACCACGCCACAATCCAATGCGAGCCACCTGCGTTCAATGAGACTCACACGGCCGTATGACAACATCCAGCGCGAAGGCACACGTGAATATAGTCAACAACAGCTCCTCCGGTTCCCACCCCTCGTCTGCAGGCGAGCAGGAAAAGCTCGTAAACCCCGGACAGGTCGCTCAGGTACGGAAAGCCATGCCCTCTTCTGAAAACGTCGCTGATCTCGCCGACGTGTTCAGCCTCCTCGGAGAACCCGGACGCGTTCGCATCCTGATCGCCCTGCTTCCCGGGCGCATGAGTGTCCGGGACATCGCGGCAGTAGTCGAGATGAGTGAATCCGGTGTCTCCCACGCACTGCGCCTGCTTCGCGCCCACCGGGTCGTAGACGTGCATCGCGAAGGCCGAATCGCCTACTACGCTCTCGCAGACTCTCACGTCCGAGTTCTGCTCGATCTGGCTCTCGAACACATCGGGCACACGGTGCTGCTACACCCCGCAGATGAATCTCACACCAGTTCGGACGAAAGCGGCGACGCGAGCTGCCTGACGGCAGGCGCGTCAACCAACGGCCACGAAGGGAACCCAGCATGAACCGGCGATCGTCCAGAATTGCTGCCACGTTCGCCCTCGCCTCCCTTCTCGCCTTTGCGACAGCGACGCCCGCGTTCGCCCACGACGGCCTCGTCGGAAGCAACCCGGCAGCCGGCGACGTAGTGACCACTGAGCTGACCAGTGTCGACCTTACGTTCAGCGACGACTTCCTCCAGATCGGCGGCTACACCCCGGCATTCGCCATCCAGATCACCGGTCCCGACGGACGGTTCTACAACACCGACTGTGTGACGCTCGACGGCGGATCGATCTCGACACCTGTCGCACTCGGCGAATCGGGCGACTACACCGTCGTCTGGCAGGTCGTTTCATCCGACGCACACCCCATCTCCGACACCTTCGGATTCTCCTACGCCAAACCCGACACCGTCACCGCCGCCGAAGGCTCTCCGATCGGTGCCACCTGCGCAGACGACCCGGCCGCCGCCGTGAACCAACCGGAACCAGAGCCCGTGGCGACGGTGACCGCAGCACCCCAAGCCGGCGACGACACCGCCGCCGGAACGGCAACCGACGCGGAGGCGTCCGGCTGGACTGACGCCATACTTCCCATCGCGCTCGTCGCCCTGTTGATCGGCGCTGTCGGCAGCATCATCGGCCTGCGCATCCGCCGCCGCGGACGCGACACTCACTGATCTCACGGACTCCACACCGGCCGACGACCTACCATGAACCCTATGAGCCCTTCACGCCGCGCACGCCTGCCTCGGGCGATCACGCCGGTGCTGCTGCGGCTCGTGACACTCGCGCTGCTCGTCGGGGTGTTCGGCACCCTCGCCGTGCACCACTCTGACGGCACACCCGCAGACTCCCCGACGGTGGCGACCGCCATCTCCGGAGCCTTGCCAGACTCCCTCCCGGGTGAGGCAGCGACCGCCACGTCGGACCCATCGTGGCTCGTCGCGGCCGGATGTGCGGCATTGGCTCTGTGCTGTGTCCTCGGTCTCGCCATCGCAAAGCGTGCCGCGCGGCAAGACCGGCCGCCGCTGACCTCCGTTACCCCGGCGCCCCGCACTGTCTCTCCGCGGACGCCATCGATCGTCGCGCCCGTAGCGCGTCCTTCTCTTCTCGACCTCTCGATCAGCCGCACCTAGGCCGGATCAGAACGACGAACCCAGCCCACAGTCAGGGCTGCCTGCTCGTCGACGCTGTTCTCGCGCGCCCGCATACCGGCGCGCACCACCTACGTCTGCCTACATCGGAGAGCTCTCGTGAAAAGAATGACCACCAATAACAAAGTCGCCTTCGCCGTCACTGGCGCGATGATCATCGCGATCCTCGTCTTCCTCGTCATCCTGACCGTCCAAGCAGAACAAGTCCGCGGTGGTAGCGGCGACCAGCGTGACACCGTCGACCGAACCCCGGTATCGGCCATCGACGACACCAGCCACAGGCTCGACCAAGGCGACCCGGGAAGCGGGGTGACCGTCGTCGAGTTCCTCGACTTCGAATGCGAGGCCTGCGGAGCCATGTACCCCGTGGTCGAAGACACCCGTCAGCAGTACGCCGGCGACATCACATTCGCGATCAGGTACTTCCCGCTACCTGGGCACTTCAACTCCACCAACGCCGCGATCGCCGCCGAAGCGGCCTCTCGCCAAGACAAACTCGAAGAGATGTACACGCAGCTATTCCAGACACAAGGCGAATGGGGCGAGCAGCAGGAATCCCGCGCGCCGCTGTTCCGGGAATACGCCGAACAGCTCGGCCTCGACATGGCCCAGTACGACGAGGACGTCGCCGATCCGGCCGTCGCCGCACGTGTGAAGAAAGATTTCGACGCAGCCCGGGATCTCGGACTCACCAGCACACCGTCGTTCTTCGTCAACGACGAACTCCTGGAACTCACGGCATACGACGACCTCGGCCTCGCCATCGACGAGGCCCTCGGACGATGACGCCTCCCTTCCGCCACGAGGCTGAAGTCGACGGTGTGGCGCAGATCCGTGTCGCCGTTATCGGCGCCGGGCGCGCAGGACTGGCCGCGAGCCACGCCTTGCTGAAAAAGGGCTTCCGCCCCGGCGACGACTTCATCGTCGTCGACGCAGCCGAGCCTCAGCACACAGCGTGGAAGACACGCTGGCACTCGATGACCTTCCACGAACCAGCCCGTCGCTTCGCCCTCCCCGACGACCCCATGCCCGGCGACCCGCACCGACGGCCGCGGACAGACGAGATGGCCGACTACCTCGATTGGTACAGAGCCAAGATCGGAGTCCACCCCCGCTGGAACACCACAGTGCAGAAGATCGCGACCGAAGCCGACGGACGGACACTGTCGATCACAACATCGGCCGGCACCATCCGAGCCGGCAGCATCGTGGCCGCGACCGGCCCGTATGCGATACCCGAAACGCCCGCGTTCGCCATTCGCACCGTCGTGCCGGGGATCAACATTCACAGCGGCAGCTACACACATCCGAGAGCCGTGCCACCGGGCAGCGTCCTGATCGTCGGCGGTGGAGCGAGCGGCCGCGAAATCGCCCACGAGCTAGCGCACTCGCACGAGGTGATCCTCTCGACCTCCGCGACCCACAAAAGGCGCTGGCTGGCCGTAGCGCCGGAGACCGAACTGCCTCTGGAGTTGCTCCGCGCCCACGGGGTCGCAACCGTCGGGCGGATAACCGGAGGATCGGCGACCGGTCTCCATACCGTCGACGGCGGCACGCTCACACCACAGTCGGTAATCTGGGCCACCGGATACCACCACGGCTTCGACTACCTCCCCGCCCGCGCCCTGGGGGCGGCCGGGGAGGTGCTCTCCCGACGCGGCCGCACTCCCGTCCCCGGTGTGTTCGTCCTCGGTATCGACCACCGCAAAGCCGCAGGACCGGCCCGAGTCGTCCGCGACGCGGCACGTATCGCCCACCTCATCGGAAAACGGCAGTGAACGGCATCGGCGCGTTCTTCGCGGAAACCGTATTCAGCGGCGCCCTCATCGTCGCGATCCCTCTCGCGCTCGTCGCCGGTCTCATCTCCTTCTTGTCGCCGTGCGTGCTGCCGCTGGTGCCCGGGTTCCTCGGCTACGTGTCCGCCAACGCCGACGGCGCCGCGAACCGGAACCGCCGCCGCGTCGTCATCGGAAGCCTGCTCTTCATCCTCGGCTTCTCCGCCGTCTTCATCGCCTACGGCACAGCATTCGGCCTCTTCGGAAGCTGGCTGTTCCGCTGGGAAGACCTGATCATCCGCGTCCTCGGCGCCGTCGTCATCGTCATGGGACTGGTCACACTCGGGCAGCTCTCGGCATTGCAACGCACCTTCAAACCGTCGTGGAAACCGGCGACCGGACTCGCCGGCGCCCCGCTGTTGGGCATCGTCTTCGGACTCGGATGGACCCCGTGCATCGGACCCACCCTCAGCGCCGTCATCGCCCTCAGCCTGACCGGCGGCAGCCCGTGGCGAGGAGCCGCCCTCGGGTTCGCCTACTGCCTCGGCCTCGGCATCCCATTCCTGCTCGCCGCCCTGGGTTTCAGCTGGGCGACCAGCGCCCTCGGATTCTTCCGCCGGCACATCCGGACGATCAACATTGCCGGCGGCAGCATCCTCATCATCCTCGGCGTCCTCATGGTCACCGGGATCTGGAAAATCTGGATCGGACACATGCAATCCCTAATCGGCTCCTACACGACGGTGGTCTGACGATGCCCCAGAAACCCACGATTCCCGCCGCGGTAACCGGCACGACAGCCACCGCACCGGCGCAGTACCCGGGAAAGAAGCTCGGCCTGGTCGGACTGCTGCTCGCCTGCACGGTGAGCGTCATCGGACTGATCGTCAGCTGTATCGCTCTTGTCATCTCGCTGCGCCACGGCAGCCGTAACCCCGCAGCGATCGCGGGCATCATCATCGGTGTCCTCGCCACCGCCGTGCTCGTCGTCGGCGTCTTCTACTTCGTCGGCGTCCTCGACGGAAACGTCGGGGTCTGCGCCGACAGGGAACCCGGAGTGTACGAAGAAGGCCTCATGACCTACACCTGCCTGGAGGGACAATGACAGACCGGATGACAGGTCCGAGCCTCGACCAGCTACTCGCCGTTTCAGCAGACTTCCCGAGCATTGTCGCGATCATCGGCGCCACCCTGGCGCTTCTCTACCTGGGCGGCGCCGTCCGCCTGTGGGCGGCCGGACGCCGATGGTCTATCGCCCGCACGGTCGCCTTCCTCGCCGGATGCGCCTTCGTCGTCACGGTCACCGCCACGGCGATCGACGACTACGGCCAGTCGCTGTTCTCCGTCTTCATGTTCCAACAGCTCACCCTCATGCTCGTCGCACCCCCGCTTCTCCTGCTGGGCGCACCCGGGACCCTGCTGCTGCGGACCACCCCGCACCGCTACGGCGGACAAGTGGTGCTCCGAGCCGCACTGTTCGGCCTCCGCTCCCGACTCGGGCAGGCGCTCATCCACCCCGCGGTCACGCTGCCGGCATTCCTGTTCGTGTTCTACGGCCTGTACCTCGGCGGCCTCGCCGACCCCATCCTTGCCATCCCGTCAGGCCACACTCTCCTCGAACTCGTGTTCTTGGGCGCCGGAATCCTGTTCGCGGTCCCGGTGCTCAGCCCCGACCCGGTACCGGGCAGGCACAGTGCACTCGGCCGCGTCATCGAGATGTTCACCAAGATCGCCTTGCACACGGCGTTCGGGGTAATCCTCCTTCTCACCACCACCCCACTGGTCCAGGCCTTCGCCTCCCCGCCGGCAGCCTGGGGCATCGATCCGCTCTATGACCAGCAGATCGCCGGCGCCCTCGTATGGACGTACGCGGAGCTGCCGAGCTTCATCATCCTGATCTACCTTCTCAACCGCTGGTACCGGGATTCCACCCGCCGTGACCGTGCCGCCGACAAGCGCGCCGACGCGGCCGGCGACCCCGACCTCGCCGCGTACAACGCCCACCTCGAACAGCTGAACCGCGGTCCCGCCTCGCGACCTCCCATATCCGCTGATCCGCATCCCTCGCCGCCGAGCCGAAACAGGTAGACCGATGACCGACACGAAAACCACACACCTCTCCACCACTCGGGCACGCCGCGGGCGCCTGATCCGCGTAATCGCCCTGACCGGGGTGATGACCCTTCTCGCAGCGTCGATCCTGCTCACCACCCCGACACCGGCCTGGGCGAAGGACTACCCGAGCTGGGACGACGTCGCCGCCGCACGGTCCGACGAGGCGTCGACAACCCGCGCCATCGCCGACATCCAAAACCTGCTCGCCACCCTCCGATCCGAAGTCGTCGTGGCGCAAGCCGACGCCGACGCCAAAGGCGACCTGTGGATCGAGGCCGACCTCGTCTATCAGGAAGCCGTGGTCAAAACCGAGAAGCTCCAAGCACAGGCAGGCGCGGCGACAGACGTGGCAGAAGCCTCACGGGTGCGTATAGGGCAGATGGCCGCCCAGATGTCGCGCGGCATCTCCGCAGACTCGTCGACTCTCATGTTCGGCAGCACCGGCAACGTCGACGACCTGCTGTACGGGCTCTCACTCTCCAGCAAGCTCGCCGAACAGTCGAACAACATGCTGGAAAAGGCCACCGCCGACCGCAACACCGCGCAAGCTCTCACCGACCAAGCGGAGGTCGCCGCGACCGTGCTCGCGGAGTTGAAAGCGACCGCCGAAGCGGCATTCGTCGAAGCCCAGGAAGTATCCGCGTTGGCCGAGGCGAAAGTCATCGAACAAGCCGACAACGAAGCGCGGCTCAACCAACAACTCACCGTCCTCACCGAGCGTCGCGCCGCCGTCGAAACCGACTACCAAGCCGGCGTCGCCGAACGGCAGGCGGCCGCAGCACGGGCCGCGGCCGCCGCCGCACTGGCAGCGAGCGAAGTCAGCAGCAGCGGCTGGGCCCGCCCGGTCAGCGGAAACATCAGCTCCCCGTACGGATGGCGCATCCACCCGATCGCCAAGGTGAAGCGACTGCACACCGGCACCGACATCAGCTCCGGCTGCGGGCAACCCCAATACTCGGCATCCTCAGGAACCGTCACCTACGCCGGACGCAACGGAGGCTACGGGAACTTCATCCTCGTCGACAACGGCGGCGGCATCTCCACCGCCTACGCCCACATCGTCGACGGCGGAATCCTCGTCTCCAAAGGCCAGCAAGTCGCCGTCGGGCAGAACATCGCCCGGACCGGCACCACCGGCGCCTCCACCGGCTGCCACTCCCATTTCGAAGTCCGCCAGAACGGCGTCACCATCGACCCGGTCCCGTTCCTCCGCGACCGGGGCGTCGGCCTCGGCTGAGCACACCCGTTACACCCCGCCGATCCGCTACCCAGAAACCCACCTATGACCACCTCCCTCCCCACCCGCCGCTCCACTCGGCACGACGATCACCGACGTCGCGCCAGTCGACTCAGCCGGCACACACGTCCACCCATCCGCAGCGCCCGGTCACAGTTCACGGCGCGCCGTCGCTCCCTCGTGTTCGGAAAGAGAGGTGCCGCAGCGCTCCTTTTCGCCTGGCTGTTCGCCATCAGCCAGAGCGTCCCCAGCTATGCCGACAGCCCCGAATTCCACCAGACGCTTCCCACGATCGAGTCTCCAGGTCAGGCGCAGCAGGTCATCGTCGCCGACGGAGCACCGACAGAGATCACCCGCGATTCGTTCACGGTCACCGCACCGCCGCCCCCGAACACGCGGACCGCGGTGACCGTGATGGCATTCCTGAACAACCCGGCCTCGGACGTGCAATGGCCGTTCACAACCTCACCGATCAGCAGCGGATACGGCAAACGCATCGCCCCCTGCAGCTACGGCTGCTCATCGAACCATCAAGGCACCGACTTCACCCCCGGCGCCGGAACACCGGTCGCTGCGATCGCCGACGGGATAGTCCGACAAGTCAACTCCGACCGAGGCGGCTTCGGCACCCACGTGATCCTCGAACACGAGATCGACGGCAAAACGATCACCTCCCTGTACGCCCACATGGCCGCCGGGTCCGTTCCCGTGACCGAAGGACAGACGATCACCGTCGGAACCGCTGTCGGCAAAGTCGGGAACACCGGGATCAGCACCGGAGCGCACCTGCACCTCCAGATCAGCGACCGGTCCGCCAACTACAACCCCTACGAATGGCTGCAAACCCGCGTCCGTTAGCACTCCCATGCCCTTCACCCAGGCCATGCCGCCACTGCATGCTCGGCCCACGAATCACATTCGGAGACAAACATGAATCTCGACAACTTCTGGTTCAACGCCTTCTGGTCGCTCGCACCCAGCGCAGGAATCGGGCTGATCTTCTGGTTCATCTTCCGAGCGATCGTCCGCGCCGACAGGAACGAGCGGAAGGCCTACGCGAAAGTCGAACGTGAAGAACGAGCCAAACGAGCGGCCCACGTTGACCAGGTTGGAAACGACCAGTGAATGGCAAGAGCCCGACGGTCGCGTTGAAGAGCGCGATCGTGGTGTTCGCGACGGCACTACTGATCTCCGGATGCTCGACGAGCTCACTCTCTGCCCAATACGAAGAGGGATCCAACAAGGGATACATCTCGGCGGACGGCACCGTCGCCGAATGGCCCGAAGCCGAGCGCGGAGCACCCGTTGACTTCACCGGCGTTACCGAGATCGGCGAAACACTGACCGCAAGCGACTATCGCGGCTCCGTCGTCGTCCTCAACTTCTGGTACGCCGGCTGCCCACCCTGCCGCGCCGAAGCCCCCGACCTCCAAGAACTCAACGAAGCATACGCAGGTCAGAAAGTCGCGTTCGTCGGCGTCAACGTACGCGACCAGGCCGCGACCGCCCTCTCGTTCAGTGAAGAGTTCGGCATCACCTATCCCTCCATCCTGGATGCAGAAGACAAAGCGGCCTCCCTGGCTCTCGCCGGCCGAGCCGCACCGAACGCCGTCCCCACGACCATCGTGCTCGACGCTGAAGGGCGACCCGCGGCCCGGATCCTCGGACAGATCTCCAGCAAATCCGTGCTCAACACCCTCATCAAGGACACACTCGCCGAGTCGACCCCCTAAGCGGCAACCCACGCAGCCTGCTTTCTACCAATGAGTCAGTGTCGACTGTATAGTCATTACATGCTGACTATTGCTACCCGCCTCGACGTCATGAACCGGCTCGGCCGCGCGATGGCCGACCCCAACCGGTCCCGGATCCTCATGAGCCTGCTCGACGGTCCTGGATACCCCGCCCAGTTAGCCCGCGACCTTGAACTGACACGGACGAACGTATCGAACCACCTGAGCTGCCTGCGCGGGTGCGGCATCATCGCTGCTGTTCCCGAAGGCCGCCAGACCCGCTACGAGATCGCCGACCCGCACCTCACCCGGGCGCTCGCATCACTCGTGGACGTCGTCCTGGCCGTAGACGACGGCGTACCCTGCGCCGACGAGAACTGCGACGTACCCTTCTGCTGCGGGACCGGCGCATGAACGCGTCGACCAGCGCGCCGATCCGAGTCCTCGGCCCGATCCGCAAGCGCGTCCTCCAGCGACGCATCCGCATCATCGTCGCCATCACGATCACCTACAACCTGATCGAAGCAGTTATAGCGATCACGGCCGGCACCGTCGCATCCTCCGCAGCTCTGATTGGCTTCGGACTCGACTCGATCGTAGAAGTCCTGTCCGCCGCAGCGATCGCGTGGCAGTTCTCTGCCCCCGACCCCGAGAAACGGGAGAAGGTGGCGTTGCGGGTCATCGCGTTCTCCTTCTTTGGACTCGCCGCCTACGTCATCGTCGACGCCGGCGTCTCTCTCCTGGGGCTGCGTGAAGCCGAGCACAGCCCGGTCGGCATAGTCCTCGCCGCGGTGAGCCTGGCGATCATGCCATTCCTCAGCTGGTTCGAACGACGAACGGGCAAGGAACTCGGATCTGCGTCAGCGATCGCTGATGCGAAGCAGACCCTCATCTGCTCCTACCTTTCTGCTGCGCTGCTCGTCGGCTTACTCCTGAACACGCTGCTCGGCTGGGCTTGGGCGGACTCGGTCGCGGCTCTCGTCATCGCGGTCTTCGCCATCCGTGAGGGCATCGAGGCATGGAAGGGCGATACCTGCGCCGTTCCCGTTTCTGCGCTGACCGGAGAGCGTGAAGTCGAGGCGTGCGACTGCTGCTGACTACGCCGACGTCGACGTTGGTCCGGGCAAGCGTTAATCGTTCCACCGGCGTGACTCGCAGATGAGCGCCTATCGGGCCGGACTGAACGGGCATCGGCGACCGATCGTGAGGCTCACGCCCAACGTTGCCAACGGTGGATAACCCGCACAAGTTATCCACACCTGTGGATGACACGCCCACTACATCTAGTGTTAGCCACCTACAAACACCACGATATATAGTGGACCACAAGCAGAAGACCCCGGTCGGCAAACGTCGTCCATTTCGGGTCAACGGCCAAGCGGGGTCATGTGTTCTTGGGGAACTACACGATCTTAACCCGATTTCTCCAGGCGTCGTCAACCCGACGGTCGTCCGGGCGAGTCGGGGGCCGCTCTGCCCAGATTGGCAAGAAGATGGCTCTCAAGCCCGGTTCGGAAACTCCCAAGTCAGGTCAGTACGGCGTCTACGGACCCCGTGGCGGCAACACCGGACGCGAGGTGACGTCGACGCGCGGCAACCCGATGCCGCCGCAGCAGAAGTCAGGCATGACGTACCGCCTGACCGACCCGACTAAGCACCAGAAGTAGAATCGCTGGAGCGGGCGCGGTTCCCCCCGAATCGCGCCCGCTCCGCCCTCCGTGCCGTCGCCGGCGCGCGGCGCCCGCCTCACGAACGTTCTTGCGTGCCGGCCCCAGCCACAGCGCCCGCCGCGCACTCCTCGGCTGCCTGCCGTCCGGGCGCCGCCTGGTCGTCGCTCGCCCCCGCACTGGGGCCACGGCAGATCCGATCGCCGCGCTAGATTGAGCACACCTCATTACTTCGAATCGATCTTTCGCGATCGTTCACAGACCTCCAGGACCGGACCCCAATGACGAGCACCCTGACCGCCGAAGAAGTCGCAGCAGCGTTCTCCTGTGAGGCTGCGTCGTTCCTCGGCGACGGCGCGTTCGGGGAGACGTGGAAGATCTGCGACACCGAGGTCAACGGCGTCGTCGGCGACTACGCGGTGAAGATCTTGCACGCGGAGCAGTTCAACCTGAAGCTCGTAGACCGGGAGACCGCCGGGCTTCGAAGGTTCGACTCCGATGGGATAGTCCGCCTGCTCGACGTCCGCGATGTCGTATTCGCCGCCGGGACCCGCACGGTGCTCGTGTGCGAGTACCTCCACGGTGGAAGCGTCAAGCAGAACCTCGACGGCGCCGGCAGGCAAGCCGTCGACGATGTCGTGGCATTCGCAGTTGGTCTTATGAGCACCGTCGACGAACTTCATGCCGTCGAGATGATCCACCGTGACATCAAGCCCGCGAACGTCATCCTCCGCGACGGCGACTGGGCTCGGCCCGTCCTCATCGACTTCGGGCTGTCCCGTGGGCTTTCCGATGAGACATTCACTGCGTACCCGGCACGCGTCGGCACCGTCGCCTACATGTCGCCGGAGCAACTGCGCGGCGAGAAGGCGAGGAAGGCCTCCGACATCTGGGCTTGCGGCGTTCTCCTGTACACGCTGCTCACCGACAAGCATCCGTACATCGTCACCACCGACGGCCTGCAGCTCGACGACCTTATCGACCTCGTCGTCGGCGCCCCACGACCGATGCCCGACGACGTTCCAAGCGCGCTCGAAGAAATGGTGATCCGCATGCTTTCCGACCACGAGTATCAACGCGGCAGCTCCCGAAGGGCCTTGACCGATCTGAAGAAACTGGCGACGAAATGACGACCGCTCCGACGACAACCGCTCCCGCCGCCGTGGCCGCGGTCGGCCTCGACACCGTCCTAGCCGGCGACGTGCCTACGCTCTTGGTACACAAAAGCTATCAGGCAGCGAAACGAGTGCCGGAGGCGCTCGGTTTCATGAACGCGATGCATGCCCCCGACCTCGGCATCGGCGTCGTCGTCCCCCTCCACAACCACAAACGCACGGCAGTCGAGCAGTTCGTCGAGAGATGCCAGTTGGCGCCGGTGATCATCGTCGACCCCGAACTCCACTATGCGTCGACATCTGCGTGGGAGGCTCGCGCCGACGGCAATGTCAACGATGACTGGATCGACCTCATGGACGACCCGCAGAAACCGAAGCCGAAGTGGGTCGGTCACACGATGGACCTGCAGTACGACATGGGCGCCACTGTCGCGCTGTCTGCCAGCGGCTGGGTCGACGCCGTTGACGGCACGAAATCCATGGCCAGGGCCATGAGCTTCGTCGCCGAGAGCCGCGCCCACGTCGGGACGACGACGCCGATGATGGTGAACCTGACGTTCGACTGGCGGTGGCTCGTCGACGACGCGCTGCGCGCCACACTGCTGCAGGAGATCGTGGAGAGCAACGAGCCGCTCTGGTACCTCAGGTTCTACTGGCCGGAGATACCCGTCCGATACGGCCAGCTCGCCGACGCCGCGATCCTCGCCGGATACCGCGAACTCGCCGGGCTCTGCGCCTTGGAGGACAAGCAGCTGTTTCTCCCGAACTCCGGTCTCACCGGCTGGGTCGCGTCGTCTCTCGGTGCCGCAGGATTCTCGACCGGGCAGGCATGGCCTGAGCAAGCGTTCGCACGGCAACGGATCATGGGCGGCCGGAAGGGACAGCGACCGCCTCCCCGGATTCCACGCTATTTCGACTCGCAGCTACTGCACACCATCGAGTACTCGGAGTTCGAACGCCTGTCCGGCTTTGCCACGCACGCAGAGCTAACAACCCCGTACTCGCTAGAAATCGATGCCGAGGGCCACAGCCACGAACTCGGAGGCCTGCACTACCTCATGGCCGTCGCGGCGCTTCAGGCGAAGCTCAAAGGCCGACGCCCGGAGGCGAAGTCCGCTCGCGAGATCGCAGGGGCATCCGGATTCATCGAGGGTCTGCGTCGCGCCGACCAGCCCGCCGGCCTCAACAACCCGTTGCACCTGGCGGCATGGGCGGAGCTTCTGCGCTAACGGCCGTCGGGCCTGGTCCACCCGAACACCGGGTAGATCTGACCTTCGTGCTCTCCGCGCTCCCACATCTCCAGGCAGCGTTCCGCGATGAGCATCCGTCCCACCGCGGACTGCTCACGTGGGAGCCTGCCGCCGGGCCGCGCCCACACTCGGGCTTCGGACGTCGCGGCGTCGACGGTGATGATTCCGATGCCGGACCGGGCGACGTACGCGAGCTCGTCGGCCGCGGCGGCGACCGCCGCCGGCTCCAAGGCGATGTACGCGTCGTCGGCGGACAGCCTCTGGCGTCGCGCCTGCGACAGCGCGCCGTGCCAGTCGCGGAGCTTCGCTTCGACAGTGACGACGCGGCGCATGACCGGCTCCGCTCCGGCGGCACGCGCGTACGTGCCGTCGGCGGAGGCAACGACCCAACCAAGGTCGCTGAGCAGCGGTAGTACGGCGCGGCGAACGAGGTCGGTGGACGACCGCATGTGTGTCGCGAGCTCCGCGATCGTCTTGTGTCCGCGGCCGAGAGCGAGCACGGCACGGACTTCGACGTCTGTGGTGAGCGGGCGTATGCCGAGCTCTCGACGCCTGGCCACTGCCGCTAGGTCGAATCGGACGGATGCGAGGTCGGGAACACCGCGGACCGCGGGCACCTCGGTGAAAGTCTCGATGTCGGGCAGCGACGTTGCGGCGAACATCAGATGCGGCAGCTGATCCCGCAAGGCGTCTACGAGGTCCGATTCGTAGCGGAAACGCAGGGATCGGGTGCGTGCAAGCGTCGTCATCTCTTGCCTCCCACCCGGTTTCGCCATGGTCCCGCGGCGATTCATCCCATGCTAGTTGGGTGCCGCGGGAACTTCCGTCATCCGCTATGTGTGCGGCGGCGCCGGAATGCTCGCCCAGCTAGTGTCGCGAGGCTATCGCAAGCCCCCGACATCAGCAGCGTGCGTTCCGGCTGACACGGATGCGGGTGACCGAGCCCGAGTCGACAACCGGTCGACAACCGGCAAGAACGTGACACATTCGTATCCGCTTCCGGGCGAATCCATGTTCCTGCACCTGGCGCTCTCCACTCCTGAGCGGGTCAGCACGAACTCGACTTCTACGCCGCCTCATCCACAAACTGCACGTAGCGGGTAATTGCCTCCAGCGATGCGACGCCAGCGGCCCGCATCAACGGCACTGCCGCCGCGCCGGCCCGCAGCTGACCCACAATCCACGTAGCCCGCATCCGCTGGCTGTTCGGTGCCAACCCTGCGGTCGGAGTCTTCGCGATGAAATTCGTGACCATGTTCTTGCCCGCAGTTGTACGCCCATTACCGAACACCCAGTCGCCAGGCTCTAGGTCGGCGACGGCGCGCAGCAGCGACTCGGCCCAGGCGCGTTCCATGTGCACGACGCGAGGGCGTGCACCGCCCACGGTGACCAGCGCCTTCGAACCGTCGGCCACGATGTCGCGGCGGACGACGCCCAGCACTTCACCGCCGGAGAGTCCCGCACCGATGCCTAGGGCGACGAGTGCCATCGCATTTTTCCGCCGTGCGCCAGTCGATAGCCGCACCCACGCGCGGAGCTCGGCTACTTCGTCCTTCGTATACGGGGTACTCGCTGTCGACGCCGGAAGCGGTGCGAACCGGACGCGACGGGCGCGGTCACCGAGCAGCACCTCGGACATCCGCAGCAGTATCGACCTGCGGTTTCCTCGGGACGCGGGCGCCAGGTGCACAAGGCCCTCGGCGACGAACCGCTCTATGGTCGCGGGCGCGAAGACGTCCCGATGCGTCAGTTTCAGGTCGGTCTGTTCGTGCACCCAGGCGGCGAGCCGCGACGCCGACTGCAGCAGGTCGCGGTCAACGTACGCAGTCTTTCCCGTGCACGTGGAAACAGCCTTGGTCACGAGGTCGCAGGTAGCGGTCCAGGTATCGGTATCGATGGTCGGCGTGTAGGTCATGGTGCCCTCCAGAGCTAGAGGGAGTCGTAGGTTCAACTCCCTCCTACGCTGTGCGCGGCGTGCCCGTGTCGCCGTGTGAATTTGGCAATGTTGCCCCCGCTTTGTGCCCTGGACTGGGGGCAAGCCGCACGCCCACCTGACCCCGGTGCACCCGGCTCATCAGCAGCAACGGCGCGCGCGAGGTCTAGTCGCCGAGCTCCACCGCCCCGTGAGCAAGGTACAAGAGCGGTGCGTCAGTGTTTCCCACCCGGGGTGCGCGCCGGTTCCGGCCCGTCGAACAACGGGCGGTAGCGTTCGCGGGCGTTGCGCGGGCTACGTGGACAGCCCGCAGCCGCGTCGGCCAGCACCTCGGCGACGGCGTCCGCCCGGTCACGGTGCGCACCCAAATCACACCCATCTCCGGCACGGGCGTCGTAGAACTCTCGTCCTTGCCGCCCCAACCGAGTCAGAGCGACGGTTCCGACGTCGACGCCGTCATCGTCGACGACTATCCAATGCGGGTGGTTCGGCCGGGTGGTCTTCTCGATCAGTCTCATGGTCGGTGGTCCTTTCGTCGGGACGTCCGGCCACGTGCCTTCGAGCGTAGAGGCATGCACCGACAACCGCGATGGGAGGGGAGCGATCGGATGAACCGCAAGTCCCGGTCAGTAGGTTGACCCCCGAACTGGGGGTACAGCGATTCGGCTCGTGGGCAGATCGCCGCCGTTTCTTGCCACATGTCTGAAGGGGGAGACCCGGTTCTTCGACCAGGTCACCTATGAGAAAGAAGACCTAGATGAAGATTCCCATCGTCACTACCTTGCTCGCGCTCACCGTCTGCGCCGCAGCCGACCCTTCCATCCTCGACCGAGTGCTGCCTCTGCTCGGAGCTTGGACGGTGCTCGTCTACGCACTGCGCGGCCAGCGCCCGCCGGCCAACAAACGCGGGGAGGACAGCGTCACCGACTGATCCAAGCGCGTCAGGGTTCCCGCCTCCGCCGGGGCGGGAACACCCGGTAAGGACCCGCAACCGCTCGCGTCGGAGCGGCGACCTATTCCGAGTCGATTTCGGTCCACTTGCGCCATTTCGATCCCGAATCTGTCCTCGGGTTCATTTCCCTCGGCATCAGAAAAATGTTCCGACCCCCCAAATCGACTCGTGGAGCGAAGTGAAGTGACCGCAGGTGCCAGAGCGTAAAAACGACGAAGAACAGTAAAAGGAGACCTTTTGGGGCACTTTTGCGCTTTTTCGGGCCTCGCTGTCCAAGCTGTCCCAAATGCCCAAAGACAACGGATGCCAGTGTTTACGCGGGTTCTCCGGAATCTGTCCTGAAGCCCTCTCGGACAACCTTGCCCAGGTTCTATAAGGGATCGGACCCCTATTTATCGATCTGTACTGAAGATCTGGCATTAAAAGACTTAACTAGGGGGTTTCTGCATATATATCTCCGACCCTGGTTCGGATATATATACCCCCGGGCCCCTATAGGTCGTAGTTTTTTCTCCAAGACACGGGACAGAGGCCTCGGAGGCCCCTGCATCCCTTTCATTTGCTGGCATCCGCTGTCACAAACGGCTTCAGGACAGATTCGGCCGATCTGGTCCACATCCGCGCCGTTACTGGGATGCGCTGTCCCAGAGCGGGTTTCGGGACCTGGCAGCCGCTCTGGGAACCGTTTTGCCGAAATCAGACGATGCCGCGCACACGCCGTTCGACACCAACCGACCCCACCCGCGGCAACGGAATTCGAAGCTTCGGGTCTATATCGTCACGGCCCTCGATCGAACGGCCCCGCTCCAGAATTACCAGCTCGCCGACTCGGGCTCGGCAGCAGCACCAGCACCAGCACCAGCACCAGCACCACGGGTTCGCGTGGCGAGCGTGCCCGTCAAAGCGACACCCGCTCCGTGCTGGACGTCGACCCGAACAGCCTCGTATACGTCGATTCGTACGCCACGCCGTCGAATTCGTTCCACCCCACCGAAGGGCAGACTGCCCACGGCCGGACACACCCGAAGAGTTTTGACTGAATTTCGCCCCCCGCCCTGAGATCAGACCTTTTCCGCCGCATCTTCATCGGTATGAGAGCAAAGCGGGGACAGGAGGCGATTGCCAGCACGCGTCTGACGAAACACCTGGTGCATGCCGTAGCGACATCGCCCGCCCACGCCAACACTCACGCTCACGCACTGACCTGGCTCGCGTGCCTACGATTCCGGAGAGATAGAACTTCCGGACGAGCGGAACTCCGGCTTAGCTTCGGGAGATTCATCGACATGATCGTCTGGGTTGTAGCCATGGCCTATAACGCAATATGTCGCACTAGGTGTCACAATGTATCAGCTGGCTTCGGCTTAGTGAGCAGTTTGTCGCAGAAGCCGCACACATACTAATTGGGCGAATGTCACGCTAGCCGCATGTTTGTACCGTAAGGGTAAAGGCCTATTCCGCAATACGTCACAGGGAGCTGCAGATGTCAATCTTCACCGTAGATGATCTCGGGGGCCGCCAGGCGGCATCCAGAGCAGTTGCTAACGGAAAGCTCATCAGGCTTGCAACCGGGCTGTACTCAGACGAAGTTCGCCGCACCGCCGAGGACATCGTCCGCAGCAGATGGGCCGAGATTGTAGGGAAACTGCTGCCCGATTCCGTCATTAGCGACCGCACGGGATTCAGCGGCACCCCCGTAGACGGTCACCTCTACGTAGACCATCCGCGCCTTCGCGAGCTCACGCTTCCCGGACTCACTATCATCCCGAGCGGAAACCCTGACGCCGGCCCGCTACCCGGTGACACCCCGACAGGCACCGGAATATACATCGCATCGGAGCAGCGGGCGCTGCTCGACAACCTTCGGCCAAGCCGTGCGGTCAAAGGCAGACCACCACGGACCTTGACCCGCGACGAGCTTCACGACCAAGTCGTCAGGCTCACTACCTCAAGAACTACGGAACAGCGGGAGCGTCTACTCGGCGCGGTGAACGCGCTTGCGGCTGCAACCGGACGACCCGAGATGGCCGACAGCATCAACGTGTTCTTCCAGGCAGCCGCCGGTGAACGGCCAACGGTAAAATCCGGATCCCGGTCCATGAAAGCTGCGCAGGCCGGCACCCGATACGACACCGGACGAGCCAGGCTGTTCAAATCGCTCGCTACCCAACTCAGCTCAATAGCCCCAAGACCCAGGCCCGAGCCTCGACCCGAAGACCGCACATACCTGCCGTTCTTCGAAGCCTATTTCTCCAACTACATCGAAGGCACCGAGTTCACCGTCGACGAAGCGGCGCAGATCGCCCTCCACGGACAAATCCCCGACGACAGGCCGGAAGACGCACACGACATCGCGGGAACGTACCGCATCGTCAACGACCTGGAGCACATGCGGCAACCCATCGACACCGCAGACGACCTAATAGCAACGCTCAAGCACCGTCACGCCGCGATCATGGAAGGCCGCCCAAGCAAGAATCCCGGACGGTTCAAAACCAGAGGGAACCGCGCGGGGATGACCGAGTTCGTCGCACCAGACATGGTCGAAGGGACGCTCCGGGCTGGATGGCACGAACTGGAAGGCATCGACGATCCGTTCGCCCGCGCGACATTCATGATGTTCCTCATCGCCGAAGTTCATCCGTTCGACGACGGCAACGGCCGGACCGCGCGAATCATGATGAACGGCGAACTGCTGAGGCTCGGTGAATCCCGAATCATCATCCCCACGGTCCTCCGTGACGAATACCTTTCCGGACTCACCGCCCTGACTCACAACGACAGGTCAGCTGCTCTCGTGTCCGTTCTCGACTTCGCACAGCGGTACACCCGCCAAGTCAACTTCACAGACATCGACCAGGCAACACGGACATTGACCGAAACCGGCGCGTTCCTGACCTCGAAGCAGGCGGAGGAGCAGTACACACGGCTCACGCTCCCGAACAGCGTGGTGCGAGAGTTCCCCTCTGCCAGCGGAGCCCAAAACGTGTCAGCGCAAGCGCGGCGGAAGAACACGGGCGAGCCGGGCAACGGCGGTCTATACGCCGGTAGGCGCCGTGACGAAGACACCATCGAGCTTCCCGACTTCGGGCTATAGGTTCGGGCCTACGACCGGGCCAACAGAAGGGGAGCCCGTCGCCGGAAACCAGATCGGCGACCGGCCGGGGCTGAGGCAGATTCTCGCCTCTGACCGGGGAATGTCGGATGCACCCACTAACGTCCGGTCATGGACATCGACTACTTCACACTTTTCCTCAACAGCTTCATCACCGCATCCCAGATGCTGGTCGCAGCGTTCGGCACCGCGTTCGCGGCGAACCCATGGCCGTTCCTCGGCGTCGGCGCTCTCTTGGTCGTCGCGGCAGCGACGCCGGCCCGTCGCACCAGACGACGACGTCGCGCATGACCGGTGCCAGCGACCCGCGGACGGGTTCCGGCTGGACGCCCGGCCGCGCGCAGTCGCCGGATACCGGAGACGCGCACTCCGGCAACCAGGTCCGGTATCTCCGTTACGACGACAACGTCGAAGACCTCCAGCTTGTCGCGGCGCTAAGGCGCAGAGACCCCGGCGTGCAGGACCGATACTGCAGCACGGCGGCCAATGTGAGAGACCTCATTACCAGACCCGGCAAACTCACCGTCCTGTCCAGCCACGGGAGCGACCGCTCCGGCGTCTGGGGCTTCCGCCGGCGGGCGACGCAGCGTCGGTCGACGCCGCTGACCATCACCGGCGGAAGCCGGATCACCGCCCGTGTCTTGGTCGTCGCCGCCTGCGATGGAGCGGGAGCACTTTGGGCGCCGGTGCTTTCCCCCGCCACCATCGCGTTCGTGGCAAAGGGCAACGTTAGATACAGCACTGTCCGCCAGTCGCTGCTCGCTTTTTTTCCCTTCGTTCAATCCGAGGGCTTCGCGGCGTCGTCCCACGACGAGATCGAGGCAGCATGGGCGAAAGCGCAGGTCGCAGCGGCGGCAATCGCCACGAGGATGACCGTCGTCGACGGTGTCTCTCACGAATTCGACGTGGTTCGCCACGTTCCCGCCTAGGGCGGCTTACGCGCGCGGGCCGTCGCACTTCGACGGTGATTGTAATCACCTTTAAGGTCTGGTGCAACCCGCGCTCTGCGCTCTTGAATCAGCGGAACGCCGGTCCTACCGTTTAGACATCGACGCGGCCTGGAGGACCGGATGCACACGCCCATGGACACTGCGGTCGGCTCGTTCGTGGCTACCACGGAGCCGGCGACCTACGTCATCGACGTATCGACTCTGTGTCAAATTGGCCGCGGCTTGGCGGCCGCCAAGCCGACCTGTCGGTTGTCCGATTGACCTGCAGGTTTCGATGTCTGGTCGCGAATAAGTAGCTTTTCGTGGTCGTCTTGCTGCCGACCTGTGACAAAAGAAATCGAGCGACGTTCGCTGATCCCAATCGCTGGGAAGGGGTATTCATGCAGACCCTGATGGACCAAGCCCGCGGCGTCTACCTCGTCCGCACCACCGCATCCCGCTATGTCCTCAGCCTCGACCTCTTGGTCGTGACCCGCTTCCCCGACACCGGCCCACCGACCGCAGTCGCAGCGCTCCGACGTGATCACGATCAGCTCGACCTACTCGCGGTCTTCGAGTGCACGGTGGGCTCAGCGATGGTGCTCGCCTTAGATCTCCACCTTCCGTTCGTGCCGTTTACGCTCCGCCGATCGATGCCCGTCGTCGCCATTGACCGGCTGTCCGACGCCGAAGAGGCGGTGCTGCTGTGAGCGACGAACTTCCGAACCCGCTTCAGAAAGCGAACAAGGTGGGCCTCTTGGGCGACCAGCACGGCGATCTCAATCACTTTTTGCTCGTGAGTAGAACCATGTGGTCCAGGGGCATCAGCGTCATGGTGCAGCTAGGCGACTGGGGTTTCGTGTGGCCGGGTGAGAACTGGGATAGAACGTTGAACAAGATCAGCAGGCGCCTGGCCGCCCAGGGCCAGACTCTGTATTTCTTCGAAGGCAACCACGACTGGATCCCGCGACTTCATGAGTTTGCGCAAGACGTCGACGGGCTTAGACGGTTGCGGGCGAATATCATCCTGTTCCCCCGGGGATACCGGGTAACGCTCGCTGCCTATAACAAGGTGACGCCGGGCAAGATCCTGGCGGTGCTCCCAGGTGCCAGCTCCGTCGACCGCGAGCACCGCACGGAGGGATCCGATTGGTGGCCCGAGGAAGCAATCACGGACGAGGACCTCGCAGCGCTCGGCTCGGAACGTGCCGACATCCTCCTCGGCCACGAGGTGCCGATAGGGGTCTGGCAGATCGAGCACGAAATCGATAAGAATCCCGATGGATGGTCCGAAGCGGCGCGCGCGTACGCGGCGGAGGGGCGCCGGCAGTTCTATCGCGGGTTCTTGGCCGTGCGACCGCGGGTGAGCGCGGGCGGTCACTGGCACCGTCATATCGACACGAAGATGGGGTTCAATGACGGCACGAGACGCTTCAGCTGCCGCGTCGTCGTCCTGGACATGAACGGCGCCGAGACCATGAGCCAGGCGATCCTCGACACATCGAGTCTGACTATGGAGTTCTTCCGCCGCGGAGACTCCGTGGTCGAGCGGCTGACGATGCGCGACCAAGGGCGGTGGGCCATCCGAAGCGAAGACGCCGTATATGCCTTCGATCTCGACCGCCGGACGGTCGAGCGGCGCCCTGAGCCGGGCGCCCGGCTGTCGCCGAACCTCGACCAGCCTCGCCCTCTGCTCGACATCAGGATGCTGCAGGTGGGGGATGTTGGAATTTGGTCGTTAGATCCCGTGGCCGACGACCTGCCGGACTACGAACACTTTGCTCCCCGCGTGGAGTCGATTGAACGGAAGGTCGAGCTGTGAGCGACAGCTCTCGAAAGCCGGGCAGCGGTTCGACCACAGTCCACGAGCTACTCGGTGGCGAAGGCGGCGTGTGGACGGTCCACACCCGAGACAGCCGCTACGAATTCGACCTCGACGAGGGCACGGTTCAAAGGTTCGCCGGCCCTATATCTAACCCGAGCGCCAACGACCCGCGGCGACGACTCCGCGACATCAGCGTGTGCAAAGTCGGCGCCCGCGGCTACTGGACCATGTGGCCGGCCGATGGTGATCCACCCGTAGAGCACCTGTGGCAGCACACGAGCGAGATCCGGTCGATAGAGAGGATGGACGGCGATGCCCAGCGATGACGACAAGGATTCGGCCTGGCTGCGATTCGAGGGCGAGGCCAAGCGGCTCTTCGTGCGCCGGATAAGGCTAAGTCGCGACGGGCTGTTTCTGTTTTCCCGCCGCTATGCAGCTGAAACAGTCACCTTGTCGGCCGCCGAACTCACGACCCTGTTCGAGGGAAAAACCTGTGCTGTGGATGTGCAGGGGGAGTACATCCTGTACCTCCGCGTGGACGCCGGCGCCCTTGAATCTGCGGGACTGCTCGGTGCGATGGCTGGGGTGCCGCGTGGGCGGCGGCGCGGCGGACCGGGGCCGTCGTCGATTCCGCAGCGGGAGGACCCTGGGGCGAAGCCGACGTATGAGCAGCGGGTGCTGGCAGCACGGATAAGAGTCAAGCTCGACAAGCGGCGGAGGCGGCCCCGGGTAAAAACGCCGGAGTGGATCGTTCAGCTGGCCAAGGGGAACATCGGTCGATAGGCCCACGCCCGCGGCGCCAATGAGGAGCGTCTAATCTCAATGGGGTTATGGCAGCCGTAGCGAACCCACACCGCCACACGAAGCTGGAGTATTTCGCTCTACTTGGGACCGAACGCGGACTGGATCTTGGCCGCTACCGCTTCTCGCAGTGGGCGAACCGCTTCGACGTCCCACGCCTCCGGATTAGGGAACGACCACTCGAACACTTCTCCGCGCGGCACGGAGGGTAACGCGAGTCCTGGCTTCATCAATACGACGATGTCAGCATCATCGAGGTCTTGCTCAGTCACGGCCCGTGGCGTGCGCCCCGAGATGTCCATGCCGAGCTCAGCGACTGTCGCCGCGATCGCCGGGTTGAGCTCGTCTGCAGGCGCGAGCCCGGCTGATTTCGCGATGAAGCGGTCGCCGGCAAGGTATTCGAGCAGAGCGGCTCCCAATTGCGAGCGGCCGGCGTTGTGCTGGCAGATGAATAGGACGCTGCGTTTGTTGTTCACGAGGCGGTGCTCTCTTTCCACGTAGTGTTCCCGGCCGCAATTACGGACCGAGATGGGGTGAGGAGTGTGACGGCTGCCAAGCCGAGCGCGGCGCCAGCGATCTGGGCACCGATGTACGGGAGCGCCGAGGCCGGGGCAATGCCCGCGAATGTGTCGGAGAACATCCGGCCGATGGTGATAGCCGGGTTGGCAAAACTCGTGGAGCTGGTGAAGAAGTAGGCGGCGCCGATATAGGTGGCGACGACTGCGGCGGCGAAGTGAGCTCGCCCGGTCCGGGCGAGCGCGAAGATAATGAAGATGAGGCCTGCGGTGGCGACTACCTCGGCCAGCAGGTGCGCGGGCGTCGTACGGTCGGTCGTGCTCCAGGCCACCGGCGGGAGTTCGAACATGGCGTTGGCCAGCATGCTGCCGGAGATGCAGCCGGCCACCTGGGCGATCACGTAGGGCCCGATGTCGCGGAAGCCGCGTAGGCCGAGCGCGTAGTCGGCTGCGGAGACGAGTGGGTTGAAGTGTGCTCCGCTGAGCGGGCCGAGCACGGTGATGAGCACGAACAGCCCGAACGCGGTGGCGATCGCGTTGATGAGCAACCGCAGGCCGACGTCATCGCTGAGACCGGTGGCGGCGATCCCGGAGCCGACGACGATCGCGGTGAGGGAGGCGGAGCCGACGAATTCGGTGGCGATCCGGCGGGCGAGTGCGGGCGGGGCTGTGGTCACCGGCCCAGCATACGCATAGACTTGCATCTATGGGAATTGCGGGATCGACAACCGAGCTGCGGCTGCTGGCCGACCCGACCCGAGCGCGCATTATGTCGCTCATCCTCGACAGCCCGGACGGCAAGATCCTCGTCGGCCATCTGGCGGCCGAGCTGGAACTGCGGCAGCCGACGGTCAGCCATCACGTCAAAGCCCTGTTCGACGAGGGGCTGCTCGCGCGGCAGCCCGTGGGGCGGAACGTCTGGTACTCGATCAACTCCGACCAGCTCGACCGGGTGACCGACGTGCTGCAGGCCGAGCAGCCGGCGGCTCTCGCCGACGGTGTGATCGACCGGATCTCCGCCGACCTCGCCGCCCGCTTCGCCGGTACGTTCGCCCCGGAGACCGTCGACCGCTACGTGCGGGAAAGCCACACCCTCCTGGCTGACCAGGCACACATCACCCGCCACCTTCCGTCGCTCACCTCCCGGTTCGCCGCCGACCGGCTGTCCGCCCTCGCCTCCGCCGACCTGCCCGCGGGTGAGGGCGTGCCGGAGGTGCTGTTCGTCTGCGTGCAAAACGCCGGCCGGTCGCAGATGGCCGCCGGGATCCTCCGCCACCTCGCCGGCGACCGCGTCCACGTCCGCACCGCCGGTTCGGCACCGGCCAGCGCCGTCCGATCCGTGATCGTGACCGCCCTGGACGAGATCGGCGTGCCGATCGGCGGCGAGTACCCGAAACCCCTCACCGACGACGTCGTGCGCGCCGCCGACGTCGTGATCACCATGGGCTGCGGCGACGCCTGCCCCGTCTACCCCGGACGCCGCTACCTCGACTGGGACCTCGAAGACCCCGTCGGCCTCCCGCTACCGCGGGTAAGGGAGATCCGCGACGACATCGAAGCACGCGTCCGCGAACTCCTCGGTTCTCTACAGCTGAACGCAGAGTGAACTCCGCCTTTAGCTACTAGCCAACCCATAGATGGCGGTCTATGCTTTGGGTAACCGATCGTGAGGAAGCCCAATGTCTGACAAGCCCACCGTTCTCTTCGTCTGCATCCACAATGCAGGTCGTTCCCAGATGGCCGCCGGCTACATGCGTGCTCTCTCCGGTGGCGCTGTCGAGGTCCGTTCCGGCGGATCCGAGCCCGGCGACCAGATCAACCCGATGGCGATCGCCGCCATGGCCGAGGAGGGGATCGACATCAGCCAAGGAATCCCGCAGCTGATGACGACCGAGCAGGTGCGCGACTCCGACGTCGTGATCACGATGGGCTGCGGCGACGTGTGCCCGATCTTCCCCGGCAAGCGCTACGAAGACTGGGAGCTGGTCGACCCGAAGGGCAAGAGCATCGACGAGGTGCGCCCGATCCGCGATGACATCAAGGTCCGCATCGAGGCCCTGCTCGCCGAACTCCTGCCCGCGACGGTCTGAGCGGCATCATGACCGACGTAAGCGCCCGTCGCGGCCTACCCGGCCTGACCTACCCCGAGGACTACCTCAAACGCCTCGCCGTCGAGCTGTCGGAGAAGTTCGCCGGAATCTTCGGCACCGAGACCGTCGAACGGTACGTGCTGGAGTCCTACACGGGGCTGCTGCGCACCTCGACGGTCAAGGCACACCTCACCAGCAATACCATCCGGTTCGCCACCGACCGGCTCACTGCCCTCGCCCAGGCCAAGGGAGCGATCGACAGCTCGCTTCCGGAAGTGCTGTTCGTCTGCGAGCAGAACGCCGGCCGCTCGCAGATGGCGGCCGCCCTCACCAGCGCGCTGTCCGGCGGCGCCGTCCACGTGCGTTCTGCTGGCTCCGCACCGGCGCACGAGCTGAACCCGGCCGTCGTGCAGGCGATGTCCGAGATCGGGCTTGACCTCAGCGAAGCATTCCCCAAACCTCTGACCGACGACGTCGTTCAGGCGGCGGATGTCGTCGTCACCATGGGCTGCGGCGACGCATGCCCTGTCTACCCGGGGAAGCAGTACCAAGACTGGTCGCTCGCCGATCCGGCGACGATGGGAATCGACGAGGTCCGCGTGGTTCGAGATCAGATCGCGGTACACATCGAGCAGATGCTCGCGAACCTCGGAATAGAAAGGCTTCCGCTGTCGGTATAACGCCACCCGCGGCCGGCGCGCTCACAGGCTGTCGGTCCCGAGCGGCATACTCAAAACATGCCCGTCCCGAAGCTTCCCGACCTGAGTCCGTCGCAAGTCGTCGATCTCAAAGACGCACTACTTGAGAACGCGGACCGCCTGCTGACCTCTGCACTCGCGGTCTTGGAGCGGGGTAACACCGGCCTCGCGCGTTCGCTCGCAATTCTCGGACTCGAAGAATCTGGGAAGGCCATCGCCATCCACGACCGGCAGGTCGAGATCGCCTACGACGACGAAGGCGCACCGTTCGTCGACGAGCGTCTTCGAAAGGTCTGGGGGCATCACTCGGAGAAGCTCCGCCTCGTCCATAGATTCTTGGTCGAGGAGCGCTACTGGTTCGACGTGTCGGCTCCGAACCCGGACGAGAATCTCGCCCTTCTGGGTGCGATCGAGGAATGGGCGAGCGAACACAATCAGCTCAAGCAGCGGGGCTTCTATGTCGACGTCTCGCCTGACGGCGAGGTTCTCGCCCCGTCCGGCGATGCCGAAACGGAGACCGTCGCCGAGGTCATCGGCCGTGTTCACCAGATCGGCTGGCAGCTGCGACTCGGAGAGCACATCGAAGCGAAGGGCCAGGCGGAGCGCGAACGCGGTGTTCAGCCGTCAACTGAAGCCGAACTCGAAGACGTTCGCGCTATGTTCGGTGACGCGCTCGACGAGGAGGCGATGGACGACATCATCGAGTCGATGCGCGAAGGTACCCCGGGCACCCAGTACAACAATGCGGGCTACAGGCTTCGCCTCCCCGGGCCCGGGAGCGATCCCTTCGCCAATCTGGGCAAGCCCGGATACGAAGCGGAGACGAGGGAGATTGCCCGCCTCGCCGGGCCACCGCCCGAAACAGAAACGGAAAGCGGCGGCTCAGAAGAGGAACGCTAGATCAAGAGACCGGCATCGGAGCGCGACCGATCTGGATCAGCGCCGGGAAAGGCGTGCAGCACGAAGCCGCGTCCCCGTCGCCCAGGCCGTCGAATGTTCCGGCGCCTCCGCACACGCCGGTGTCGGGAAGCACCAGCTCGATCCTCGTCGCAGCCTCATGGTCGCCTGCGAGGGCTGCCACGACGCTGCGCACCTGCTCGTATCCCGTCATCGCCAGGAACGTCGGCGCACGTCCGTACGATTTCGCGCCGACAAGGTAGAACCCTGTTTCGGGCTGGGCGAGGTCCTTCGCGCCCGTCGCCTGTACCGACCCACAGCTGTGGATGTTCGGGTCGACGTCCGCTGCGATCCGCACCGGCGCCTGCAGCGTCGCATCCAGCTCCAACCTGATCTCGGAGAGGAATGACAGGTCCGGCCGGAACCCCGTGAGGACGACGACGGCGTCCGCGGCAGGAAGGCGCCGGCCATCTTCGGAGACGAGCTCGACGCCCTGAGCTCCCTCAGTCATCGATTCGACACGGAATCCCGTGACGAGGTCGACGAAACCGGTTTCGACGGCCTGTCGGGCACGGACGCCGAGCGCTCCGCGGGCGGGGAGCTCGTCGGCATCGCCGCCGCCGAACGTGTTGCCGACCGTACCGCGGCGCAAAACCCAGGTGATGCGGGTGTCTGCATGGCGCTTCGCGATTCTGGTCAACTCGTTGATCGCTGTAGCTGCCGAATGCCCGTTGCCGACGACGACGGTGTGCTTTCCGGCGAAGGGCTCTGGGTGGGCGAAGTCGGGGATGCGATAGGACACGCGGTCGGAGGCCGCTCGTTCGCCGAGCGCCGGTAATCCATCGGCGCCTGCCGGGTTGGGCTGAGACCAGGTGCCGGAAGCATCGATAACGGCACGGGCGTCGATACGCGACTCCACGCCATTCGCGTCGGTCACATGAATGGTGAAGGGCTGTTCGCCTCGGCCCGCGTCCACGAGTCGGTCCCGTCCCTTCCGCCCCACACCCGTTACCCGGGTGTCGAAGCGCACGCGGTCGCCGAGAGCTGCGGCCAGTGGCGCGAGATAGGACGAGATCCACTGGTTGCCTGTCGGGTACCCCTTCGCAGGTCGCGCCCATCCGGTCGGTTCGAGGAGACGAGCCGCGGCAGCGTCGACCAGTTCGCTCCAGTCAGAGAACAGTCGGACGTGTCCCCAGTCGGAAACAGCGGCTGCGGGACCCGACCCGGCTTCGATCACGAGCGGCGTCTGGCCTCGCTCCAGCAGGTGGGCGGCAGCGGCGAGCCCCTGCGGGCCGGCCCCGATCACGACGACAGGCAGATGATTCACGGTGATCTCCTCGTAAGCACGTTGATGCATCGAGACTTGTCGATGTATCGACATTTGTCAATACGACTGGCAGAATGTTTCCATGACGATTGTGCTTCCGCTCCTGACCTTTGACGCTGCCGCCTGCTGCGCGACTGTGACCGGCGGGGTGCTCGACGTCGATCAGGCCGAGCGTATCGCGCTCGTCTTCAAGGCGCTGGGAGATCCGACACGCGTGCGGTTGCTGTCGATGATCGCGGCGAGCGATGACGGCGAAGCCTGCATTTGTGATCTCACCGAACCGGTCGGGCTGTCACAGCCGACGGTTTCCCATCACATGGGCAAACTCGTCGCCGCCGGCCTCGCCACGCGCGAACAGCGCGGCAAGTGGGCCTACTACCGTGTCGTTCCCGAGGCACTCGAAACCAGCGCCCGCGCACTCCTGCCCGTGTGATGAACGTTCGGACCAGGGCCCTCGTCGAATCCGATTGGATCGAGGTCGAGAAGATCTACTCCGAGGGCATCGGCGGTGGCAACGCGACCTTCGAAGCAGAACCTCCCTCGTGGGAGGCCTTCGACTCCAGCCGACATCCGGGTCTCAGACTCGTCGCTGTCGACGAGACCCGCATCCTGGGCTGGGCCGCAGCTTCGCCGACTTCTGCGCGCCCTGTGTATTCCGGGGTCGTCGAACACTCCGTTTACGTAGCTGAAGCTGCACGCGGTCGCGGGGTCGGCGCCGCGCTGCTCGACGCGCTAATAGTCCTGGCCCGAGATCTAGGGATGTGGACGATCCAATCCGGCATCTTTCCGGAGAACACCGCGAGCTTGGCGCTGCACGAGAGCCACGGATTCCGACACGTTGGACGCCGCGAACGCATCGCGCTCATGAGCTACGGACCGTACGCCGGCACGTGGCGTGACACGATCTTGGTCGAGCTGCGACTGCCGTGAACTCCGTTCTCCCCGGCCAAGCGGTGGCAACTGGTGTCCCAGCGGTGGGGGACCTCCGGAGCCGCGTCCCCTGCGCATACTCGTGTTGGTCAGAAGCCCGGTGCGCCTACTTGCCGTCATCATTGGCGCGGAACTGTTGAGGTTTTGACTTTTCGGGCGGATCACGAGGGAGGGAAAGCATTCATCGGAAGCGGGAGCAATCGCGTGCCGGTCGGTGTCGAGAAGCCCGCAGGGAAGACACCGTACCTGCGCACCCACGCCGACGGAGTGTGGAGCAACAACCTGCTGAATCTACCGACGTTCTAACCGCGTAGGTCCCCGCGAAGACGCGAAACACTGGTGCGGGGGGAAGGTGCTCGATCCGAAATGGGATCCTCGGTGAATGTCGGCGACTCCGCCTAGGGTTGGGGGAAGACGACGAAACGGGGGCGACTGCATGGCGATATACCCTCCTGACGTCCCGGTTGTCGAGAACCCTGTTCGCAACATCATCCGATCCATTGGACCGGTACTCGGGGTGCTTCAGAACACGGCCGTGGTCGACGCCGTGTCGGCGATCGAGGCGCACCAACGGAAACTCACCGAGACGATACAGCCCGGTCTCGGAGCGATCGCCGCCAGTTGGTCACGCCCGACGATCACACTGCCACACGAGTACAAGACATTGGTCGCAGGCGTCCAAGCGCAGCTGACCGCCGGTATGACCGGTCTGCAGCCGGTTCTTCCCACGATCACCGTCCCGACATTCCCCCGAGTCACCCCGGCGACACGTCGGCTGCTCGACGACGTCAAGGCCAATGTCAGTGCGCTGAGCTCGACCACGGTCGTGGCCCCAAAGCTTCCGCCGATATACAGCCTCACTGTCCCGCGAGTCAGCCTCAGCATCCAGGTTCCGGACATGCCGTGGCCGAGGGCCATCCGTCCGCCGACCCAGCGGATCGTCCGCGCGCCCTCGCCGAGAACGACACCGGTCGATCCTGGCGCCCGCATCGACTTATGGCTGTCCTCAATTCGCGCCGACCTCCCGGCCAAGCGCGCGGGAATGCGATGGGCGCTGCACAACAGCCCCGACGCTGTCTGCCAAGCTGCCGCCTCCGCGGTGGAACTGATCGACCACGTTCTGGTCAGACTCGCCCCGGACTCCGCTATCGCCCGCGCCACAGTCGCGAACCCGAACACGGGACGTTTTGTGCGCGAGACCGACTACGGTCGGAAGCCCACGTGGGCTGGCCGAGCGCGCGTGGCGGTGATGACCCTCGGCGGCGACGACGTCGCCCAGGACCTCGCCGCCTCATTCATCTCGGCGCGAACCGAGCTGGTGCGAATGAAACACAAGTCGCACCTGTTCTCAGCCCACGAAGTAGAAGTCCTTCTCAGAGACGTGGACCTTTTCCTCCGCCACCTTGCCGCCTTCGAATGACGGCCCGCGACCAGAAGCTGCTGATGGTCGGCAACGGATTCTTCGCCGGCCTTGCCTCTCTCGGCGTCCCGGCATTCAGCGACGCCATGATGAACTTCGAATCCAACTTCGGTAAGGCTTGGCACGACTGGCCGCCCCACGGTGACCGCCCAGGACAGTTCCCTGACATTTCATCGACCGGCCGCAGGCCACGCGACATCCTCTTCCGCATGAGCAAGTCGATCTCCCCCTACCGTGAATTCCGTATCTCGCTTACCGGGGCGCCGAACAATCTGACGACTCAGGACTTCTTGGACATCTATGCCGATGCGGCGCAGCCCGCGGACTGGGTCGCCCTCGCCAAGGCCTATGTCGACGAAGCCGGCCGATGGGGTGCTCCGCGGTAGGCCTCCGCATCACCCACCCCTTCCGTCAGCGGACTTGACCGCGCCTCGGCCATACTTCCGCGTCGAGACCTAGTTCGATCTTCGCGATCGTCTCCAGATCCGGCCACGTGCGCCCTTCGAGGATGCCGAGCAAGGTCGTGTGGTGGAGATTCGCTGTGGCGCTCACGGAACGGATGCTCGCCCCGTCGATGGCGGCCCGGAGATTGATCACGAACTGACGGGCGACTTCGCCGACGGGATCCGGCGACTCGACGGTCGGCCATGGCGCCGGAGCAAGCTGGGCGGGGGTTAGTCGCTCGGTCCTCGCCATGGACTCAGCGTAGACCAGCGGCGGTCCGCACGGCTCCCTATACGGAGGTTAGCACATGGTGATACTAATCACCAACATGTACATTCGATGCAAGTCGATCACGAGACGACTGCGTGCCGCGCACAGGCGTGGGGAATGACAGAGAAGAAGGAGCATCCCATGCACATTCCCCGCGACGCCCGCATCAGCTTGCTACTCGACAGTTACCGCGCTGAAGACGCCGCCGATCACGATGTCCGGACATTCCTCGACGCTGCGAACTACGGCGAGTACCGGTCTGCGGTCGTGGACCGGCTGCGCCGAGGCCTTTACGTCTACGCGGCCGAACTCACCGGCCACTATGCCGCGGAGCTCCAAACCGCACTGAACGAACGTGAATCGCCAGACGTCACGGCGCTGTCGTTCACCGACGTCGCGGAGGCCTGGCACGACGACGGGATCTGCCACCTCTGGGACGTGGTCGAACCCGCGGACGGCGAGGCGATCTCCGGTTACACCGTCGCAGTCGAGGACCAGGGAAACGGCCGAACCGTCATGCGCCTCGACGGCGATCCCGACCTAGGACACCTGCCGGGAACCTGCGCGCTTTCCTCAGCGATGGGCGCCCTCGCCCGGGACTTGACGGATGCGGGCATCGGTGCGGAGTCGGTGACAGTCCAGATGTGGGACAAGACCATCGGATTCGACGACGTGTTCGGCCCGGATTTCGCGCGCACCGCATTGGCCGCGGCGGGCTGGCGGGTCGCTGCGCAGCGATTGGATCGGTGATGACGGAGGGAGAATACGAACCTAAGATCGACGCTGCGGCATGGACCGAGATCCGGGCGTTCGTGCAGACCACCGTCGGATCCGTTGCCGGCCACACCCCATACTCCGACCAAGCGCTGAGCCTCGCCCTCACCCGACTCGCCCACTGGGCCACGTCCTCCGCGGGCATCGAACCAGAGGAATCGACACTCCTGCGCCGCGAAATCATCAACCGGTTCATTGACGTCGGTTGCCCGGGCCAGACCGATGCAGCCCGCGGCAACCTCCGTACTCAGCTACTCCGCGTCGCCGAAGCAGTCATGGATCCGCGATTCGCACCCGTGCGGCTCAGTGCTCTCAGCCCCGCGGAACCGTCTGCTCCCTACACCCGCCCAGAACTCGCAGCGCTGAGTTCCTGGGTCGAAAGTCAGACCACCGCTTACCGGCGCGACAACGCCCGGACCCTCGTCGCCCTCGGTCTCGGCGCCGGACTCAGCGCCAGCGAAATAGGCAACATCCGCGCCGGCGACATCGCCCGCGACGACAGCGGGGTCCTCGTCCGAGTCACCGGGGCGCGGTCCAGGGAGGTGCCGTCGACCGTAGCGCAGGAGGAGACGATCTGGTCTAGGGCCGAAATGCTGTCGCCCGAAAACTACATGTTCAGGCCCGAGCACGGCGCCTACTACCCGAACCTCGTCAACAGCTTCGTGCGTCGCGGGCAGAGAAGCGGAGTCGTGCCTCAAAGCCAGCGCCTTCGAGCGACATGGATTGTCGCGCACCTCGACGCCGGCACGCCCACCGGTCCGCTGCTCGACGCCGCGGGCGTCGACTCGCTAGAGGCGTTCACCCGTTATGTGAGGTTCCTGGCCCCTGTCGACGACGCACTGGCGAGGGCGCTCCTCCGCCTCGCCTGATCGGTCAGATCGACGATGCGTTCTTCGTTGTAGAACGTAGTGACGCCCAGATGCCGGAACGCGCTTACGATGTCCTCCATCCGCATGACGATCGACCCCCTCAACATCCGCCCCATCCGCGTCGGATCGGCGCCGATCGATTCCGCGTATCTCTTGATGGACCGGTACTGCGTGGCGTTCTTGATTTCGCGGAGCATCTCGTACGCGATGTCATGCTGCATCCGCGCCGCACCCAACTGGTCGATCTGCTCGTTATCATCCGGTGCCGGCAACCACTCGATCACGTCATACCTTCCGAAAAGAAGCGGTTCAGTGGACAGAGCCCTGGGCTCGAATTTCGGAGACGTCACTTAGAGAGTCTAAATGAGAACCCTTTAGGGCAGTTTCGGCGCAGGTTGGATAGTTCAGTGCGCTGTGGGTATGCCCTACGAAACCACCGCGCACAGCGTGGGCATGAACGCATACACAGACGCTCCCGCCGCTGCGGCCGGGGCGAATATCCATGTCCATCACGAATCCATCTCCGGCGCTGCGCCAGAGAAGTCGCATGATTCGGTAGCCACCGCGTCGACGCCCGTGCGCGCCGTGCGCGGTCGCAATTTCGCAACAAGTTTCCATGCTGATTATAATCACCACTATGCTGGTGCGCCTCAGATGGCTGAGGAGGTGCGGATGACCATCGAGCGATACGTCCCATACGGGGTAGCTGATTTCATCTGGGATGCTGTCGGCGACTACGTGCGGCAGGTTGCCGAGAACACCAACCCGGCAAGTCGTCTGGACGCGCTGAAGACCCTCAGAATCACGACCCGGTTCATGAGCTGGGCTATGGACACAGCCGCCCTTGACCTCGGACCAGCCCTCTTCAACCCCCTTCTCATCGAACGCTTCATCGAACGCCACGCAGGCGGGAACCCAGCGTCTCAGAGACGAACCGAACAGCGCCTCAGACGAATCGCGGCCGCGGCGACGTCAGGCGCCCTGCTCCCTGCCACTAGCCGGGACGAACCGCCGGTCGCACAGCCCTACTCGAAGGCCGACGAAGCACGGCAGAACAGCTGGGCCAGCTCCCACCCCCAGCCATGGCGTCGCCGCGACAGCGCGTTCATCCTCGCGGTCTGCCGCGGAACCGGCATCGACGCGTCGGAGATGACCGACCTTGCCGTCGACGACTTCGACGTCACATCGGGGCATACGGTGCTGCGGGTCCGCGGTGCGAATCCGCGACTGATACCGATGTTCGAAGACCAAGCGGCGTTGTTATGGGCCGCTGTCGAGAACCATGAGGTCGATGGTTTTCTCCTCTCCGGCTACGGCAGAAGCCGACCGGAACTGATGAAGGCGTACAAGAAGCGCCCCAAAGTCGGAAAACCCATCCCGAGACGAATCCGCTCGACATGGATAGTGCGGCACCTCAGCGCACGGGCACCCCTGCCCGAGTTCCTCGCCGCGGCAGGATTGGCCAGCGCCACCGCCCTCGACCGATACCTTCCCTACGTCACGCCGACGCCGGCCTCCATCGAGCTCCTCGCCGGAACCGAGGTCGCAGAATGAGCGACTACCTGACCGACGAAAAAGCCAGCCTCGCCGCCACTACCGCGGCATTCAAACAACACGTCGCCGACGAATCCGCAACCGACCTCAGCAGGACCGGTCCGACGACCCTGTTCCACCTTGACCAGGTCAAGTGGGCGCAGGAACGCATCGCAGCAACAGGCATCCTCGCCAAGATAGAACAGTGGCGTGCGGAAGACGTCGAGCTCGCTGCTTACTTCGGTGAGACGCCGCATGCCGGCGGCGCACCTAAGACCGCTGCCCTCACCGACGAGCACATCCTCATCGCAATGCTGCTACTCGCCATGGAGCACAGCCCGATGCTGACAATCCGCGTGCGTGACTTCTTCTGGTTCCGGCTACCAGACGACGTCCGAGCCCACCTCGGAATCGGCTGGGGTCCTGAGACCGGGGCGAAGAAGCAGCAAGGACAGCGGTGGATGACCCGCGCCGACCGTGCGCTCCACCGGCTATTGGACGTGATGGACGCGTTCCCCGCCGTACGCCGGGTCATGAACCGCGCGGAACGCGACCATCAGAAGGCGCTCCGCGAGGAGAACCGCGAACGTCTGAATCTCGACGCGAAGCACAAACGGCTGAACGAATTCACCTTCGCCTTCATCGAAATGTCCGTCCACATGATGGGCCCGGAGTACCTCGCCACGTGGAAGGGCAGCGTTTCCATCGACCAGACGACCATCAAGTCGCTCGGCAAACGCGGATACGCCAAGGGCGAGTCCAAAGACCCGACCTTGGACAGCACAGTGATGGAACTCGAAGCCGCGTGGGCAGTCAAGGACCCGGGGCGCCGCGGCGCCGAAGGTTCAGACCACAAGGGCGAAGCCACATTTGGCTACAAGGCCAACTTCGCCACCATGGTCGCCGAAGACCCGTTCAACCCGTCACCACACCCGGGCCTCATCGCCGCAATGACCATAAGCACTCCAGGAGTCGACGTGGGCGGCGAGGCAGTAGAGCTCCTCCGCCAGCTGAGCGTCAACGGATACGCACCGGGCAGGGTCACGACCGACAAAGAGTACGCGGCGAACATGCTTCCCGAGAACTACGGGTTCAAAGTCTTGGCACTCGGATACACCATCGTTACCGACTACCAGAAAACCCGTCTCGGAATCCGCGGCAATCAACGCGGTGCCATCATTCTCGACGGCAAACACAAATGCCCGGCGATGCCGGAGAAGCTAAAGAACTACAACGAGAAGTTCGTCCAAGGAATCGAAGCCGACGAAGAACTGTTGAAGGCTGGCCACCGCAAATCCAGGGAGGACAAGCGCGCAGAACTCGAACTGCACGACCGCCTCTATACGGAATCCGCCAAGTACAACTTCAAACAGAAGGAAGGACCCGACGAGAACGGGTCGGTGAAGCTCATGTGCCCCGCGCGCGGAAAGTCCGCGACCGTATCCTGCTCGCTGCACGTCCCAGAGGTGCTGACGAAGAACAGGGACCGTGCCATTGTCCTGAACCCGCCGACAGACAACCCTCCCGAGTGCTGCAAGAACGAGGTCGTCACCATGCGCCCCATCCAGGAATGGCGCGACCTACAGGTTCTGGAATACCAGAGCCCGGCATGGCGCCAGACGTACAAGGTCGACCGAAACGCAGTGGAACGGTCGAACAGCCAAATTAAAGACCAGAGTCGAGAAGCACTGGGCATGCCCGGCCGACGTATGCTCCGCGGGCTCACCGGTCAGCAACTACTTGTGACATTCCTCGTTGTGACGTGCAACATTCGCATGGTCAACTCGTTCCGCGATGCGATGGCAATCCCGGTCGACGAGCGTACGACCCGTGCACCACGAGCACGCAACGGTCTCACCATCACCGGCTACGACCCGAGAATCGCCGAAGTTCGGGCGAGGAAGGGCCTCGCTCCATTGGAGAAGACCCGAACGAAGAACGCCCAGAAGAAGGCACGAACGCTGATGCTCGAATAGGCATCGGACAAAAAGAAAGGCCCGCTGGATTCCAGCGGGCCTTTCTTATTTGTATTTTGCTCACCGGAGTTGTGTGAACAATTCCGGCTAGTTGTGAAAATACGCCCTGGTGCGCGAGGGGGGACTTGAACCCCCACGTCGTTTCCAACACACGGACCTGAACCGTGCGCGTCTACCAATTCCGCCACTCGCGCCAACCCAGCGAGATTATCACAGCGTGGGGCCTCCGCCGCACACGTGTCATCCCTGCGGACCCCCGCCGGGTCATCCTGAAGAGCGAAAAGCACTGGGTAGACACGCACGTCCATACCCACCGGCTAACATCGTCGTATTCACTAGGTGTGAGATGAGGAAATCCTTGGGGCTTCTTGACAGCTTCGAACGAGGGCTAGAGCGGGCGGTTAACGGCGCCTTCGCGAAGACCTTTAAGAGCGGCGTGCAGCCCGTTGAGATTACGAGCGCGCTCCGACGCGAGCTCGACACCAAGGCCGCGGTGGTCTCGCGCGACCGCATTCTCGTTCCCAACCGCTTCTCCGTGCGCCTCTCCCCCATGGACCACGACCGCATGGCGGCCATCGGCCCCGCGCTCATCGACGAACTCACCGGCCTGGTCCAGCGCCACGCCACGGCGCAGCGCTATTCGTTCTCCGGCCCGCTGTCGATCGCCCTCGAGCGCGTTCCCGGCCTCGGCGAGGGCATCGTCGAGATCGAATCCGTCAACGTCAAAGGCACGGTCGCCTGGACCCCGGTTCTCGATATCGGTGGCAAGCGTCATCCGATCACCCGGTCCCGTACCGTCATCGGACGAGGGTCGGATGCGGACATCACCGTCGACGACTCCAGTATTTCCCGCAAGCACGTCGAGGTGCTGTGGGACGGCAAGCGGGCCGAGGTCAAC
>Ga0247740_1000059_pt1 | contig 51483 bp, 39 predicted proteins | sample UWRJL148409B2_FD_180942 | JGI IMG/M metagenome (GOLD analysis project Ga0247740, IMG submission 180942) | Plant litter microbial communities from Arlington Agricultural Research Station in Wisconsin, United States - UWRJ-L148-409B-2 | ecosystem: Environmental > Terrestrial > Plant litter >...
GCCCGGCGCGGCGCGGTTCCTGGGCCACACCGAGTGGCTGCGCGACCTCGACGGGTCAGACTTGAGCGTGATGTGCTTTGCGGCAGGCCCGCTGGTCACGAGCCTGGTCACGACGCATTTGCCGATCGCCAAGGTGCCCAAGGCGATCACGCCGCGCGGCGTCAGCGACGCCACATTTCATCTCGGGGAGCTTTTGCTCGCCCTCGGTAAAGAACGCCCGAAGATCGCCATCTGCTCGCTCAATCCGCACGCCGGTGAGAGCGAACTCTTGGGCGCCGAAGAGCGCACGGCGATCGTGCCGGGCATTCGCGCGGCGGCCAAACGCCTGGGGAAACGCGCGGAGTTGATCGGCCCCATCGGCGCCGAGACGGCTTACCGCAAAGCGGCGGCCGGAGTTTTTCAAGGCGTAGTCGCGATGTACCACGACCAAGCCACGATCCCGATGAAGCTCGTCGCCTTCGGCGATGCCGTCAACGTGACGATGGGGCTTTCGGTCGTGCGCACCAGCGTCGATCATGGCACTGCCTACGACATCGCTTGGCGTGGCATCGCCGACGCGGACGGCATGCGCTCGGCCTTGGAGCTAGGTCGGCGCCTGCTCGCGAGGCGTTGATGAGCCTTTCGGATCGAGAACTCGCGTACTTCTTTCAGCGGCGTGCGCGAAACGCGATCCTCGCGGGGCTGGCGGCTTTGAATCGAGCCCCGCCTGCGCGCGTGCAGAAGGTCGAACCGGGCGCGGTGCACGAGGCGCTCACGCTCGCCGTGCTGCGCTTCGTCGTCCTCGGCCTTGGCCGCGCGCGGGGGTTGTTCGAGCGCGAATCCGACTTCGCCTCGGGGCGCTTGTTCCAACCGCTCGAGGCGCGCTTCGAGACGCGCGTAGAATCACGCGAGGGCGCGCTGGTCTGGGCATTTTCTCCGCTCTTCGCGGGGGCGGAACTCGCATTTCAGGCCGAGCTCGAAGCAGGGCTGAAGAGCGATGGCGTGGACTTCTCGGACTGCCCTGCCGAGCTGGTCGGCAATCTGTACGAGCTCTTGCTGCGCGAAACGGTGCGTCGAGACGCGAGCGGGATGTTCGAGCTCTCTTCCGGCTCGAGGCGTAAGCAAACGGGCACCTTCTTCACGCCCCGTGCGCTGACCGAGATCGTCGTCGCGCGCGCACTCGAGCCGCTCGAGCGGCGTATTCGTCAATCGTCGCACCGCTCTCACGACTTCGTGAGCGACTTTCGGGTCTGTGATCCTGCGGTGGGCGGCGGCGCATTTTTGCTCGAGGTGATGCGGGCGCTTGCGTGTCGCCCGAGCACGCAAGCGTCGACCGCGCGTCGACGCGAACTCGCGACGCGCGTGGTGCACGGCGTCGACGTCAATCCGACTGCCGTCGCGGTGGCGGAGGCGGCGTTGTGCTTGTTCGTCGCCGACCCGGATTTGAGCTTGCAAGACGCGGGCAGGAATCTGCGCGTCGGGGACGCGCTGCTCGGCGCTCCGCATGGTCCTGCGGGCGCGCGACGCGGCGTTCCTCTGCCGGGCGCCAAGTTGGACTTCAACGCAGAATATCCCGAAGTTTTCGAGCGCGGTGGGTTCGACCTGGTGATCGGAAACCCACCCTGGGTCGCGTACGCCGGCCGTGCCGCGCAGCCGCTCGCGCCAGCGCGCAAGGCGTTCCTGGCCGCGCACTACACGAGCTTCAAGGGCTACCCGACGCTGCACGGGCTGTTCGTGGAGCGCGCGCTGCGCCTCGCTCCGCAGGGGACGGTGGCGCTCGTCGTGCCGAGTCCAATCGCCGACCTGCATGGTTACCGCGCGGTGCGCCGTGCGGTGCGCGCGACTCATACGCCCTGCGAGCCGATGCTCGAATTTGGGCAAGATGCCTTCGCTTCGGTCACCCAGCCCTGCTTTGCATTGGTCGCCGAAGCGAGCACCGGCAACGCTTCTCCGTTGTCACTGGAAGAGCCGCCGTTTCGCCTTGCCGAGCGCCAACGCGCGGCGGGCCAGGCCGCGGAGGTGTCGCCCCCACCCAGGTTGCTAGAGCTGGCGAATGGCCCGGTATTTCCGCGCGAATTGTTCGGAGAGATGGGCTTTCAAACGACCGGCGCCGTGACTCGGCACCTGCTCCGACGTGCGCCCGCTCCAGACTCACTGCATCACTACCCGCTGCTCGAAGGACGGGACGTGCGCGAGTTCGCGGAAGGGGAGCCGCGTTTGTTCCTTTCCCCGGATCCGGTCGCGCTGGCAAACGCGCGTTGCCGACTGCGCGATCGCGATGACTACCACCGCGTGCGCTTCGTGATCCGGCAGACCGCGCGCTACCCGATCGCCGCTCTGCACCGCGGCCTGCCGTTTCGCAATTCTCTGCTCGCGGGTTTTGCCGTCGAGGGCTTCCCGCCGGACCTCGTGGTCGGCTTGTTGAACAGCTCACTATACCGGGCGCTGCACTTGGCGCTCCGTCGGGACGCACGGCAGGCCACGTTTCCGCAGGTAAAAATCGGGCATTTGCGCGCGCTGCCCGAGCCCCCGGCGGACCCGGACCAACGCGCCCGAATCGCCGATCTGAGCGCGCAGATGACGCGCTCGGGTTTCGACTCCGGGCTCGCGGAACGCCTCGACTCCGCCGTATTCGGGCTATTTGCGCTCGAGTCGCCAGCGGTGCGCGAGATTCTCGAATTTTTGGCCGCGCGGGGCGTGGCTCGGCAGGCTGGCCCGCCGCTCCCGCGCTGACGGCGCTGGCCCCGGGGCTCGTCGCCCCAGTGGTGTGCGCTGGGCCGGGAATGGTATACCCGATCGCGGAGTTGACGAAGGCCCGCCCTCTCTGTGATGTCTCAAATACGCCCTGGTGTTCTAATCGCGGTCATCGTTTTCGCGATTTTCGCCGCGTACGCGTTCCTCGCCCCCGCCACCTACCGAGCGAGCGCGCTGATGGTGGTGGAATCGGCCACCCCGTCACAGCCCGCAAAGCTTCCGCAGCCGTTGGAGGCCGCGCGCCGGATGAGTGAAGCGATCTTGGATCGCGCCATGCTGGAGCGGCTGTCGGTCGAGCGGGCCGGCTCGAGCGCGCCCCAGGCCCGCGCCGCTGCGGCGAGCGTCGTGCGCAATTCGCTGGAGATCGACACCAGTGATGCACACGCCTTCAGCATTGCCTATCGCGACACGAGCCCCGAGCGCGCGCAACGCGCGTGCAACGATCTCGCGCGCCACGCGGTGGAGCTTGCGCCCCAGGTGCTCGTCGATCGCAGCGCGGAACGCGCGGGGGATCTGAAGCGTCAACAGCAAACGCAGGAACTCGCGGCGTTCCTCGCCTCGCATCCCGAAGCGGCCGCGGAAGCGCCGCCCACTGGCCCCGTGTCCGCGGACAAGGATCCCGCGCTGTCCGCGTTTCATGCGGAGAAGGCCAACTTGGAACAGCGCCTGCAGGAGCTGCAGAGCGGGCGTTCTTCCGACAATCCATACGTCGATCCCAAGCAAACGGATCCGACGCTGCTGCGCCGCCGCTTGGCGGAGATCAACTCGGCGCTCAGCGCGCGCCGCGATGCATTCACGGCCAAGCCGCTCGGTAAGGTGCTGTCGCCCGAATTGCGTGCGGAATGGAAGCGATTGCTCGAGGCCGTCACGCAAACGAGCATCGAAAGCCAGGCCTTGGCTTCACCCACGTTGGTCGCGCGCCTCGCGAATGCGGCGCAGGCTCCCGGCTCGCCCCTCGATCCCAATCGACCGCTGCTGTTGTTCTTCGGTGCGGTGTTCGGCATTGGTTTGGGCACGGCCTACGCGCTCGTTGCGCGCGCCACGCAGCAGCGGCGCGTGAAGTCGACGCGCCCGCCGTCGACCGTTCAGAGCTTCGTGCCCAGCGTGCAGCTGCCGCCCGCGCCGCCGATCCCGTCGGACCTCGGCCCGAGCGTGCCGTCGTACCAACCGCTGCCGGCGACGTCTGCGCCGCCGATTGTTCCCATCCCGCAGCGGCAGATCTCTTCGTCGCCGCCCGGGCCCCCCGCGCCGCTGTCTGGTCCCGCGCGCGCCCAAGCGGAAAGCGAGCGGCGCCCACCATCGAGCAATCCGCCGCCCAATTCGCAGGGGCCACGCCGCTTCGCGTCCACGCTGGTGCTGCCTCCGCCGGAGAATCCAACGCCCCTCGCGGAGCCCGTGGCCGATCCGCTGCTCGCCTCGGCCGCGCAAGCTTGGGACGAGCAGATCCGCGCGCACGCCGTGCCGGGCTTCGCCGTCGTTCGGCCCCCTTCGGAGCCGCCGCCGTCAGCCGGGCCAAAGACTTCGCCGGGTGGCTTTGCCCCAGTGCCGTCACCGGGGGCGTACTCGAGCATCTCGAACCCTCCCAGTCCGCCTCCGCCCGCGCCTACAGCTCCGCCGGCCCCGGCGGCTCCGGCGCCGAGCGTGGCTCCGCGCAGTGGGCGACAGAGTGCAATGAAGGTCACGCAGCCCTTGGGCTCCTTCTTGCCAGACCTGCTGTTGAAAGAGCCGGGCATGGCCGCACAGTTCATGGCTCGTGAAGGCGTCACCCAGAGCCGCCCCCCAGGTTCGCCGCGCTCGGCCGCGCCCTCTCGCTCGCCGTCGGTCGCTCCTCAGTCGGCGCCGCAATCGCGTTACAGCTACGTGAGCTCGTCGCCGCCACCCGAAAACAGCGTGACCACGGTGCGGCCGGCGCCGGGTGACTGGGCTCCCGAGCCGAGCTTGCACCCTGCGTTGCGCCGCTCAGTGTGCGAGCAACTGTATCCGCTCGCCGTCGAAGGCTGCTTGGTGATTCTGGTCGTCGGTGTACCGGATTCGGTCGAGCAAAAATCACGCGTCGCGGCCGAGCTCGCGTTGGCACTCGCCGAGTCTGGCCACCCGCGGATCTTGCTCATGGACGGTGACATGCAGTCGCCGCGCGTGCATCGCCTGATGCGGGTCGACATGCCGATGGCGGCCGGCTTTTCGCAGCAATTGCGCAACCGCATCGCCGGCAGTGCCGACCGCCGCTGGACGGTCGTGAGCTGCGGCAAGTCGCTGCACGTCTTGGCCGAAGGTCTGATGCGTTCGCCGGGGCTGCTTTTGTCCCAACAGTTTTCGCAAGGTCTGGCCGACCTGCGCAACTACTACGACTTCATCGTGGTCGATGGTCCTTCGGAGTCGCTCGGTATCGAATCGCAAGCGCTCGACGCCGTGACCGACGGCGTGCTGTTCGTGACCGGGAAGCAGCCCTCGGCCGCGCTGGATCGCCTGCAGGGGCTCTTCGGGCAGAAGCGTATCAAGCTCGTGGTCGGGAACCCCTGAGCCAACGCCGAGCTACGAGAGCTCGGCGGGCTTGGACGACGCGACGAGCTGACGCAACAAAATCAGGCAAAACTCGGGATCGCGCAGCAGGTAACGCGCGGCCAGCCGGCGCGGTTCCTGAGCCAGCCGGTACAGCCACTCGAGCCCGGCCCCCGACATCCAACGCGGAGCACGCTTCTGGATGCCAGCGATGAAATCGAGGCTGGCGCCGACGCCGATCATCACTGCCGGCTTCAATGCTTCGGTGCGGGCGTGGCTCCAGATCTCCTGCTTGGGCGCTCCCAATGCAACCAAAACCAGATCAGGCTCGGCGCGCTTGATGCGGTCCGTCACTTCGTCGAACTCTTTGGGATCTTTGTTGGCGTCGATGCGTGAGGCATCGGTGCCCACGATCTCGATCTTGGGTAGCGCTTCTTCCAACTTGCGCTTGGCGAGCTCAGCCACGCCCTCCGCGCCGCCCAGGAAGTAGACGCGGTAGCCGCGCTCGGCCGCGCGCTGCATGAGCGGCATGACGAGATCCGAGCCGGAAATCTTCGCCGGCAAGGGCGTGCGCAGCAGGCGCGAAGCCCACAGCACCGGAGTTCCGTCCACCAGCGACAAGGCCGCGCTCTGATACGCTTCGCGAAAGCGCTCGTCGTGTTCGGCCATGACGATGTGATCCACGTTGGGCGTGAACACGGTGCCGCCGTTGCGCGCGCGTATCAAGCGATCGATGGCGTCGAGCGCGCCCTCGAAGTCGACGACATCGATGGGCAGTTTGCCGACGCGCACTCGCTCGAGTGCCAAGGGATTCGGGCTCAAGAACCAGTGCCTCCGAGAACGACGGGGAGAGTGCGGGCGAGCACGTACAAATCGAGCCAGGGAGACCAGCTGCGCACGTACTCGACGTCCAGGTGGACGCGTTGCTCGAACGTGGAAGCGTTGCGCTCGGTGACCTGCCAAATGCCGGTGATGCCGGGCTTGACGCGCAGAATGACCGCTTCCTGACCGTTCATGTCTGGGATCTCGCGCTCCAGATACGGACGCGGTCCGACCAAGCTCATGTCACCGACGAACACGCTCCAAATTTGCGGCAGCTCGTCCAAGCTGTATTTGCGCAGCACGCGCCCGATGCGCGTGACGCGCGGATCGACGGTCAGCTTGTGGAACTCCTCGTATTCCGCTCGCATCTGCGGGTTGTTGGCCAGCACCTCGAGCAAGCGCTGCTCGCCGTCCCCGTACATGGTGCGAAATTTGAAAGCCAAGAAGCGAACGCCGTCTTGGCCCAAGCGCTTCTGGCGGTAAAACACCGGTCCGCTCGAGTCGAGCTTGATCAAGACCGCGACCACGGCCACGAACGGCAAGATCATTATGCCGCCGATGGTGGTCAGCACCACGTCCATCAAGCGCTTGGCCAGGCGCGGGCCAGCCAGCAGCAGCTGACGCCGCACCTCGATGCCGAGCACGCCGCCCAAACTGTGAGTCGGCGTACCGAAGTGCGCGACGTTGAACAAGTCGGGGATGACCAGCACGCTCGAGTAGCCTTCCGCGTAGCGCTCGATGACGCTCAGCAGAGTCGCTGAATCGAGCTTCGGCATCGCGATCACCGCGGAGCGGATGCCCAAGCGCTGGGCGAGGATCGGCGCGAGTTCCAGTCCGCCGACGATCGGTACGCCTTCGACTTCCGCGAACTGCTCGAGCGCAGAGCGTTGCGAGGGAGTCTCGAAGTCGTCCCCGCGACCGCTCTCGTCCGCGCGTGGATTGGCGTGTGAAGACTCGGGCCCCTGGCGCACGGACTGCACCATCAGGTCTTCTTCACCCCAGGTCGCGCGCACCGTGCCGTGCTTGGTCGGATCGTCGTCTAAAATCGCCACCGGCTTGAGGCCGAGTTGGGGTCGGTGCTGAAGCGTGGCGACCACCGCACGGCCAACTTTGCCGGCTCCGAATACGACTACGGGTTGGCCCCACCAGCTGCGCTTGGCCAGTTCCGTGCGCAACACGCCGCGACCAATCGGCACCAGCACGACGGAAATCAGCCAACCCACCAGCCACGCGAAGTGGGGCATGTACGAGAAGGCGCCTTGGCGCGCGACCGCGATCAACCAGGAGCCCGCGTAGACCAGCGAGATGGTCAGGGTGCAGCGGCGGATTTCTTCGGACGGGCTGGGCGGCGTGAGCCCGTACATCTGCACCGCGGTCAACGCGGCGATGCACATGGGCACCAACGCAACGACGCTGAAGCGCTGCGCGCGGGTCAACGTGTCGTTGGCGATAATCACTCCCACGGTGGCCGCGGCCAGGCTCAACGTCAGGACGTCGGTCAAGATCAGCAGACTGCGCGATAGCTCGGGCCGGCAGCCCACCTTCAGGCCGACGATAGAAGGATTCTGGCGCGCACGGTGCGCCATGCCGGCGCCGGTGTTGCGCGCGATCCGAACTTGCTCGATTAGCGCGTCCGCGATCGCCCGCGAATCGCACGCGCCCATGCGCCGCAAAATCGCGCCGACGTGACCGCCGCTCTCGGATTGGATGCGCAGCGCTTGGCGCAACTGTTCGGGCGTGATGATCCCGTTACGGATCAGCACTTGCCCGATCTCGTTATTTCGCTTGCGCCGACGTTTGTAGAACGCAGGCGCGCGCTTGGACGATCCGCCTGGTGGACCAGCGACGAGCACCGGCTTCACCCTTGAGCTTCCTTCACGCTGGGAACCTAGCCCAACGCGAGGCAACCAACCCAGCTGGTTTTGGCGCTGACGACCGTTCCACCGACCTGCGCATCGTCGAGAATGCGGATGACATCGTATTGACCGAGCGCCACGCGAACGATGCGATGGGTGGTAGCAACCACCTGAATCATTCCCTTCACGACCGGTTGCATCCTTTTTTCCTTTTATCCCGATTTATACCGCGGCTTCGATTTTCTTGGAAGGGTCTTCACGGAGCCGCTCGCGATGAGCTCGGCTCGCATGGGGCAGTCTGGCTCTTCTCGTCGACCTTTCTCGTCGACCCGTCTTGAACGCTCTTAGCCGGTAAAGTCATCGAGCAATCGCCGCAATTGCTGGGGGGTTCGCGCCCCGATCAACGCAACCGAGACGCCGCTCGCGCGCGCCGCGAATTCCATCGCCATGCGAGGCAACCGAACGTTTCGCTCGGCGGCCTGCGATCGCAGTTCGGCCAGCTGCCTGGGACGGCGTTCGAGCTCGTCGGGGGAGCTGCAATAGGCGGCAAGATCGATCTCGCCTGGGTCTTTCACCAGTAGCCCGTTACCCAGGACCTCGCGCGCGATGCCGCCGACGCCTCGGCTCTGGGCCTCGGGCAGCAGCCTTTCGGATGCCTTCTGCTCCAACAAACTGAACGTGAATTGTAGCGAAGACACGCCGGAAAAACGCAGTGCCGCCAAGCCCGTCTCGAGCGTGTCGCAGGCGATGCCGTAGTGTCGGATTTTCCCCGCGCGCTTCATGCCCTCGAGCGTCGGTTCCCACTCGCCGCGCTCGACGACTTCCGTCGGTGGGCTGTGCAGCTGAAACAGATCCACGTAGTCCGTACGCAAGCGCTTGAGGCTCGCGTCCAGAGCGCGCACCAAGTAGGCCGGCGAAAAGTCTTGCGCGATTACGCCGCGTGCGGAGGCGGGCAGGCGGTCGCGGCGCAGGCCGAGCGCTCGGATGACCGGTCGCAAGATGGGCTTCAAATGCCCGGCAATCTTGCGCCTGCCGGGCAGCGTATAGCCGGCCTTGGTTGCGATCACGACCTGCTCGCGTTGCCCGTGGAACGCTCGGCCGAGCAAGGATTCACTCTCGCCCTGGCTGTACATGTCGGCCGTGTCGAAGAAGTTGATGCCCGCGTCTCGAGCCATGGCGATCAGTCGGGTGAAGCCCAGCGTGTCGCCTTGAAACACCCCGCCAATACGCGCGCAGCCAAGACCCAGCTCTGTCACTTGCAGGTCGGTGTTTCCGAAGGCACGAAGCCGCATAGGTCTGAGTATGGCTTGCAGCCCGCCGGCGGGGAAGCCCGATTCCGAGCTCAGCGCCCGGCTAGGTTGTCCGATCCCAGAAAAGCACGTCGTGGTATAGGGTCTCGGCGTGACAGACAACAACCGAGTCATCGTGATCGGCAGCGGACCGCCAGGAGCCGCCTCGGCAGTCTTTCTGCGCCGCGCTGGTGTCGAAGTACTGTTGCTCGAAGCCGGCGCGCAGCGTTCGGAGCTTGGGCTCACGCTGCGCGTTCGCGGCCTGACGGTCGCGAAACGCCGCGCGCCATTGCAGCAGCGCACGGGCGTTTCCAAGACCGGTGAAGCGAACGCAGAGCTCTACGAGCAGCTCTCACCCGGTGGGTTGACGAATCATTGGAGCTGCGCCGTTCCGCGCTTTTCGCCCGAAGACTTCGCGGATGCCGCGCGCGCCGGTGAGTCGTTCGTTTGGCCCATAGGCTACGATGATTTGGCGCCTTGGTACGAGCGTGTCGAGCCGCTTTTGCACATCGCCGGCTCGCAGCTGGGCGATCCGCAGTTGCCCATCGGCAAGGTGCGGCATACCTGGGAGCTCACTGATGACTGGCAAAGCCTGGTCGAAGACGCACATCGCAGCGGGCGCGCCGTCGTCCCGATGCCCTACGCGTACGGTGCCGACACTTCGGTGACGCTGAGCGGCACCGCCTTCAACTCGTACACGCGCTTGATCAAGCCGATGCTACGCGACCCCGGCTTGACGGTTCGCTATGGCGCGCGTGCGTTGCGCTTGGAGTGGGACGCCGCCCAGCGTCGTGTTTCGGCCGTCGTGTTTCGAGACATGGCGACGGGCAAAGAAGAGCGCGTGGAGTGTCGCGCGGTCGTGGTCGCGGGTGGCGCCATCAATACGCCTCAGGTGTTGCTGCAATCGACGAGCGCGGATTTTCCGAACGGACTCGGTAACTCGCACGGTGTGCTCGGTCGCTACTTACACGACCATCCGCTAGGCAAGCTCGTGGTCGATCTCGGCTCGCCGATTTCCGTCTACCCGCCGACGTACATCACGCGGCTCGACGTCGAGCACTCGACTCCGCTGTACGCCGCCGCTGGCATGCAGTGGAGTGGAGCCGCGATCGTCGGCCGCTCGTTGTTGCAACGCCACATCGGCCGCTTGTCGCACACCGGATTCAGCGTGTTCGGGACGATGGCGCCCACACCTGACAATTGGATCTCGCTCGACCCGAGCCAACGCAGCGCCGACGGCACGCCCGGCATCTCGCTGCACGTGCGGCACCCGCCGGAGGCCATCGAAATCCTCGAACGAACCCGCGATCAGATCCTATCATTGCTCGCCCGCGGAGGCTTCGAGCCCAAGGTCCGCGTGTGGAAGGTGGAGGCCCCAGGGAACTCCAATCACTTCGGCGGCACGTGCCGCATGCACGCCTCGCCCGCGTTCGGCATGCTCGACCAATGGAGCCGCATGCACGAAGTCCGCAACGTCGTCGTGGCCGACTCTTCGGCGTTCACCACGGGGCCTGAAAAGAACCCGGTGCTGACTTCGATGACCCTGGCCGCGCGGGCCAGTCACCGGCTCGCCGAGGAACTGAAGAACGGGGACCTTTGAGGTCGCTCGTGCGCGGAAAGCAGCTTTCCCCCATCGCCGCTTCGGAGGCATTTGCTCGTGGCTGACAAAGTCGGCGTCTTGTTCATCGTTGCGCAGGACGAGTTCGGCGCAGACTCGGCCGTGCACGCGGACATCATCCGCAACTTGGATCGAGACCGATTCACGGTTCACGTCGCCTGCACCGACGGCGGCGGCAACGGGTTGCCTCCGTCCTTGGCGGTGATGCAGAAAATCCCGAACATCAGCCTGCGCCCCACGCGCTTCGCGCCCAGTTTGCGGCAGAGTGATCCGGCGGCCTTGTTGCGCAGCGCTCGCTCCGTAGCGCGGCTCTCGAGCGATTTCGTAGCCCTCCGGCAGTACATCGCGAGTGAAGGCATTGCCATCGTGCACAGCACGGAGCGCCCGCGCGACGCGACCTACAACATCGCGTTGTCGAAGCTCGCGGGCGTGCGCTCGGTCGTCCACGTGCACGTCAAGTGGTCGGAAGGCTATAGCGGGGTCGCCAAGTGGGCCGTCCGCCACGCGGATGCGGTGTTCAGTATCTCCCGTTATGTGACGGGCACGCTGATCGAGATGAGCATCCCGCCCTCCCGCATTCATACCGTGCTGAACGGCATCGAGCCGGCCAAGTGGGACCCCAGCATCGACGGCCGCGCGCTGCGTCGCGAACTCGGAATCGCAGAAGACGCATTCGTGCTCGCTTCGGTGTCGCGGCTGTTCTCTTGGAAGGGGCAACGGGAGCTGGTGCGCGCCTTCGCGCAGGTGCGCGAGAAGGTCCGGAACGTCGAGCTGATGATCGTCGGCGCGGACTACAACATGGGCGATACGGACTCCTTCACGGCCGAGCTCGAGGCCCTGGCGAAGAGCTTGGGCGTGCGTGAGCACGTGCACTTCACCGGCGCGCGCTCCGACGTCCCGAACGTGATGGCGGCTTGCGATCTGTTCACGCTGCCGAGCTTCGAAGAGCCGTTCGGCTTGGTTTTTTTGGAAGCCATGGCCATGCGCAAGCCGGTCGTGGCGATCGACAACGGGGGCACTCCCGAAGTCGTCGAACACGAGCTTTCGGGCTTGCTGTCGCCTGCGTGGGACGTGCCCGCGCTAGCCGCGAACATCGTGCGCCTGCTGGAAGACGGAGAGCTGCGGGAGCGCACCGGGAATCACGGTCGCAGCCGTGTGCTCGAGTACTTCAACGCGCAGCGCATGGCTCGAGAAGCCGGCGCCGCCTACGAGCGCATTCTGAAGGGCCAGCCGCCGCTGCCCTGATTCAGCGTGGGGGCGCGAGCAGCTCGGCCGCCGGTCCCGGTCCCTCGAGCGCGCCTAGGAACGCGACGAGATCCAGTTTGTCCTGAGCGGTTAGGCCGAGCGGCACGAGCTCGGTCTTGCCGAGGTAACCGAATGGATCGCCACCGCGGTCGAAGAAGTTCACCACCTCGGTGAGTGTCTTCACATGGCCGGTGTGCATGAACGAGGGGCGCCGTGCTCCGCAGCGCAGCGCTGGCGTGCGAAACGCGCCCGTCGTCGTCGTCGCGTCCACGCTTTCGGGCAGTCTGCCATCGTCACCGTCGCTGAATTTGCCCCGAATGTTCAGCGGATCGGCGATGGCGGTGGGCAGACCCGCGGCCGCACCCGGGTCGTCGTGGTCGATGAAAACCACGGCTACGATGCCCGGCTTCAGCCCCACGTTGTGGAATTTTTGATCGGAGAGGAACGGCCCCGAGTGGCAGCCCGTGCACTTGCCGCGACCCGCGAAAATCGCGGCGCCGCGCTGCTCCGAGAACGACAGGGCGTCGCTCTTGCCCGCCAGCCACTGATCGAAGCGGCTCGGACCGCAGTTCAGCAAGCGTTGGTAGGCGCCGACGGCCTTGCCGAAGTTGACGACCACGCGCGTCACGGCATCTTGATCCTCGGCCGCCATGCGGTCGAACTCGGCGGCATCACCCGGCATGCCGTGCTTCGTGCCATTGCACGCGTGCTCGGCGTCGACCGTGGTCGGCTGACAGCCGGTGAGCTCGGCGCTCAACGCCGGGAAGCGTGCCTGGTCGTCGAGCGCTGGCATCGGGCCGAAGACCGCTTCGTAGTCGGCGCGGTACAGGGCGAACATCTGGCGTGCCACGTACAAGCGCGAGCTGTTCATTTCGACCGTAGACTCGATCGGGCCGAAGACCTGGTTGTACAGCGTGTCGTGGCGTCCATCCCACATCAGTAAGCTTGCCTGCCCCACGTCGAGGAGGGAGGGGGCGCGGCGTAGGCCCCAGCCGGCGCCCAGCGAGATCTGTTTACCGAGCGTTCGGTTGTCCAGAAATCCCGCTTCGGGCACATGGCAGCTCGCGCACGAAACTTTTCCGGTCTGCCCTTTGACGCCCAGGGCATTCACCGTGCCGTCGTTGTCTCCGTCGATTAACTTTCCAGAAAACGCCGTCTCGAAGAACAGCTTCTGCCCGAGCCGCGCGGCCTTTGGGTCGTCGGCGTAGCGGTTGCTGATGTCAGCGGGGGGCGCTGGCAGCACCGCCGGCGAGAGCTCGGCCAACGCCGCCAAGTCCGCCGCCGTCACGGCGGGGTCGAGATTGCTCGGACCGGCCGCGGTGTTCTCGTCGGATGCGGGAGAGCCGCACGCGACGAGGGCCGCGCTGATGATTATTCCTCGAGCGAGATGGGCGCAGCGCAAGGCAGCCTCGATTCGTCCCAGGTTGGCGCGTCGAGGCCGCTCGAAAACCCGAGGTTGTCGAAGTGCCGTCGCTGCTCGACGAGCATGTGTTTGGTGTGAAATTCGAAGGTGTGGTCCACCGCCGAGTGATACAGCGCATCACCCCAAGTGACGGTGACCGCGCCCGTTGGAGCCGCGCCCGCGGGCAAGTTGGCGCAGGCGTACGGCTTGCCGTCGAGGAACAAGTACGTGCGGTTCGAGGACGTGTACACATCGAACAACACACGCCGATCGACCGCGGCCACCTCGCCGAACTCGTCGTTGGGCGCCAAGTGCGTTACTTCACCGGCCGCGTCGCGTAAGCGGTGCAGGTCGTAAACGGGGCACTGATTGTTCACGTCCCAAGTGCGCAGCTTGCACAATTGAATCTCGTAATTGACCGGGAAATCGATCTCCGTGTTGATCTCGGCGCGGGGCTGGACGATGATCGTGTGGCCCTTCGCGAGGCCGTATTGCACCGGCGCGTCGGCGTCGCTGATTAGGATCTGCGGGTATCGTCGGGCCGTCGAGTACGAGTCGACTTCCATCGTCACGTGCAAGAACTTGCTGTCGCTCATCTCCGCCTTTTGCTTGGCGGTGAGGCGATACTTGCCGTTCGTGTCGGCACCCACGTCAGCGTAGCTGATCCACCACTCGCCGAGCATTTGCCCGTACGCGAACAGACCGCTGTTCTTGTCGGGGCTGCTCTCCGCGTTGATGAACTCCTGCTCGAAGGTCGGCGATTCCTGTCGCCAGGTTTGATAGCAGTTCGGAGCGCAGTCCTTATTGGCGAAGACTTCGGGAGTGCCGGTCGGAGAAAAGTCGGCAAAAAAGTCCATCTTCGGATGCGCGGTCGGTTGCACACTGACGAACGAGCGCGCGATTGCTTTGGGGAGGTTCGTCGAGGCGTGCTGCCCATTGACGAACACTTCTTTGGTCGAAGCCGCCGCGCGCGCGTCGTCCAGGGTGATCCACGGTTGGTGCACGATATCGATATCGCCGAAGCGCACGGTCGACGTCGGAAACGCGGTCGGCGAGAGGTATCCCTGGTACGGACAACCAGAGTCGAGGGCCTCGACGACCAGCGTCGTCTTCTCGGTGATGCCGCTCCACAGAAGCGAGAAGGCCGGCAGCTTGTCCCCTTGATGGTAGACGCGGTTGAAACGCTCCTTACCCACCGCGAGCTCGTCGTGCGACCAGCCACACTGGTTGGCGTAGAAGACGCGCATCAGAGGCGCCGTGTCCGGGCCAGCTTTGGCGAGTACCGGAAAGGCGGGCGCCTTGTCGGCGTGAACCTCCGCTTCGGCGCCTTCGGCGAAATAGAACCTCGTCACGAACGGGGTGCCGGTGCCGGTATCTTCGACGTAGACCATCGTCGTCGTGTCGTTCGCGGCGGCGGGCACGTAAAACGCGATTCCGTCGTCGCGCGCGCGGTCTTTCAACAGCGCCGCGCGCTCTTCGCTGGAAGTCGTGTATTTCTTGACCCGGGAGGCGGCCCAGCGCGCGAAAAAGCAAGTGCTGTCGGCATTCTCGTTCGACTCGCCGAGCGCATAGACCGGCACGCGCCCCTCACCCGGCTGGGTATAGACGTAGCCCAGGGTGGCGCCGGCCAGCGTGCGCATGTATCCACCGACGGTCTGCTTGTCGACCATCGCGTGGATAGCCGCGCCGCCCAGGACGGGTTCGTCGTCTGCAAAAGTGGGCGGGGCCTCACGGTTGCCCGCGCATCGGTAGATGGCGTCTTCGACGACTACAGCGCCGTCGCTGCCGACCTTGATCTTGCCGTCGGCCGGGAGCGGATACACTCGGTAATCGCGCGCGTCGTCGACGGGGTCGAAGCCGATCGCTGCGCTGTCATCACCCTGCATTGCATAGACGTTGGTCAGGCGAGGCAGCTCGGGCAGCTTGGTCGCGGGCGCGGGTTCGAGTTGCCCCACGGGCACCATGCCGCTGTCGTACGGGCTCGTCGGGCCATTCGGCACGCCACCGCTGGTCGGGGCGGCTCCGCTTCCGCTTCCGCCGTTCGCGACGCTTCCGCCGTTGGTGCCGCTCGTACCAGTGCCGGCTTGTGCGTTGGGGGAAGCGTCCGAGGCCTTGTTCGAAGAGCACGCCGTGCCCGAGCCGATGATCACGGCCGAGAACGCAATCGTAAGGATGGTCCGCCTGTAGGTCATGATGTCTCCCAAGTATCCGAAGCGGCCTCTCTCCACTTCACGTAACCCAAAGCCGCGGGAAAAGGCTCGAGGAACGAGGCCTCGCAAGATAGCACGGCAATTTCCCGTCGCACGCAGGCTCGCCACGCGAGCGGGTGGTAGGTCGGCGCACGCGCACCTACCACGCGGGTCGCTCGCATTCGCTCGCCTCGGGATCGGCGTGTTTGCTTCGCACGGCTCGGTTGCGGTTCGGTTTCGGTTGCCTATCCCCGGCACCGGTTCGGCTCGGATCTAGCGGGCGCCGAGCTGCTCGTAGAAGCGCACCAATTGGCCAACGACGGCAGTCCAAGCGTAGCGCTGTTCGGCCAAGATCCTTGCCTGTTCGCCGAGCCTTCGGGAAAGTTCCGGATCTTCCAGGGCACGCACGACCTGCGCCGCGAAATCCGCAGGCGAATCCGCCAACAGAGCGTCGCGGTCGTGGGTCACGTCGATCCCTTCGGCCCCGATGCGAGTCGAAACGATGGCTTTCGACTTGGCCATGGCCTCCACGATCTTCAGTCGTGTTCCGCCGCCGATCCGAAGCGGCACGACCACCACGCTGGCCCGGTCGAGGTGCGGCATGACGTCATCGACGAAGCCCACGACCTCCACGTGGCGGCTCTGACGGGCTAGCACCGTTTCGTGCGCGCCTGGCCCCACGATCGAGAGCTTCACGTTGGGACGGCGCTGGATCACGAGCGGTAAGATTTCATCGATGAAATAGATCAGCGCGTCGTGATTGGGAAAATAGTTGTTTGCCCCGAAAAACAGCAGCTGATCGGCTTCGGGGGCCACCGGCGCAGGCTGGAATTGCTCGACATTGACGCCGTTCGGCACGACCGCAGTGCGCGTCCCGGGCGACACTGTCGACAGCAACTGGGCATCGCGGACAGAGGTGAGCACCACGCCGTCGAAGCGACGCCAGGCGGCTCTCTCTTCGCGCCCGAGTTTCCGCCAATTGAGCGAGTTGTATACCTTGCGAAACTTGCCTTCCGCGGAGCCCGCGGTGCGCCGCTGCAGGTCGTACTCGATGTTGTGCTCGTCCAACACCAGCCGCGGCCTTTGCCCGCGTGATGCGTATCGGTACGAAGCCATGTTGGCGAACTCGACTTGGACAACGTCGTAATCTTCAGCGGCCAAGTGAGCGTCGATTTGAGTTTGGAAATCAGCGCGGCCCTTCACTTGCAAGTGCTCGTAGCTATTCAGGGAGAGCAGCGAGCGCAGCTGTTGCCGTCGCTTCTCGCCCAAGCTGCGTGCGTCGAGGTCGGGGAGCGTCGTGACCTTCTTACAAAATGACCGCGTCGCTTCCGCTGACTCCTGCGTCCACTGGTCTGTGGTCGTAAATGACAAGATTGATACTTCGTGGTTGGCGGCTGCCAACCCGCGCATCAAGCCGTCCATACGGCGTTGCCCGCCGAAGCGGGGAGGACTGGGAAGGTAAGGGGCGACGAACAAGACTTTCATGGAATGCGATCAGGGAGGTTAACATCGTTTCGAGTACGAAATGGCCGGGCGCTAGAGTGTGCGAATGACTCGAGCGGGAACACCGGCCACGAGTGAGCGGGGGGGCACGTCATGGGCGACGACACTTCCTGCACCAACCACGGAGCCTGCGCCGATGGTAACGCCGCGTAGCACGATCGCGCGCACGCCAATCCACACGTTTTCCTCCAACACGATTGGAGCCGAAGGCGGCAACTCTTGGCGACGCTCGGGTTCGAGGCGATGGAAATCGTTGTCCATCATCGTGACATGGCTGCCGATGTTGCAATCGGCGCCGATTTTGACGGAGCTCGTCGCGGCGATGGAGCAGCCGCAGTTGATGTAAACGTTGTCACCGATGTCGAGGCAGCCGCCTTCGGTCACCGCGAGCTCGACCTTTGCGATCGTCGAGACGATGCGGACGCGGTCTCCGATGAGCAGGGTGCCGTTATTGTGCACCACGAGTCCGCCCCAAACGCGACTGCGCGGGCCGAGTCGAGCCGCGCTGCGCAACTCCCAACGAGCGCGCAGTACCGCACTGCCTTTACCGTAGAGCTGCGACAACGAAGACAATGGCATGTGGCCTCGGCGTCCCTTACTTCAACTCGACGTCGAAGACGTTGATGGAGTAGGGGGCGAGCAGCTCTTCGAAGCGGCCGCCGGTCTTACTTGCTTCTTCGACCAAGCTCGGTGCTTGCGCGCTGTAGACGAATTTCCGACGCGTCGCGAGCGCGCCGCACTCGTTCAAGGCGATCGTCGTTTTGGCGGCGATCATCGGATCCAGATTGAGCGCGATCAGCACCATGTGCTTGCCCGAATCGTCGCGGGACGCGAAGAGCGACACGTTCGGGCCCATCTTGGTGTCCACCGATCGGTTCAAGAACTTGCCGTTCTTGCCATCGAAATTGCGAAACGCGCGGAATGCCCAGTACGAGGGCGAGTTCGGCGGCGGCTCGAACCAGTAGAAAGCGTAGTCGATGCCTTCGGTTCCGAAGCGCCCGAGTGCTTCGGCCTGCGCGAGGCCTCCGCTGATGTGCTTCTCCCCGCCGAAGTTGTATTCACCGATCGAGATGGCCAGACCCGGGTAGTTCTGCTGCACCCACTCTTTCAGCCGCGGGAGCAAACGCACCGGCTCTCCGATCCATGACTCGTCCTTGTACGTGGGGTCCCACAGGCCGCGCGTGGAGCGCAGCCGGACCGCCGCCGTCGCCGCGTCGGAGTTGTCGGAGTACACGCCGTTGGCTTGCGGGTAGTAGTGCACATCGAGGATATCCAAGACGCGCTTGCCCGTCTTCTGCTCGTGCTCCTTCAACTGCTTGAGGTACCAGGGCAAGAGGGGCACATCGCCGTGGGCGCGGCGATCCGGCCGATAGGTGACGCCTGCCTCTGCGTCTTTGGCGGAGTAAAAGTAGCCAGTCCAACCCCACTCCGCGGGCCCCGCGATCAGCCCCTGTGGATCGGCGTTACGGATGGCAGTGCCGTAGCGAATGGTTCGGTCCAGCAGCTCATCGTAGGTGAGCGGGCTCGGGTGCACGTCGCGATGGGTCTCGCTCCACAGCGCAGGCTCGTTGTCCAAGATGTACATCTGCACGCTGCGCTTGCCCGTCTTCTGATCTTGCGCGCGGATGGCCTCCACCCACCTGCCCATCATCTCCGGCGGTGCGGCGACGCTGGTGATGGTCGGACTTTTCGGATCGATCTTCGACTTGCCGTCGGGCTTCAAGCCGTTGCCGGCCTCGGGCCGATGCGGGTCGGTCGCCTGCTGCGCACCGTAAACCGAGGTCGGAAAGCCGACCGACGTGCCGTCTTTCGCGACCCAACCGATGGTCGGGACGGTCAGGGCAGAGGCGAGGTTGGCTTTCTGATTTTGCGCGAGATAGTCACGGTAATCACCGCTCTTGCCGTTCTCGAAGAACCAGTCCTTGCCAACGTTGTAAACGTCGCCGATCTGCCAGTTGTAGCGCGTGGTCGGGTTGCCCCCCCAGCGCCGCGCCGTCGCCCCGGTGTCGAGGACATTACCCGCGATGCCATAGATGTACGGGCTGATCGCGTGACCTGGCGCTTTGCAGTTCACTTGCAGGCTCACGTTCTTCGTGGCGGCGGCCACTGCTGCGGCCACGCCGGGCGCCTTGGGATCGAACTTGGTCAGGACGATCTTGTCGAACTGCACCCAATCACTGCCAACGGCCGTCTTGGCGTTCAAGAAGATACGGTCGAAGGGCGCGTTCGACGGATTCAAGTCTGTCCACGGGAGGTAGACGTCTACCCAGCCACCGGCTTGCTTGCGTATTCGCTCGGGTCCGACGGCGACCACCGGCAGCGATTTATCCTCGCCGTTGACCACTTGCACCTGCAGGAAGCTCCCGAACGAGGCCGGGGCGAGCATGCGAAACGACAAGCCGCCATAGCGCCCCTGCAGCGCATCATGGTGCAGGATGAACCCGCCATAGTTGCTGACATTGATGCGCGCCGTCGGCCCCGAGAGGTCGTGCGGCCCCCAGCCGTAATCCTGCCAGCCCGACTTGAGCCCGCCGTCATATAGGGTTTCTGCCACCTCGAACGCGGCTGGACGCGGCGTGGGAGAGGGCGCTGGTTCGGCCGTCAGCTTGCGACAATCCAAGCTGAGACAGGCGAACACCAGGCTCAGCGAACATACGAAGCGTGACAAGTCGTTCATGGGCAGGGCTCCTCGGGATCCGTGAGGTGTAGCGTTTCCGACCATGAAAGACGAGTGGCGCGCCGCGCTGCCTAGTTTTGTGGCTTCCAATCACCACGCGGCTTCTCGGGGAACACGAGGAAGCGTCGACCAGCGAAGTTCAGCACCAGGCCGATGGCAGTAGCGAGCGCTTTGGAGACGATCGCGTGCAGGCCCATCGTGCTGTGGAAAAAGCGAGTGGTGAACATATCTACGATGCTGACCACGCCCACGACGCCAATGAACACCAGGATCTCGGTCGCCGAGCCCCACTTTGCTTCTCGGCGGAAGAGGATCATCACCGACAAGTAGTAGTTCACCGCGGCGGCTAGGAAGAACGCGAGCAGCGCGGCGATGGCCACGTCCATGTGGGGCAGCAAGGCCAAGAAGATGATCAGGTTGACGATCGCCGACGCGCCGCCGATGAAAATGTAGAAGAAGAACTGAATGATCCAGGGCGCATTGTGCAAGTTGTACTTGAGGATGCAGTACAGGGCCCTAAAGCCGTCCTTCATCCCAATCTTCTTGCCTTCCGCGTAGGTGCGACCGCGGTAGGAGATGCCCATTTCGTAGACCCGTAGTCGTGCCTGCGAAATTTTGGCCACGACCTCGGGCTCGAAGCCAAAGCGATTCTCTTCGATCTTGATGCTTTGGATGACTTCGCGGCGGAAGACTTTGTAGCAAGTTTCCATGTCCGTCAGATTCAGATCCGTCAGCATGTTCGAGAGCAACGTGAGGAAGCGGTTGCCCATCGAGTGCCAGAAGTACAAGACCCGGTGATAACCGTGCGATAGGAAGCGAGACCCGAGCACGACATCGGCCTCGCCCGAGCGAAGCGGCACGAGCAGGCGCTTCAGGTCCATGGGGTCGTATTCCAGATCGGCGTCTTGAATTCCGACGAAGTCACCTGTCGCATGGCTGATGCCGGTGCGGAGCGCGGCCCCCTTCCCCCGGTTCACGTCGTGATGAAGGAGAACCAGACCCGGAATACGCTCCGCGATTTTCGCGGCGACCGCGCGGCTTTTGTCTTTGGAGCAATCATCGACGATGATGAGCTCGAGCTCGAGGTCATCGTCGCGAATCTCGACGACCTTGTCGATGCACGACTCGAGCGTCTTTTCTTCGTTGTAGCAAGGGATCACGAGGCTCAGCTTGACGCGCTTGCTCGAGCCGGCCGCGCTCTTGCCTTCGCCGACGAAGGGAGACTCTTTGGTGCTTGAGAGATTCGTGTCCATTTCGACTTCCTGGAGATCCCCTCGGAGAGGCGGCTCTAGCTCGATCGACTCGCCGAGCGGTCCAATTCGCTAGTCGATCACAGAAATCGCTCTCGAGTCACTCGAAATAATGGGGCTCGGCGTGCTGCGGGACGATTGTCGATCGACGCTCCGGAGCTTCTGTCAGCGCAAGATTTCGACTGGAAGTCGACTGCGATCACCGACGAATGGAACCCAATCACTTCGCCCTCGCACGTGCGGCCCGGCTAGGGTCTTCGGCGATGCGCTCAGTGAACTGCGGGTTTTAGCGCCGCCGAAGGACTGTCATCTGCCGCGAGCGCTCCGCCTCGCAGCACGGCGCGGACCACGAGCATCGAGGAAACCAGGCCGATGATGCAGACGGCGCAGGCCATCGGCTTGGAAATCAGCACGTAGCTTGGCCCCATGATCGCCTCCAGCAGCTTTGCGAACTTGTCGTACGGGTACAGTCCTGCGTACAGCCCAACCGGAACGAGGAAGGCCCATGCTGCCTTCAGACGGCGCAGTTCCGGTCGCCCGACGTAGGCGAGCCAGGGCAGCAGCAGTAGACCGATATCGTAGTGGTGGTGATAGACGGAAAGCATCGACAGTGACGCTATCGGACCCATCAACGCGAGCGTCGGCGTATCTCTTTCGACGAGCCGCGGCTTGGTGCGCAGCACCTCGAAAACCAGCCAGGCCAGCGACGCCAGTGTCAGCGTGTGCCCGATTAGGTTATTGCGAGAAAAGTCGGGGCTGATGGCGTTCAGCACGTAAGGCCAATCCGTACGCGCGAGGGAGTTGAAGCCGCGCGGGTCAGGGTAGTTGAGTTGGTCGGGGCGCTCGAAGGTGGCCATGTTGGCTTTGAAGTCGGCCATGATTTTGGGCCCACCCATGCCGTACATGCCGACCAGGTTCATTACCCCCCAGATGCCGACGAGGACGATCGCAATCTTGATGCGCCGGCACGCCAGCGCCAGCAGCACGAACGGCATGCCGAACGTGACTTTGATCGCGCCGCTGATGGCAGCACAAAAAATCGCGAGCCACGTACGCCCGCCGCGAAATTCCACCACGAAGATGGCGAACAACCCGAGTACCAGCGACACGGGTTGCGCGACCTTGAAGCCCCAGCGCACACAGGCCGTGCACATCACCATGCCCAGCACGAGAACGCGGAGCGACCGGTCCCATCCTGGTAGGAATGCGTCCATGAATCGCCAAAGGCCGTACAGCATGACGATGATGCCCAGTACGAACCAGAGCTCGCGCGCGACGGAGTACGGAATCAAGGTCGCGGGCAAGAGCGCCACCGCCGAACCAGGCGGATAGAAATGTCCCCAAGTCGTCACCTCTCCGATGTGACGCATGTAGCCCGAATGCTGCTCGGTGTAGTCGTAGACGTTCTTGCCCTCACGCAGCAGCCAGGCAGACATGTATAGCTGCGCGAGATCCGCGCCCCATTCGTTGAATGCTCTGCGTGAGATCCAGGTGCCCACTAGCCCGAGCACGACTCCGAGCCCTGCGCGATGCCAGAACCAGCGCGGGTTGGTCAGCAGCCCCGTCACGCCAAACCGTCGTTCCGCCATCATAGCCTAGTACAACGACAGTGTGTTTTCAGCAAGACACGAGCCCGGCTACGTCACCTGCGGCGTCAGTGACGACTACGAGGCACCACGCCCTCCGCCACGAGTGCGCGGTGCCGTTCGCCGTTCCGTTTCGAGGGCGTTCCAAAAGGGATGCGGAAGTTCAGCCGGTGCCCGCGGGCCTTTGTGCCGATGCCACGACGTCCGGCGGTGAACTCTTGCCCTTCTTGTCCGACCAGGCGCCATTGGCGACCGCAAGCTTGCCGGCCACGGCGATCGCGGGTGCAATCAACCAGACACCCGTTGGTGCGCCCAACCCCAGGTCTCCCCAGCATTGAATCAGGTACACCGGTACCGCGCCAAAACATGCAATGGCCGCCGCGCGGTCGATGGGGTTGGTCGTTGCATAGTAGGCACGCATCGCAAAAAAGCCACCTGCCACCCACAGCATCGTCATTGCCGCGTAGCCGACCAAGCCAGCGGAACTGAACAGGCCGAGAATGCTGTTGTGCGGTAGGTATTTTTCCAACGGATAGTCGACCGCGGGAAGAGGAACTATCTCCAGATAGGGGTGCCCGTAGCCCACGCCGAAGATGGGGTTTTCTCTGATCGTGGCAATCAGATCGAAGTTCTCGATATCGCGCCAGAGGGTGGAGTTGTCCGACTTGGAATCCACCACCGATCGCAGGGTTTGCACCGGCTTGAAGATGCGGCTACCCGAGTTCCAGCCTGCGAGCACGTAGCCCGCGACCAATGGGGCCAGCATCAACAACGTGCGCTGCAGCTTGCGTTTGATGGCATTCGTGGGCGTGACGACATACAGCGCAAAAACAACCAAGGCGATCTGCACCCAAACCATGCGTCGATGGTTGGAAATCATGCCCAAAATCAAGATTGGCAAGACGACGTACACGACGCGCATGTAGCGCTTGCCGGGGCGCGTGAATGCCAGTGCGAGCATCACCACGAACGCCATGGCGAACAGCATCGAATCGGCGTGGGTCGTGGCGTACGGCAGGATTGAAATGATGCCGTTGTCGTCCGGCTTCTCGTACACCGTGTGAATGATGTAGGTCGCGGCGAGCGCGCGCGTGGTCCCCGCTGCGACCAAAACCTTGCCGATCGCGATGTGATCGGCCGGGCCCCTGAAGCCCATGTTGAACAGCCAAAAAACCAGCGGTAGATAGACCACGCGATCCATCTGCCAGAGCATGATTCCGACGTCCCCGCCCCGGACTACGCCGCTCAAAAAAGTGAACACCGTGCCGGCGAACGACACGAACGCCAACTGTACCAACGGCCTGGGTGTCGGCACGCGCCCCGCACGGTCGATCTTGGAGCCCGATGATTCCCGCGACAGGGCGATCAAAACCAAGGTGACGAGCATGATATCCATGCCCGACATGAACAGGATCTTCACGCCCGTCACCGTGTTCATGTGGTTCTGAAGCAGCGCCCCGATGGTGTGGGTCGGGGATTCATACCTGCCGTTGGCGAAACCCTCTGCCGGGTTCTCCAACACCAGGGCGCAGAACATCAGCGTCAACAGCGAGACCCGCAGCGGGACTCTAACCATCGCCACGATCAACAGCAGGAGTACGAAGGGGGCGACGAGCCAGCCAACTGCCTCCGTATCGATGATCGACGCCAAAACAATCAACGCAACGGCGGCGCCGAAGGGCACTAGCCCGGCGTTGCCAACTCCTTTGGATGCCATCTTTGTTTCGGCCTTGCTACCTGCTGCGCCTCGTGACTCGAACGGCGTACGGCAGCCGCGAGACTGCCGCACGCCTCGTTGGGCTGCAACTCGCTTGCGTCCATGTTAGGGAGGAGCCACGTGGCCAAGAGCCACAGGCAAAGGGCGTTTCGTGAAAGCTATCTGGTCTACGCGGATTCCGTGGCTACTCTTTGGGCTGGCATTGCTCGCCGCACTGGCCGTCATCTTGGTTGGCTTCAGAGCGCAGGGTCTCGTCGACAACCGTCCGGACCCGTACTGGTTCTCGGCGATGGGCAGCAGCCTGGCTCGGGGTGAGGGCTTGAGCGCCTACGGCTCGCTCCTGCACCGGCGGGCGCCGCTCTATCCATTCATGATCGCGGCCATTTACAAGACTTTCGGCGAACACGCCTTTCTCGTGCAAGCGGTCCAGGCCCTGCTCTTCGCCGGCACGAGCGTGATCGCGTTCGATATCGGTCGTCGTGTTTACAACATTCGCACAGGGCTCTTGGCCGGCGCCCTGTGCGCGGTGCACCCGGCTCTGCTGCGCTACGTCGCGGACTTCCACCTCGAGACTTTGTTCACCTTTTTGCTGACGGCCAGCGTGCTGCTCGGCGTGCGCTTTTACGAACGGCCGAGCATCGGACGAGCGAGCGCATTCGGCTTCATGAGCGCGCTCACCGCGCTCACGAAAGCGGTGGCCGTGCTGTTCCCGCCGTTGTTCCTGCTGTGTTGGTGGATCAGCCTGAAGCGCACGCGTTCGACCATTCCAACTCGGTCGTTGCTCTTACCGGTCGCGGTGATGCTAGCGACCATGGCCCTGACGATCTCTCCCTGGACCGTGCGCAACTACGCTGTCACGGGCCACTTCGTGCCGATCAGCACCGGATTCAGCGACGCTTTCTTGCGCGGCTACGTGTTCTCGAAGCCCGAATACGCGACGCTGCGTCAACCGCCGTACACGGACGGCGAGAATGAATCGAACGCGATGTTTCGGGCCATTTGCGCGGCCGAAGGCGCAGTTTGGGAAGAAGACGACTACCAGACCGACAAGATCCTGAATCGCGCCGCCAAGGCTCGCTTGCTGGCCGACCCCGCGGCCTTCGTGCGAAAGACCGCCGTCGGTCTGTTCACTTTTTGGTACGAGATGACCAGCCTGAAGACCTCGCTCGCGGCGGGTGCCATGGCGCTCGTGGCCTGGCTGTTCGCGGCGGTTGGGCTATGGCGTTCGCGCACCGAGCGGCAACCAGCTTGGTTGCTCTTGGTACCGATCCTTTACTTCAATTTGCTGCTCGCGCCGTTGCTTGCCTTGGGCAGGTACTCGGTGCCAATCGTGCCCTGCCTGATCGTCTTGGCTGCCTTCGGCCTCGACACGCTGTGGAGCAAGTTTCGCAGAGAAGCCGCGTAGCGAGAAATGGCGGAGCGTAGCCAGCCGTCAGCCGCCTCGCCGCGCATCCGTCGCTGCATGCCGAGCCGAGCGCTTTGGCGCGCTGATTCAGCTTCGAACGGCGAAGGTTAGCTGGCGGCCGTAGGTCGCGGGGTCAGCGCGCGGACCTCCAGGCGTTTCCTGATTTGGGCGCATGGCTTTTCGACGAGCAGCCAGATCGACCAAGACAGGCCGAGCGACACCGCGAAGGCGAGTACGAGGCGAGGGATGCCGTCGAAAGGCAGCCAATGCCAGGCGAGGCCGAGCACTATTTGGTGCACGAGGTAAAGGGAGTAACTCAGTTTGCCCAAAAAACGCATCGGCCGGGCATTGAACAACTTGAATACGCCCCACGCGGGATAGCGAATGGCTGCGAAGAAGAACCAGTAGAGGGCTCCGATCTGCAACGAGTAGCGCAGTGTCTCTCGAAACTCGTCAGTCCGAACGACGAACGACACGAAGAGCACCAGCGCAGAGATCAGCAGGCCCGCGAACAATGCCCGCGAGGGGCGTTGCGTACTCTGCTCGACATCCAGCATTGGGTTGCCAGCAACGGCCAGCGCGCAGCCGAGCAGGAGACAATCGCTGCGCGTGTCCGTCCCGAGATAGGTGCGGGTCGACGGCTCATGAAAATAGAACACGAGCACGCAACGCCAGACGAGCACGGCTGCGCAAATGGCCAGGAACACCCAGCGCTGCTTTTGCCCGGACAGCTTGGCACGCAGCAGCAGCGCGTACAGCGCGGGAAAAACTGCGTAAAAATGCTCTTCGATCGCGAGCGACCAGTACACCCCGGTTCCGTCGGGAACGCCGTCGAACCCGTGATGGATGATCCACAGATTGAAGTAATGCAGGAACTGCGCGACGACGCTGGCGGTTTCTAATGGGCCCTTGAGTACGCCCAACCCGACGAGGGCGACGGCGGAGCAGAGCACGAGATAAAACGGCGGAAGGATGCGCAGAACGCGCCGCAAATAAAACAGCTTGAAGTCGATGCGGCCGGTGCGCTCGACCTCCAGGCGCAGGAGGGTCGTGATCAGGTAGCCGCTCAGGAAGAAGAACACCGTAACGCCGAAGCCGCCGGGGATACCTGATGTGCCTGCGTGACCCAGGAACACGAGCAGGAACGCCAGAGCCCGAATGCCGTCCAGGGACGGGATCGTAAATGCGGACTGCCCCTTTAGGTTCGTTGCGGGCGCTGCACCGTGCGTCATGTGGTTTCAGAGGGGGCGCCGGCTCGAACGCGGGGCGAGTTTACAGGGCGAGCCACTCGAGCACCTTCGGGCAGATGTGACAACTGAGGCGACGCAGCAGATCCAGGCACGATCCCTCGCGCATAGCATAAGTGCGAGGGAGGACGCACGGAAGCGGGGGCGAGGAGTTAAGCGTGCGGGGGAAATGTGCGTAAGCCACGGAGTTGGCTAGCGGGCATTTTCGCTCTGTGTAAAACTCGTGCGGTTTTGCAGGCAGCATCGTTAGAGGTAGTCGAGCTCACGCGAGCCATCCCGAGGCCCGCCCGCGTAGCGCCCCGTTTGGAGAGGAAACTGGAATCATGAGAGCAGCCAAGGTTGCGGTTTTGATGGTGGCCAGCATCTATTCGATCGCTTGCGGCAGCGATGAGGGCAGCAAAACCTCCGGCGCCGCCGGTGCACCGAGCGCCGGGGCGGGTGCTCCGGCCAGCGTGGCAGGGGCGGGCGGGTCGCCCAGCGCCGGCGCTGCGAGCGGCGGGGCCGGGTCGACTTCCGCTGGTGCCTCGTCCGGCACCGGCGGGGGAGGGCTGCAAACGCCGCCGGGTTCGACGCCTTCGGCGATGCCAATCATCAGTCACGGCGTGCCCGCCTTCTCTTCTGGGAACGCCGTCAACTCGACCCCGGGCAACGCAAACGACGGCAAGCCCGAGGTGGCTTGGAACTCGAATACCGGCTCGGGATGGCTGGCTTACGATCTCTCGGCGGTTTCCGCCGATCAACGGAAGCAAGTCTTGATCGCTTGGTACGATGGGGCAGCTCCCGACTTCATCAACCCCACGCCGGACGCGAGCAAACACTTGCCAATCGACTACAAGCTCGAGGCAAACCCTGCCGCGGGGGGCGGGAACCCGCCGAGCGACGGCTGGGTGCCACTCGCCGCAGTCACGGACAATGATCGCAGCACTCGGCAGCACCTGGTCGACCTAGCCGGGGCCAACTGGGTACGTATGAGTGTGAGCAAGAGCAGCGACCCAGAGGCCGTCGGCTTCGACCTCGACGTTCACAGCGCGCCCGATGGCGGCAGTGACTCGTGGCTATTCATGGGCGACTCGATCACTTTCCAATCGACGACTTACGCGTTCAGCGACTTACCGGCGTTGGTTCACGGGTTGGCTCCTTCCCGTTGGCCGGCGATCATCCCGGCGGGCATTGGCGGCACGAATACGACCTCGGCGCTGTTGGCCATCGACTCGACGATGAGCGGCTTCCCGGGGCGCTTCGTGATTTTGGCCTACGGCACCAACGACCACGCAAACGAATACCATATGGAGGAGCTCGTCCAAAAGGTGATCGCAGCCGGCAAAACGCCGGTCGTCCCTCACATGCCCTGGTCGGCGACACCGAACATCCAGACGGATGGCCCGCTGATCAACAAGCAGATAGACGACTTATATGCCAAGTATCCCGCGATCTATCACGGGCCGGATCTCTGGGCGGGTTTCGAGGGGCGGACGGACTTGATCCCGGCGAACGAAATTCATCCCAACGGGGAGGGCGGCGCGGAGCTGCGCAAGCTATGGGCCGCCGCGATGACCAAGTAGCGAAACGACCCGTTCACAGCGGCGCTCGGCGCGCGCTGTCAGAATGACGGCCCGGCGTCTTTGGGTTATGGCCCAAACACGTCGCTTCCTTCGGTCGAGTTTTGAAAGGTCACGAGATGTTGAGCTCGGAGTTCGCGACGGCGGCGCCGTCGGTCTTGCGGGTGTCTTGCTTTGCCATCGCATTCCTTTGGCTGAGTCTTGCGCTCGGCAGGCGATTGCTTGCTTGGCTCGGAGGATCGACCGGCGCTAGTACCGCAGAACTCGTCGTTGTCGCCGCCGCCGTCGGGACCGGCGCCTTGCAAGCCATCCCGCTGCTCCTGGGCAGCGTCGGGGCGTTCGAGTCGACACCGCTTTTGATCGCGGTGGGTGCAACGGCTCTATTGCTTGCGCGCGACCTTTGGCTGGTCGCGAAGCGCGGTCTAGAAACCCTGCGCGCTCTGCCGCGGCCGGCCTCGTGGCAGGTGCTCTGGTGGCTGGCGTTGGTACCCGGCCTGGTCGCGATCGCGCTTCTGGTGCTGTCGCCCACGGTCGACAACGACGGACTCATCTATCACCTGACGGTGCCGAAGCGCTGGTTGCACGCGGGGGCGCTCGAGTACTTGGTCACCTATCCCTATTCGAACACCCCCATGGGTGCACAATCACTGTTTGGGATAGCCCTGGTTTTCGCGGGTGACTGTGCGGCGAAGTGGCTCCACTTCGAAGCCGCGGCGTTGGGCGGTGCGGCCGCATTTCTGGTGGGACTACGGTTTCACGGGCGCCTGGCAGGCACGGCGGCCGCAACGCTGCAGTTCCTGCTCTACTCGCTTCGGCACGCCACTCTGGGCAGCGCGTACATCGAAGGGCTGCTGACCTTCGAGATGTGCGCCGCCCTCCTGGCTTGGGTGATTGCGTTTCAGCACGGTGACCGAAAGTGGTTCCGAGTGTCGATGCTGCTCGCGGGCATCAGCGTCTCGTTCAAAATCACGAGTGCCGGTTTTGCCATTCCTCTGTGCGGGCTCACCGCCTACGTCGTCTTCGAACAGAACCTCGGCCGCCATTCGGAGTGGAAGGCGGCCGCTCGCGCAACGGCGCGCAGCATTGCCGGTCTGACCGGTCTCGTTGCGCTGCCAGTCGTGCCGTGGCTGGTACGAGCCGCGCTACTCACCGGGAACCCATTCTTTCCCATGCTCGCGGGGCGGATTGCTACCAGGGACCTGTCCGGTGAGTCCGCGGCGCGGTTCTCGCAGGCAATGCGCTTTCGAAACTGGGGGGCGACCGTCGACTGGAGCTTGGCAAAACGGCAACTGTTCGTCGGGGCCTTCGGGCTGGGCCTCGTGCTGCTCACGCTCGGACTATGCGTCGTCGTTCTTCGGTCGCGAGTGGCAAGAGCGGGGGCCGGCGCGTGCCTCGTAGCCGCGCTGCTGCAGTTATGGACCGTCGGCCTGAACACGCGCCTCTGGCTACCGATGTTGCTGACGATGACCGTCCCGCTGATTATTTGGCTGGGGGGCGGGCTGAAGGCGCGCTGGACCCCGGCCGTATTGATCGGCATGGCTGCTTTCGGCTCGTCAATCCACCTCGGCAAAGCGCGCAACGAGTCAAAATCGAGTCTGCGCGAGCTTGCCCGAGCCGCGATCTCTGCTTCTGCGCAACGGCAGGTCCTGCTTGGCGCAAAGCCTCAGTTTCCATTGTGCGAGTGGGCGAACCGAGAGTTGCCATTAGACGCGCGAGTCCTGCTCTCGAACTACCCTCTGGGGTTTTATGTCGATCGAAGTACCCTCGTGCTCGACTTCGTGCAAGACGCGCTTCGGTTCCGGACGATGGCGGAATTCATTGCGGATACGACGAGGCTCGGCATCACGCATGTCATCGTGCGAGCGCCGTTCGGTCCACCCGATTCGTTGATCGATCACCATCGCGAGTTCGAAATCGTCGAAAGCTTCGTTCGTGATCACGGGCAACTGCTCGTTCGGTTCGACGACGCCGAGCTGTATGCCATTACCCGACAAAGGCACTGAGGGGCTCGCGTTGTTTCAACACGCCTCGCCTTGACGGGGCTTGCACCTGGGAATACCCATTAAGGCTTCGAGAGGAAAAATGGAAATGTCTGCAATGCCACGTCGTACTTGCGTGATCGTGGGCGCATTCGCATGCCTCAGCGCATGCGGATCTTCCGGCAGCAACGCCAAAGCTCCTGACGGCGGCGGCGGTGGTGGGGGCGAGGCCAGCGCAGTTGCGGGCAATGGCGGCGCGGTGAGCGGCGTCGCGGGTGCGGCTGCCGGCGTGCCCGGTGGCGGATCGGTCGCAGGGGCGGGGGCGGTTGCAGGGGCTCCCGCGGTCGTGAGTGGTGTCACGGTCACGCCCGCAGACGCGCGTGTGAGCTTCGGCAGCAGCGTGCAATTCAAAGCCCTAGTAACAGGCGGCAAAGACCAAGCGGTCACCTGGACCGTACAAGAGGGCGCACCAGGCGGGACCGTGACGGCCGATGGCCTCTACACCGCGCCGGCTACCTCCGGTAGCTTCCACGTCGTCGCGACTAGCCCGACCGACGCAAAGCTCTTCGGTACCGCTCGCGTGACCGTCGCGGCCGCATCGGGCACGCCACCGGTGCTCGCACCGGGCCGATGGACAGATCTCACTCCCGCCGAGGCTGGGCTCGTTTGCTGCGCCCCGGTGGGCGGCAATAGCTTCGGTGTGCAGTTCATCGAGATCGACCCCGGCGATTCGAACACGCTCTACACGGGCATCGATACGCTAGGAGTTTGGAAGTCGACGGATCGCGGTTCGACATGGAAGATGCTGCCCAATCCGGCCAAGGCGGGCGCCTCGGGAGACAGCCCCATCCGCCTGCGCGTCGACCCGAAAGATTCGAAGCATCTTTACCTGACGATTGGCGTACGCGGTGGGGCGATGGGCTTTTGGGTCTCGAAAGACGCTGGCGCAACCTGGGCAATTCCGCCTGCGTTCACGGCTCTGGCAGAGTCGACGACCACGACAGACGTGACGACGATGGCCGTCGATCCGGCCGACTTCAACCACGTGCTGGTCGTCTCCCATTCACCTTGGAAGGGCAAGGGGAACGCCGGCATCATGGAATCGAAAGACGGCGGAGGGACCTGGCTCACTCACCCGCCCGGCGCGTGGAATGCAGGCACCGTGGGCATTGCGATCCTGAGCAACCCTGCGCTCGGACTCGGTGATTCGAAGACCTGGTTGGTGGGCGGTGAAGGCGGCCTGTGGCGCTCGACTGACTCGGGTGAGAACTGGACGAAAGTCTCCGACAACGGCATTCCCCACGGCGGTAGCGAAATTTACTACACCGCGACGGGCATGCTTTACAGCGGCGGCACTCCCTATCCCGCGCGCAGCAAGGACAATGGGCTGACCTGGCAACCCCTGTCCACGCTCAGGTTCTCCTACTACTACACCGTGTTTGGTGATGGAAAGACGCTGTACACTTCACCCGCGTACACAGGCACCAACGGAGGCGACCCCGACACCTGGTACACCTCGCCCGAAGCGGACGGTCTTACCTGGACTGCGTACCAGAACAGCGAGCAGAAGTTCGTGGATGGTCCGTACCAGATGACCTTCGATTCCGCGAATCGCATCGTGTACGCGGCGAACTGGGGCGCCGGTCTGTTGGCAATGAAGTTGCCGTAGTTGACGCGGGTGCCCTGCCGCCCGAGCTTACAGGGAGTCGGTATCGTAATCGAAGCGCATCACGCCATCGGCGGGGACCGCGTCGGTACCGACCCCACACGTAAAGCGGTAGACGAAAAACGCCTTTTGATACGTGGAGTAGAAAAAACCCTGAGGTGCGTAGGGCAGGGCCGGGCTCGCCGGTTCCCAAGTGACGCCCTCGTCCGAAGAAACGACCATGCTCTTCGAGCTGAGCGCTGCGAGCCAGCCGTTGGGTAACTCCCAAGGCTTATGCCCGGTCACGATGTTCGTTCCGAGAGCCTCCGACCACGTTTCCCCTTGGTCGGTGCTCTTCGTGATGCCCTGGCTTTCGGACGCCCAGTAGATCGTGCCGTCCGAGGTGACCAGCGGCGCCGAGCCACCACCCAAATCACTCACCTTGTCCCAAGTCAGGCCCCGGTCGGTCGAGCGGTAGATGCCAGTCTTGCCACCTCCGTACGAACCGCAGCCCAGTAAGAAGGTGTCCGCGTCGACCACGTAGGGGAAGGGGCAGGTCTGCGCCTCGTCAGGAATGTAGGTGCCAATCTCTGTCCACGTCTCGGAGGCATCTGTCGACAAGTACAGCTTGTGAGCTTGCTCATGACCGCTCGCCAACATGGTCCGACGCTTCGGGTCGCTGAAATCGACACTCACGAAATCGTTGTGCGTCACATTCCCGGGCACGAATGTCTTGCCGTTGTCTTCGGTCTTGAACACCCCCGTTCCGTTGTACAGCCCCGACTCCCACCACGTATCGGCGTCATCGGGATCGAACAAGATGGACGAGCCGCGGTTGGTGATCTGTTCTTCGTCGGATTCGCTCCCCAACTGCTCCCAGGTTTCGCCACCGTCGGTGCTGCCCCATAGGCCGTGCTGGGCCACACTCATGATCAACAAATCTTCGTCTGGTTTTGCGGTACCGAAGGAGAGGTTGCCGCACTGCGATGGCTGTCCCTTCAGGTTCCCCGTGGCGGCAATCCACTCGCCTTCGAGCAACGGCAGGTCTCCCGCGCCGGTACCGCCCTGATTGCCGCTACCGCCCTGATTGCCGGTACCGCCCTGATTGCCGCTGCCCGCGGCGTTCCCCGCGCCGTTGTTACCGCCGGGCGGGCACGCGGTGTAGAACGTGCAACCCGAGTTGAGGGCAGCGAGTACCACCGCGACCCAACCGTACCTCAATGAGCGCATCCACCGTGCGTAGCACGGGCTCTCGAGGCCTGTCCAACCACTGGCCAAAACCAAGGGGTGTCCAACTAACTCCTCAGTGCGGCTTTCCGTTCAGCGGTACCGCGAGCCCGAAGGTCAAGCCAGCGTAAAAAGCGAAGCTGAGCGGCACCGAGGTGTTCCCTTGGAACGACTGCCACGCCGTTCGCACGCCGCTGTCTACGGAGACGAACGCGGCGAGGCGATAGCTTGCGTTGAACGAGCCCGTGACTCCATTGAGGGCGCCTTGGTTTCCTGCCGTTGCGACTGACAATCCGCTGTAGCCGGTAAGCGTGGCAGAAAATCTGTCGCGGCTGAGACCAACGAAAGCGTTGGCGCTGAGCCTCGGATCTACCAGCGCACGGCTCGGATCGATGAAGGGCGCGGAGCTCACACCGCCCCCGAACGCGAGCATGCTGCGCCCAAGCTTGGTCGCATTGGTGATGGACGCGAGGAAGTTCGGGAAGACGACGTAGTAAATCGTACCATCCGGCTGGGAGTTGCGGGTCAAGCTCAAGCCGGAGCCCAAGGAGGTGCTCGTGGTGCGACCCAGCCGGTGCGTCCACGATTCGGTCGCGGTCAATAGCCAAGCGCGGTTGCCGTTGGAAGATGTCGCCAACTGCGTGGACGCCGAGGTCGTGATGCCGTCATCGCGCGACGCGCGATAGGTGATACCGGCTTGCGCGCCCGGGCCGCGCACCGAAGGATAATACAGCCGCTCTTCAGGGGTCACCGCACCCGTGACCAAATATGAAATGCCGCTGGTGAATGTGAGTACGGGGCTCAGGCTTTGGTTGAGCGTGAGAGCCGTGACCGAGCTCACGAACGTCACCGGGCGATTGTACCCCGTGAGCGGGTTACCCCCGGTGGTCCCGCTAGTGCCGCCGGTGGTCGGCTGCATACCGGGGATGCCGCCGTTGGTCGGCACCGCCGGAGATCCGGGGGTGCCACCGGGTGTGGCGGCGGGCGTGCTCACGACTGGCCCAGAGCGAGGATCTGCGAGCGCCTGCGAGCGAAAGTTGATGCGACCATAGCCGCCAGACTCAGACAGGGTGAGCGTGGTTCGCTGCCAGCGTTGAGACACGGCCAGGGTGGCAGCGTGAAAAATCAGCACGTTCGGGTCTTGCGCCTGAAGCGGCGTGACCGTGATCGATGGGCCGTATCCGAGGCTCAGTCTCGTGTGCTTCCAGCCGAAGTCCAAGCCAACGCGCGGTAGCGTCGCCACCTCGGAGTACTTCACGTCCGCGATGATGTGACGCACCTCCGTCCGATCGGACACACCCAATGTCACCAACTGCGCGAGGATGGGCCCTAACAGAGGGGACATGAGTCGGGCGCGACGCTAGCACAACCCCCCGAGTCGACGTAGCGCAGGCTACGCCGAACGCGGGCCACGTCGTGGACTAGCGGGTCAGCGCCTTCGCCGTTGGTGCCGTTGGCGCAATCAAATCCGACAAGCCAGGGATATCCACTAGCATCAGAATACAGATGACTACGCTGCAGGCCACGACCGCGGCCATGAGCGACGGTTCGCGGTACAGGCCTTCGGGGCGTTGAACGGTGCTGTTCGGCTTGAGGCCGAGAAACAGATAAAGCGCCATCACGAGCGCGATTAGCGGGAAGGAGAGGAACAGCTCGAGGCGGTAGCGCATGACGAACGCCCCCAAGAACAGCATGGCGGCCGAGCCATAGAACATGATCGAGACCAGCAACCGCTCTTCGGTATAGAACTTGAAGGACTTCCGATACGCGGCGGCGCGCGCCGGGTCGGCGATCTCGCGGTACTCGGCGTAGCGCTTCATGGCCATGAAGTAGCAGCCCACCATCCAATAGCTGAGCAGCAGCGAGCCGGGCGCGACGGAAGCCGTGCCCACGATGAACCAGCCGGCCAGCATCCGTAGCGGGTTGTTCACCGCCTCGGACAGCACGTCGAGGTAGGGGAGGTCCTTACTGCGCACGGGCCGAATGTTGTAAATGCAGCCCATCACCCAGAGAACGAACACGGTGACGGCGTACGGCGTCGAAACCAGGTAGCCGAGCCACACGCCGACGACCATCAGCAACAGCCACTGCGCGTAAGCGAGGGGAATGCTGACCTTGCCGGAAGGCACCGGCCGCTTGTACTTGGTCGGGTGAGCCAGATCGGAAGGCGCGTCCAACACCTCGTTGATCGTGTAGTTGCTGGAGGCGACGAGGCACACCGAGGCCAAGCCCAACGCGGCGCGTGTGGGGATGTCCGGCGCGAGATGAGCGGGATCCATGGCCACCGCGGCGACCGCGCCCGGGATCACGAATACGTTCTTGAACCAATGGTCGATCCGCGCGATCTCGACGTGGCCACGGAGGGTCGGGCGGCCCACGATTTTGGCTGGCTGCCCCGACGCTTCTAAATCGATGTTGGTCATGACCGCGCCGCGCTCCATCTTTGCAGTCGTGCGAGGTGCATCTGGCCCGCACGCCTGATTAGGTAATCCCGCCCTTTATAGATCGGGCGCCCAGCCGTTGTCTACCCGGGGTCAGGGGCATGCGCTCGGCATGGCTTTCACCCGAAGCGGCCGTACAGGTAGCGGAGCGCGAACAGATAGAAGCAATAGAAGAGCAGCATCTGCACGATGACGTTCTTCAGCGCTTTGCGCGGGTTCTTTTCGCGCGCCTGCCGCGCAGGAATTCCGATCATCGCGATCAGAATCGACATCAAGATGAGCTTCGACATTAGTAGCCGAGAAGCGCGCGCTGGTCGCAGCCGGCGGTCGCGGCGTCCGATGACCCATGCGACACGTCATCGATTGCGGTCGGAAACGTGTCGGCCGATGCGGGGCTCGACAGAAGACGCAATGGGCGTCGCACTAGTGGTCGGGTCGCCAGTAAGAACGGCATCCGGGGCGTGCAAAGCTAGCACAACGGGCTTGGTTTCTGCCGCTCATGCCGCGAGGCCGGGGCCTTGCTTGAGTTTTCCTGGCGAGGCGAGCCGTGGGAGCCTATGGTCGGCGTTGCGGAGTCAACCTTTGAGCAGCCAGCACCCGACGCACACCAACCAGCCCCCGCCCGGCCCGGGTACGAGTATCGAGCGCGCCGCGCTGGTGGAACCGTGGCAAGACGCCGAATGGCAACGCCTGTGGCTGGCAATCCAATCGCGCCCGTGGAAAACGCTGGCGTTGATCCCCGCTGGAGAAGGTGCATCGCTCGACTTCACGCCGCGCGTCGCCATGCTGCTTTCGCGTACGGGTATGGTTCACTTGGGCAGGCCGGTGCAGGTTGCTGATGCGACGCACGTGCCGCTCAATCAGCTGACGGCGTTCTTCAACGAGGTCGCGCGCAGCACGAGTCAGGGCGAGCGGCTCCTGATTGCCCTCCCACCGGCCGGTAAGAACGCGATCACGGTCGAGATCGCGCAGGCCTCGGACGCGGCCCTGCTCTGCATCTTGAACGAACGGATGAGTGGTAACGCGGCGAAGCGGACGGTGAAGCTAGTCGGCTCGGGCCGCTTCGTGGGTTCGGCCATCTTTCATCCGCATCAAATCGCCGTAAAATAGCGAGGCTGGTCGTCACCGAGTGACGACATCGAGCACGGTGATCGAATACGGCGGGAGGGCCTCCGCCAAGACCTTCCCCTCGACTGCCCCTGACGGCTGCTGCGTGAGCTCCTGGCTGCCTGCGACGAAACGAAATACCCGGTAAGACACGGCCTTGGCGCAGCCGTCGAGGGCGATGCGCACGGTCGCCGTCACGTCCGCATCGCGGTTCACCAGCACGGCGACGAGCTTGCTATTTGCCGCATCACGCGAGGCGAACAGGGAAACGTTGCCTGTCTCGCTCGTCGTGAGAGAGATGTCCTGAAAACGCCCGCCCTTGCCGTCGAAGTTGCGGAACGCGCGGAAGGCCCAGAAGGTCGCGTTGCCTGCGGCGGGGCCGCCCCAGTAATAGGCGGAGTCCAAGCCTTGCTGACCGAAACGACCGAGCGCCTCGGCCGTGGCCAAGCCGCCGCTGATGTGTTGATCGGCGCCGAAGCTCCACTCGCCGAGCGAAACCCCCAGGCCTGGGTAGTACGTGCTCACCCATTCCTTCAGGCGCGGAATGAGCTTGATCGGTTCGTTGATCCACGATTCGTCCACGTAGCTCGGATCCCAAAGCGCGCGTGTCGAGCGGAGTCGCAACGCGGCGCCATCGCGGTCGGTGCGCGCCTTCGCGCCGTACAACCCGTCAGCGGTGGGATAGAAATGGACGTCCAAGACATCCAGTAGTCGCTCACCGGATGTCTTCTCGTGTGCGGCGAGTTTCGACAAGTAGTAAGGAATGAGCGGCATGTCGCCGTGCGCGAGGCGATCTCGCCGCCCTTGTTTGCCGGCGCCGCGATCTTTGCCGGAGTAAAAATAGCCCTCCCAGCCCCACTCGGCCGGCCCGGCGATGACTGCCTCTGGGTCGGCCTTGCGGATTGCGCTCGCGTAGCGCAGCGTGCGATCCAAGAGTTCATCGTAGCCGAGGGCCTCCGGATGGACGTCGCGGTGCGTGACGTCCCACAGCGACGGCTCGTTGTCCAAAATGTACATTTGCACGCTGCGTTTGCCACGCGCGCGCTCGCGCTCGCGCAAACTACGCACCCAACCACCGATCAGCTCGGGGGGGGCCGGGATGCTGGTGTCGGTCGCTGGCCCGGGCTTCAGCGCGACGCCGTCCGGGCGATAGCCATCACCGGCGTCGGGGCGATGCTCGTCGAACTTGCGCTGTTTGGCGAAGCGAGCGCGCGGGAACCCGGACGAACTCGTGTCCTTCGCGACCCAACCAATCAGGGGCACGGTCAGCGCGGTCTTCGCTTCGTGTGCCAGCCCCTCGGCGAGTTGTGCGTCGAGCTCGACGCCTTTGCCGTTTTCGAAGAACCAGTCACTGCCCGCGTTCCAAGCTGCGAGCTCCCAGTTGTAGCGGCTCATTGGGTTACCGCCCATCCGCTGCGAGGTCGTGCCGCTCGCCCAGTCTCCATTCGCGCTGCCGTAAATCAACGGATTGATCGGACGTGTCGGCCCACGGCAAGCCACCGCGAGTTGCACGTTGCGGCGCGCGGTCGGCGCTTGCCCGCTCGGCTTGGTCAGTACGACCTTATCGAGCAGCACCCACTCCGCAGCCACTACCGAGTTCGCGCTGAGGACCACGCGCTCGAAGGCCAGGCCGCCCGGATTCAACTCCGAAAAGTCGATCAGCACTTCGCGCCAGCCATCCGGCAGTTGCGACACGTGGCGCGCCTGCAGGGCGACGTTGGGCCGCGCCGCCTTGTCCATGGTGCCGCTCTTCAGCGCAACGCTCAGAAACTCCGGCCACCCTGCGGGCGCCTTGTAGCGAAAAGAGAGCGCACCGAAGTTCGAGTCCAGCTCCGTATGGCGAAAGATGATCCCGCCGTAAGCGTTGAACATGACCTTCGCCGGTCCGCGCTGGCTCAAGTCGTGCGGTCCCCAACCCCAGTCGCTCCAGCCATTGCCCAACTTGCCGTCGTAAACGGCTTCGGCCACGACGAACGGGCCGGCGGGGGGCGAGCTCGAGCTCGCGACCGAGGCGCTGGCGCTTGCGACGGCGCTGCCGACTGCCTTGGGTGCCGCGTGCGGGCGGCGCGCGATCTTCAGCAACATGCCCGAGAGGAGACTCGCCACGAGCGCAAGGGCGATCAGGAGCTTTTTCTTGAGCGACATCGATCTCAATCCAGAACGCTGCCGTCAGCGCCCCCGCTCAATTGGGGAAGCGAGCCGCATGGCCTGCTAGTACCGCGCGTTTCACCCGCTCGACGAACACATCGAGCCCGGCTTCTCGTTCGATGAACTCGCGGGCCGCGCGTCCGATGTCGCGCACGCGATCGGGGTTCGCCAAAAGTCCCTCGATCGCCTGGCGCATGGCCGCGGGGTCGCCGGGGGGCACGTACACGCCCGTGACGCCATCGACGATCGTATCGGTTTGCCCTTGGGTCTTGCTCGCCACGATGCATTTGCCCATGGCCATCATCTCCAAGATCGTCGCGATCCCGGTCTGATACGGATTTTCCTTGATTGGAACGACCGCGAGTGAAGACCGCGCGTACAAGTCGCGCAGCGCGAAGCGGTCGAGCTTGCCCCAACTCACGTTCTCGGGGAGCGCTGCCCCGGGCTCGAGCTTCGATTCAATCCAAGGGCTGCCCGCGGCGATTTGCACGCGAATCGGCAAATCACGCGCGGCTTCGATCAGGCAGTCGTAGTCGCGCAAGAGTTGGCCCGCCGCGCACACGAGACCGGCCTCGACGGGCGCTTCGAGGGGGCGAAAGAACTTCTGATCGGCGTGATAGTAAATGCGCTCGACGTGCTGCGCCGGCACGTGCAATTCGTCGATCGCCAGACGCTCCTCGGATGTCGAGTAGACGAGGATACGATCGATTCGGCTTTCCACGCCCGCTTTGAAGAATGCGCGCTTCTTCGTCGGGTACAGCGTGTGCGCGATCATGGTGTGCGAGCAGCGCGCCCGGCTCGTCTTGAGCAAAGCGGCAAGCGGTAAGCCGATGTCTTCACCGGTGGTGAAAATGGCGTCGTACTGTTTGCGCAGCTGGTAGCCGAGCACGGCAACCGCTGCCGAGGGCCCAGCCGCACGCGCCGCGAGCTTGACGGCAGCCGAGCTGCTGCGATCGACGTCTCCGAAATCGATGACCGTCGCGCCGCCCAGGGCTTCGGCCAACTCGAAGACGTCCAGGCGAGGCTCTCGGTCCTGGGCGATTCGTGTCTTCAGGGCGTCGTCGAAGCGGCCCGCGGCGAGGATCAATGAGCGCATAGGCTAGTTGGCAACGGTTCTAGGCTCAGCCCCCCGTAGCGGCAAGATTTGTGCGCTATGCGTCGCTGCTCGAACGAGCTCCGTCGGACCGGTACCAAGGTCTCGGTTCTGGGCCAATTCTAGCCACTGTGGAAAGCTGAGCGGGAGGCGAGCCAGGTGGCAACCGGGTTTTTCTGGTACGCTGGCCGACGCACTTTCAGGGACGATCCGAAGATGGCAGATCAGGAAGACGAGAACGAGAGCGAAGGCGGAGGAGGCGGGTTCCGCATGGAGCTCGTCCACAGCTACCTGGCCTTCGCCAAACGAGCGCTGCGAGCGCGTTGGGGCTGGAGCGCTCTGGCCTTGATCGTGGGGGTGAGCCTGACGGTTCTCGCGGTGAAGTATTTGCCGCGAACGTACTCGTGCACGACCGTGATGATGGTGGAGGGTACCCGCGTGCTGGATGGCCGCGACGCGAACAATTCGCTGGCCGGCGCGGAGGGTCTGATTGTCCGTCGTGAAAATCTGGAGGCGCTGATCCGCGACACTGGATTGGTCAAGACCGCCGCTGAACGGCGTCCACCGTTGCTCCGCCTCAAAGACCGAATGGTGGCGTCCCTGTTCGGCGAGATGGATGACAAGACCCGCGCCGCGTCCTTGGTCGGTACCCTCGAAACGAAGATCACCGTCAGTACCGAAGGCGGCAACCTGAGCATCAAGGTCAGTTGGTCGGACCCGGTGACGGTCGCCGAGTTGGCCGAAGCCGCGCGCCAAAGCTTCCTCAAGACGCGGCACCAGGCCGAGATCTCGGCGTTCGAAGACAAGATGGCCATTCTCGATGGTCACGCGAGCACGCTTCGTGACGACATCGGCCAGCTCGTGCAACAGCTGAAGACGGCCCGCGACGAGCAACTCGCCAAGGCCGAAGCGCGCAAGCCAGCGGCAGCCACGGCCGACCCCACCGCGACCCCGCAGTTCGTGCGTCAACCCGCCCGTCGTACGCCCGTTTCGGACGCGCAGATCCCCGCGTTGAAGGAAAAGCTGGCCACGCTGAAAGCCAAGCTCAGCGAGCTGAATACGGAACGCGAACGCCGCGTGCGCGAAGAGCAAGCGAAGTACGACGACCTGAAGCTTCGTTTGACCAGCTCCCACCCCTCCGTCGTGCTGCAGAAAGAGCGCATCGCGATCGCCTCGCAAATCCCTTCCGACGTCGCGCTGATGCAATCCGAGGTGAAGAACATCGAGGGTGAAATCGAGCAGCGGGATGCGGTCGCGCGCCAAAATAACGAGGCTGGTAGCGGCGTTGGCGCAGCTGCCGGCGGTCAGCGGCGAGCCGGCACTGAATCGCTACCGCCGGAGGTCACGGATCTCCTCGAGCGGGACAACTTGGACCCCGCCTTGAGCGCGCAGTTGTCCGGCGCCGTGATGACTTACGGCTCCTTGCGCAACGAGATCTTCTCGACCCGCGTCGACCTCGACACCGCTCAAGCCGCGTTCCAGCACCGCTACCAGGTCATCGTGCCCGCCGAGGCCCCGAACAAAGCGGACAAGCCGAAGATCCCGGCCGTATTTGGCGGCGGCATCGTCTTCTCCTTGCTGGTCGCGCTGCTCCTGCCAATCTTGGCCGAGCTTCGCGTCGATATCATTCGCGATCGCTGGCAAGCGGAGCACCTTGCTCTGCCGGTCTTGGCGGAGCTGCGGTTGCCCCCGCACTCGTCGGACTGAGCTCCCGAATCTTTCCTGGAAACCACTGCCATGAATCTATTTTCCAAGAGCGAGTTAGAATCCTTCAGCACCACGTACGCCAAGCAGGGCTACCTGGTGTTCAAAGACGTGGTGTCCAAGCCGGCGCTGGCCGACCTCAAGACGCGCATCTTCGACGAGTTCGAGATTTCCAAGCGGTCGGGGGCGCTGTTCGACGGTGGCGGGCAAATCAGCGGCCATCTCAACTGCTTTCCGGGCGCAAACTCACGCTTTGCGTTGGAGGCGCTGGAACAGCGCGGCATTACGGAAGTGATTCGCGAGCTGTACGGCAAGCCGATGCCCCTGCGCGTGAGCTGCAACTTCAACCTGCCGAAGAGCGTCGCGCAGCACTATCACATGGATGGAGTCTTCACCGAAGACTTCATGATCGCCAACGTGGCCGTCGTCGATACGGACTTGGTGAACGGCGCGATCGACGTCCTGCCCGGTACTCACGACCGCTTTTACGAGTTTTGGCGCTACGCCGTGCAACGCCGCTACAAGCTGACGACGCGCTTGCCGCTCAAAGCGGGGGACGTGCTCGTGCGCACGTCGCGGCTCTGGCATCGTGGCATGCCGAACCGCAGCGCCACGCCGCGCCCGATGCTCGCCTTCACGTTCGGTGAAAAAGTGGCGCCCAAGGGCGATCCCTTTCAAACCAACGACGGCAAGATCAACTTCGACCCGAACTGGTTCAGGCCCGACCTACTCGGTCGCCTGCGCGAGCGGACGTTCGTGACGGCTCCGATCACCTATTCGGCCTATCGCTTCGCGCGCTCGCTCGTGGGCAAAAAAGGCTACGACAGCTAACGCGACGCCCTTCGATGGCAAGCGGTCTCGAACTAGACGCGGTGGTCATCGGCGGTGGCGTCGTTGGCCTCGCGATCGCGCGTGCGCTGGCCCTCGCCGGGCGAGAGGTCACGCTGCTCGAGGCCGAAACTCGCCTCGGTTCGCACTCGAGCTCGCGCAATTCCGAGGTGATCCACGCGGGCATCTACTACGCCCCCGGGTCGCTCAAGGCGCGCCTATGCGTCGCGGGGCGACGAGCGTTGTACGCCTATTGCGAGCTCGAGGGCGTCGCTCACGAGCGGCTCGGCAAAATCATCGTCGCAGCGCGTGACGACGAGATCCCTGCGCTCGAGCGACTGAAAGCGCAAGCCGAACAGAACGGCGTGGACGATCTCACCTGGCTCGACGCGGCCGACATTACCGCGCTCGAGCCCGCGGTTTCGGCGAAGCGCGGCTTGCTCTCGCCCAGTACCGGCATCATCGACAGCCATGCGTTCATGGGTTCGCTGCGTCGCGATGCCGAGCGCGCGGGGGCGACCGTCGTGTCGGCAACACCGGTGTTGGCAGGTCGTGTCGACGCGCGGGGCATCGAGCTCGATATCGGCGGGGACGAACCCGCGACGGTGCACTGTCGCAGTGTCGTGAACGCGGCGGGGCTGCATGCGCAGGCGGTGTCTCGCTCGATTCGCGGAGTGCCGGTGGACAGCATCCCCGCGCAACACTTCGCCAAGGGGCACTACTTCGTGCTCAACGGCAGGGCGCCGTTTCGGCGCTTGGTCTATCCTATCCCGGCGCCGGGTGGGCTCGGCGTGCACGTCACGCTCGACCTGAGCAAGCAAGCGCGCTTCGGCCCCGACGTAAGCTGGCTGGACGGCGTCGACTATGCGTTCGACGAGTCGCGCTCCGCTTCCTTCTACGAGGCGATTCGCAGTTACTTTCCCGGGCTCGCCGCCGATAGCCTGACCCCGGGTTACACGGGGATTCGGCCCAAGCTCGGACCCGCAGGCTCCCCCGTGGCGGACTTCGTGGTCCAAGGTCCCGCGCGGCACGGCGTACCCAACCTTCTCAACTTGTACGGCATCGAGTCGCCCGGGCTCACGTCGTCGCTCGCGCTCGCGGAGCACGCGCTCGAGGTGCTGGCTCACGCCTGAGCCGAGCTTGGAGGCGCGCCGCGGGTCAGGCTCGCCGGTAGCGCAGGGTGGCGGGGTCGACGGCAATGCACAGGCCTCTGCCGAAGCCCTCGACGAACGCCGCGATACGCATCAACCCGCGCGGCTTGCGTAGATGCAATGCGTCTGCGATCGGCGGCCAAACCGCCTTCGTCGAGAAAAGCCACAAGGGCACGATGCCCGCGCGCAGGTGACGCGCGCGAAGCGGCTTGGCGCACACCGCCCCGAGCGCGATCCAATCACGGCGAGCATGGGCCCGGCCCTCTTGGAACGTGCGGAAGCCATCGTGAACGATCGACAGATCGGCGGTCTCGAAGACGTGATGGCCGGTGAGCAACGCGCGCATGGCAATGTCCCATTCATCCGCAGAGGGGAAGCGCGCGCCTGGACCGAACGACTCGTCGAAGCCGCCCATCGACAGCGCGAAGTCACGTCGCAAGGCCATGCCGGCCCCAATGCCGAGCCCGCCGCAAATCGCGCTCACGGAACGAAGCAGCCGGTTTTTCTTGAGCTCGTACGCGGGGACGTAACCTGCGTTCGGGTCATGGGGCACGGGAGTCACGCTGCAAAACGCGAGCACCGCGGAAGGCTGGGAGCGGAGGGCGTTGGCCATGCCGACGACCCAGCCCGGGGGCGCCTCGCAGTCGTCGTCCGTGCACACGATGATCTCACCGCGCGAGGCTCGGATGCCTTCGTTCAGCGCCGCGCCTTTGCCGCGCACCTTGGACCTGTAATAACGAAACCGTTGATCGGCGAGCAAGGGGCGGAGCGCGTCTTCCGTCTCTGCGCCATCACTCTGGTCGACGACCAGCAGCTCCAAATCTTCTTCCGCAGACCGCAGCAGGGAGCGTACGACTCGCGCTACGGGCTCGGGCCGATTTCGCGTGCAGACGACCGCAGAGACCAGAGTCACGTGCGCGACCTTAGCAGAACGCTCACGCGGGGGTGGCCTCGCTTGGCGTCAAAACTTCCAGCTGCATCGCGGGGATTCCACCGACACGCGTGTGCGGGGCAACGTCCTTGTTCACGACCGAGCCAGGATTCACGATCGCGCCGGCGCCCAATTTGACGCCCGGTAAAATCACACAGCGCGGCCCGAGCCACGCGCCATCGCCGACACTGACCGGCGAGAGCTGCACGGGGCCTGCGCGGTGTTCTCGGATGTCGAGCTCGTGCGTGCTCGTCAGGATCATCACCCCTGGACCGAGCGTCACTCGATCTCCGATCGTAATCCGCTCCCCCAAGTCGAGCACGCAATCGGCGTCGATCTCGCAATCGCGGCCGATCGAGAGGTTGGCGAACAAATTCGAACCACCGCTGATCTTGGCTGGGCCGGCGAGCCGAGTCCCTGCTCCGATGCGAAAGCCTGCCCACGACATCAGGCGAGCGCGGGTGGCTTGGGCGTGGTGCCTCGGCAAAAAGCCGGCCGCGGCGTTGAGGGTGATCAAGCGCGGATGGATGCCGGTCGTCTCTTCACGCAAGAGCGTCACGACCTTTTGCCAAACCGTTAGTTTCGGCTCTACTCTAACCATGTTCGCGTCTTTCGAACGATGCGCTGGCAAAGGACTGGGAAAACTGCGCAACTGTTGCTCAACGCCATTTCGCCAGGGAGATCCTGCGCGTTCCCATCAGCAACAGGTTTGGTGGCACGTCTTTCGTGACTACGACCGACGCACCGATCACGGAACCCGCCCCGATCTTCACGCCCGGCATGATCGTGCAGCGCGCGCCAATCCAAGCGCCGTCTCCGACTTCGATCGGTGCGGAGCCGCAGTCCCGCCCGCGCTGCTCGGGGTTGGCTTCGTCGCGGATGCGCGTCAAAAACATCACGTCTTGGCCTACTGCTACGTGGTTGCCGATGGTCACCCGGTCCGCCAACTCGAAGTAGCAGCGCGCGTTGAACCCGCCGTACGTGCCGATACTCAGCCGCTCGGCGACAGGGCCGTGCCCGACCAGCTCCGGCATGCCCCAGAACACCGTGGATGCGCCGATCCGTACGCCGGCAGCACGGAGCGCCATAGTCATTATCCGGCCGGCTACGAACGGAGGGCAGCTCCTGAGAAGACCCGTCGCCGACTGCATAGCCCACGATTGATGGGTCCTCAGGACGTCGAACGCTGAGTTCCTGGACGCTACCTGCACGGATTCCGCTTGGTAGTTACACTGATCCGACCAGTGCGTCCAGTTCACTGGGGGCGGGCGTTGATGCGTTCTTGACGGACTTCGAAACCCTCAGCGCGTACGAAGCGTACGGAAAGTTTACTGACACCTCGGCACCTGACCACCCGGTCAGCTCACCTGCGAGAGCGTCCGGAGCGACAACTCAGTTAGCCGCCGGCGAGGCTCGCGGCCTGGTCGTCGAGCTGCAGCTCGCGAATCACCCGCGCGGGGACGCCAGCGACCAAGGTGTTCGGCGGTACGTCACGGGTCACGACCGCGCCGGCCGCGACCACCGCTCCGGCGCCGATGCGCACGCGGGGTAACACCGTGACGCGGGACGCGAGCCACGCGCCGTCACCGATCTCGATCGGCCACGCTTCGCTGAGCCCTGCACGGAGCGACTCGCGCCCAATTGCGTGACTCACGGTGAGCAGTGAAACGTCATGGCCGATCCGAACGCCGTTGCCGATGCGGACCTCAGCGCCGAGATCGCAGTGTAGCGGGCCGGTGATGATCGTGTAGTCCCCGATGATCAACAAGCGGCAGCAGTCGCGCAGGCCGGTGAAGCGGACCGGCCCTTGAATCAACGACTGATTGCCGATCTGGGCGCCTGCCGCACGAAGTAGGGCGGTGCGCACGCGGTTACAGCTCTGCTGCGGAAACAACAAGGAGGCGCCCTGGGCGAGTAGCCTTTTGGACAGCAGCGGCTCGAGCTCTTCGATCGCTGCCCCCGCCACCCGGGGTAGTTGCGAGCGCCAACTCTTTCGTGGATCAGCCATGAAAACTCGGGTGGTACGCGGGGTCGGGCGCCGGTGGTTCAACAGCGCGAGCGCACGAACTCGAACAGGCGTTGCGCGTTGGCGTACGAATCGAAGCGACGCACCGCGGCCGCGCGGCTGTTCGCGCTCATGGTCAGCCGCTGCGCGGAGTCGAGCACGAGCGATTCGAGGGCATCACCCAGGCCTGCCGCGTCGCCCGCTTTCAACAAGTGCCCCGTCTTGCCGTCCTCGATGACGTCGGGGATGCCGCCGATTCGTGTCGAAATCGTCGGCAGGCCCGCGGCTTGGGCTTCCATGCACACGAGCGAAAAGCAGTCTGCCCGAGTGGGCAGCGCGAAGATGTCGGAGCTGCGGTACAGCTCCTGGAGCGCTTTTGAGTTCGCGTGCACGTTGTGGTGTACGCGAACGCCCGGCTCGCTCTCCACGGCTCCGCGAGTCACGAGGATCAACTCTGCGCGACCGCGCAGGCGCTTCCGAAAAACATCCAGCAAGAGGTCGCCGCCCTTGCGCTCGAAGTCACCACCGACGAAGAGAATGCGTGGCACTTCGTGGTTGCGATCGCCAATCGAAAACTCCTCCAAGTTGATGCCCGGAGGGATGATCGCCACGTCTTCTTCACGACAGCCGTAGTCTTCTACGAACGACTGCTTGGTCCAATTCGACCACGCAACCAACCCCGCCGCGGACTGGAATACACGCCGGTACATGGCGCGCTTCGCGCCTTCACCGAGCCGGCCCTGATCGCGTAAGCCGTACGCGCGGCGCATGTCCCGCTTGTTCAGCGGAGTGCCGTCCGTCGAGAGCACGGTTGGCTTCTTGCGGAAGTAGTCGACCGAAAGTGGGGCGAGCGTCGAGGTGTGCATGAAGATACCGTCGATATCGTTCAGCACGGCCCCTACGGCTTGGCGCGTGAGCCAGCTCGCCGTCAGCGTCCACGGGACGCGGCTCTCGCGGTGCTGGATCGGTATCCAGAGCGGCTTCGGATCTTCCGCGGCCGACTCTTGACCGCGCAGATTCAGGTAGTGCGTGATGCTGCCGAGCGTCTGCTCCATCACGTAGGCGATTGGCCGTTCGCTCATGATGAGGCTTGCTTCAACTCAGCTTGCACTTGCCAGCAGAGCAATGCTTGGCGAGCCGACTTCGTGTGTCGACTGTTGCGCGACCCCGGGTACGACCCGTTGGCGGCAACCTACTCCCGGTACCGTCATGTTAACCACACGTCGGGAATTGTACCAGCTCGCGTTCTCCGGCACAACCTCCGCAGGCACTCCGCAGGCAATGTTTCAAACAATGACTGCGGACCGTCGAACGCGGCAGGTGGCTCAGACCTAGTAACTGTTTCACTCGATGACGATTACGTCCCCGGTGCGCAGCGGAAAGCTCGCTGCGCCTGCCTCGTTGTGGACGATCGAATCGTAGCTGAAGCGAATGCGCTGAAACTTCGGGAAGCGGCGCAGCACGAAGATGCGTGAACGGTCGGCGAATTCATTGGGACCGCCGGCTTGGGCGAGCGCTTCGATCAGCCGCGCGGGCGGCTCCAAAGTGAGCGTGCCGATGTGCGCAATTTCGCCAACTGCGGTCACGGTGACCGGTTGCGAAGTCTCGATGTTCACGGTCGCACGTGGGCTGACGATGAACTCCTTCAGCCGCGCCTCGACTTCCTTCGCCAGCTCGGACGGGTGCTTTCCGGCCGCAGAAAGCTCGCCCGCCAGCGGCATGGCGAACTTGCCATCACGGCGAATCTTGACGCTCGCCGACAGGCCCTCTTGTTCGTACACTCGCACGTTGATCGTGTCGCCGACGCCGATCACGTATTCGTTCGAATCCGTCGCCCAATCGGCGTTCGGGACGTCCCTGTACCAGACGAACTCACCGGCACTCGCGCAGCCGGCCGCCGCGAAGCCGAGGACTAGGACCGCAGCGAGTCGTGTCGTAGCGGCCAGCCTCGAAAGCGCCGGGCGAGCAGGGCGAGTTGGCGGCTGGAGCGGGCGAAATCGATGAGGGAACAAGGTGGCGCATCGTAGCTCGTTCGCCGCGCGCCTATCAAGCGGCGCTCCGGAAACACGGCTCCACGAGAAGACGTTCTTGCGTCTGAGCTGCATCCTAGCTACCGATGAGCTTGGTTTCTACTCAGGTCGACAGCCAAGGGTCTCCGACCACTGCCCGCGTTGGCCGTGGTAGCAGACGTCCAAGCGCCCAATGAACCTCGTCTTGGATCTCCTGCTTTCGTTCCTCGGGCTGCCTGTGCTGGCCGCCGCCAGCTATTTGTTCGTTGCCACGCTGCTCTCCAAAAAGATGCAGCCCCCACCGTACGCCAAGACGGCGCGGCGCTTCCGCTTCATCGTGCCGGCGCACAACGAGAGCGCCGGCATTGCGTCTACGGTAGAAAGCCTACTGGCCGTCGACTACGCGAAGGCGCAGTTCGATGTCTTGGTCGTCGCCGACAACTGTCAAGACGACACGGCCGAGCGAGCGCGCGCGGCCGGTGCGGTCGTGCTCGAGCGTCAAGATACCGAACGGCGAGGTAAGGGCTACGCCCTCCTGCTTGCCTTTTCTAGCCTGCCCGCAGATGTGGATGCGGTAGTGGTGATCGACGCGGACACGCTCGTGTCGGCCAACATCCTGTCGGCATTTGCGGCCCGGTTGGACGCGGGCGCGATGGCCATCCAGGCCGACTACGCCGTTCGCAATCCAAATGCGGGCTGGCGTACGCGGTTGATTGCGATTGCCTTCGGCGCGTTCCACATCGTCCGTTCGCGGGCCCGCGAACGCCTGCGCTTGTCTTGCGGGCTGCGCGGCAACGGCATGTGCTTCGGCACGGCGTTGCTTGCGGCCGTGCCGCACGAGGCCTTCTCCATCGTCGAAGACGTCGAGTACGGCATTCGCCTCGGCGAAGCCGGGTACCGAGTGCACTACGCCGATGAAGCGCATGTCTACGGCGAGATGGTGTCCACTTCGGCTGCGGCGAGTTCGCAGCGCCGCCGCTGGGAAGAGGGGCGAAAAGAGCTGATCGCCGCCAACAGTAAGCGTCTGCTGCGCTCCGGACTAATCAAGCGCGATCGCGTCCTGTTCGACCTGGCGCTCGACCTGCTGATTCCTCCCCTGTCGCGGATCGCGATCTTTTCCGTGCTCGGCTTGCTCGCGGGGCTCGCGCTATCGGTCTGGAACGGCGCCCCGACTCTGAGTTTCGTCATCTTCGCTTGGTGTGTGTTCGCCGTCGTTCTTTACGTGTTGCGTGGCTGGGCGGTGTCGGGCACTCGCTTGCGAGGCTTGTTCGATTTGGCGCTCGCCCCCGTGTACGTGGTTTGGAAAGTGAGCCTACGTTTCCGTAAGCCGTCGCGACCGACTTCGACTTGGGTCCGCACCAAACGCGAAGGACCTTCTGATTGAAACCTCGTTTTGGTCACTAGCTTGGACTCACGTCTGGCGCGGCAGAACTCGCTTTCACCGCCACCTGGCTTCGACGTAAGATCTGCATTCAACTCATCGAGGGCAACGTGACCAAAAAAATTCTCGTCACCGGCGGTGCCGGATTCATTGGTTCTCATCTATGTGAGCGCTTGATCCAGGCTGGAGAGGACGTCCTGTGCATGGACAACTACTTCACCGGTAGCAAGACGAACGTTCAGCACCTGCTCCAAAATCCGCTGTTCGAGGTCATGCGTCACGACGTGACCTTTCCGCTGTTCGTCGAGGTGGAGCGGATCTTCAATCTGGCTTGCCCGGCCTCCCCGGTGCACTACCAGTTCGATCCGGTGCAAACCACCAAGACCAGCGTGCACGGCGCGATCAACATGCTCGGCCTGGCAAAGCGCGTGAAGGCGCGCATCCTCCAGGCCTCGACCTCGGAGGTGTACGGCGACCCCGAGGTGCACCCGCAGCCCGAGTCGTACTGGGGCAAGGTCAATCCAATCGGCATCCGCAGCTGTTATGACGAAGGCAAGCGCTGCGCAGAGACGCTATTTTTCGACTACAATCGCCAGCACGGCACGGACATCAAAGTGATCCGTATCTTCAACACGTACGGCCCGCGCATGAACCCGAACGACGGCCGCGTCGTGTCGAATTTCATCGTCCAAGCTCTGCGCGGGCAAGACATCACCATCTACGGGGATGGCCAGCAGACCCGCTCGTTCTGCTACGTGGATGATTTGGTCGAGGGCATGTTGCGCATGATGGATACCGAGACGGGCTTTACGGGGCCCGTGAACCTCGGCAACCCCGGTGAGTTCACGATGCTGCAGCTGGCCGAAAAGGTACTCAGCCTAGTCGGCTCGAAGTCGAAGCTCGTGCACAAGCCGCTACCGCAAGACGACCCGAAACAGCGCAAGCCCATCATCGACCTCGCCAAGAAGAAGCTCGGCGGCTGGGAGCCCAAAGTCAACTTGGACGACGGCTTGAAAGAGACGGTCGCCTACTTCCGCAAAGTCGTCGAGACCTGAAGCGAGATCGCATTCGAGAGAGCGCGGCCGGTGCACGCTCTCTCGCCGACACTCACGTGTTCAGAGGTTGGGGTTCAACGGGTCGTACTCGTTGCCCTTGGCCTTGGCCTTGCCACTTTTGCCCTTGGCCGGCGCACTCTGCGTCATCGACTGGCCGATGGCGGCGTTCAGGCGTTCTCGCT